>Ga0210390_10000731_pt1 | contig 34024 bp, 31 predicted proteins | sample IncBWH11OmetaG_FD_161050 | JGI IMG/M metagenome (GOLD analysis project Ga0210390, IMG submission 161050) | Forest soil microbial communities from Barre Woods Harvard Forest LTER site, Petersham, Massachusetts, United States - Inc-BW-H-11-O ...
CGCTCGTGAATCTGATCCGGGGTGTTTGCTCCCGCAGTCATGGAAACACTCTACAAGCTTTCGACCCCCACCTTAACCGCGAAGAGTGGGACTCAGGTGACGGATCAGTGGTCCCGCCATCAATTTCACCGGCTACTTGCTTGCATTTCTAACGGGCCGTAGAATCCGAATGCTCGATAATTCTCTGGCAGCCAGGCTCTGAAACTTCGTGGGCCAGCTTGGGGAGATGTCTATGAGGCAGTCCTTCAGTGTAGGTGTCGGAGGCGCCGCCGGTCAGGGTGTGGCCACGCCCGGCGATATTTTTGCGAAGATTTTCAGCCGTCGCGGGCTGCATCTGAACGCGTACAACGCTTACCAGTCCATCATTCGCGGCGGCCATACCTTTCTGACAATTCGCACCGGCCCGGACAAAATCTCCAATATGGGCGACCGGATCGACCTGCTGATCCCGCTCAATCAGGACACGATGGATCGCCACCTGGGCCTGCTCTCGGCCGGCGGAGCCTGCCTCTACAATGCGGACCTGATTCAGCCGGGTGTTCCCGCCGATGGGGTGCAGATGTGTCCCATTCCGGTTTCGAGACTCGCCGATATCAGCAAGAACAAAGTTGCGCAGAACACGCTCGCAATTGGTGCAGGCCTCAGTATGATGGGCGTCGGATTCCCCGCTCTGGAGAGCGTGCTGGCTGAACAGTTCCGCAAGAAAGAACAGAAGGTAATCGACGAAAATGTCGGCCTGGCGCGCGCCGGCTACGATTACGCCACGCAGCATTTCAAACCCTTCGAGTGGCCTCTTCCTATGACGGAGACCCGTTATGCGGTGCTCAGCGGCAACGCTGCTCTGGCGATGGGAGGCGCGGCGGCGGGCGTAAAGTTCTACTCCGCATACCCGATGAGCCCCTCCACGGGCGTTCTGCACTGGATGGCGGAGCACGCGCGCAAAGCGGAGATCATGGTGCGCCAGGTAGAGGACGAGATTGGCGTCATCAACATGGCGATTGGCGCGGCGCACGCGGGGGTTCGTGCGATGTGCGCTACCTCCGGCGGTGGTTTCGCGCTCATGAGCGAGGGTCTTGGTCTGGCGGCTCAGGCAGAGATTCCGATCGTGGTCATCGATTGCCAACGCGCCGGCCCGTCCACCGGAGTTCCTACCAAAACCGAGCAGGGCGATCTGTGGCAGATGCTGGGCGCGGCCTTCGGCGACTACCCGAGGGTCATCGCCGCTCCTCTTGACATCGGCGACTGCTTTACACTGATCCCGGAAATATTCAATATCGCCGACCGCTTTCAGTGTCCGGGAATCGTGCTGTGCGATCTGCTGCTTTCCGAAGGGCGGCTCAGCGTCGATCCGAAAGAACTCGACTTCCATCCGGTCATCGATCGCGGCGAACTGATCACGTCCAACGGGTCGGGTGAACACGAGAGCTACAAGCGATACAAGATCACCGAGAGCGGAGTTTCTCCGCGTGCCATTCCCGGCGTGCCCGGTCACACGCATACGGTGTCGAGCGACGAGCACGATGAAGACGGCGTGCTGATCAGCGACGAGTACACGAACACGGTCAAGCGCCGTGCCATGATGGAAAAGCGCATGCGCAAGATGGATGGCATCGCGACCCTGGTTCCGCTGCCACAACTGCGAGGTCCGGCCAACGCCGACGTCACGCTGATCGGCTGGGGCTCGACCTACGGGGTGATTGACGAGGCCTGCGAGCTTTTGCGGGAAGCGGGGATCTCCGCCAACCATCTGCCCATACGCTGGCTGGTGCCTCTGCATGGAGACGCAATCCTCGACCTGTTGAAAGACGCGCGGCACACGATCATCATCGAGAACAATTTCAGCGGCCAGTTCGCCCGCTATTTGCGCAGCGAGACGAGCTATGTCGCCAATGGGCACATTCGTAAGTATGATGGCGAGCCGTTCATGCCGCACCACATCGTGGAAGCTGTCCGCGACCAGCTTGCGGGCAAGACAAAACTCTCCGTGCCAGCTCACGAAGTCATGGTCTAGACAGGACGTTTGAAGGAGAACCAAAGATGGCAACGACCGATGTAGCGGCTCCTAGAGGGATGGTGATGGCTGACTTCAAGGGAAAGGTCGATCCCGACTGGTGTCCCGGTTGCGGCGATTTCGGCGTGCTTGCCGCCGTTCAGAAGGCCCTCGTCGAGTTGCAGATCCCGAAGCACGAGGTGGCCACCATCAGCGGCATCGGATGCTCGTCAAACTTTCCGGGCTACATCGACACCTATGGCATGCACACGCTGCACGGCCGGTCTCTGGCCGTGGCCACGGGAATGAAGCTTGCGAATCATGCCATGACCGTGTTGGTCACGGGTGGCGATGGCGACGGCTTCGGCATAGGCGGCAACCACTTCATGCACACGATGCGCCGCAATGTCGACCTGCTCTACATCGTGATGGACAATCAGATCTATGGGCTCACTACCGGCCAGACCTCGCCCACCAGCCGCATCGGCATGAAGACCAAGAGCATGCCCTACGGGAACATCGAGGCGCCAGTGAATCCTATTTCTCTGGCCCTGGCCGCGGGGGCGACCTTCATCGCGCGCGGTTTCAGCGCCGATCAAAAGCACCTCGTCGAGCTGATCAAGCGCGGCATCGAGCACAAGGGTTTCTCGTTTATCGACGTTTTCAGTCCCTGCGTCACCTACAACCACGACAACACCTTCCAGTGGTTCCGTCCGCGGGTGAAGAAGCTCGAAGACAATCCCGAGTACGATCCCACCGACTGGGGCGCGGCGATGGAGAAATCTCTTCTGTGGGGCGATGAGATCCCTATCGGGAGATTCTTCCAGCGAACCGACGTGCCCACACTGCACGGTGCGGAGCCCGTACTGAACGCCGGCCCGCTCGTCCACCAGAACAACCGCATCCCCCCCGATGTCGCCAAGTCGTTCATCGCTGAACTGATGTAGAGAGACGCAACACTGGGGAGATCGCTTCTCGTGCAGGCCGCAGCGATTGACAAATGGAACGAACGCTTCGGAATCGCCGGCGTGGCGCAGGTGGTGGCCGGGCGGGGCGGACTCGCGATGGTGCAGGTGACGGCTTCCGTGGCGACGGCGGAGATTTATCTGCATGGCGCGCAGGTGACGTCGTGGCGTCCAGCTGGCGCGGATGAAGTTCTGTTTCTGAGCGTTCAGTCGCGGTTCGAGGACGGGAAAGCGATTCGCGGCGGGATTCCGATCTGCTTTCCGTGGTTTCGCGGGAAGGCGGATGACGCGAAGGCTCCGGCCCATGGAGTGGTGCGGACGAAGGAGTGGGAGCTCGTCTCAGTCGCGCAGGCTGGGGAGGCTGTCGTGATAACGCTCGCCGCGGAAAGCGATGATGCAAGCCGGCGATGGTGGCCGCATGAGTTTCGGGCGGTGCATCGCATCACGGTGGGCGCGCAGCTACGGCTGGAGTTGACGGTGACGAATACGGGGTCTGCACCGCTGCGGTTTGAGGAGGCTCTGCACACCTATCACCGGGTGGGAGACGCTGCACGGATTCGCGTGACGGGCCTGGAGGCGACGCCTTACCTCGACAATATGGACAGGAATCGCGAGAAGATGCAGCACGGCGACGTGGCGATGACGGGGCCGATGGACAATGCTTATCTCAACACGCGGGCGGCGCTCGAAGTGATCGATCCGGTGCTCGGGCGGCGCATTCGGACGGAGAAGAAGAATTCGATCACGACCGTGGTGTGGAATCCGTGGGAGTCGGGCGCGAAGGCTCTTGCCGATTTAGGAGATGACGAGTGGCGTCAGATGGCATGCGTCGAGGCGAGCAATATTCTCGGCGCGGCTGTGGAGCTGGCTCCGGGCGAAGAGCATGCGATGACGGCGGTGATTTCAGTGAGAAACGAAGGAGACTAGCGAAAAAGCAGGTCCTTCGACTTCGTTTGGCGCAAGAATGCGCCAAACTTCGCTCAGGATGACGACGTTCCTTATTCAGGATGACGACGTTTTTCTGGGATGTCGACATCTCCTAGTACACCTGCATGCGATCGAGGGGGATTCGCACCTGGAAGCAAGTTGCGGATGGCCGCGATTCGACGGCGACGGAGCCGAAGTGCTTGCTGACGACGCGTTGAACGAGGTCCAGGCCGAGGCCCAGCCCCGAGCCAATGGGCTTGGTGGTGAAGAAGGGCTCGAAGATGCGCGATTTGAGCGCGGGATCGAAGCCAGGGCCGCTGTCCCAAACTTCAACGACGACCATTCGACCGGTAAGCTTTGTAGTCAGTTTGAGGGTTCCGCGGTCGCGCATGGCGTCAAGAGCGTTTTCGATGAGGGCCGTCCACACCTGATTGAGTTCGCTCCCGAAGGCGCGGATGGCCGGTAGGCTGGGGTCGTACTCGCGTTCGATGGTGACGTGTTGTAACCGCGAACCCAGGATGACGAGAGTGTTGTCGAGGGACTGGGCCAGATTCACGTCCTGGATCGGGGCCTGGTCCATGTAGGAGTAGTCCTTGATGGCGTCGACGATCTCGAAGATGCGAGAGGTTGACCCGGCAATGGTGGAGGCGGCGCGCTGGCTGCGGACGGTGGCGGCAAAGTTGGCGATGGCGGGAGGAAGAACCCCCGGACTGACGGTGGCGGCCAAATTGTCCAGCATGTCAATAGGGAGTGCGGACTCGGCTAATGACGGAGCGATAGTCCATGAGTTTTGTATCTTGCGCGCTTCAAGCCAATGCAGGATCTGGTCTTCGCGATCGCTGTCTGACAAAGAAGACGCGGCGGTCGAGGGAGCGGTCGCGATGCGCTGCTGAGCCTCGCGCATCCAGCCGCGATAGGCTTCGAGTTCCTGTTTGGATTTGAGGAGGTAGCCTAGACAATATTTCGTCTCGTCGTCGGTTACGAGATTCGAGATGAGAGCGTTTGCAGCGCGCTGTGCGGCGGATGCAGGATTGTTGAGCTCGTGGGCAAGATTAGCGGCGAGCTTTCCCAAGGCGATGAGCTTCGCGGCCTGTTCGTCGGCGCGGGTGAATTCACGGACGCGATCAAGTAGCAGAGTGACGCACCGCTGGTTCAGGGAGGGCACGGCCTGAAGCAGGGCCGGGAAATGATCCTCATGCAGGTCGAGTGCCCAGAGAGAACCGGAAGCCCAGCCATCTGCGCCCCAGGTCTTCATGCGCGAATAAGGGAGCTTGCCGGTAACGCGCGCGGCTCTGCCAACGAAGAGCGCGACGGGGCCGTGGTTGCGGCGGCTGACGTAGACGTCACCCCGCAGGAGGAAGTTGAGGTGACAGGACGGCTCGCCTTCGTTGAAGACAATGGCTCCGTCGGGGCCGACGCGCTCGGTGCTGTGCGCGGCGATCCACTCGTACTCGTCTTCGGTGAGGCCGTCGAGTTCGGGGATGGTGCGCAGAGCGGCAATGATCTCGGGCAGAGGAGTTGGCTGCGGAGGCGGAGCCGCATGAACGGGGCCGCTTTGTGGAGAGGTGCTCATCTCAATATCCAGAGTATCGGGGGACATAGGCACTCACTGTGAAAATCAGATTTACACGAGGCGGGCTCTTATTCGACGGGCCCGCTCCGAGAATGGCTCATTAGGACTTGATAAATTCAAGCAGGTCGGCATCGATCTGGTCGCGCAGCTCCGGCTTCTGGGTTTGTGCGGGCATCGAGAAGCACCCGCGTATACACAAGATTAGGTGAGAGGACTAGGGACCGCAACCTCAGGAAGTGTAGCGGAGGACCTGTATTTTTCTGCAGGCTGCGAACTTGTGTCCGGATCATTTCAAACTGGCCTTTGCAGTTCTCGATCCGATGCAGAACGGAGAGGTTAGTAGGAGAAAGCCCGGCGCAGCAGGGCAATCTCGTGGTATCGCATGGATTCTTCACTTCGCTGCGCTGCATTCAGAATGACGATCTATCTGCACATAATAAGGGATCTGGAGATTCAGTGGTGCGTAGTAGCGAGAGCGGCTTCGATGGCTTCGACGAGGTATTCGTGGTCGAAGGGGCCATCGTGACGCTGGCCGTTGATGAAGAAGGTTGGAGTGCCGTTGACTCCGCTACGGACTCCGCCGCTGAAGTCGGCACGGACGCGGGCGGCGAATTCGTGGCTGTCGAGCGATGCGATCAAGGCTTCCGGGTCGAGGTCAAGCTCCTCGGCGAGTTGCTCGAAGAGCGGCAGGCCAAGGCGGTTCTGGTTTTCGAAGAGAAGATCATGCATCTCCCAGAATTTGTCCTGTGAACCGGCGAATTCAGCGGCCTCAGCGGCGGGCTCGGCGTGAGGATGGCTCTGCGTCAAAGGGAAATTGCGGAAGACAAAGAGCAGGCGCTTGCCGAAAGTGCTTCTGCACGCGCTTCACGATGGGGTAGGCGCGGCCGCAGTGCGGACACTCGTAGTCTCCATACTCGACGAGCGTGACCGGGGCGTGCGGATCGCCCTGAGTGTGATCTTCAGGACCAACGGGAGTTTTGAGCTTGGCCATGGCGACTCCTAAATTTGGTAACGCTTTCCTATTTAGGTAAAGCTTCGAGGGCGTCGAGGATTCCGTCCGCTCCGGGATTGACGCCGATCGGCGAGAGATGGCTCCAGGCGATGGTTCCGTTTTTGTCGATGACAAAGAGAGCGCGCTCGCTGATGCCGTCGGCGGTGCGATAGGCTCCGTAGGCGCGGGCGACCTCGCCTTTCGGCTCGAAGTCGGCAAGCAAGGGAAAACGGTAGCCGCGGGCCTGCGCGAATGCTTCGTGGCACCAGACTCCATCAACAGAGATGCCGAGCAGCTTGGCTCCATGCTTCTCGAATTCAGGAAGGATTTCGTGGTAACGACCCATCTGATCGCCGCAGACGGGGCTCCAGTCGGCGGGATGGAAGGCCAGGATCACGGGCTTGCCGCGAAGTTCGCTGAGCGTGAGCTTTTGGCCGGTGCCGAGGGTGAAGTCGGGAGCGGGGTTTCCGGCAGGCAGGATGTCGGACATGGCATTCTCCTTAAGGTATTTGGGGCTCGGGTATCTGATCGTGGATGAGGCGCCGGTTCAGAATATTCGCGGCGCGGCAAAGGTTGTAAGGCTGACCCGCGTTCACGCGAGCGGATTGTGAGCGCGCAGTTCGGCGACGATTTCCGCTGCGGCTTTGCGGGCTTCGTCGGAGCGGTCGGGCGGGAAAGAGATGGCGCCGACGCGGGCGTGTCCCCCGCCCCCGTAGCGCTCGCAGATAGTGGCGAGATTGATCATCCTGTCCGGGTCGGCCTTGGTCCAGGGGTTGGAGCCGACGGAGACCTTGGTGCGGAAGCTGGATTTCGAGAGGCCGATGGAGTAGGTGCTCTCGGGATGCAGGTAGTAAGGGATGAACTTGTTGTATCCCTCCATGGGCTGGTCGCTGATGTCGAAGTAGATGGTGCCTTCTTTCGATTCGGAGCGGTTACAGATAAGGGAGAGGGACTGCTGGTGCCGCTCGAGGAGCGGCGGCAGTAACTCGGCAACGAAGGGCTGCTTGAGAACCTCGGCGAGAGGCATTTCAGTGAGCAGCGGGATCAGGCGCGGAATAAAGGCCGGGTCCTGGGTGGATTCGATGACGAGGGTGAGCTTCATGGCGGGATCGGCCATTTCGACCGCGGCCTGCGGGCTTTCGTAGAGGGCTCCGTCGACGATGTCGGCCCAGCGGACAAGCTCGGCGACGGGCGCGGCGTCGAAGCCGAATTTTGTGGACCCGATGTGGGCGAGGAAGCTGGCGCACGAGGTATAGCCGGGGTCGTAGAAGCGGCGATTGACGTAGCTGCCGTCGGCGATACCGCGACGGTAGTCCTGCTGGTCCTCGGGGGTGAGGAAGGCGCTGAGATGGTGATCGAACCACCATGTAATTGCGGGAGACGCCGAATATTTGAAGTCGACGATGGCGTTCTCGTCGCCGGTGAAGTCAGCCTCATTAAAGAGCGCGCCAGCGCGGTGGACCAGGCCGTGGTAGGTGTAGACAGCGCCGGGCGAAATGCGCTCGCGGTGAAAGCGGGCGAAGAGCGAAGCGGAGCAGGCTCCGTCGAAACACTTGTCGTGATAGAAGACTCGGACGTTCAAAAAGAGGGCGCTCCGTAGGAAATAAATTTCGTTATCGGGAAATGACTAGCATTGCCGGGTCCGGCCCGGATGTCAAGCCGGTGCTGGCCGCACGGGCGGGAGCGCCTTGCGGCGCAAAGCTTTGCGCGGACTTCAAACGCGCGACGAGGCCGGAGCCTCGCCGCGCTCGAGGTGGCCGACGAGGGTGTTATGCACGTTTCGAGTCGGTGATTCGACGGCTGCTCAGCCCTGGGCCGTCGCACCGAGTTGCTGAAGATTCTCCTTGAGGTAGTCGTTCAGGCGATCGAAACTGCTGTTCCAGCCTGTATTGTGGCCGTCACGCATATCAAGGGAGTCGAAGAAAGCCTGATGGAAATCCATCTTCGTACGGTTGCCATCGAGTTCAGTGAACTGAATGGTGATGACGGTTTCGCGAGTAGGCTGCCCTCCCTCGCCTTCCCACGCGAATGTGTAGACGACTCGCTCGGGCGGAACGATCTCCTTGAAGACTCCGCCCTGCCAGAGGTCGGGTATTGTGCGTCCGTGCCGCCAGCTTTCAGTTTGATGGAGGCAGGCTCTCCATTTGCCTCCCGGCCGCGCGTCCTGCTCGAAGTGCGTGGCGACGAAGCCGCGCGGACCCGCCCATTGCCTGGCGTGAACAGGATTGCTGAATGCCTCGTAGACGAGTTCGCGGGGTGCGTCGAAGTCGCGAGCGATGGTGAGCTCGTAGAGTGTCGCTCCTCCGCCTATTGCCGCAACCACACCGGCGTCAATCATTCCCTCGGTTGGTCGCTGTGTGTCGGGGTTTTCTGCCCAGGGTTTCTGTGCGCTGGTGGTTCCGCTGCTTGCTGCTGACATGCTGATTCTCCTTGGGTTTCGGTTTGTCTTGCGATTTGAGTTTCTTGAGGTACTCGTCGAGCCGGTCGAAACTCTCCTCCCAATACCTGCGATACTCGTCGAGCCAATCGGCTGCGGTTTTGAGCTGGCCAGGGTTGAGCTTGCAGGGACGCCATTGGGCGTCGCGGCCGCGGGAGATGAGGCCCGCCCTTTCGAGGACTTTGAGGTGACGGGAGATGGCGGGAAGGCTGATGTCAAAGGGCTGGGCGAGCTCGTTGACGGATGTCTCGCCGAGGGCAAGCCGCGCGAGAATGGCGCGACGGGTGGGATCGGCAAGAGCGGCGAAGGTGGTGCTGAGATGATCCGACATTTGTATTTAACAGACTCGATAAATAACTAATATGTTAAATACGCTTCTGACTCAGGTCTGTCAAACCCGCGCGATCGGTGAGGCGTTGAACACGAGCCCGCCGAGTGGTTTCAGATGCGAAAAAGGTACCTGCGCGCAAGAGAATTGCCGAACCGGTGGGCCATTCTTCGCGTAGTATGGGCAGCAACCTTAAGGAGCGTTGAATTGGACGAGTTGACACCACAACCAGAGATCCCCTTGGTAACAACACCGCCTGAGCTGATCACGCCTGAGCCGCCGGCGTTGTTGCCTGCTCCACCCGAGCGCGGCCTGCGGTGGGTCTTCGTGGGCGACGAGGGCATTCGCGCCGGCTGGGGCATACTGCTGTTCGTGCTGATCTTTGTCGCGTCGGCGTTTCTGCTTGGATTCCTGGCCCGGCATCTTTTCCATCCAAAGCCCCCCCCACGCGGGTCGGCGCTGGGTCCCAAGGTGGGGCTGATTTCGGAGGCACTGCAGGCTTTTTGTGTCTTTGTGGCTACGGCGTTGATGGCGCAGATCGAGCGGCGTCCGGTATTCTCTTATGGCTATCAAGGCACGGCACGAGCGGCACGGTTCTTCTTCGGGCTGGTGTGGGGATTTGTAGCCATCTCGGCGCTGGTGCTCACGCTTTGGAAGACGGGCCTGCTGGGGTTCGACGGGCAACTGCTGCACGGCGGGGCGATGTGGAAATATGCGGCCGAGTGGGGGCTGATGTTTCTGTTCGTGGGGCTGTTTGAAGAATCGCTCACGAGAGGCTATGTGCAGTTCACGATGACTCGCGGCGTCGGCTTCTGGTGGGGCGCGCTGCTGTTTTCGTTCCTATTTGGATTTGGACACGGAAGCAACCCTGGAGAATCGCCCGTAGGTCTGTTTTCCGCGGGGGCGATCGGCCTGGTCTTCTGCCTGAGCCTCTGGTACACGGGATCGCTATGGTGGGCGGTTGGATTTCACGCGGCGTGGGACTGGGGCGAGTCGTACTTTTACGGCACTTCGGACAGCGGGATGGTTGCGCAGGGACATTTGCTGGGCGAGCATCCGGTGGGCAAGCTGTTGTGGAGCGGGGGAGCAACCGGACCGGAAGGCAGTCTGCTCGTTGTCCCGCTGGTATTGGTGATCGCGCTGGCGATGTGGCTGTGGTGGGGACGGAGGGTGACCTCTCCCTTTGCGGGCAGCGGCTGGCGGCCGGCGTGGAGCCGGAAGCAACCGGCGATTGTCGAGGCGACAGTGAGCGATACGCCATTGAGCGAAGCGGCAAGCTAGCTAAAGGCTATTGCAAAACTCAGGGCTCACAGCCTTGATTGACGCGAGTCGCTGACGCAGGCGCGTGGCAGATCTGCAGATGCGCGCATCTTTTATTTGCAAATTTCCTCAAGAAAATGCAAGGCCCAACATTTTTCCTTTGACAGATCTGATCTTACTCGACTTAATACAGTAAGATCATGATCGCCTCCACTTCCCACCAACCCTGGCTCTTTTACTTCCCTTTGGCCCAGCAAGCCGTCCTACTCAAGGACGATTTGCTCGATCCCGTCGACCCACTCCTGGACGATCCCCCCTTAGTCGAAATGGTCCGGCAGTGTCTGGCCAAACCCAGCCCCCTGTCCACGCGCACCGGGCGCGACGGTATCGCCCCCGATCGTGTGCTGCGCTGCTGCATCATGAAACACCTGAAGGGCTGGAGCTTCCGCGACCTGGAACGCGAACTCCGCAGCCACCTGGTGTACCGCCGCTTCACCCACTTCGATGCTGAGATTACGCCGGACTTCTCTCCCTTCAGCCGCACCTTTGCTCTGCTCAGTCCGGCGGTCACCCAACAGATTCATCAGCGGGTGGTGGCGGTGGCTTGCGAGCAGGGCGTCGCCCAGGGCCGCAAGTGAAGAACAGACACCACTGCCGTCGAAAGCAACAGCCACTATCCGACCGACAGCAGTTGGCTGGGGGACAGCATCCGAGTGCTCAGCCGCAGCCTCGAACGCATCGCCTGCGAGTGCCAGATCGGAGCCCTGGAAGTGGTAAATCACACGCGCGCGGTGAAACATCGTTTGTTGGAGATCAGCCGCGCCGCCAAGTGCCTCACCCAGACCAACCAACAGCGCCGGCGCGACAGTTACCAGAAGTTGCTGGCTCTGACCCAGTGGGTGGTGCGACAAGCCAGCGAAGTGATGCAACGCTGGGGAACGGGACGGATGAAAGTGGTGGGCAAACTCCTGCGGGTAGAAACACAAATCGGCCAACTGCGACACTTTGTGCCTTGGATCGAGAAGGTAATCCACCAAACCCAGCAACCGGTGTGGGGCGGAGACACCCACGTGGAGGATCAATTGTTGAGCCTGTTTGACCTGGGATTCACGGGCGGTAGCGCAAACATTGGCAAATCCCGAGCAGTCGGCTAACCGGAACTTATCCACTTGGCCGAGATGTTTGAATGCTAAGCGGGGTATGGGGGACTTCCCAAAAGGGACGCGAAGAACAGGTATCAGCGATACTTGGTGCGCTGGTGCTTGCGGCAGTCCCAGCCCGTTTTGACACTGGTGCGCACTCAGAGCCCGTTGTTAAGCGTGGGTCCGAGGTCACGTAAAGGTCAGTGGTGACGTCTGCGATGGCAGCGATCCCGTTCGGGAGTTTGCATTTTTCGTAACCTTGGGCCGCACGCTCCAGCAGGAAGGGACCACGATGGCTAATAAGGGAAGATTTACGAGAAGATCGGGCGCACCTATGCTTCCGGTTCTGCACCCGGACGCGGCGGGCATCGATATCGGCGCCCAAGAGATGTTCGTGGCAGTGCCACCGGATCGAGATGCAGATTCTGTCAGGTCCTTCGGCACATTCACTCGAGACTTGCATGAGCTGTGCGACTGGCTTCGAAGCTGCTCAATTCGCACTGTAGCGATGGAGTCCACTGGGGTTTACTGGATTCCAGTTTTTCAGCTCCTCGAGACCCAAGGCTTCGAAGTATTCCTGGTAAATGCGAGCCATGTGAAAAACGTTCCAGGGCGCAAGAGCGACGTTTCCGATTGTCAGTGGATTCAGTACCTGCACTCGGTCGGACTGTTGAAGGCAAGCTTTCGACCGCCAGATCAGATCTGCGTGTTGCGATCCCTCTGGCGTCATCGCGAAGGGCTGGTCCAGATCGCTGCCGAGCACATCCAGCAGATGCAAAAAGCCCTCAGCCAGATGAATCTCCAACTACACCATGTTTTGAGCGACATCACCGGTGTCAGTGGGATCGCGATTCTCGATGCCATTCTCGCCGGAGAACGCGATCCGATGAGACTGGCATCTCTTTGCAATCGCCGCGTTCGCAGCCCGCGAGAGAGAGTGGCGAAGTCGCTGGAAGGAGATTATCCTTCCGAGCATCTTTTTGCCTTGCGTCAGTGTCTTGCCGCATACCGTTTCAACAAGAGCTTGATGGCTGAAGTCGATACCGAACTCGAGATGAGGATGCGACAGCTGCCCCGTTCGGCAGAAGCACAACAGAGAAGACCCCCGGGGTCAAAAACCAGGATCTACCAGCGCGCAGGAAACGAACCAGCTTTCGACCTGAAGTCCGAACTATATCGGATTGCTGGTGTCGACCTGACCGACGTTCCCGGAATCAGCACCTTGACGGCTCACACCATTCTGATGGAAGTCGGCACAGATATATCCCGCTTTCGAAACGCTTCTGCGTTCGCGTCGTGGCTCGGTCTTTGTCCGGACAAGCAAGTCAGTGGCGGCAAGGTTCTATATACCCGTACTCGGAAGGTCAAGAACAGAGCAGCCATAGCACTGCGGCTCGGAGCCCACTGCCTATACCACGCGCAGAATTACCTCGGTGACTTCTACCGCAAGATGAAGTGGAGGCTCGGGGCTCCAGCAGCCGTAACCACGACTGCGCATAAGCTGGCCCGCATCATTTATCACATGCTCTCAACCAAACAGGCATACTCGGTCGAGGTCTTCGCCAAATGCGATCAAGAAGCAACTGTTCGCGCCTGCAAACGTCTACGAAAGCAGGCGGCGGAGCTTGGATTTCAGCTGATTCCTGCTGCTGAAACGACCTGAGGGTGGTGTTCTTCAGGAGTCGAAGAGGAGTGGGAGGTGTTAGAAGGGACGGGTCTCAGAAAACGGATTTTTAAGTACGGTAAGGCATTCGTAAAGATCTGGCCAGCAACCTCGGCGTCTCCGTACCGACCCTTTATAGATGGATTCCAGCCTCATCATCGCCCTAATCTAGGATGTTAGTTGTTGCATAATCGCCAACGTACTCATTGACGGTAGGGATACCACTTGGCCGAAGAGTCGGCATCTCGGACACTTGATCTTCGATTGTCGGTCCCCACTCTTCGTGACAAATGTCCGAGCAGCCGGTTATTCGGCAACCTGGCTTCCGATGGCGCGCGGGTCTCATAGGCGATGGCTCGTTCAACCTTAGGTTTGACCACAAACCAGTTGAGAAAGTCCCCATTGTCATCCAGGGGTTCGCTGCTACCCTGATTTCCACATGGTCCCCAAGATATAGGGCTTGTGCCTGCTCAGATTATCTTCGCGACACTTGCCGATGGGAGTTCAGCGAAACTGTCGTCTCGCAGGATGGCCTGCAGTATCTCCAATCCAGTGACTAGCCGTGGCCCTGGTCTTGAAAAGTAAGCGGTACCGTCCACTGCATACACTCGCCGGTGCCTAACGGCTGATACGTTCATCCAATCCTTCGGGAAGTAGCCGTTCCTATACTGTGCGATCGCCTCTTCGAGATGGAAGCCGCACGGCATGACAACCACCACCTCAGGATCGGACTCCAGGACCTGTTCCCATGAGATATTGGTGCTCCTCTCCCCTGGAGTAGCCAGTAGAGCATCCCCGCCGGCAATGGCCACCATTTCAGGTATCCAATGGCCTCCCTGGAAGAGAGGTGAGAGCCATTCGAGGCAAAGTACCCGTGGCGGCTTTACCTGCCTGACGTTGCTCCTGACGCGTTCGATTCGCCGTCGGAGTCCGTCGATAAGATCTCTCGCTTCGGATTGGCGGCGGATTGCCCCGCCAATGGTCTCGATACTCTGAAGGACCTGCTCAAGAGTGTGGGGCGTTAAGGAAATTACATGCGGCCGGGAAGGCAGTTCGCTTATAGCCTTTGCCAAATCGGACTCGCTGATCGCGCAGACGTGACAAAGATCCTGGGTGACAACTACGTCCGGGTGGATCGCCTTCAATTTTGGCAGATCCACGAAATAAAGACTCCCGCCTGCGGCTGCCTGCCTTCTGACAGCCTCATCGATTTCTTGCGGCGTAAGGTCACCATGGATCAATGTATCCACAATGATGGCCTTCTGCCTTGCCTCCGGAGGATAGTCGCACTCGAAGGTCACGCCCGAGACGCTCTCGCCCATTCCGAGAGCATAGAGGATCTCCGTGGCCGATGGGAGAAAGGAACAAATCTGCATGGTAGTCCCAGAATATATGAAAGCTGGAGGATGCAGCCTTCTAGGAGCCCACGTATGAACTCAAGTGCGTACAGAGCCGGACGGAGTCATTGGCACCCAATGAGTCATCGCCTCCCTCCGTCCCATGGCGCTGGATAACCTCACTCGGGACCTTCCATTCGGCATCTACGACGATACTGCGGATCGGAAGCAGCGGTGCGGGTCATTACCAATCTCGTGCGGTTGTAGGCGTCGACAGTTATGGCCACGAATTGCCGCTCGCCGGTTTGCTTCAGGACGCTATGGCGTTGCCGCTTTTCGCCGGCGGCAATATCGGCGTTCGCCGCCGCCAGTTGCACGCGCTTATGCTCGATCCCGCGTATGACGATCTCGCGACGCTTGACGGCATATGCCTGGCCGAAAACCGTCCCCTAACGAAACTCGCTTGGCGGTGGGCCTGCTGAATGACCCGCAGGACGCCGCGGCCAATGCCCACCCCGGCCCCATCATGCGTCTCCTCACAGGGCTTGAGTTCGCACCCATCTTCAGCGTCTCAAGCGGTTTCAGGGCGAATCCCATCGTCGGACTCGACAGCAATCGAGAGCATATTTACCCCTTCGCCGCCCGCCCACAGGGGTACTCGCGCAACTCGCTGTTTACCACGCAAAATATCAACTTCGATCTTCGAGTCCTCAAGATGATTCCGCTTGGGTCCGGTCATCTCGATGTCGTTGCCGAATCCTTCAACCTTCTGAATCACTCCAACATCTCTCTACTCAACACTTCATTCGGTTCAGGGGGTCCAACCCGCTGCAGCCTTCGCCCAGCCTATCGGCGCATCGAGTCCCCGACGCATTCAGTTTTCCCTTGATTACGAGTTCTGATCTCCACAAGTGCGCCACGAATGAACTGAGAGAATGATCTACAGCATTGCCTTGGAGGGTCACGCAATAGACTTTCTCGGAAATTCGTCAACCCAGGAGTTGAGTGTGAGGTGCCCTCCTGCAAATGTCCGGACAAGCGATTTTACGTCCAGGTGGACCGGATTTGTAAACACTGGATGGCTTCACGCGACCGAAGATTTAACTTCGGCAAACGTGCCAGATGCAACCTCAGCGATTCGTCTTAGGGCTGGCCGAGTCTTTCCCGCTTTCGCAGCAATCCTTATTCCTGCCAGCGTGGCTTCAAAGAAATCGGCAAGACTCTCAATGTTCGTCTGAGCATCAAGGTCGCCTTCCATCTGAGCTCGTCTCAATGTGTCCATGAGCGTGTGACGCTGTGCGTTGGCAGCACGGCGTGTAATTCGCGTCACGTCTTCATCTCGCATCCCGAACTCACAGATGGCATTAATCCCCATGCAACCGTCTGTACTGGAAAGATCTTTGCGTTCTGAAAAATGAACCAATGCGCTCCGAATAGCAGCAAGGGGCGACCCTGGAGCTTGGAGTTCGACATTCATGGCTCGAACGCTTTCCGAGACATAGACTTCGAGAGCCTTCAAGAAGAGGGCGCGTTTGTCGCCAAAAGTGTCATACATACTTTGCCGACCTACCTCCATTGCGCGCATCAGCTCGTCCGTCGATGTGGCGGCAAAGCCTTTTTGAGAGAAGGCGGATATGGCACGATGAAGAGCTCTCTCTAAATCAAATTCCTTCGGTCGGGCCATATCCATCTCTCCTCGCTCTCAATTATGCGATGTATCCCCCATCGATTGTGAGGCTGGCCCCTGTAATGAATGCGGCCTCATCGGATGCAAGATACGAGACAAAACCCGCGATCTCCGACTCATCCGCCATTCGCGCCAGTGGAATCAAACCCTTCACCGCTTCAGCGCGAGGCGCACTCATGTCAGTCGCCGTCGGACCAGGCTGAATATTATTGACCGTAATCGCCCGAGGACCGAGATCGATAGCGGCGCCTCGCACCAATCCGGTCAGGGCCGCTTTAGTCATGCTGTAAACGCTCGCTCCCGGAAATGCTGTCCGGACGGCAGTGTTGCTGCCGATCAGGATGATCCGACCTCCATCCTTCATGGACTGTGAAGCCGCTTGCATTCCGACAAATTCCGCTCGGACATTAACGGCCAGCATGCGGTCGAAGTCTTCAAAGCTGTAGCTGTCAATGGCTCCCCGGATCAAAATTCCGGCGTTGTTGCCGAAAATATCTGTTTCCCCCGGCTCTTTCACGACTTGATTCACTGTTGCGCGAATGTCCTCAGCAGAGGCACTATCCGCCTTGATCGGGAGTACCTTGCCTCCCGCAGCATCTATTTCGCTCGCGAGTCGCTTCGCCTTCTCTTCCGAGTTGGAATAGGTAAATGCGACGGCAGCGCCATCTGAAGCAAGCCGCCTCACGATTCCTTCGCCAATCCCTCGTGAACCACCAATCACGAGGGCAACCTTGCCTGCAAACGATCGACAGTACTTTTCCGTCATGTCCATCCTCCGGAGCGAACCCAATTTGCCTTATTGGATTATGTTATCCAGAATAAGATTCAGATTTCTCTCCGTGCGACGTGTCCAATTCCATTTCTTGCAGGTCAATATCGAGAAACGCCCATCCCGACGGCGATGCCAAAGCCCCTAAGTGGTCGCGAGATTCCCGTCGCCGTACCGAAGAGCTTACAGGAGTCAGCCAACGAATTGGCATTGAAGATCGTGCTGGCGGTGGTGGGATTGCTCTTTATCGCTTTGGGCAACCTCTGAAGACCCGCTCGATGGTAGGACTGCTGCCGCTGTGTGCTGCAACCGTATTTGAGGGAGGTACTGCCGCAGCACATCCGCGCATCCTCGAAGCAATCAAATTGTTCATGAAACGGCATCCGGAGGTGGCGAAAAAGATCATAAGAGCCGACGACGTATCAGTGGGCGGGTATATGGGGCGGAGGCTGACGTCAGTTTGCGACAAGGAGAAGCTGGTGCGCGTCTTGCGGTACATGCTGGACGAGAACGAATTCTTTAGTCCGTATGGGATACGCTCTTTGTCGAAGTATCACCGCGAGCACCCGTTCCTCTTTTACTTGCAGGGACACGAATATAAGGTCGAATATCTTCCCGGAGAATCGAATACCGGCATGTTTGGCGGCAACTCCAACTGGCGCGGCCCAATCTGGATGCCGGTGAATGGGCTGATCATACGCGCGCTGCTGCAGATGTATCCGTTCTATGGTCCGGACTTCAAGGTCGAGTGTCCGACCGGATCGGGAAATTACATGACGCTCTTTGAAGTGGCGAAAGAAATCGGACGCAGATTATCCGCCATGTTTCTGCGCGACGAGACGGGCGGGCGTCCGGTCTACGGAGGAACGAAGAAGTTCCAGGAAGATCCTCACTAGAAGGATTACATCCTCTTCTATGAGTTCCACGGGGACAACGGCGCGGGGCTCGGAGCCAGCCACCAGACGGGATGGACTGGGCTTATCGCACGCAGCCTTGACCTGTTCGCACGGCTAACACCGGAAATGGCGCTACGAACTCCCGGGAAAGGAGTAGCCCGGATGACCCGGGAGCAAGTTGCAGGGACATAGTGCTTCGGCTGCTCTTGATCTCTAAGAGGCTCGCGGCAAGGTAAAGATGCGATAGATCGGAACACATAGCAGCAGCGTGGCGACAATTGCTAACCGAACACGTAGAGCGAGAACCTTGAATCGCGGACTATGGGGCATTAGTAACAGAACCGTAGCCAGGGCGCTTAAAATGAATCGTTCTTAAGCGTGTCGCAATCTGCCACGCGCTGCGAAGGAAACATGAGCGTACGCAACAGCAAGCGAAGATCGGCCCGCACCCGCACTACAGCGCGTGTGGCATGGATTTTCGGTGTGGTCGGCCTTGTGGCGTTCGCGAGTCTCATTTATTGGTTCGGCCCCGAGAAGAAACCAGCCAGCACCGTTAACGCGGCGCGGCAATCCTTCGGCCCGACCATCGAAAATCATCGCCCGGCTCCGGCCCCGCGGCCCAGGGCATGGTCTGGATTCCAGGCGGTGAATTCTCCATGGGAGCCAACGAGCCGCCCGACATGGACGACGTCGGCATGAAGGCCACGTTGGATGCGCGGCCCATTCGTCGCGTGTACGTCGACGGCTTCTACATCGACAAGACCGACGTAACGAATGCGGACTTCGCCGAATTCGTGAAGGCCACCGGATACCTAACAGTCGCCGAACGGACACCCAGCCGCGAGGACTATCCGACAGCGCCTCCGGAAAATCTCGTCGCAGGCTCGGTCGTCTTTGCTCCCCCCCGATCACCCCGTCTCGCTAGACAATCACTTCCAATGGTGGAGCTACATCCCTGGCACGAACTGGCGTCACCCGCTCGGTCCGCAGAGCGACATCAACGGCAAGGACAACTACCCCGTCGTCCAGATCGCCTATGAAGACGCTTTGGCCTATGCGAAGTGGGCCGGCAAGCGCCTGCCCACCGAAGCGGAGTGGGAATTCGCCGCTCGTGGTGGGAAGGCCGGAAAGCCTTTTGTCTGGGGAGACGAATTCCGCCCTGGCGGCAAGTGGATGGCCAATACTCACCAGGGTCATTTTCCAGACAAGGACAGCGGCGCCGACGGTTACGTAGGCCTTGCTCCAGTCGCCCAATTCCCTCCGAGTCCATACGGCCGTTACGACATGGCCGGCAACGTCTGGCAGTGGACCACCGACTACCGTCCCGACTACTACCAGCAGCTCGTCTCAGCCGGCGGAGTTGCCCGCAATCCGCACGGACCCGAAATTCCCTTTGACCCCGACCAGCCAACCGAGCACAAAAAGGTTCAGCGAGGTGGATCGTTCCTCTGTCCCGATCAGTACTGCTCCTGCTACATCGTTGGCACGCGCGGCAAAGGAGAGATCAGCACCGGAACGAATCACCTGGGTTTCGCTGCGTAAAAGACGCGCCCGGCACCCGAAGCTGAAGTAAGGGGATACTCGTCGTGCATTCGTGGCCGTCATCAGGCTCCTCACACGCCTCTGCCCCAGGCTGATAATGTGGGCTGGGCTGCGGCCTTGTCTTCTTACATGCTTCGCGCCCAGGACCTGTCACCGCGAGCCTACGTCATCACCCCCGTAGATTCCAATTCATCACGGTGACCTATTCCTATTTCACTGGGGGCGTCAATTTCAACGGAGCTGTTCACAGGCGCGACGGGCACATATAACGTTCCGATCTTCACCTATTACCATTCTGTTGGTTTCTTCGGACGTTCGGCGAACCTCGCTCTTGTCCTGCCCTATGGTGTTGGCACCCTCCAGGGAAAGCTGCTGCAGGAACAACGTTCCGTATATCGCTCGGGTCTGCTCGACTTTAACGCCCGCCTTTCCGTGAACCTCTATGGTGGTGCGGCCATGCCAGCCCAGAAGTTCGCCAGAACTGTGGAAAAATCGTTCGACTCCCGCCGCCTCCACCAGAACTAAACTGTTTATAATAAATAACCTATAAAAGCTCGCTTGATAACTGTACGATAAATGTACGATGGTTTAGGCCATGAAGCCGTGCTAGCGGACGCATCAAAGGTTCTCCTCGAAAAGCACATTCTCCGTACCGGTATCGGCATTGAACTGAATGTACTGTAAATTCGCGCTCGGTCCATTCATCTTCATCAACACGTACCCGTGCCGGTAAAAGTCGTTCGCATCCGCGTCCAGATGCACATCTTCAAGCGGCACATCCGGGAAGTTGTCTGTATAAGGCGACCGGTTCGACACTGGAAAGGCTCCGTGGCCGATGCACCTCCCCAGCACGCCCTGGTACTTCTGGTAGATCACCATATTGTGCTCATGTCCCCAGATCCACGCTGCGAGCTTGGGCAGCACATCTTGAAACTTGGGCAGAAGATTCTGGTTCAAAGCCTGTCCGCCGATCTTTTCAAACCGCGTAAAGAGCTGGTGGTGTGTGAGCAGAATCGTCTTGCGCCCGCCGGCGTTGTTGACCTTGTCTTTCATCCATATCAGCTCAAGGCCATCGACATCGGTGGCATCATCGACGGTGGCCGGATCCGAGTCGTGCAGGCTGGTGTCCATGGTGACGAACTGCCAATTGCTGTTGCGCAGGCAGAAGTAACTCGCCGGCTGCCCGAGCATATCGATAACGGCGTAATACGGCGCGCCTCCCGCATACATGTCGTGATTCCCAGGCATGTGAAATGTCGCCGGTTTCGCTGCCAGGTCAGCGAGCTTGTCTCCCCATGCAACATTGGGAATACCCAGCGAGGCTTGCCAGATCGAATAAAAATAGTTCTGGACTTCCGATTGCGAGCCTGAATAGTAGACGTCTCCCAGATGGATTACGACATCCGGCTTTTGGCTGGCAACCTGAGCGAGCAGCGCCTTCGCGGCAGGCTGCCCCGTGCCCCAGTCGGCAATCAGGACCACCGTCGCATTGTCGGGCAGGCGGTCCGTGATGACGAAATCACTGAGACTGCTGTAGCGGCGATATGGGATCGGCCCAGCCGCGACGCGGCTTGCCACGTACGTCGCGAGCACCTCACCCCACTTTGGATCGCACTGCGCGAACGGCGTGTCGAGCTGCGCGTGCAACTCGCTGACCTCCGTGTAGTCACCCGAGAAATGGGCCTTGATCGCCGCCTCAGCCAGACGTAGAGCTGTCGCCGAGCAGAACTTCGTGGTGTCCACTAATCCCGCTGCCACGGCGGAGGGCGGCGCAACTTCAGGCACTGCGGCAGCCAGCGCGCCTGGTGGACCCACATTCAGCAACGCGGCAAGATCGTTACTGCTCTGGATCGTCGAGTCATCCTGCCGAGGCCGCTGGAGATGCACTGCACGGGGCGCGATCCCAAACGAAGCCGCCGGTGAAACCGCATTCCGCTTCGCCACCACCTGATCCACTGCCGACTGCCACAGCGATGCATTTCTTCCCCGAAATTGCGCCATTTCAACTTGCGGTTCACCCATGGTTGCTCCTCCTCAAGGCTCCTCATTCAGCCGGCGGACTGGTTTACCGCCATAAACGGTGTTGAAGATTAACTTCCCATCCACGTGCCGTCATCCAGCTTATTCATTAACTCGTCGCGCGTGTCAAAAAAGCCGGCATCGGTCACGACAAACTGGGCAAGGCTGTAGCCCGAGCTCTTGCCGAGGAGGTCCACCGGCTGGTTCCGCACCGCGTCAAAGAGCGATGCGCCCGCATTGGTGAAGGCGTGGGTCACTCCCTCGCAAAGATAGACCATGGAATCGAAGATCTCGTCGAAGTCGACCCATGTCTCCTCCAGCCAGAACTGAGGCCGGGGCATCAAGGTCTTCGGCAAAATAGGCTCCAGCAGCGGTAACCGTTCCTTCCAGAACTCTTTGGCGAGCCACAGGGCACGCACCCGTGTGCGGATGCCATAGCCACGGGCTAGCGCCTCCAGGCACGCCATCCGCTGACTGCATGAGCCTCCATTGAGCCGTACCGTCTCCGATGCCGGCTGCTGGTCGGCAACCGAATAAATCGGGTGCATCACGTCCGACAAATGCAGATGCGCCTTTTGAATATACTCCCGCGGCGGCGGCGCTCCCGCACTCAGCGTTTGAACAATCTGCTGTAGCTCAGGCGAGTCGTAGTCGAGAATGCGCGTCGGCTGTAGCGTGGGGTCAGCCATGCTGCGGCTCCAGCGCGTTGGCGGGATGTCTCGCCATCCACCATGCCCGCAGACGCACAAGCAGACAGATCACGATGGCAGCCGTCATCATATACCCCAACAGGTTCACGAATCCCTTAAAGATGACGACGGAAGCGACGAAAAACGTGAGGGGCAGGTAAATGTTTAGCAGCAGCCGTTCGACGCGGATCCATTTCAGATCGCGTTGCACGATCCACGCCAGAATAACATCGACACCCCACCAGATCGTGTCGAGAAAGTTGCTTCCCGCGATCTTGGCTCCCTGCTCGTGAAATACTTCGCTGATGCTCGCATGGTAATGCACCATCACGGCGTAGTAGAAGTGCACCATGTACAGCAGGAACGCGAACGTCCAGAACAGGAGCCACACATTCTTTCGGGCCTGGCTGCGGCTGGGCAGGATAAAGAGGCACAGTGCCACAATCATCGGAGGCATGGTCGCCCATACGGAATACACCATGCGTTCGTGCGGGAGATCGAGCGACGTTTCCGCTCCCACCAGCGCCGCCGTAAAGAGCAACCCAAACGGCACAAATGCGGCCGTGAATTGACCCAGCGTTATGTTTCGCTTGTTCATAGCGTCTTCAGGTACTCCAGCAAATCCTGCAGTTGCGCTTCATTCCATCCCGGGCCTTTGTAGGTCCACGGATAGTCATGCCCTTTGTTCGAGTTGCCGGGAATGCTCGTATCGAAGCGGAAATAGCGCTTCGCATCCGGGTTGTCCGGCACAATGAGCCCCGCATCCACAGGGTCGTAGTTATTGTCGCCACGGTAGTACAGGTTCGGCCGAGGCTTGAGGTTGATCAGTGCCGCGAGCGTGGGCACACTGCCGTTGTGCAGATACGGCGCATGCGCATACGCCGACGTGATCGGCACGCAAATGTAGCCACGCGTTCTGCCCATTGGGCCGGGGCGAATATCCTCACGCCTGGGACGCAGCGACTGGCCGGGTGGAAACCAGTTCACCAGCGCGTCCCCCAGGGTCTCGTAATAACGGAAGCTCACGCGCTCGCCGTCCACACCGAGTTTCTGGTACGGGATCACCACATCTTCCTGCGCGCCGCGTACCCACGTGCCATTGTCGCCGGGATGTCCATGACATGAGTCACAGTAGGTCAGGTAAACCTTGGCGCCGCGCGCCACTTTGTTGGGATCCAGCTTCATGTCAGGAAAGACCGTCGCAAATTTCGGCGCCTGCAAGTCCAGCGTGTACTGAATGGACTGCTCGACGTTGTTCGAAATTTCCGGCATTGAGAGATTCTGCATTGTTGCCCCGACGGCAATGGCCGCCAGCACGCTGCGCGTCAGTTTGTCATGCACACTGCCATCAAACTGTCCCCAGGTGCGGAACTGCTGCTCAAATAGAGCCGGCAGCTTGCAATAGCCGTGGTCCAGCAGCGCCGGCCGGTCCATGATGTTGCGGACCAGGTTGCGGAAAGGCTGCGTGCGCGAAGGCCCATTGGGCATGAACTCCGAATTGCGCAAGTCCGCGCCGCTATAGGGGGCGTCGAATTTCGGCTCGTTGTTCTCCAGTGTCTTGCGTGCCTGCACCAGCCAGAGCCATACCATCAGCTTGTCTGCCGGCGAGAGCTTCTGCCCCGATTGCTTCTCGTATGCAGCGAAGATCGCGTTCGGCGTCATGCGATGTTTGTCGAGCACTGCCGTCTTGAACCCATCAACCCAGGCGATGAAGTCCAGCGATGTGTTGCCCATGCCACGCATCAGCACGCCGGGATCGCTATCGCTGCGGCGGATCATCGATTGATGACAGAGCGAACAGTTGATGCCCACAAACTGCACCGGTGAAGGCGAGCCCGACATAGGACGATGGTTGGAAAGAAAAAATCCCGATGGAAGCCCATCGTTCACCCCCGCCTGCCCGCGGATAAATCCATACTGCTGGATCCAGTCCCCCGCCTCTGGGCCGCCCGGCTGAAACTGGTCAGGAAACAGGACCGGCAGCGCCACAAACACTGGCAGCGGCATGAGTTCGGTACCGGTCGTCCCGAAGCGGAACGAGTCTTCCGCGTTCATCGATTTCGGATGCACCCATTTGCTTTCCTGAAACACCAGCAGAAGTGTCGCGACCACCAGAGCCGCTGTCACCAGATCCGCGGCGATCATCGCGCCGCGTCCCAGCTTTTGCCGCAGTGTCATTTCGCGCCCCCATGCCACATCTGCTGATGCTCAGCCTGCGTGCTCGAATAACCCCTGGTATAGAACTTGTCGTAGTAGGCCAGGTCGAGATGGTGTGCCTGCACCTGCACACCCGGCACATACATTGCATCCACGTGCGCCGGGAATCGGCCGTAGGTGTCGTAAATGTAGTTGCAGATGTCTTTACAGCAGGCCACAACCTCATCGGTAAAGTGTGGCACCTGGGAAAGGAATTTCTCGGCGACGTTGGGCTTGAATACCTGGTCGAAATACTTGGGGTCGGTATACAGCCCGCTCTTGCCGTATTTCAAGTTCAGCAGCGCGTCCACGGCTTCTGACATGTTGTTGTAGTAGGGCGGACACAACCCTTCCAGCACACCATCCAGTCCTACGGGATTCGGCTGCCACGCCGGAAGCGGTGTAATCACCTTTTTCAAGAGCCGTCCTAGCGTCATCTTCGGCGTATCGAAGCGAAATCCCAACCCCTTGCCGTAAAGCGGCACACTGTCAGGTGCGCCAAGCAGATACGGTCCCGCGAATGCCCCGTGCACCCATCCGCCCAGGCCTAGCGCCTGGATTGTCAGCAGAAGGTTCTGGACCAGCAGGTCGGCCTCAATATGAATGCGAAACGTGTTCATGTATCCCAGCGGGATGGGAATATTCCTGTTCAGAAACCCGCTCTTCACCCACTTCGAGGTGCCAGCATTGCGGTAGAAGCTCCAGTCGTCGATGAAGTTCGGCCGTTGTCCGTCCACCTGTGAGAGCAAATACATCATGCCGTTGATGTATTGGTGCGTAAGGTCGACGATAGGTATGAGAATTGTGCTGCCGGGCACATTGGACACATAGCGGTTGCGGCCGAGGTAGCACGGGAATACACGCGGCATATCCAGGCGTTTGTCCTGCAGCTTCAGCTTGCATTGCTCCGTGTAGGCAATCAGCTTGTCCGCCGTCAAATCGCCCTCGAAGAAGAAGGCGTCCACGTTGTCCGGCTGCTTCAGCAGATACACGCCGCTGTCGTTGGAGATGATGAAATGCGTGCCCTGCGCGTTGTCTGGACTGCTGGCCGCGCGCCCATAAAGGTTCATCAGAGGCGAGCCCAGCATCGGCGCGCCCTGCGGAGTCTGGAACGGCCCATCGGGCATGGTTACGCCCGTGACGCCCGTAGCCGCGATCAGCATGGCCTCTTCCAGCGGGCTGAGAGGCTGCGGATCTTCATCCGCAGTGTAGGTCATCGTGCCCGCCGGCACGGAATCCAGTCCCACGCTGATCCGGCGCGACCGACGGTTGAACATCGCGCTGAACAGTGGATACTTCAACGCCGCTTCGAGCCCTTGCTGGCTATCTTCCCCTAGCACATCGCTCATAAACTCGTCACTCCGCCGGATGGGCCGTTTCGCCCGCCAGAACATACGCCCAGCGCGCATCGTTGGCCGCAGTCGCCCAGATCAGCTCTTTGTGGTGAAACGAAGGCAATACCGACAACCCCCACTTCGCCAGGTCATTACGTTTCGCCGCCTCTTCTTCACTCCAGCCGGCAGCACGTGCTGCCACCGCCGCATCCTGCATCGCCTGAAGGAAGTCGGCATAATGCAGTAAGTCGCTCGCCGTGGCCAAGGGGCCATGCCCAGGCAGAAACACCGCATCCGGATGCTCGCGCGCGAGCGTGCGAGCCGCGCCAATCATCCCCGGAATCGACGTTCCACCCTCAGGCTGGTCCATAAACGGATAGTAGCGATGGAACACGAGATCGCCGGTCGCGATGATGTTCTGCTGGGGCAAGTACACCCAAAGGTCGCCAAACGTGTGCGCCGCGGCCGTCGGATGCTCCACACGCACCTCGACGCTTCCGACCTTCAGCAGACGTTCCCCGCTCACAAGGTCGGTGGGTAAACCGTCAGCGTGCGACGCCCACCAATCTTCGTCGTTCCTTCTCATCAGGGCCGGCACATCTGCATACGCTATCTTGTCGGCGCCGGAATACAGTGAGTTTCCCTGGGTGTGGTCATAGTGGTAATGCGTATTGACAATCGCGCTGACAGGCGCGGCGTCATGCTTCACAATCCATCGATGCAGCGCGGCCGATCCCGGGCCAAACTTCGTATCCACCAGCAGGGACTGCCCGCCGCTCTCGACAAGCAGAGAATTTCCTCCGCCTCCCAGGAACGCGTACACGCCGGGCGCGAGCTCCGTCGCACTGACCTGCACATATTTGCAATAGAACACACCGCACCCGATGGCCCCCGCCAGCAGCGCCAGCAAGAGCACGACAATAATCCAAAAACTCACATAGCTCTTCTTGGGCAAATCGTTCGGGTCGAGCTTCCCTGTTTTCAGGTAAAGGTCTTCCAGCCGCTTGGCGCCGATCAACGACTCGTCCTTCACGAATGTGAAGTGCTTCAGCCAGAACCAGCGCATCGGCCGAAAGCCCCAGCCCATGCCCTGCTCCCACGAGCCGAACCGCGACCGGCCGTTGCCGAGATCCTCCATGTGATAGGTGTGGCGAGCGTACATCCCGGGGAGCGCCGTAACTTCCCACGTCACCTTTTGCTGGGGAAGCAGCTCAACGATGTTGGCAATGGCCCACATCTTGTAGGGCAGCCACGGCTTGATGGGCTGAAACGTCCAGATCAGGTGCTGACCCTCGACCAGATCCTTGTTGTGCGCCCAGAAAAAACACTTGTTCCAGCGGGGCCAGAAGTTCGCGTGGACAAACCCCGCCCACAGAGTTTCAATTGGTATGTCGACATCTACCGTGCCCTGCACAGGCGCCATGTCGGTAGACGCAGCGAGCTTGGCTGCCTTCTCTTGGTCAGTCACCGGATACCTCGTCTTCTTGCGCGAACTGCAGAGGCCCGAGCCGCCTTCTCAGCCTAACGTCGCTTCGAGGTGCTCCAGCATGTACGGGTAAACGTCTTTGACAGCGTCGTTACCGTAAATGCAATCGATGTGCCCGTAGCCTGGAATCACATGCCGCGAGTACAGGTCTTTGCCGTTGGCTTCGCGCAGCGCGTTATAGGTAAGCTCCGTGCTCACGGGAAGGAAGCACTGGTTTTCCGCGCCGTGGATAAAGCAGATCGGCAGCTTCAGGCGGTCGAGATGCGCCATGTACACCTCATTGCCCTTGGCATCGACCAGGTGCTTGGTGCGAACCAGCAGCGCCAGGTGCTCGAGCGCGTGGATGTTCGCCACGCCGAACATCTCATGCAGCGCCTGGTGCGTCGCCTCATTCAACTGCGCGTGCTCATACAACAAGGAGTACAGGAACGTAATGCGATGGCAGGTTGGATCGGTACAGTGCTCTTTGAACTGCACCGGATAAAGCCGCAGCGCGTCATTGAACAGCCGTTCTTTCCAGTCCGCATGCGTGTCCGTATACGCGGTCAACGACTGGATCCCCAGCTTCTCCATCAAGTTCGGCATGTGCAGCACGGCCTTGTCCTGGGTCATGGGCACAGCAATAACATTATTGGCAATCTGCGAGCACACGATGGATTGCACGCCCTGCAAGCCGGCAAGCATGCTCATGAAGAACGTCGTAGAACCATAGCAGTGCACAACCATCTGCACGGTTTCCGCACCGGTCACTTCCTTGACCTTCGCGACGGCCGCTGGATAATCGAAGTTCGCAACGTCGTCGGCCGTGGACTCCATGTGCGAGGCCGGCAGGTCGATGCTGACCCGGAAATCCAGCAGCCATACATCGTAGCCATGCGCCACCAGGTACTCGGTCAGGTTGGTCTCGATCGTATCGATGGTGAAGATATTGCTCGAAACACCGAGACCATGGGCCAGGATCACGGGCCCTTTTTCTCCCCCCTTGTAACGCGTCAACAGGAGGGGCACCGCATCCAGCGAATTGAACACGTGCAGTTCGGGCGCCGGCGCGCGCAGCGGCCGTTTCTGGCGCGGCGGGGCGTCCGGATTGAACGTCGTTGCTTTAGCAAACACTCCGCCATAGGTATTGAAGATCGTTTCGCCGAAAAACCCGCCGAACTTCGCCAGGCCCTCAAGGCGCTGACTTTCCGTCGCGTTCGTGATCTTCATGGTCGTCATCTGTTTGGCGAAATCCGCCGGCAGAATGTGCAGAATGCCCTTGCCGATGACGGACCCCGTCCCATCCGCGCCTTTGTAGAGCGTGATGTAGAGCGTGGATGTGTCGGCCCAGACGTTCAACCTCGTATCGCTGTGGGTCTCTTTGAAACCGTTGAAGAAGTACGTCTGGCCGTCGCTGGCCGTCAGTTTCATGGCATACGTCATCAGCCGCTGCCCCACCTTGTTAGGATCGTCGATGAACAGGTGGAACGCGCCGTCGGTCACGGTAAGCGGGTCGGGTGAAAGTGCAGGCGCGTTCAATGTGCCCACGATGCTGCCCGCGTGTTGCTGGTCCGTGAGCATAGCGTTCAGGTCGTCGGAAATCACCGTCACGGTGAATTTCAGAGGCGAGCCATCCGCCTGCCCCTGCGCAGCTCCCTTGGCAAAGTCCGCCGTTTCCTTCAACGAAAAGAACCCGGACATGGTTTCCGTGAATTGCATTCCGACCGCAAGTGGCGGCGGGACGCTTTTCGGCGCCGAAGGCAGGGTGTAGTCGATCGTCCAGCCGCGGTCCGCGGCAGCCAGCGCCATCGCGCGCTCCGCCATTGCTGAAATCGTCAAAAGCGGGTTCACGCCAAGAGGCCGCGGTATGACCGAGCCATCGCTTACGTAGAGCCCGTCATACGCTTCTGTTCCACTGACGCCGGAGAACACCTGCCCCTTGTGGTTCACCACCCCCGCGCCCGCATCGGAGCCCATCACGCAACCACCCAGCGGGTGGACCGTGATTAGCTGCTGGCCGAACAGCTTGGTCCAGATCGGGTTGACGACGTACCGCCCGCCTAGCGCCTTCCCTGCCTCGTAGAGCGCGTCATTAGCCTTGGTGAAGATCGGCTGCTGGCCGACGCTTGGCCAGTCCACGCGCAACTCATCGTCGGCAAGATACATGCGCCCGTTGCCGTCATCGTGGGTCATGATGAGATACGTCTGGGTATTGTGAACGGCCCCGTGGTAGGGTCCCATCAACAGGCTTTCCTGCTCACGCGCGAGCTCTTTCACCCGCTCGGCGATCACACTTGATTCTTCCCGGCCGCCGATGGCCGAAGCGCCTGAGAGTCCCAGAGTCAGCGCTGGTCCCAGCGCGCCTGGAATCGAACCTTCTTCAAGCACCATGCCGTCGGTCAGCACCGGCTGCTCGCGAAGGTCGATGATGCCCGTGATGCAGGGGCCTACCGGATCCATCGACTTCGGGTCGCGATGCCCTGTCCCTATGCCGTTGATGACTCGGTCGCCGTTATAGCCGAACGCCAGCACGTCTCCGTTGCCGGTCAGGTGCTGCCCCAGCTTGTCGCTTAGCTGCAAACCATTGACGCGCGACCGCAGCAGGATTTCTGTAGAGCCCAGGGTACCGCCTGAGATCACCACCATGTCCGCGCTTACAGTCAGCGTAGGAGCATCGAAAGCCTCACGGCCTGAATTTAGCAACTGATAGTGCACTAGCCACTTGCTGTCCTTCTTCTCGACGAACCTGACCGCCGCCCTCGCGTAGATTTCCGCGCCGTGGTTCACCGCGTCGGGCAGGTAATTCATGATCAGCGTGTTCTTCGCCCCATAGTTGCAGCCTGAGCAGCAATCGCCGCACAGCGTGCAGGCCTTTTGTTCCACGCCAACATGGTTCACCTTGTCTTCAAACGTCACATTGATCGGCACGCGATAGAAGTTCGCGTTCATCACCGCGGCGGAAGCCTTCAGCGCCTCCAGCTTCGGCAGCTTCGGCCAACGCTCCTGGTTCTGTCCGCTCAGCTTGACCTCATTTTCGGGGTAGGGCGTCGGCTTCAGCATCTCCCGTGCCAGTGCATAGCCATTCTCGACAAGCGTGGGCAGGTCCGCGATCACTTCCGCCGGCCAGCGCGGGTCGTCAAAAACCCGGGGCTCGGCCTCCAGCGCAACATTCGCATTCAGTTGCGACGTTCCGCCTAGGCCGCAACCGACCATCACGTTGATGTCGGCGTTCTGGTGAAGGTCGTACAATCCCGTGCGGTCGCCTATGTGCTTGCCATCCGGCAGGTGCGCCTGAAACTCGCCGAGAGCCTCCGGCTCGGTATCCGGATATTCGCCCGGCTGAAACTCCTTGCCGCGCTCGAGCAAACAAACAGTTCGGCCTGCCCTGGATAAACGCGACGCGGCGATGCCGCCGCCATATCCGGAGCCGACGACAACTACGTCGTAGTGGTCCTTGATGGATTGAATTGGAAGAGAAAGACGTGCCATGACACACACTCCACTCGCACAAGACCTCACAGGCCCGGCTGTCACTGGATCGGTATCGCCTTGGTATAGACTCGGACGCAGCGAGTGTCAAGCGAAATCAAGCCGCATCGCACTGCGACTAAGATTGATCTGTGCAGAAGAACCGCGCATCGCCCACACCACGCGCGACCTTCGCCCAATTTGGTCGTAAGCTTGGCAATGATCCTCCACGTCCTTCACCAACCACGTCTCACTTGCAGGAGGCACTATGCCTGATCCAGAGAACAAAAATGCTCTCGCCGCACCGGCCGCACCCTCCTCGGCCCCGCCTGAAAAGCTGCGACCCGTGCGCCGCGCCGGCAGCGGACCCGCCCTCGCTCAATCCATCGCTCCACCAGCGCTTCACGATAAGGACAGCCGCGTACGCTGGGGCTTGCCCGCCAGTGAAGAGGAACCAGGATGGTATATGGTGGAGCTCAATCTCAACACCGGCGTCGGCATCGGCGAAGCCACAACGCAGTTCTTCGATCTGTTCGCACAGGTGGCCGGTGCGCCGCAGGCGAGTGTACATCCGCCCGTCAGCATCACAAAAACCTATGTGCGGTGCTGGATGAGCGTGGAACAGTGGCGCGAGCTCATTCGCCAGGATCAGAAGGCCGACAAAGACCATCGCCTCATCTACAAAATCTGGCCCGACTTCCCCGTCAAGCCGCTCATAGACCACTCCGTCGCCACCATCAAGGCTGACGCCGCCGGCCGCTCCTACGCCGCCAGCGGCGATGGGATCTGCTGGGCCGTAATCGACTCCGGCATCAACGCCGCGCATCTCCACTTCGGCCATCCCACAGCGAATCCCCAGCTCCAGACCCTGACACACCCCTCGGTTGCGGAGCTGCATCGCGACTTCACAGTCGCCGGATCGCCTTCCAGCGAAAATGCCAAGTCCGCGCTCGTCGACAACTTTGGTCATGGCACCCACGTTGCCGGCATCATCGCAGGCGGCCTGCTGGGCGATCAGCCTGGAGCAGTCGATGTTTACGAAAATGTCTTCGATTCCACAGGCGACGATGGTGGACCACCCACGCAAAGCCTGAAGAAACGCCAGGTCGCCGACCTCCACGCCATTCACGGCATCGCACCGCAGTGCAAGCTCGTCAGCCTTAAAGTTCTGGACGACGATGGCAACGGCCGTTCCAGCGATGTCATCCTCGCACTCGTATACATCCGGGAAAGCATCAACGGGGATCCGAAGCTCTTGCGCATTCACGGCGTGAATCTCAGCATTGGCTACGAGTTCGACGCGGAGATGTTCGCCTGCGGTCAAAGCCCGCTCTGTCTGGAGGTCGACCGCCTTATTAAGAGCGGTGTGGTCGTTGTGGTCGCCGCCGGCAATACCGGCTACGGCACGCTGGCCTCGGCCCAGCGGGAAACTTCCGTTACGCTTTCCAATACCATCAACGATCCTGGCAACTCAAACTTTGCCATCACGGTGGGCGCCACGCACCGCGACGCGCCCCATACGTACGGCGTCTCGTTCTTCTCCTCCAAAGGACCCACCGGCGACGGCCGCATGAAGCCCGACCTGGTCGCTCCCGGGGAGCGCATTACCTCCTGCGCCGCAGGCAAGTACCTCGCCTCCAACGGAGGCGAGATACCCGACTCTCCACCGGCCTACATCGACGATTCCGGCACAAGCATGGCCGCGCCGCACGTCTCCGGCGCGATTGCGGCATTTCTTTCCATTCGCCGCGAGTTCATCCTTCAGCCCGAGGCCGTCAAGAAGATCTTTATGGATAGCGCTACTTCGCTCGGTCGCGAGCGCTACTTCGAAGGTAGCGGCCTGGTCGACCTGATGCGCGCCATTCAATCCGTCTGAAAGGATTTGCCGGAATCGATCGCTAGGACTGGGAACCGCATCTGCGCCTACCATCCGGTCGACTGCAACCTGATACAAAATCCATAAGCCGACTCCGGAGAGCGGCTTCCTTCAAGTCGCTGTATCTGCAGCACCCCTCAACGTTCCTTCGACCGACAATCTAACACAGCCGGCGCTCCAGATATAGCCCTAAGCAGCGGCCACCCCGTTGGGGTGGTTATGTGACCCTGAAACTCTGTCAGAGTTCGATGGCTTGGTAGTGGCGGGGACTCAGGCATCGACATCGGCAACGAATCCCACTACGTATCTGTACCTCCGACACGCGATAGTCAACCGGTGCGGCGCTTCGGGTGCACTACAGTTGAACTGAAAGCCATGGCCGAATGGCTAAAGCAATGTGGGATTCGGACCGTGGCGATGCAGTCCACAAGCGTGTACTGGATCGCGGTGTACGACATCCTCGAAGCGGCAGGCTTGGAGGTATACCTGGTTAATGCCCGGGATACGAAGAATCTGCCGGGACGGAAGAGCGACGTGCAGGAGAGCCAATGGCTGATGAAGCTGCACACCTACGGTCTGCTGCGGAATTCGTTCCGGCCGTCGCAGGGGATCCGCACGATGCGCACCTAATGGCGGCAGCGCCACGACCTTGTACGGGCAGCGGTCTCACACATCCAACGGATACGGAAGGTTGCTGACGCAGATGAATATCCAGTTGGCCAATGTACTGAGCGATGTCAGCGGAGTGACCGGACAGGCCATCCTCAAAGCCATTCTGGCGGGCGAACGCGATCCCCATAAACTAGCTGCATTGCGAGATCCTCGGGTGAAGGCGAGCGCGGAACAAATCGCGCGGTATCTGGAGGGCAACTGGCAAGAAGACCTGCTGTTCGTGCTGAAGCAAGAGCAGGCAGGTTATGAGTTTTGCCAGCAGCAGATCGCAGAGTGTGATCGCCAGCTCGAGCAGTATCTCCAACAGCGGGAAGATCGGAGCCAAGGGGCTAGTCTGCCCAAGGAGATGCGGAAGGGACGACTTGTGAGGAAGAAAGGGAATAAGCCAGTGTTCGCCTTGGGCGCCGAGTTGTTTCGCATCACCGGTACGGACCTCACCCAGGTTGACGGCATCGATGTCGTAACCGCGGCGACCATCCTCAGCGAAGCCGGATGGGATATGAGCAAATAGAAAGACGAGGACCACTTCGTTTCCTGGCTGCGGCTGTGTCCGGACAATCGCATCAGTGGCGACAAGGTCTTGGGAAAAGGTCGGCTGCCCACGAACAATCGTGCAAGTATTGCCTTGAGGATGGCAGCCAGCACGTTACGGGTAAGCAGCACCTATCTGGGAGCGCAGTTTCGCCGATTCAGAACCAAGCTCGGCGCCCCAGTTGCGATCACAGCCATGGCGGCCAAGCTGGCGCGATTGGTCTACCGTATGCTTTGCTACGGGATGAAATACGTCGACCAGAGAGC
>Ga0210390_10000732_pt1 | contig 34021 bp, 27 predicted proteins | sample IncBWH11OmetaG_FD_161050 | JGI IMG/M metagenome (GOLD analysis project Ga0210390, IMG submission 161050) | Forest soil microbial communities from Barre Woods Harvard Forest LTER site, Petersham, Massachusetts, United States - Inc-BW-H-11-O ...
GAGCAAGATCGACGATCCCAACTTCAGCCAGGAAATGGTGGCACAGCTGGACGATGCGGTCGCGCGAGGCGCTCGCGGGTTGAAACAGTTAAAGGACCTCGGCTTAAGCGTACGCGACAAGTCGGGGAAACTCGTCGCCGTCGATGACCCCCGACTCGATCCCATCTGGGAAGAATGCGGGCGGCTCGGAATCCCTGTTTCTATTCACGTTACCGATCCCGAAGCCTTCTTCCATCCTGTCGACAATACCAACGAGCGCTATGAGGAACTGATCGAGCATCCGGACTGGAGTTTCTATGGTCCGCAGTTCCCCAGCAAGGAGTCGATCCTGGCGGCCCGCGATCGCATGTTCGCCAAACATCCGCATACGACGTTCGTCGCGCTGCACATGGCCAACTGGCCGGAAAATCTCGACTACGTTTCTCATTTATTAGACACGCTTCCCAACGTGATGGTCGAATTCGGGGCACGCGAAGCCGAACTCGGTCGCCAGCCACGCCGGGCTCGCGAGTTCTTCATCAAATACCAGGACCGCATTATGTTCGGCACCGACAATGGTATGGACGAAGCCATGTATCGCAACCACTTTCGCTGGCTGGAAACCGCGGACGAATACTTTGACTACTGGGGATATCCAGGGCAGGGACGCTGGAAGATTTATGGCATGGAACTTCCAGACACGGTGCTGGAAAAAATCTATCACAAGAACGCGGAGCGCATTTTCGCACAATTCCGCTAGAAATCTCTTTATAGAAACGTAGCAAGCTACGTTTCTTACAATTGCAATTGCCGGGAAGCGGAATTAAACGAGCGTCACCTCAATCCCCGCCTTCTTCAGTGTTGCCAGGTCGAGCTTGGGAATCCCGCGGTCGGTGATCACGTGATGCGCGGCTGAAACCGGCGCAATCAGGGACAGGCTGCGTCGCCCGAACTTACTGGAGTCGCACACTGCGACCACGACCCTGGCAACGTCCATCATGGCGCGGTTGACCTTGGCTTCCAGCAAGTTTGGAGTGCTGAGTCCGTAATGCACATCGAAGCCATCCACTCCCAGGAATAGAATGTCTGCGTTTAAGCGCCGCAGCGTCTCTTCTGCGATTGGTCCCACCAACGAGAATGAATTCTTTCTCAGAGTGCCGCCGGTCAGAATGACCTCGACGGAAGAGCCCGAAAGCTCGGCGGCGATATTTACCGCATTGGTAATGATGGTGAGATTCTCGAACTCGCGTAGAGTCCGCGCGATCGCCGTGGTCGTAGTTCCGGAATCAAGAATCACCACCTGCCCCTTTCGCACCATCCGCGCGGCGGCTGCGGCGATCTGCAATTTTTCTTTGCGGTGCAGCTTTTCTTTTTCCCGCAGGGTAGGATCGTCCAGGGCGCCTTCCTGCGCTGGCAACGCGCCGCCGTGAGTCCGGTGAACGCGGCCATGCGCCTGAAGAATGTCCAAATCCTTTCGGATAGTGACCTGGGAGGTGCGGAAATGTTTGGCCAGATCGCCAACCAAAACACGTCCGTCGCGATTCAAGGTAGCCAGAATCAGTCTGCGGCGCTCTTCGTTCAGCACAGGCGCACTCACGGTCTGAGAGTTAAAGGTCGTATTTTACGCTTGACAGGCAAGATCAACGAAAGTAAAAGTTATTAAACGCAAGCTTACGAAACCTGCGTGAATCGTCTCCGGAGCCGTCCATGCGATTCCGAGCGCCGAGTATCGCGGATTCGCCTGCACTTGAGTTCCGCCGTTTGCGTTCTTCCTCTACTCCGCGACGCTGCCGGGGCAGACGGGCCGTCAACTCAGAATCGCCGTTTGACGGATCGATGAATCCGCCGAATTGATCGAGGAGTGGTTACTGTGAATGCTCTCTCTGAATTGTTGAGCCTGTCGGACAGCGAGAAGAAAACTCGCGGACTGCTTCATACGCCCGCAGAAATCGCCCAGCAGCCCGATACCTGGCAATCCACGGTCGAACTCTTCCAGAAGAGACAGGCACAGATCAGGGATTTCCTGGCATCCGCAGGTTTGGCCGTGGATCCTCGCGTCAGGCCAACCGTCTTCCTGGTGGGCGCCGGGACGTCCGACTACATTGGGCATTCCCTCGCTTATCTGTTTCGCAAAGCGTGGCTGTGCGAGGTGGCCGCCGTCCCCAGCACGGATCTTCTGACGCACATGGATGAGATTTGCACTCCTGACAGAAAGTATCTTTGGATTTCCTTTTCCCGCTCAGGCGACAGTCCAGAGGGCGTCGCCGTGTTGGAGAGAGCTTATAAACGCCGTCCCGACATTTACCACCTCGTGATCTCTTGCAATGCGAACGGGCGCATGATCCGCGTCAGCGCCGGCAACCCTCAAGTCTTAAGCGTTTGTTTAGACGATGCCGTCAACGACCGCGGCTTGGCGATGACCAGTTCCTTCTCCAACATGGTAGTCTTCGGGCAGTGCCTCGCCCACGCCAACGACTTGGGGAGATACGAGCCAGTCTTGTCCCAACTGATTCAAGCCGGCAAGAGTTTTCTCCCGATTGCCGTGGATTGCGCTGCGGTGCTGTCCCGCGAGCCCTACGCCAAGGCTTGTTTCGTCGGGTCAGGACCACTGCGAGCCGTGGCCAGGGAATCGGCCCTCAAACTATTGGAGTTGACGGCTGGCAAGACTCTCACTATGTCAGAATCTGCTCTGGGTTTGCGACATGGTCCCATGGCAGCTTTAGGCGAGGACACACTGTTCGTGTGTTTTCTTTCGGGGAATCGCCGGGTTCAGCAGTACGAGCGCGATCTGCTTGAAGAGATCGGAAACAAGCGGCTGGTCAGGACCCGTGTCGTGGTCGCCGGGAGTGGAGGTCGGGTGACCAACTCTTTCGCTGAACACTGTCTGTCCCCAGCCGGCGATCTCGCGGTTGCCGATGACTACCGCGCCCCGATAGACGTGATCTTCGGGCAGGTGCTGGGCTTGTTTTTTTCGCTGCGATGGAAACTGCGTCCCGATTGTCCCAGTCCAAATGGCGCCATCAGCCGCGTGGTTCAAGATGTCGCCATTCATTCCTGACAAAGCTTAGCAACTGAGAGGAAAGTTCGAATGATTGAAGTGTGCGTCGTTGGCGAGCTCAATCTGGATCTCATTCTCTACGGTTTGCCGAAAGAGCTCGTGCTCGACCAGGAGCACTTGGCCAGCAATATGGCGTTCACGCTGGGAAGTTCGTCGGCGATCTTCGCCCACAACCTGCATGCATTGGGCACGCCAGTCGGTTTCATCTCGAGAATCGGCCCTGACCCTCTGGGCGCGATGGCCGCAGAGCGACTGGGTGAAATAGGTGTCGATACCAGTCGGATGAAGCGAGGCACAGGAAAGACTTCTACCGGACTCACCGTCGTTCTTCCTTATCCCAAGCAGCGATATATGCTCACGTATCCGGGAACCATGTTTGAGATGCAATATTCAGACATCGACATGGATTATGTCCGAACTGCTCGTCACTTCCATCTTTCCTCTTTCTTTTTGCACCGCGCTCTTCGGCCACGAATCCTGGACTTGTTTCGGCAGGCGAAGGAAGCGGGTCTCACCACCTCGCTTGACACGAACGACGATCCGGAAAATGAATGGGCCCCGGATCTCCTTGATGTCTTGAAATACGTTGACGTCTTCCTCCCCAACGAGCGTGAGGCGAAAAAAATCGCGCACACGGAAGACTTTTCGCAGGCGCTCAATCTTCTGGCTGGGCTGTGCAAGGTTGTAGCCGTGAAACGCGGATCCAGTCCGGCGATATGTCGCCGGGGCGACGAGCAATGGAGCCTGTCGCCGCCGGCCGTCCAGATGGTTGACGACGTCGGCGCCGGAGACACCTTTGATTCCGGTTTCATTCACTCGTATCTGCTCGGCGCAAAACTGGAGGACTGCCTGGCCTTTGCCAACATCGTGGCCGCGTACTCGGTGACGAAACCGGGAGGCACAGAGGCGTTTCGAGATCGCGACGCACTATTCAGCTTCATTCGCGAGCAGTGGAATCGAATGGGAAGAGGACCGTTACCGGAGAAGGCCTAGCTTCGCGCGCAGCAAAAATCATCGCAGAACTGGTGCGGAAGGGGGGATTTGAACCCCCACGCCTTTCGGCGCCACCCCCTCAAGATGGTGTGTCTGCCAGTTCCACCACTTCCGCACGAACACTTGGAGGCTCAACGATTATAGCAAAGCTGTGGACGCGAGACCGCGTCAGTATTTCACGATTGCGGCAAACGATTTTGGATCGAGGCTGGCGCCGCCGACCAGCGCGCCGTCGATTTCTTCTTCCGCCATTAGGGCTTTAGCGTTCTCAGGTTTCACCGAGCCGCCGTAGAGGATGCGAAGGCCGTCCGCGAACGGCTGCCCGAAAGCCTTGGCCGCTTCTCCTCTTATCAAGCTGTGGGCTTCGCTGGCAAGCTGCGGCGTGGCTGTCTTGCCGGTTCCAATCGCCCAGACAGGCTCATAAGCGATTACCAGTTTTCCGGCTTTCTTGGCAGAGACGGCGTGGAAGGCTCGCAGGCATTGGCGGCGCAGCACATCCTCGGTGAGGCCGGCCTCGCGCTCTTCCAAAACCTCGCCCACGCAGACGATCGGGGTAAGTCCAGCTTCGAGGGCAGCTTTCAGCTTGAAATTTACGATGTCATCCGTTTCTCCGAAATACTGCCGGCGTTCGGAGTGGCCAATGATCGCATGCGTGCAGCCAACGGCAAGCAGCATGCTAGGGCAGACCTCGCCAGTATAAGCGCCTTCTTTTTCCCAGTACAGGTTTTGTGCTCCGATCGCGATGTCCGTTCCCTTCACGGCTTCCACCGCGGCGCACAGATCGATATATGGCGGGCAAACCACCATCTCATCCCGATCGTGATTCGCTATCAGGGGAAGGAAATTGCGAAAAAAATCGCGGGTCTGGTCCGGCGTTTTGTACATCTTCCAATTAGCAGCGATTACTTTCTTGCGGGCCATAGGGTCCCCCCCTCGGAGATAGCTTTAGAGAATGTAGGCGCGGGCGTCCGCGCTTGTTCCCCGCAAAGAAAAGCAAATGCACAGACCCTTCGCTTCGCTCAGGACAACAGCGGCGATTGGGTTCGCAGGGCAACGTGATGATTTGCAGTAAGACAGGAAAATCTATTTCTTGTCAGTCAGCGCTTCCACGCCGGGTAATTTCTTGCCTTCCAGGAATTCAAGCGAGGCGCCTCCGCCGGTGGAGATATGCGTCATCTTGTCGGCAACCCCCGCCGCGTGTACCGCGGATACCGAATCTCCTCCGCCCACAATCGAGATCGCTCCGACGTTTTCGGCAATGGCGTGAGCGATCTTATAAGTTCCCTTGCTGAACGGGGAGACCTCGAATACTCCCATCGGGCCATTCCACACGATAGTGCGGGCGCGGGAAACTTCTTCAGAGAAAAGTTCGATAGTTTGCGGTCCGATATCAAGTCCCATCATGTTGGCCGGAATCGGGTGTCCGCTGTTCACAATGTGAACCACGGCGTTAACCTCAATTCGGTCCGCGACAACGTGATCGACCGGCAACAGGAACTTCAATTTGTGAGTCTTGGCCTCCTGCAGAAGCTGGCGGGCCAGGTCGAGTTTGTCCTCTTCGACGCGCGACTTGCCGACATTTTCGCCCTGCGCCTTGAGGAATGTATAAGCCATTGCTCCGCCGATGAGGAGCGTATCCACTTTGCTCATCAGATTCCGGATGACGGCGATCTTGTCACTGACTTTGGCTCCGCCCAGGATGGCAATGAACGGCTCCTCGGGATGCTGCAGGGCTTTGCCCAAGTAGCGAAGTTCCTTTTCCATGAGCAGTCCGGCGGCAGACTTCTTGACAAATTTCGTTACTCCGACCGTCGAGGCATGGGCGCGATGCGCGGTCCCGAAAGCGTCGTTCACGTAGTAATCGGCGAGGCTGGCGAGTTGCTTGGAAAACTTTTCGTCGTTAGCTTCTTCTTCGGGGTGAAAGCGAAGGTTTTCCAGCAGGAGGGTTTGCCCCTTCTCCAGTTTGCCGGCAATTTCTTCGGCGTCTTCACCGACACAGTCGGGAGAGAATCCGACGTTCTCGCCACGCGCCAGTTCTTTGTCGAGGAGCATACGCAAGCGCTCGGCCACGGGCTTAAGGCTCATCTTAGGATTAGGTTTCCCGTTAGGACGGCCCAGATGGGAAGCCAGAATGAGCCGCGCCCCGTGGCGAAGCGCATACTCGATGGTCGGAAGAGTTTCACGGATGCGAGTGTCGTCCATGACCCGGCCATCTTCCATAGGCACATTGAAATCGACGCGCATGAGAATGCGGCGATCGTTGATATCCAGATCGCGGATGGAAAGCTTCGACATTAAGTATCCCTGATACTGCGTAACTCTGATGCTGCGTAATTTTGGTGCTGTACAACTTTTTGGCAGCGCCGCGCTTCTGCCGGGGCAGAATACCCTCGTGACAGCCGCCGAGACGCTAGCGCTTCTTACAAACCCTTCTTGGCGAGATAGTTGATCAGGTCCCGCACACGGCAAGAGTAACCCCACTCATTGTCATACCAGGAAATCACCTTGACCAAGGTGCCTCCGACCACCAGAGTCATGTGCGAATCCACGATGGAGGAACGTGAATCACCGCGGAAATCAGCCGAGACCAGTTCATTTTCTTCATATCCAAGATAGCCCTTAAGCGGTCCGCTTTCCGACGCTTTTTTCAGGGCTGCGTTGACTTCCTCTTTGGAAGTTTTTTTCTCGACCAACGCCACCAGATCGACAACCGAGACGTTGGGAGTCGGAACGCGCATGGCGAAACCATCGAGCTTGCCCGCCATCTCGGGAATGACGAGTTTCAGCGCCTTCGCTGCCCCGGTCGACGTCGGAATCATGGAGAGCGCGGCCGCGCGGGCACGCCGCAAATCTTTGTGAGGGAAATCCAGAATCACCTGGTCGTTGGTATAGGAGTGGATGGTCGTCATCGAGCCGACGATAATCTTGAAATTGTCATTAACAACTTTCACGATTGGTGCCAGGCAGTTGGTGGTGCAGGAGGCGTTCGAAATGATGTGATGCTTGGCCGGATCGTAAACCTGTTCATTGACGCCCAGCACCAGGGTGACGTCTTCATTCTTCGCCGGAGCCGAAATAATGACTTTCTTGACCGGCCCGCGAAGATGCTTCTTGGCGTCATTGGCGTCGGTGAACCGGCCTGTGGATTCAAGCACCACTTGGGCGCCGACCGATTCCCACGGCAGCTTGGCCGGGTCTTTCTCCGCGAAAACCTTGAAGGTCTTTCCGTCGACCGAGATGCTATCAGGGCCGGCGGAAATCTGGTTGTGCAGGTTGCCGAGAATGGAGTCGTACTTCAGCAGGTGGGCGAGCGTCTTGGGATCAGTAAGATCGTTGACTGCCACGAATTCGATATTGGGGTCGTTGAGTGAGGTGCGCATCACGTTGCGACCGATGCGTCCGAAACCGTTAATACCTACTTTGATAGCCATCTTGCCTCCGAGAGGATGATGAAGATACGTCTGAAAAATATGCGGGGCCGGGAACACAAAATGTTAACAGGGAAAGGGATGGGCAGCAAATCGAACAAGCCAAGCGCGTGTAGAGCGGCACTCTTGTCTGCTTTTTTCAAAGGCCGACAAGACTGTCCACCCCACACTAGGATCAGATTAAGTTTTTGCCGTAGAGTAGGAGAAGCGGTTGATTTGAGAATTAATATCCTTGCACAGTTCGCCCCAGATGTTCTCTGGCATCGAGAGAAAAACTTTGACCACTTCGGGATCGAACTGCTTTCCAGAGAAGAGTTCGATTTCCTTACGGGCGGCGCCCAGAGTTTGCGCGGCGCGGTAGGGGCGGTCGTTAATCATCGCGTCCAGAGTGTCAGCCACGGCGAAAATGCGCGCTCCAAGAGGAATCTCTTTACCCTTTAGTCCTCGTGGGTAGCCCGTGCCATCGTATTTTTCCTGATGCGAATAAACGATCTCTGCCGCCTCGGTCAGGAAGGGGATCTTTCTCACGATCTGGTAGCCGCGGTAAGCGTGCTCCCGCATGATGCTGATTTCCTCCGTGTCCAGCTTGCCCGGTTTGTTCAGGATCGCGTCGGGAATCGCCATTTTCCCGATATCGTGGAGAAATGCGCCCCGCGCAATCACCGCAATCTGATCTCTCGCCAAACCCATCGCTTTGGCAATAGCCATAGTGAACGCGGTGACCCGTCTCGAATGTCCCTCGGTTTCCGCGTCTTTCGCGTCCAGGGCATCGCCCAGAGCTTCCAGCGTAATGTCGTAAGAACGCTCCAGGTTATTCATGGTCTTCTGCAACTGCTCGGTGCGGGCATCGACCAGACTCTCCAGTTCGGTCTGGTACTTGCGGTTCTCCATCTTCAGCCGGCGATTTTCCAAAGCCCGGCGCACCGTTGCCAGCAACTGTTCGCGCTCGAAAGGTTTCAGCAGGTAGTCATAAGCGCCGTTGCGAATGGCGGCCAGGGCAACCGAAATGTCATGCACCGCGGTCACCATCACCACGGGCATATCCGGATACCCTTCCTTGGTACGCTCAAGCAAGCCGATTCCATCCAGATCGGCCATCATCAGATCGGAAAGCATGAGTTCGAATTCTTCCCCGGCGTCGAGGATGGCCAGGGCTTTAAGGCCGGAAGAAGCCTGCCGCGTCTTATAGTTGGCGGCGGCTAGCATGGAACACACGATTTCTCGGATGGCGTCTTCGTCGTCGACTACCAGAATGCGCTCGGCTGGCATGGCTGCTCCCAGTGTAGCGAATCCTGCCTCAATTCGGAGTAGCTAAATTAGGACTTTCTCAAATCCAGGTTCCGAAAGTAATCACCCGAAAGGGGAAAGCTCATTGGCAACGAATACAGGCATGTTATTAAGATAAGGAGCGCTGGGCCCCCTTATCGCGATGAACAGTTCTGCCTTATTTGCATGGTACGCCTTGGTAGACCTCCCGTTGCCGAGGTTTGTGGCGGTGGAATCAGCCGCGTTGGTCATCCTGGCCGCGGGTCTGCTGGTGTTTCGCACCTTTCGCGAGCGTTACCTGCTCATCTGGATCCTGGGCTGGCTTGCCTATTTCGTTTCCAGTTGGACCATTCACCACCCCGGCGTCGATGCCGGCTCCCGCTATGCTGGAGCGGTTTCCCAATCGCAGTTCATACTGGCATTGTGCCTGTTCTCGGCCGCAGTTTTTGTCTATTGCCATGCCCGCAAAGTGCTGGTTCCCCTGCTGGCATTTTCCGTCGCAGTCATTGCTTACTCGGCAGTCCGGGCCCTGTGGTGGCCCGATTCGTTCGCTCTTCGTGTAGTGCTGGAAGTTTCCTACCGAATCATTACGTTTGGCGCGGCTTTGCAGTTGATCCGCTTTCGTTGGGCGCGCTGGGAAATCGGTCCCTGGTTGTTAAGCATCAGCTTGCTCGCGGTGCATCTCGACTGGGCTCCGTTTAGCATCTACCTGCCGCCCGGGTTCAGCCTTGCGGTCGACCTGCTCCTCGGGTTGAGCATGCTGCTGATGGTCTTCGACGATTCCAGAATGCGCACCCGGCGACTGGGCGTGCTTAATGCCCTGACCACCACCATCTCCCGCTCGCAGCAGCACGGCCCCATGACCGAAACCGCGCTGGGGGAACTGAAGACTCTGATGGGGACTCAAGCCGCCTGGTTCCGTCTGCTGGATGGCGACAAGTTGGTTCTCACCAGCCACATCGGGCTTTCGGCGGACTATGTACGGGATCGCGCCTCTGTACCCTTGGATGAATCTCTAAAAGGCATGCTCTCGGAAAGTGTGCCCATGGTCATCGAAACCTCGAGCGCAGCCGACAGCACCCGACCCCATCTGAAGCGGGAACGCTTTCATCATGTCGTGACACTGCCGGTGCTGGGGAAGAAGTCAGTGATCGGGACTTTGTCCCTGGGCAGCCGCCACCGCCTTAGCTACACTCCCGACGATATGGAATTTCTGGTCACCAGCGCGCATCAGCTGGGACTGGCCGTCGAGAACCTCCGCCTGGTAGAACAGATTCTCCGGTCGCATCGCCAGTGGGCGAACACCTTCGATTCCATTCAAGATCTCGTCTTAGTGCACGACGCCGAATTCGTAGTCATGAAAGCGAACATGGCGCTGCTGCAACGCCTCGGGCAAGCGCCCGCAGACGTGATCGGCCAGCCCTGTGAATTCGTTTTGCCGCGCAAGGGAGAATGGGCCGGTTGCCCCTACTGCGTCGCTGCCGACGAAGGTATTCAGGAAGCCCAGGACCCATGCTTCGGCGGCAATTGCATGATTTCCACCTCGTCCTATAGCGAGCACGGAAGCCAGCAGAAGGGCACCATCCACGTGGTGCACGATACGACCGACCGCCACGATGCGGAAGAAAAGTACCGTCTGATTTTCGAGCAAGCCCAGGAGGGCGTCTTCGTTGCCACTCCCGGCGGCAAACTCCTCGATTGCAACGACGCTTTCGTGCGCATGCTCGGCTACGACAGTCGGGCAGAATTGATGGCGATGGATCTCGACACCGAGATTTGTGCATTCGCCGATCAGACCGATGCGTTTCACCGCGAGATCGAGACTCACAGCTACGTTCGCAACTTTGAAGTAACGCTCCGCCGGAAAGACAACGTGTTGGTGACGGTGCTGGAGAGCAGCTTCGCCACCCGCAATGCCCTCGGCAAGATCGAGCGCTATCAGGGATTCCTCCTCGACATTACAGAGAAGAAGCGCGCCGAGGACGAAATTCGCAAACGCAACCGCGAACTGAATGCGCTGAACGCGATGGCCGTCATCGCAACTCAATCTTTCGATTTGGACGAGATCCTGAACCTGACCTTGCGCCAGGTCATTTCTCTGCTGGGCGCGGAGACTGGTTCGATCTACCTGGGCGACGCCGACCAAACCACATTCCGTCGTCGTGCCGGCTGGGGACAGCGCAGCGTGGATCGCGCCCGCTTATCCGAAGTCCAGTTTCACGGAGGCTTCGGCGATCTGGTCACCCGCTCCCGCACCGAAGTGATTACGCCGGAATATCTTCCGCACCTTCCTCCGCTGGTCGCCGAGTTCATTCGTGCCGACGGCTTGAGTTCCTGGATATGGGTGCTGCTGTGGAGCAAGGACACGCCCATTGGTCTGATGGGAATCAGCAGCCGCGAGAACCGTGTCTACACCAGCAACGACGAAAACTTGTTGGTCGCGATCGGCCGCCAGTTGGCCACGACCATCGAGAAAGTCCGCCTCTACGAAGAAACTTGCCGAGCCTACGAAGATTTACGCAAAACGCAGGAACAGTTGCTGCAGAGCGAAAAGATGTCGGCAGTGGGACAGTTAATCGCGGGCGTCGCTCACGAACTCAACAACCCTCTGACCGCGATTCTGGGCTATGCCCAACTGCTCGAAAGCGAGGGGCTGAACGACCGTGCCTCCGATTTTGTCAGCAAGCTTTTCAAGCAGGCTCAGCGTACTCATCGCGTGGTGCAAAGCCTCTTGTCGTTCGCCCGCCAGCGCAAACCGCAGAAGGAGCACGTCGACATTTGCAAAGTGCTGGACGAAACTCTCGCCCTGCGCGACTACGACCTCAAGGTGAATGACATTAACCTGCAGCGTGAATTCGAGAGCCAGTCGCCTGCGGTCACCGCGGACCCTCATCAACTCGAGCAGGTATTTCTCAACATCATCAACAACGCCGTCGACGCCATGCTGGAGGCCGGCCATGGTGGCGCTTTGAAGGTGCATGTCTACACCAAGGATGGAAACGTCCACACCGAATTCCACGATTCCGGTCCTGGCATCAAGGAACCGCATCGCATCTTCGAACCGTTCTATACCACCAAGGGAGTGGGCAAGGGAACTGGCCTCGGCCTCAGCATCTGCTACGGCATTATTCAGGAGCATGGCGGACAAATCCGCGCCCAGAATGGATCGAGCGGCGGCGGTATCATCGAAGTCATCTTGCCCTCCGCGGGAGAGAGCGCAACTCCGATGCAGGCGGCGCCGACCGCGCGTCGTGAATCCGCTCTGCAGGGACGCGTCTTGCTGATCGAGAACGAAGAAGCCGTCCTTGAGTTCGAGCGCGACGTCCTCACCGGCGCCGGAGCCGAAGTGGTCACCTCCATGAACGCCGAAGAAATGAAAACCCTGTTGCGCAAAGAGTCCTTCGACGCCGTCATCATCGATGGAAAAGCCCAGGGCAACGGCAGCGCCCGCGAAGTTCACGGCTGGCTCGTAGAAAACTGCCCGGGAATGGAGAAGCATTTGCTGTTCACTTTCTCCAGTGTCGCCGAGCCCGAAGTGCGCAGCTTTCTCCAGGAAAAAAGCATCCCGTGCCTGGTAAAACCCTTCGAAGTAGCCGACCTCATCGCCCACGCGCGCCGCCTGATGCAAAAGGTCCAAGCCGCCAGCGCAAGTTAGCCTCGTGTAGACCTTTCATCTGCGTTGACCTGGACGTGTAACCGCGCCCGCCGACTCCGAACCAAATCTCGCACCGGCACAACTCCCACGCATTGCAATTTTCCAGTTTCGATGCAACCGAGTTTGTTACTATAAGCGTCATAACGCTGGTGGCCTCAGCCGCCAGCCCAGAAAGCCCATGCGCACGTTCGGTTGTGTGCTATTAATTTTGCTGTTGAGTGTGACGGCAGTTTGCCAGGTTCCTTCATCTCGCTGTGACGCTGTCAATAGCCCGCTGGCCGTCTGCGCGTACCTGACTCCCGCTGACGACAGCGTTCCCACCAAGAACCAACCTGCTCCCACCTGGGCCTCCGCCTCTGCAAGCTTGTTTTCCGAAGATTCCGGCAATCCATCCAACGTCGCCCCGAACAAGAGCGCCAACGCACTCGTTTCCACTCCGGACAACGCCGCGCCAAAGCGGGGATTCCGTTGGGGTCGCGCACTGTTCGAATCCTTCACCCTGCTTTCGATCGAGCAAGCCTACGTTGTCCACGATGACTGGATTTGGGTCGCCGGCAAATACAGTGAAAACGGCATCCCCTTCAATCATTATTGGCGCGATTACAAGCAGTCGCTCTCGGCCTGGGTGCATTCCGGATGGAACGACGGCGATCCCAACATGTACGGTTATGTCGGGCATCCGATCCAGGGAGTCGCCGCGAGTTACATCTACCTCCAAAACGATCCCAAAAGCGAGAACCTGGAATTTTCCAAGACCAAGGCATACTGGCACAGCCGCTTCATGGCCACAGTGTGGAACGCCGTCTACAGCACGCAATGGAATCTAGGCCCCATCAGCGAAGTGACCGTCGAGAAGTATGGCACGCATCACCGCTCACCCTGGAATACGAACGGAACCTGGCCGTGCAACACCAACCACTGCTACACCGGCGTGGGACAGATTGACATCGTCATGACCCCCCTGGGCGGCCTCGGTTGGTTGATCGGCGAGGACTTTCTGGACAAGAACGTTACCCGCCGCGTGGAGCGCGCTACCCCCAACCGCTTTCTGATCGACACCACCCGCATCGGCCTGGATCCCATTCGCTGCGGAACCAACATGCTCCACGGCAAGCGCCCGTGGTATCGCCCCCGCGACGCCAACGACATTAATCTTGCCCATCAGCCCACGCCACTCACTCCCGCAGTCACCGTCGGCTCCACCGTGGGTCAGAGCCATTGATGGTGCCATGGAAAGCGATCGCCCGATTCACCTCGGCAGCTTTATCGCTTTTGTTGGCGTTGCTTGCCTACCCAGTTTACGCGCAGGCTGACCCCTCCAACCCGCAGCATCGCAGCTGGGATTTCAGCGTCTGGGCCGCCGGAGCCACTGGCGAAGAGAACACCAACTCTTTCTCCGAAGCCCAGATTTTGTCCGCCGGATTTGTCGTAGGCAAAGAACTGACCAGCGAAATCGGCCGCGGTTGGAGGCGGGGCCGTCTGCAATATGGATTCAGCCTGATCCCGCTATTTCACCAGTTCAGCCCGCAATCCATCTATGGCGGAGGTTTCGAGCCGGTCATCTTGCGTTGGAACTCCAGCCTGCGCGCCGGCCGGGTCGCCCCCTACATCGAATTGGCGGGCGGCGGCCTGCGCACCAACACCAACCTCCCCGCCGGAAATACATCCGACTTCAACTTCACTGCTCGCGGCGGCGGTGGCATTCAGCTATCCACCATAGGCCGCCAATCCCTCGATATCGGCGTCCGCTGGTACCACATCTCCAACGCCAACCTGGGCGTAAGAAACACCGAGTTCAACGGAATCCAAGCAATCGTAGGCTACCACTGGCGCCACTAGCCCGGCCCATGTAGCGCGGACACTCCCGTCCCGCTGCTATTGCCCGGGATCTTGGCCTCCAGTTGAGACCCGCGTGGATGCGGGCGACCAGCCCGCCGACCGCCACGTACCGCCATCTTCGGGCGGCACTTACAATCAAGGCGTCGTCTACGAGATCTATGGGGATCAACTTCACGCCTCGCCAAAATCCCGATAGCGTTTGAGCACGTCGCGCTGGGAAATCACTCCTTCCAGTTTGCGGAAGTCTGCGCGGCTCACCACCGGCACAAGCGGCCAGCGGTCGACGTATCGTAAAGCCATATCCAGCGAGTGGTCAGGATGCAGGAACGGAATCCGTCCCGTACTCAGAAGCGAACTCAGGGCGAGTCCGCCTTTGCCATCGTCCGCCCATTGGCGAAGCTCTTGCCTAGTGACGCTGCTCCATCCGCTGGGGTTCAGGCGAACCAGCAAAACATCCGAAGAAAACTGATCCGACAAAGAACGACCCGAGGAAGACTTATCCAATTCCTGAAGCGCACCATCGACAGTTTCCTCGGCGTCCAGCACAGGATATTCCACCGGTTGCATCGCGTCTTCCACTCGCAAGATGCCTTCTTCCCGCTGCTCTTCCGTCGACGGCAAATCCAACCCGTCCTGGCGAGTGAGCACGTCAAAGATTGGAACCGGCTGCAGCCCGCGCGAAATCACATAGGCAAAAGTATTGGCCACAATCACCGGCAGAATGACGGAATAGTTTCCGCTCACCTCGAGCACCATAAACACAGAAGTCATCGGAGCACGCAGAAACCCGGCAAACAGGACGCCCATGCCCACCAAAGCGTAAGTCCCTGGCGACGCGGTCAGATGCGGCAACAAGACGTGTTCCGCGCCACCCACGGCCGCCCCCAACATCGCGCCAATAAATAATGTCGGAGCAAACATTCCACCAGGAGTTCCGCTGACGAACGAAAGCAGGGTCGCAAGAATTTTCAAAGCGGCAAGGATGGCCAGCATTTGCCAGCTGAACTGACCGTGCATCGCTTCGTCGATGTATTCGTAACCCGCCCCCATCACTTGCGGAGCACCCAGGAGTGCGATGAAGCCGATGAGCAAACCCGCGATCGCGGGCTGAAGATACTGTGTCCATCGCGGCAGCGCCTTGCACCACGGGCGCAAAGTCACAATGCCGCTAGAAAACGCAACCGAAGCCAATCCGCCGACAACGCCGAGCACGGAATATGCAATCAGTTCCGTAGGATGTTCCATCTGCACCGCGGGAATCCGAAAGAGCGACTCGGACCCCAAGAACCACCGCATGACGACCACGCTGGACACAGCAGACAACACAACCGAGCCGAGAATCCCAGCTGTCCAACGACCGATGACTTCCTCGATCACGAACAGCACCGCCGAGATCGGCGCATTGAACGCGGCCGCCAATCCCGCCGCAGCGCCAACCGGAGCAATCAACCGCATGCGGTCCCGCGACAACCGCATCCGCCTTCCCAGCGCCGAAGCCAGGCTAGCCCCGATCTGCAAAGACGGATCTTCCGGCCCCAGAGAGTGTCCCGATCCAATGGCTAGCGCAGCGGTTATGAACTTGCCGACCGCGGTGCGAAGAGGAATGTAGCCGTTGTAGATGTAGAGCGCAGCCTTGGTCTGGTTTACTCCGCTGCCGCGCGCCAGCGGAAACACATGAATGACCAGCACCGCAATGACGAGGCCGGCAAGGCTGGGAGCCAACACAAGCCGCATCGGCGAAAGTGTGGCCCCCGACCCAAGAAGATAGATCCGGCACCACTCAATGGCGAAACGGAAACAAACTACCGCAAGTCCGGAGAAGATGCCGATGAAGACTGACAGGACGAGAAAAAAACGTTCTTCACGAAAAACTGATCGCAGCAAAGCTCCCCGACGCCGCTCGGGGAGCGGTTGGGCTTGTCCGTTCTCCAGCGGCATTTCAGGCTGCGAGTTGGGGATGTCCAATCTAGTTTCCTTCGTGCAATTTTGCCAGCAGCAGCAGAGCCACATCCGTCGCGGTCGGCGCGCCGCACGCGGCACTTGCTTTACGCTCAATCTCAAAAACCAGATCCATCGCTGCTTCGACCAGGTCCGGGTTTTTACGCAGACCTCGCTCGTTAATCTGCGGTTTCATCTTCGCCCAATCGTCGGCGAGGTTCTGCTGCGAGGTGGCAGACGAAACCTGCGCTCCCGCGGCGGAACAGGACTGGAGCCGCTCGCCGGCTGCGGCAAAAGCTTCGATGACAATCCGGTTGCGCTGGTCGACGGGGATCTGTCGCCGGAAAGGATCCAGCTGCAGGACCAGTTCCGCAGTCTTAAGTCGCGCCGCGCTCTGCGCATCGCCGGGATTGGCGGACACAGCGGCCTGAAGATAACGCTGCGCCACGGCGTAGTTGCCCAGCCCGAAAGCAGCGCGTCCCGCTCCGGCCAATGCTTCGGGATTGTGCCGATCCGATTTCAGGCTTATGCGGTACTCGGCGAGCGCATGGTCATAGTCCTGCGCCTGGAGAAAGAGATCCCCGACGCTTGCATGCTGCGATGCATCTTCATCCAGACTGGCCGCGAGCGCGATCAGCTCCGCCTGCGCCTGAGTCTTGGCGTTGATGTTCAGAAGGAATTCAATGAGCTCCAGGCGGGCGTTGCGGCGCTGCTCTTTCTGATCGCCCGGCCAAGTGGAGTAAATCGCATTGTTGTAGTGGCGAAGGGCTCGTTCCGTTTCTCCTTTTTGTGCGGCGATGCGCGCCAGTTCCAGGTTCACCAGCCCGTTCTCCGGCTCGCGTTCCCAGAGGTTAATCAAATAAGCATGAGCCTCGCTGGTTCGCTGCAGACCGAGCAGCGCCTCAGCCATGTTCAGCTGATACGAGAAGTTATCGCGCGAGTAACGCAGCGCGGTTCGGAACTCGCTGACCGCGCGATCAAAGCGGCGCTGGTTGAGGTCCGCGACGCCACGATTAAACCATCGATTCCCCAACGATTCCTGCTGCGTGTGATATATGCGGGACAATCCGCCGACCGCCAGGAAGAGCACTACCGCCAGCGCAGAAAGCAGCGCCAAGATCAGCGGTTCTCGGGTGAGATAGAACCGAAGATCCCGCTGATTCTCACTGGCGGCGACAGTTTCGTCTTGCGATCCGTGCATGGTCCGCTCTTTAGATGATACCGCGAGGAGAATCGTACGAAACAACGGGATAAGTTTTCGGAGCCGGGTGTCGGCTCGATCCATGCACCCACGACCTGCAAATGAAGGCAAAGCGCGGGCACCCTCACCGTTGATAGCGCCGGAAAAAGGATGCCGCCGCCTCGAACTTCTCTGATTCCTGCGGGTTATTTGAACCGGTATCCCCCGATGAAGTCTTGACCAACCCCGGTCGTCGTGTCAGTGAAGGTGACGTAAAACGTCTTGTTTCCAGCCCAGGCGTTGCCCGTGTAATCGCCCATAAACCGGCCGCCGAACCCGTCGTTCGCGGGGTCGGACGGCGCCGCCGAGAGGTCGATATTCTTGCCAAAGGACTTGCCGCCATCATTCGAGAAGGCGGCGAAAGCCTCATATTTTTTGTTGGCGGGATCGTTGCGACGGTCCAGCCAACTCACACCGACCATTCCTTCCGGGCTCACGTTCACCCATGGAAAGAACTGGTCATGGTGGATGCTGGCCGGGGCAACGGCTTTCCTTGCCCACGTGCCGCCGCCATCTGTGGATGTCGCGACGTACAGCTTCATGAACGTCCCTGTCCAATCGAAATAGGCGACGTACAGATTGCCCTTGTTCGGGCCATCGCTGTGGTCAATGGCGAGTACCGGAATGTCGATGACGCGTTCGCACGTATTGGGCAGATCGCCGCCGAGGGTGAAATTCCTGCAGCTAGCCGGTGCCTGCGCGGCACGCAAGATTGTTCGCGGCTTACTCCATGTGTTGCCTCCGTCCGTGGACTTGGAGAATTTGAGCAACGCCGTCGTTCCGCCGCAACTTTGTGTTTCTTGACTCGGCGTGCACTGCATCCAGGCCAGATAAACGGTCCCGTCGTCGCCAATTGCCAGTGCAGTCGGATCCACCACGGTCGGAGCAACTACCGGGCCGCCCACAGCTACCAGTGTCCAGGTTTGTCCGCCATCGTCTGAATGGGAGACCGAAATCTGCGAATCTTTGCCAATCGCGTCAAATTGGCCGACCGATATGTACAGCGCGTTTGCGAAAGGGCTCTTCGGATTGGTATCGATCTGCAGCCAGTCTTTATCCGTACTCCCACCGGTGAACATGGACGGCACGGCTACTTGTGGCGTGCTCCAGGACTTCCCATTGTCCGAGGACTTTTCGAACACAACTACCAAGCCTCCGTTGTAAGACCCTTCTAGTCCGGCGATGTAAGCATTCCCTTGAAGGTCGTAACCCACCGCGGGGTCTCCCCCTCCCAGCAGCGCCGTCGAAGGAGAATTCACGCAGTTGCGTGTCCAGGTGCTACCTCCGTCATCAGAAGTGTAAATTCTCTGCAGCGATTGCCCACCACAGTTCCAATCATTGGCTGATGCCAAGAGCTGTCGCGGATTCCGCGGGTTTACCACCACTGGCGTCTCGTTCGCAGCCCTCGGACCGGCGGAAGCGGCAACATTGGGCAGAACGCAAGGCGGCGGGCCGCAGCTTAACTTCGTCACTGGCGGCGGCACGTAGGCACCGCCCACGAACGGCGGCAAGGCATCTATATCCAAGCCGACCCCCGCGGACAATGCGGATATCTGAAAGGCTTCTTGCCGCCGCAACGCAGCATCGTTCGGTTGTGGTCGCACAACCCATGGATGGGAAAGCAGCAAAACGACCATGCAAATCGGTACGAGGCGCAGGAATCGGGACGGAACATGAAGTCTTGCCATGAGGTACTCCTGGCAGAAGGATGTGGCCGAAACTATAAGGCTCCAAGCGGAGACTCGTCAACAACCGCGCCTTCGTGGGAGTGTCGCCTCTGAAGCGTTACAGACTTGCTCGCAAAGCGCGGGTGAATTCGCGCAGGGCGGGTTCGTTGCGGCGGTACCACATCCACTGGCCCTGTTTCTTCGCTTCGACCAATCCCGCCTTGCTCAGAATGGACATATGATGCGAGATCGTGGGTTGGGAAAGGTGAATGCGCTGTTCGATGTCGGAGGCGCATAGGCCCTCGTCCTTGCCGATGGAGTTGGCTCCGCGCTCTTTGAGTGCCTGCAGAATTCGGCGGCGCGTGGGGTCGGTGATGGCATGAAGGACGCGATTCAGGAGTTGCTCGGAATCAGTCATGTGCAGATAGCAATAAACTGGGGGATTGATGGTTGTCAATGTGATTTGCAGTTGGCGATTGTCGTGCCGAGCACAGCGAGGGACCTGGGTTCTTGTCTGCGGTAACGATAACGGTCGTGCAGGCAAGAAGCGAGATCCCTCGCTTGGCTCGGGATGACAGTTTGTTAATTGGAAAGTCGGGCGTCGTTACTTCTTCAGGATTGGGTTGTAGCCGTCGCTGACCAGCTTGCCGCGCATGAGTTCGGCATCTTTGATATCGACATACGGCCCCACTTGAACGTGGATGAGTTTGTCGGTGGGAGCACTGGTGGAGAAAGCGGGATATTGTTTTTTCTTGAGCGCGTCGACCAATGCTGCCGCATCTTCCGGCTTGCTGACTGCCGCAACTTGCACGTAGTAGCCGTTCGACGGAGCTGCCGTGGCTAGATCGGGCGTTCCGCCTGCAGGATTCTCGGGAGTTTCGGCTGCGGCTTCTTTGACGGCTGGCTGATTATTTCCGTCCTTACTCTCAACCGCTTTGTAAAAAGTCATATCGGCGGGCGGAGTGGTGCTCGTGGTCTTGACCGCGGAAGGGCGCAGGCCCCCGGTTGTGGCGGGCGTGGCCGCGCTTGTTAGATCCGAGGCTGCGATCCGGCTCACGGAACTTCTGCCCAGCGAGTATCCGATGCCGAAAAATACGGCGCACAGCGCTACTAGTCCGAAAAACAGGGCCAGCATTTTGCCGGTGCCCAGGGTGATCTCTGTGTCCTGAGATTTGGTCGCCATTTCTACCTCGTCATCGTGGATGTTCATAGCGAAGGCTACTCAGCTTTTGGCCGCGGCCGGCGTTGTGCCTCCATCGGGTCCCGCAAATAGTTTTTGTATGCCGGAAAAGAAGTCAACGGGGACCGGGAAGACAACCGTAGTGTTCTTTTCGACGCCGATTTCAGTCAAGGTTTGTAGATAGCGTAATTGCACGCTGACCGGTTCGGTGGCCAGCAGATGAGCCGCATCGACCAGGCGCTGAGCGGCGGAAAATTCGCCTTCCGCATGGATGATCTTGGAACGTTTCTCGCGTTCTGCCTCGGCTTGCTTGGCCATGGCGCGCAGCATGGACTCGGGCATGTCGACTTGCTTGACTTCGACGTTGGCCACTTTGACTCCCCAGGGAGCAGTGTGGGTGTCGAGGATGCTTTGCAGGCGCAGGTTGATCTTGTCGCGATGGGCCAGCAGTTCATCCAGTTCCTGTTCGCCGAGAACCGAACGCAGCGTGGTCTGTGCGAACTGCGAGGTCTGATAAACATAGTTGGAAACTTCGACCACAGCTTTTCGCGGTTCGATCACGCGCAGAAAAATCACGGCGTTCACTTTCAGGGTGACGTTGTCGCGAGTGATGATGTCCTGTGGAGGAACTTCCAGCGCTTCCTGACGTAACGAGATGCGACTCATCTGGTCAAGCGGGGCAAAGACGAAAACGAGGCCTGGCCCCTTGGCTTGTGGAAGGAGACGCCCGAGGCGAAAGATCACGCCGCGCTCGTACTCCTTCAGTATCTTGATTGAACTTAACAGGTACAGACCGACGATGATGATTACGATTGTGGTGAAACCAAACCCGAGATCCATCTGGGCCTCCGCACCTGATTGTCAGGAATGCCTCTGAGGCGGATTGTATCGCAAGTGAGGTCGGCAGTCTGTGATTTCAAAACGCTGCGGGGTTGTCTGGTGAGGTGCGGCACCGCGTGAGAGTAAGCGATCGTGGAGACAGTCAGAGGCATAAACCACAAAGGACACAAAGGTGCACAAAGAAAGGCACGCCTAGCAATGCCAGGTTTGTTCCTGTTCCGCACCGCTGATGGGCGGGACGCCCGCCCTCGCATTGGTCAGATTCGCGGGGCAGATGGGGCGGGGTCGACCGACAATTGCAGTCCTTTTACTTGGCGGACAACGACCGGCTGTCCTGCGGGCAGGTTGGCGGAGGAGATTGCGTCCCAGAGTTCGCCGTGGATGAAGACTTTTCCTTGCGGCGACAGAGCGCTTTGGGCCAAGCCGATTTCTCCGATCAATCCTTGCACTCCAGTAACAACTTTATTGGCTCGCGCTTTCAGGGCGATGCTCATCAGGAAAACCGTGATGACTCCCAGGGGAAGGCTGACGGCTAGAGCAGTTAGCAGATGAACGCGCATCTCGGGGATGGGAGCGTCTACGAGCAGCAGTCCGCCCAGGGTGAGCGTGGCGATGCCGCCGATAGCTAGCACTCCGTGAGCGGAGAATTTGGCTTCAAGCGCAAATAGGATGAACGACGCGAAAATCAGAACTACGGCGGCGAAGCGTGTGGGCAGCAAGTTCAGCGCGAAGATGGCGAGAAGAATGAAGACGACTCCTACGGTTCCTGGAACCACCGCGCCGGGATGGTTGAACTCGGCATACAGAGCGAGCGCGCCAACGGCAAGCAGGATGAAGGCCACATTCGGATCCAAGAGGTAGGCCAGAATGTGCTGCTTCAGCGTCATGTTGAAGGGGCGGATAGGCTCGCTGGCGAGATTGAGCGTGACGGTCTGGCCGTTGAATCGCTTGACTTGCTTGCCTTGCAATTGCTTGAACAGATCTTCTTCAGTGGGCGCGACGTAGTCGATCAGTTTTTGCGAAAGCGCTTCCTGGTCGGTGAAAGACTTGGATTGGCGCACGGCGGTCTCGGCGATTTCAACGTTGCGCCCGCGTTTCCCGACGACCGATCTCATCAGCGCAGCGGAGTCGTTTTCGATCTTCTCCTTCATCACGTCATCCATCTTGCCGCCGCCCAAGTTAACAGGATGAGCGGCTCCGGTATTGGTTCCGGTCGCCATCGCGGCTACATCGGCACTTTCGAGGATGAAGAATCCGGCGGATGCTGCGCGGCTCCCGCTGGGCGTGACGTAAATAATTACGGGCACAGGCGAGGCCAGGATCTTTTCAATGATGTCGCGAGTGGAATCGAGCAGGCCGCCGGGGGTATTGATTTCGATCAGCAAGGCTTGGTCTTTGTTGCGTTCGGCTTCAGCGATAGCGCGGCCAATGTATTCATCGGTGATGGGATGGATTGCGTCATTGACCACGATCTTCAATACGTCGGCCGAAGAAGCAGGGGAGAGGAAGAATACGATCAGTAGACAGAAAAAAACACGCGGAACAAAAAACAGTTTCATCGATTTGGCAGCGGCTGCGCTTCCTGCGCGAGCTTGGCTGCAACGGCGCGCTTGAGCGCCAACGCGGACGCATTGGAGGGTTCTAAACGCAATGCTTTGGCTATGTTCTCTGCGGCCGCATCAGCTCTATTGTCTCGCAAATCGAGCTTGGCTAACACCAAAAGCGGTTCGGGAAACTGGCGGAGGCGCAATGCCTCTTCAGCCTCGGATCGCGCCCCGCTTTCGTTGTTCTGGGCTTCCAGCACGCTCGCCAATCCGGCGTGAGCTTCGGCATTGGATCGATTGAGCGCAATGGCCTCGCGGAATTCGGCTTCGGCTTCGAAGAGGAATCCCTGGGCCAGTAACTGATGTCCCCGATCGCTGTGGAACTGCGCGTGGGTGAGAGGATCGGTCTTGGCCAGACGCTGCTCGGCGGCGGCCTCGACCTTTAAGGCGAGCTGGCGGAACGAACTCTCGTCGTAGTTGGCGCGTATGCGTTCGAGCGGAATTTTTTGCGTCGAAAGCACGATCGCTCGCTGAGATGAGGCATTGGCTTCGGGCGTAATCGCATCAACTAGAGACTTGGCTCCGATGTCGCCGGGTCGGAGCGAGAGAGTGTCCCGTAGTTGGCTGGTCGCGCCTGCCATGTCGCCCGTGCGATAGAGCTCGATGGCGAGATTGAAGTGATAGTCGGCGTCGTTCGGATCAGCGTCGATGGCCTTCTGGAAATATTCGGCGGCGGTTTTTCTGCCGGCACGAGAGTTCACTACACCCAGATTGTTGTAAACCTCAGCCAGCGGAAATCGCGCGGCAACGAAACCGAAAGCGGATTCGGCTCGCGGAAAATCTCCCTGGGAATAGGCTGCGAGCCCAAGATAGAAATTCGCCTCGCGGGCGAGCGGATTGTCTTCCGGCACGCGCGCCAATGAGGAGATCGCCGGCTCGTACTGCCGTTCGCGGTAATAGGCCTTGCCCAATTGCAACAGAGCTTCGGGATAAGCGGGACTCAAGCGAACCGCTTCGCGAAAATGTTGAATCTGTTTCTCAGTGGTCGGGGCGGTAACTCCGCGGACATAGTTCTCGAAGGCGTCCAAGCGGATCGGTGGCGCCGCGGCAACGTATGCCTGCCGATTGACGGCGATCTCCGGATGGAGAGTGTGCAGAACATCCCAAGCCAGCGCAGTTTGAATATCAATGAGTTGGATCAGCGGGCCGGATTCGTTCATCTCGGGCAACAGGCGCAGGCGGCGCATGTCCAGCAGTTGCGCGGTCGTGGTGAAGGTTCGTCCATCGAACCGGTACAGGCCAAGCACCACATAGTCGACGTCCAACTGTTCAGCAATGCGGTAAATCGTGGCGCGCGAAGGGTGAAGTTCGACCGGGATGCCGAGACGATCGTAGGCGCGGATGCGGTCTTCGCGCGGCAGCACAAACAGTGTGGCGGAATTCAGCCGCTCTTGCAGCAACTCGGGAAAAGAGTCGCCGATCCACTCGATGCCCGGAGCCTTGGATTGATTCTCAAAGGGAACTACCAACACGTTTTGACCCGTAGCGGCCGGGCTTTGGGCAAAGGCGGCCGCGGACAAAAGCAGAGGGAAAATTGCGCTGAGCCAGAAAAATTTCAAGGCAAGTAGATTATAGCGGTTGGCGTAACAAGATGGAGCCAGTGAGCCTGAATCGACCAGAAGCCCTATAATGCGTGTACCCCAGGGCCTGCAAGGCCGCTGGTTTGGTCGGGGCTTCGTACGCAGGAGTCCGCCAAAATGATTCCCGTCGGGTACATGGCAAAGCGCGTGACCAAGCGACCAGGCTGGCTGCAGGCAGCCAACGTCATCGACATCTATTCTGTTAGCAGTTGTGTTTCCGAAGATTTCGCTGACTACATTAACTACTGGAAACATAATGGATATTGGCTTTTCGATTCACCAGAAGTCATCCGGAGTCTCGCTCGTGAACAAGCACTCGGACTTGAGGGAACGTCCCTTTTTTATTACGAAGCTTATGAAATGGAGTTCGGTGGAGGAAGCTGGCACACATACACGCCAGAGCCATCGTTTCAAATCAACGTGACACCGCCCACCGAAAAGGCGATAGAAGGCTTCGACGTAATCACGTTCTACGCCAGGGGGCATCCGGAATGCTCTCCTCTTTCGTGTAATTCGCTGGCGGAGAAACTTCGCACAAACTCCCACTGTTTGTTCCCTTCCTTTGACGATGCCAAGACCACCCTCACCAGCGGAGGGTTTACTAAGTGCGAGCCGGGGCCATATCGCATATTCTCTGTGTATTCCGTTGACTGGCCTTAATGCGGGTTGCTTTGACGAACTAAGCAATTTTCCTTTGACCAGCCGTCTCTATTCGTCCCGCAGAGTCTTCAAAGGCTCGACCCTCGTTGCACGGTATGCCGGGATCGGGCCCGCGAACAAGCCCACTCCGGCCAGCAAGACCGCTACCGCACCAAAGGTGATCCGTCCGAATACGAGCAGTGCAAGGATAGTGTGTTGATCCAGTTTGAACGTTATTCAAGCGGTCATTCTTTTCTTGTCGTTATTCTCCTCGCGCTGCAGATCTGCCCAGCTCGGCAGCGTTTGATCTCCGGTGATCAGTCGGGCTCCGCGTTCGTAGGTGAAGTACGACCATGCCCACTGAATTAATACGATCAAGCGATTGCGGAATCCGATCAGGAAGAAGATGTGGACGAATAGCCAGGAGAGCCAGGCCACGAAACCGGAAATGTGAATCTTGCCAAACTGCGCGATGGCGGCGGCCCGGCCGATCGTCGCCAGACTACCTTTGTTCCAGTAGTGGAAGTCTCGCCGTGGCTGCCCCTGCAAATCGCGGACAATATTGCGCGCCGTCGCCTTTCCTTGCTGGATTGCAGCAGGAGCAACTCCTGGCACTAACTGGCCGCTTGCGTCCTTCAACGCTGCCAAATCTCCGATGACGAAAATCTCGGGATGCGCGGGAAGGCTTAAATCGGGATTCACCAGCACGCGTCCGGCGCGGTCGGTAGGCGCGCCAAGTTTCTTGCCCAACGGCGATGCGGCTACTCCGGCGGCCCACAAAATTACCACCGCTGGCAGACGGGTTTCTCCCATGAGTACGGCAGCGGGTTCGATCCCGCTGACCATCGTGGAAGTGTGGACTTCGACTCCGAGTCTGCGAAGCTGGTCCTCGGCGCTTCGGGAAAGATCTTCGGGGTAAGCCGGCAGAATTCGGGGTCCGCCTTCGAGCAATATGATTCGCGTGCGCTTGGGATCGATGGAATTAAATTCGTCCGCCAGGGCGCGGCGGGCGATCTCTGAAAGCGTTCCGGCTAATTCCACCCCTGTGGGACCGCCCCCGACGATAAGGAAATTCAACTGCACCTGCGCCCCGCCACTTGCCGCTTGACGCTCGGCCAGTTCGAAGGCGAGCAGCACCCGGCGCCGGATTTCCAGTGCGTCTTCTATCGTCTTCAGACCGGGGGCCAGCGGCTCCCACTCATCGTGTCCAAAGTAGGCATGGCTTGCGCCCGCGGCAACGATGAGATAGTCATAAGGAAGCTCACGGTCCGGCAACTTTACCAGGCGCCGCGCCAAATCAAAATCTTGCACCTCTCCCAGCAGCACTTCGACGTTGTGACGGTTGCGCACGATCCAACGGATGGGAGCGGCAATTTCTCCCGGAGACAATCCGGCCGTTGCCACCTGATAGAGCAGGGGCTGGAAGGTATGGTGGTTTGTGCGGTCAATCAGGGTGACGTGAACCGGATGACGGGCGAGCTTGAGGGCTGCGTTGAGGCCGCCGAATCCGGCACCAATGATAACAATTTTCGGCATTGGCTCGCTTCTCCTCCGCTTGACGATGACATTAATTCAAGCGTGTTTGTTTTTCAATTGCAGAAGGTACAATGCCATGGCAACTAATACATGGGCCATGTTTTTGCGAAATACCAACGCAGCCGTTCCGTCGTTCACCGTCACCCTCGCCCCGGACAGGAGCGTACTGTTGCAGCAGCCCGCGCTCCGGTGGACTGCTCGTGGGGCGAAGTGTTTACAGCTAGCGGCGGACCTGACGCTTATTCATTCAGTTTCGAGTGTAAGGACCCGACGAACGCACACGCTTGATTTCCGTTTCGTCGGCTCGTCCTCTACTTGAACTCCTTTATCACTTCCGCCGGAACTTTCGGCGGAGGCGGAAAATCTTGGGAAAAGCCCTTGAACAGCGCGACCGTCTTCTCAGCACGCTTGGTCCCGTCGTGTACGGCGATCTTGTGTATTTTTTCGGGATCGTAGCCTTCCCATAGCGAAACGCCGGCGTAGGCGCCGTCCTTGCGGAGAATGTAATACGTCATATCCACGAAACGCAGCTTGGCCATATCGCCATTGTAGTTGCGGACGATGCGCTTCAGCGCGTCCATGCCGGCGTCGAGCGGGGACATGCCGTGGCGCATGTTTTCCACAATGGTATGCGCTCCCGCGACTTTAATGTTTTCTTCCCCGCTGCCGGTAGCGCCCGCCGAGCCCACATCCTGATCGGTGTAGCAGCCGGCTCCGATGATCGGCGAATCGCCACAGCGGCCCGGGAGTTTATAGGCCAAGCCGCTCGTGGTCGTGCATCCGGAGATCTCTCCTTTTTCGTTGAGCGCCGAGCAATGGATTGTGCCAGTCGGCGGAAACAAAACTTTGTGTACCGCGTCCGCTCGCAGCTCAGGCGCGATGCCGAGATCGGCCGCTCGCTCTTCCAGGCGGCGAAAGCGCTCTTGAATCATCTCGGATTGTGGTTTGGTATCGGGCGTCTGCCAATGCGGATCGGCCAGGCCCGGTCCCCACCAATCTTCTGACGAGTGATACTCCTTCCACAGCAGCCAGATCTTTCGCGAATGGTCAGTCAAAAGGTTCTCGCGGGCGAAGCCCACGGCCACAGCGAATCGTTCTGCGCCCTCGCCCACCAGCATCACATGCCCAGTGTGATCCATCACCGCTTTTGAAACCAGCGAAACATTCTTGATGTTGCGCACGCCGCCAACCGAGCCCGCGCGCCGCGTCGGCCCGTGCATACAGCAAGCATCAAGTTCGACGACACCTTCCTCGTTGGGAATGCCACCAAGCCCGACGCTGGTATCGTTAGGATCGTCTTCTGGCCCCTTGACGACTCGGAGCGCCGCGTCCAACGTGTCTCCGCCGCCAGCAAGAAATGCGTAGCCGTCATCGAGATAGTTGAATCCGTTGTGCGCACAAACGATGATCGGACGTTTGCCGGGCGGCGAGTTCTGTTTTGCGGTCGCAGAATCCTGGGCGTTCCCAACATCAGCTAAACCCACTGACAAAGAACCGACGACAGCCGTCGTAAGAAAATCCCGCCGCGAAACGGTCATCACGTCCTCCTGAAAAATGAATACTGGAAAAGCGTTTGCCAGCATAGCATGCGGGGTGTGAGTTCGGATCGGCGTTCCCAAAGAGGTGACAAAGCCGAACTACCCCCATGGTAGGATATGGCGGTATTTTTCCATCGGCGAGGAGGAGATTTCCGATGTCTTACGACTATCGCAGCCGAACACTCCACAGACAAGAGGCCGAGTGGGTGTTCGTAGCCGCTCATGTAAGTAGAGTAATCGTGAAGGTCCTTAGTTACTCAATCGCAATCTTCGCAGTGGGAATTGCAGTTTTAGCCGCTCCGGCTTTTTCTCAACAGGCGTCTACCGCGGCCGGGGATTATTCCGGAATGCTCGGGCCGTTGCACGTCAAGCTGCACCTTGTCTCCGCGTCCAATGGATCTCTGAGCGGAACCATCGATAGTCCGGATCAAGGCATGTTCGGCGTGCCGTGTGCCGATGTTCATTTGAACGGTCAGGCCCTAAGCTTTACTGTACCGATGGCTCACGCCGCGTGGATGGGATTCGTCAGCAGCGACGGCAACTCGATGTCCGGCACCTACAATCTAGGCACGCCGGTCCCTTTGAACTGGACACGAGTCACCGCCGCAAATTCGACAAACCCTCCGCCAGTCGTCAACCCAGCGACGCCGGCGCCGGCGACTGCCGCTTCTTCGCCATCAGAACCCGCATGTCCCAGCACTTCGATGGGCAACTATTGGGATGGCTCCTCGTGGAGGCCTTTGACAACTGTCGTACCTCTCCCACGAGAACGTGGCCTCTCGATAAAGGAGCAATTGAAGAATCCGCTGAATCCGATGGCGCCCTATACCACGATCTACCGCTATAAGGACACGTCCGCCGCCCTCACGCTGGGTCCAAGCCCAAGATTTTGCTTTGTGGTTTCGGTCAACGCCGCTCCGAATGTAGTCATCGGCGAGTTGGACGTCAAGAAGAACGACCGTGAAATCGAAATGAAGTTCTCCGACCGCCAGAACTCCTCAAGCGGAATCCCCGCGCGGAAGTCTGTCGAAGTAGATGTCAAGCGAACCTCTCCAACCAGCATAGAAGCCACGCCCAAAAGTCCGCTACACCCGGGTCAATACGTCATCAACAGCTCGTACATGGCCTTCGATTTTGGCGTTCAATGAGAATAAAGGCAAAACCTCGATCATCGTCTTGTCTTACCGCAGTTTAAGACATAGCTGCGGAAGCTCTGGCAGCACCATAAGCCCTATGCATCTTTGCTCGGCCGGTGGCCCACTCAAGCCGTCCTTCTAGTCCCACGACACAGCATGTGCTGAGGGGGCCGACTCCGCCGATCGGGCGGAGCCGGCCAGTTTCTGATACCTCTTTCGCGCGACGTGGGTGTCGGCTCAGAAATGATGAACGGCACCGACGCTGTCATTCGAGATCATGTACTCCCCGACTGTACCAAGGTTTTGCAGGTACGATCCCACCGCAATCGCTGCCATGCCCTTCACGCACTCCGTGGCGAACTGATTCCGCCATTCCGACGGAAGCTCCTGGAAAACCGCAAGTGCGAAAGACTGCAGGGGAGAAATGCCATTCCAAAACACTTTCATACCTTGGAAGAGCGCGGATGTGGTCAGATTTCCCCCTGGAAGGATCAGACTCGCGCAGCCCTTGACCGCGAGGGTGAAGTTCTCCCCGGCCGTCAGCTTCTCACCGGGCCAGGATTTATCCAGCGATTGGGCGAATTTATCCAGCACGAAATTAGCCGCTGTAGTGGGCGAAAACATCTTTGTTCCGATGTTCGCAACCGCTTTTGCGCCTAGCTTGACTCCGTTGGTAACCAGCGCGTCTTTGTTGTACCAAAGTAGAGCGCCAGTGGCGATCACTCCGACTCCCGCCAGGCACTGGGGTGACGATAACATCTCAGTGATCTTCGACCATTGAGACTTTTGGTTTTGGTCGGGATTCTGCGCGGTTGATGGCATGTTCTTTGCTCCTCGGAATTGTCTTAATTTATCCCTTCATCATTAAGAGCGACAAACGGGTGATAAAACCCTCATGAGGTTCGACGCCCTATTTTCTGTCCGCCATGAGAGAGTTGCCGAGCATCGGGTGCAAAAGCGGGCTTGACAGGATTTCTTCCGAATCGGGAAACAGGCGAATTAGCGCCTCCTCGCGTCTGGAAGGCGCGAGACGCAGGGAGCCGAGGGCAATCTCTCTCAAGAGGCGGCGAGCATGCCGCCCTTGCTTTGATCGGTGCGGAAGCGTAACAGGGCGGCGATGTTTCCGGCGCGATCGAACTCGGGATCGTCTTTAACGTAAAACAGTTCAACGTCGCGCTGGATGGCGGCAGGAATAATTGCTTCGGTGATGTCTTCGATCTCGCAGGTGTCATGGCTGCATGCTGGGCATTTTGGCACCATATGCGCGTCGAGATGGCCGCAACTTGCGCACTGCACCGCGGGATGCGAAAACTTGTCGCCGATTAGCAGTGTCTGGACTTCACCCAGCTCCAGCGAACGAAGCACGCGACGGAGCCCCGTCACTCCCCGAGCGTTGCTCTTGGCCTGACTGATCGCTTCGCTGGCCAGTGCTTTGCAGCGCTGATCGAGCGACTCGCGTAGAATGCGGCCGGCATGTTCGCGTATCTGATCGTTGGTGATGCGGCTGAGATCCGCTGGAAAGTGGCCTAGCAGGCGTTGTTTCACATAAGGATGCAACTGAGATTCGAGTTCATGCCATGTGGTTTCGTGGCAACCGATAATCAGCTTCTCGAACAGCCCCTTCTCGAGAGATGCGCTCAAGTGCTCGGCCACACCTTTGAAATGGTGCATGGCTTCGTCGTTGACGCGGCGCTGGGCATGGCCGCCGTCGTATCCGGCGTAACCGTCGCCGCGGCCCTGACGAGCTGGCAGGGTGCGGAACATCCCTTCCCGCTCTTTGAGTTCGTCCAGCCGCTGATCGAAGAAGCGGGCTTTTTGCCGATCAACGAGCGCGACCCAAAGACGAGGCTGCGCACCCAGGAGCACGGCTAGCGGCTTGAGATGGAATTGGCGGTTCACGAAAAGCTGAGTTCCCGGCAGTTGCGAAGGTAAGTCGAACTCGCGCCAGAAATTGCGGCTGCCGCAGGCAAACACCGCCCGGGCGCGCGCCTGATTGCCGTGCAAGCCTTCTGCCAATTCGAGAATGCGATTCAAATCAGCACGTGTGCTGCCATTCTTGCTGTTCCTGTCCGCCTCGCGCAGAGCTTTGCGAACCAGATCTTTGGCAAGTATGGTTTCTTCGCGATGCGATTTGTTTTGCGGTGTGCGGGGCTCGAAATAGAAACTGAGCGCCCAGCCTTCTTCACCTCGAGTATGGAATTGAGCTAGCTCACGGATCTCTTCGCGGGTAATCATCACGATTTCTCCTGTGTGCTGTCGATAAGTTCAACTTTTTGCGGATGCCCGGGCCAGCGTGTTTGGGAGCTTGAACCGATCGGCCAGCGGAGCAAGGTGGCGCAAATGTTTCCGTGCCATTTCGATAGACGTTCGTACATCGTCCGCCTTACGCTCGGTAATGACGCCGATTTCATCCAGCGAAAATCCCTCGATGGCGTGCAGGATAAAAGCTTCTCGATCGGACCGGCTGGCGCCCTCGAGGGCAAATTGCACCAGCGTGACCATCTCGTCGGAGGAAGCAATGTCTTCGGGCGTAGAGGCGCGCCGGTCTGCGATTACGTTTTCTCCGGTCAAAGTCTCGTCCGGTTGATGGAACTGGAGTTCCGGCTCGTCGCTGGCGCGGACATTTGGACGCCGCGCAGAATCTTCTAAGTGCACCGACAAAAGGCTCTCCGGGCTGCGGGCGGAGAGGTCCTCGATGGAGCGGAGCGCCAAGCGGTAAAGCCACGGCTCCAGAGCCAGAGTTTCCGGCTTCTCACCTCCGTTGCCCAATGCTCTCGCGATGGCTTCGTCGATGACTTCTTCTTTGGTGACGGAGTCGGGAGCGATTTCCTCGGAGGTTTCCCGGAAGTAAAGCTCGCGCTCGACAAAACGTTCCAGGCGGCCGAGGCTGGCGTTTACATAAGTGCGGATATCATCGGAGGAAGCCGTCGGCACACGCACGGCAGCGACTGTGTCCTCAAAAGCAATGCCTGACTTGGGGCGAAAATCCGCCACGCGCCGGCGCTGCCATTTATGCGAGTTTCGCAGTAGATCTTTGTGTTTACTGATCTGCTGAAGCAGGTCGTCAAAAGCCGCTTTCACCGCAGAGGATGCGCTCGAAGCAGATTTCTGCACAGCCATTTGTCCGGAGGGCAGGCGCAGATTCAGCGAGACTGTAGCTCCCTCGCGCGGCGAATTCTGCTCAACAACCCCCTTCAGATGCACTAATTCAGGGCGGAAAACCTGCAGCCGTTTGCGCAGCTTTTCGATCAGGTGGTTGATATCTTTTTCGATGTCAGGAGTTTTGCGGTCTCTATAGCTGATGTGAACATTCATCTCAGGCCTCGGATCACGGAAGAGATTCCGTGAAGAGTTCCGGTTCCCTACAAGCCGATTCTACACCCCCCACAAGAGTAAGGCAGACGAAATTTGGAAACAATCGAAGATGCTTGAACGGGAAAGTGGAGGCAGCCGGATTCGCGCTGCTGATTTGCAACGGCTGTTTGGCCCGTGCGTTTCCATCCTGTGTCGCGCGTAGCTACATAAATGATGTTATATTTATGCTGTGTATGATCCGGTTCGAATGGGATCCAGCCAAGGCCAACGCCAACGAACGGAAGCACGGGGTCACTTTCGAGACCGCTCTGCACGTTTTCAATGATCCCGACGCCCTGGTTGATCACGACCGCATCGAAGGCGGCGAGCAGCGCTGGCAAACGCTTGGACTGGTAGGAGGCGTTCTACATTGTTAGTGGCGCACACGGTTCAGTTTGAGGAGGAAGAAGATGAAGTCATCCGCATCATCTCGGCTCGAAAGGCGGACCGGAAAGAGAGAAAGCGTTACGAAAAAGAACGTCAGGCAAACTACGGGGCCTAGTCCCTTGACACCGGCACAGCGTCGAGAGGTGGCGCAGCTCGCCGCCAAGCCCGACCGCCAGATTGACTATTCGGATATTCCTCAGCTCCCACCCAGCTTCTGGAAAGACGCGGTTCGGAATCCGTTCTACCGTCCGATTAAGCAACAGGTAACGGTGCGGCTGGATGCGGATGTTATCGCCTGGCTGCGCCAGCCGGGTAAGGGTTATCAAAGCCGACTGAATCGCTTGCTGCGAGCCGCGATGTTGGAGGATGCCCGCAACGGGAATGCGGATTCGAGGGGCTAAACCGCAACCGTAACCGACGTCTCTGTGCGGGTTACGGGCCGGTAGAGGGTGTCGCGCTCGATGGGTTCGCGGCCGGCTTCGCGGATCAGGCGTACCAACTCTTCGCGGCGCATGCCTTGTGGGGTGGTCGCGCCGGCGTCGTGGTAGATCTTTTCTTCGATCACCGTGCCGTCAATGTCGTCGGCGCCGAAACGCAGCGCGATCTGCGCGATCTTGGCGGTCATCATCTGCCAGTAGGCTTTGATGTGCGGAAAGTTGTCGAGCACCAGGCGGCTTACCGCAATTTGTTTGATATCGAGCATGCCAGTAGTTTTCGGTAGATGCTGCAGCGGGGTGTTGTCGGGATGAAAGGCCAGCGGGATGAAGGTCTGGAAGCCGCCGGTTTCATCCTGCAGGGCTCTCAGTTTTAAGAGGTGATCGACGCGGTCTTCGTCATTCTCCACGTGTCCATAGAGCATGGTCGCGTTGGACTTCAGTCCGATCTGGTGGGCGAGCTTCGCAGTTTCCAGCCACTGGTCGCCATCAATTTTGTGATCGCAGATGACGTGGCGCACGCGATCGGCGAAAATCTCCGCGCCGCCGCCGGGGAGCGAATCGACGCCCGCGCCCTTTAACTGCTCCAGCGTTTCGCGGATCGAAAGCTTGGCGCGCTTGGCCAGATAAGCGACCTCGACCATGGTGAAAGCCTTCAAATGTACTTGCGGGAAACGCTGCTTAAGGCCAGAGACCAAGTCGAGGAAGTATTGGAACGGCAGATCGGGAT
>Ga0210390_10000733_pt1 | contig 33946 bp, 28 predicted proteins | sample IncBWH11OmetaG_FD_161050 | JGI IMG/M metagenome (GOLD analysis project Ga0210390, IMG submission 161050) | Forest soil microbial communities from Barre Woods Harvard Forest LTER site, Petersham, Massachusetts, United States - Inc-BW-H-11-O ...
CGTAGCCGGCGGGGTCGAGGAAGAGGAAGCCTAGGTCTTCGAGTTCGCCGCGAATCTTTCCCATGCCGAGGCGGTGGGCGATGGGGGCGTAGATCTCGAGCGTCTCTTGCGCAATCTTGTGCTGGCGCTCGGGCTCGAGGTGTTCGAGTGTGCGCATGTTGTGCAAGCGATCTGCCAGCTTGATGAGCACCACGCGGATGTCGTCGACCATGGCGAGCATCATCTTGCGCAGGTTTTCGGCTTGCGCTTCTTCACGCGTGGCGAAATCTATTTTGCTGATCTTGGTTACGCCTTCGACGATGTGCGCGACCTGCTCGCCGAATTCCTTGCGGATGTCGACAATGGTGACCGAGGTGTCTTCGACCGAGTCGTGGAGCAGGCCGGCGGCGATGGCGACTGGGTCCATCTTCATTTCAGCCAGCACTAACGCCACTTCGAGAGGATGCACCAGGTAAGGCTCGCCCGAGGCGCGCATCTGGCCTTCGTGATACTTCAGAGAGTAGTCGTAGGCTTTCTTGACGATGGAGAGGTCGTCCTGGGGACGGTTCTCCTCGATCCGCTTCATCAGCTCGCGGAACTTGGTGAGGGTGAGAGCGGTGGTCGCGATCTGTTGGCGCAGGCTCGCCATGTAGGATTATAGCTCGCAGTGTTCCTGCCGGAGCATTCGACTGAATGTTCCAGTCGGAACATAAGAGCGGTTTTACCGGAACACTGTGGATAATTCGGAAATCTCGGAAAACCACCTTAAAGCTATAGTTGGTTGGCTGCAGGTGCTTGGGGCGGCTGAGTTTAGCCCCGTGCCGATATATCGGCAGGGAAATCGTGGGGCGAAGGGAAAGCGACGAAAAGTGGCGATCGAGGCTGGCAGTTGGAGTGGTGAATGCCAATTGCATTTACTTGCGTGGGCTCGTATTTCCGTTCTAAGCCGATGGAGTTTTCCGCCGGCAGCCGTCGCCGGGGATCCCTGCCGGTCGGAAGGCGCGACGGGACGTGGCAGCCTCAGTCTCGGCGGTGCTGATCGCTGTCTGGGTCAACGGGTGTAATCGCCTGTTACCGACACCAACGCTTAAGACGCCCGTACGCAACTGAATCGAGGAATGTTTCGCCGTAACTTACGGGATGAAACTGTTGCGTTCCCCCGGGAAAGGAGCAGAGTGGGACCGTTTTTGGCTCTAGCCAAGAAGGAGGCTCACTTTGAAAACACCAAGCTCACTCGCACTTTTGTTCGTTGGCGCGCTCTTTGCGACCGCTTTCGCCGTAGATAGCCACGCGCAAGTTGGACCCAGCAGCGGCACGACCATGGCATCCGGATTGAATGATCCACGCGGCCTGGCGTTTGGTCCGGACGGCGCGCTTTATATAGCTGAGGCGGGTACCGGGGGCACAACATCAACCGTCGGAACCTGTACGCAGGGACTCCCGCCAATCGGACCTTACAAAGGAGGTCCCAGCGCTCGGGTATCGAAGCTGGCGCCCAATGGCACGCTGTCGGCGGTCGCTACGGGCCTGCCTTCGTTTGTAGCCATGCAGGGCGATATTATCGGCGTCGCGGATGTTGCTTTTCTCGATGGCAAGCTTTACGCCCTCATTGCCGGGGGAGGGTGCTCTCACGGAAATCCCAATCTGCCCAACGGCATAGTGAAGGTGAACCTGAGCGACGGCAAATGGGATTACATCACAGACCTCAGCTTGTTCTACATGGAGCACCCCGCCGCTTATCCAGATGCCGCCGACTTTGAGCCCGATGGAGTTCCTTACAGCATGATCGCTCACAAAGGCAGGCTTTTCGCCGTTGAACCCAACCATGGCACAATCACGGCAACAACACCCGACGGGGAAACAAAGGAAGTTATGGATTTTTCCCTTCACTTCGGACATGTTGTTCCGACATCGATCGTCGATAATGACGGGAATCTTTACATCGGCAACCTCGGCCTTTTCCCGATCGCGTCGCGATGGGAACGCGTCACCACCCTGTCTCGGGATATTGGTTTCCAAGAAACCATGCCTGGACTAGGCACCAGTCCGGCGAACCTGAAGGTGTTCAGAGTTGCCGGCTCACGGGCAGGATTCACCACGGTTGTCAGTCTGAAGGTGGGACCGGACGGTCTGCTCTACGCACTGGAGCTCTCCGACACTCCAGGAGGATTTCCGAATCCCGGCGACGGCAAGGTAGTGAGGCTCAACGCTGACGGCAGCATCCAGACTGTGATCACGGGTTTGAGCCTGCCTGGGGGCATGACATTTGGCCCCGACGACGCGCTGTATATCTCCAATGCGGGCGATCTTGGACCGGGGGCGGGAGAGATCCTTCGTTTCGAGATTCCGAAGTAAACCGTTCTGTGCGGGCCTCTGCGGTTTGGGGGCGCGGATCCGCGCCGTCTCCAGACCGCAGACGGATATTACATAGCGGCGGCCTTAGAGAAGTTTCCCAAGTGAGCCATCCTTAGCAGGTCCGGAAAGCGCGGGTCGCTTCGGAGGGCATCGAGGAGGGGATCGACGGGAAGCGAATCGGCCCAAAAGCAGCCCGCCTCAATTCCGCGACCGAGCCAGGAAAATGCCTGATCCGCCTTACCCACCCGAATGTAGCTCTCGCCAATTTCATACAGGTCGCATCCATTGCGGGGCTGTTTGCCGATCAGGTTGACTCTGGCGGTCTGGTAGGCCTTCCATCCGCCTTTTTGATGCGCCAGGCGTAATGTCGCGAGCTTTGCTTCGGGGATTCTACTGGCCAAGAGCTGCAGATCGGTGCGCTCAGCGTCATCCAGACGGAGAGACAACTCGTAACAGCGGGCGATCCACGCTTGTGCATATTCGGCTCGCGTCGGCTCCATCTCCACGGCGCGCTGGAGATAGAAGAGCGCCTCGTCGTAATGGCGCGCGAAATACAGAGTCGAACCCAGATGCCGGTTCATAAGAAACGAGCGTGGGTCCAACTGCAAAGCCCTCCGCATATGACTCACTGCCTCTTCCGGGCGCGCCATCGCATCGAGGTAAATTGCGTACTGCATTTCGGCCAGGGTGTTGCCGGGACTAAGAGCAAGGCCTTTTTCCAGGTCGCGTCCAGCGGCTTGCCAGTCCTTCTCAAAATTAATTTCGACGAGCCCAAGCGCCGCATAGGCTTCCCCGCTTTCAGGGTCAAGTTCGATCGCGCGCTTCGCGGAGGCCAGAGCCTGTGACTGTTCATGTGCCTGGGCGCTCCCGCGGCCCAATGCCTGGGTCGTCAGGGCCTCGGCTAAACCTGCGTAGGCACCTGCATAGGAGGAATCCAACGCTACGGCTTGCTGAAAATAGGTGACACTCTTGTCGATGTCCCGCTGATTCAGAAGGTAGAGACCACGCAGATACGCGTCGTACGCAGCCGGATTGACGCGCTCTGCATGGACCCTCTCGCGGCCGGGTTTGAGGGCCGCCTGAGTCTGGAGTGTGATCTCACGGACCACCTTATCCTGCAATGTCAGGATGTCGATTATCGGCTCTTCATAGCTCTGTGCCCACAGGTGCCGATCGTCCCTGACATCAATCAATTGGGCCGTGATACGAACCCTGTCACCCGATCGCACGATCGAACCTTCGACGACCGCATCCACGCCGAGTTCGGAGGCGACTTGGCGCAAAGGTTTCTTTTTTCCTTTGTCCTGCATCACCGAGGTACAGGAAACCACGCGCAGGTTGGGCGTATGGGCCAGTTCGGTAATCAAGGCATCCGTCATCCCGTCGGCGAAGTATTCTTCATTGGGGTTCCCGGACAAGTTTTGAAGAGGTAGCACCGCAAGCGAAAGCACCGGACGATTCGCCTGAATGCGCCGCTCTGTAAACCAGGATGAGAACATCAGGCCGAAGGTTATCATCGCGACCCCAACAGTCACGCCGATCCACCACTTCACGGAATTGATTCGTCCCAAGTACCTGGACCAGGTGCTGTGTGGAATCGCCTTGACGTGCGGCTGCACTTCAGGCCCCCGTTGTTCCGCTGGAGGAGCAACACGATCTGGCGCTGAGGAGTTCTGGCTGACTTCACGACTGATAAAGACAGTCCCATAGCCGCCCTTGGGAATTTCGATGAGAATGGGGTCTGCTTTCCCAACGGTGTCGTAGTACTCGCGCAAACGGTTGCGCAGGCGGCCGGCTTCCACCCGCACAGCCGCGTCAATGTCGGGATCGTAATCCGGCGGTCTGCCCAGCACTTCCACTGCGATTTCGTATTCCTTGGGTGCGGAATTCAGCAGAGATCTCTCCACGACATAGCGCAGGAACATCTGGCTGCGCCTCGCAGCGAGAAAAACGCCGGAGGAAAGAATCCTCTCCAGTTGCTGCTCGATAGCCTCGGCTTCCAGAGGAGATTTGACATCTTGATCCATATCCACATTCCACAGATCGTTCACGGCACCGGCGAGTGAATTGAGGGCATTTTACGCCTTTCGACTTGGCGCGTGCAGTCTGACTGGTGAGCCTCTGCGCAGTAGGCGAGGGCGTCCACTCCAGAGTACCCGCCCCTACAATATTTGTGCCCCTTCATTCGTCTACATTCCTAGATGAAGGACGCGGCTAGTCTGGAGCGGATGAGCCTCGAACAGGACCGGCGGATATCCGAAGTGGTTAAGCGGGAGCGGTCCCGGCTGGGGAACTTTATTCGCCGGCGTGTGCCTGACCCGCGCGATGCTGAGGACATTCTGCAGGAGGTGTTCTACGAGCTGGTGGAGGCGAACCGGCTGCTGATGCCGATTGAGCACGTTACGGGCTGGCTGTTTCGCGTGGCGCGCAACCGGATTACCGATCTCTTCCGCAAGAAAAAGACGGAGAGTTTTAGCGATGCTGCTGTCGCAGGCGACGACGAAGAGCTGCTGAATTTGGAAGACTTGCTGCCTTCGCCCGATGCCGGGCCTGATGCTCTGTTCGCCCGCAGCGTGCTTCTGGAGGAGCTTGAGTTTGCGCTCGACGAGCTGCCCGAGGAGCAGCGCGCGGTATTTGTGGGGCACGAGATCGAGGGGCGCACCTTCAAAGAGATGGCGGCTGAAAGCGGCGTGAGCATCAACACGCTGCTGGCGCGTAAACGGTATGCGGTGCTCCATCTGCGCGAGCAATTACGAAACATTTACGACGAGTTCACGAAAGCGTGAGGAAGCGAATATGAGAAAAAGATGGTATTTCGTGGTTCCGGCGGCAATTGTGGGGATTGCGCTATTTATGTTCATCGGGGGCGAGCTGGTGATGCGTCTCTGGAACTGGCTGCTGCCGGGGCTGTTCGGCTGGCGCCTGATCACGTTCTGGCAGGCGATTGGGATTCTGACACTGTGCCGGATCCTGTTTGGGCGGATTGGCGGGCGCGGGTTCCGCGGTTCGGGCTTTCGCGGGCGCATGTCCGAGCGCTGGGGACGCATGACACCTGAGGAGCGCGAGAAATTCCGGCAAGGGATGCGCGGGCGTTGTGGCTTCGGGCCGGCGGGAGGCGAAGGCAAGGAGCCGGCTGGGGCGTTGTGAGGCGTCTCTCTCCACATGGGCAGCCTCAAGGTCCAGGCTTTTTCCTGAACGTGGGCGCGGAGATGGCGGGCATTCGTGCTCATGGAAAGACGCGGACAGGAGTGTCCGCGCGACACGAGACGGGTGAGGCTCACTAAACTCAGAGAGGCCCGTCCTACAGGTGTTGGTCGCGGCATTGCCGGGTCTCGCCTATGCGAATTTACGTAATCGGCTTTGTGGCGCTGTTGGTTGTCTGCCTGGGTTCACCTGCGCGCCCTGATTCCCAGGCTCAGCCTTCCGGAGCGCTGCCAGAGGGCCAGCCCGTGCTGGCTTTGGTGGGGCTGTGGGGTTGTGAGCAGTCGTTTGGTCCCTTGGTTCGGGGCGAGCTTACGATTGATGCCCGCGGGGGCGAATGGCGGGCGCGCATCGCGGGGTATGAGGTGCCAGTCGAGCATGCAAAAGACGAGATTCAATTTGCTTTGCCCGGCGACGCTGGCAAATTTCGCGGACGTCTTCATCTTGTCGCGAGCGGCAAGCGCATTCTCGGGCACTGGATACAGCCGGCGGGCGTTGCCTTCTACAACTCATCGGGCTATGCGAGTCCGGTGGAACTGTCGGAAGTGGCGCCTTGGGTCTGGCGGGGCGAGGTGGTGCCGCTCGACGAACGGGCAAGTTTTTATATTTCCATTCAGCGGACTCCCGACGGGTCGCTCACGGCATTTCTTCGAAACCCGGAGGCCAATCGCTTTCGGGGACAGACTTTTGATGTGGAACTGAAGGACGGCGCCGTCACCCTGTCTCAGAAGGGGGAGGTGCAGTTGCGGGGCAGCTACGATGCGCAAGGCGACGTTCTGTCTTTGCCGGTTGTGGGTTCTTATCCGCTGGTGCAGTTTACGCGCCGCGACCGGAGCAACGCGCTTGGCTTTTATCCCCGTGTTCCTGCGCCCTCCGGACCTTATGTTTACCGGAAGCCCGTGGCAGACAGCGATGGCTGGGACACGGCATCGCTCGCGGATGTGGGTTTGGAACTGGGGCCGATTGCGGAGTTGATTGAAAGAATCCTTACGACTGCGCCTTCGCTCAGTAATCCGGTGAACATTCAGAGCCTGCTGATTGCGCGCCACGGCAAGCTGGTTTTCGAAGAGTATTTTTACGGATTCGACAAAGACCGGCCGCACGATATGCGCTCCGCCGGCAAGACGTTCGGGCCCGTGCTGGTTGGGCTGGCGCGCGAGCAGGGAGCGAAGATAGAGCTGAACTCGCCGGCCTATTCGTTCTTTCCGAATTACAAGCCTTTCGCGAACTGGGATGAACGTAAGAACAGCATCACGGTGCAGGATCTGATGGATATGACTTCGGGGCTGGCGTGCGATGACCATGATCCGTCGTCGGCCGGTAACGAAGATACGATGCAGATGCAGACCGCGCAGAACGACTGGTACAAGTTCGCGCTGGATTTGCCGATGGCACGCGAGCCCGGCGGGGAACATGGGGTTTATTGCGGGTCGGATATCAATCTGGTGGGAGGCATCGTCAAGAACGCCACCGGGCACTGGCTGCCGGAATTCTTTCAACAGTACTTTGCCCGGCCGCTTCAGATCAGCTCCTATCATTTGAACCTTATGCCGACCGGGGAGTATTACCTGGGCGGAGGGATTTACCTGCGAGCTCGCGATCAGCTGAAGCTGGGGCAGCTTTATCTTTCGGGCGGAGCGTGGAACGGGAAGCGCATCTTGAGCGAGGCTTGGGTAAAGGATTCGGTGACGCGGCACTCGGGGTTTCCGCCGGTCATTCCGTCGGATACAGACCATGGATATACCTACGCCTGGCACACGCGGGTTCTCAAAGCGGGCGGACGCGAGTTTCGTGATTACTATGCTGCGGGAAACGGCGGGCAGTATGTGCTGGTTCTTCCGGACCTCGATATGGTGGTGGGAATCACAGGAGGGGATTACGCGGAGCGGGACAAGTTCTTTCCGTGGGAGTCGCAACTCGTGCCGCAGTACATCATTCCGGCGGCGTTGGGGGAAGAGGGTAAGCGGCCTTGAAACGCTTCCGGACGGGTGCCGGAATCTTGCGGCCGTCGGTGAGATGGAAAGACGCGGACAGGAGCGTCCGCGCCACACGAGCATCTACCTTAGGGCGTGGGCTGGTCGTGTTTAGGGATATTTGGCGTCAGCTTGCGCCAGAGAAATTCTTCAACCACATTGGCGGCGGCGGTGGCGCCGATTCCGATTGCCCCGTTCTCGAAGGTCAGCGCGGTTCCCCGATTTTGAGCCGGATAATAGAGATTGGAGATGCCGCCTGCGGCTATGTTTCCGAGGATATTTGAGTAGTTTACCTGCCAGCGTCCGTTGTCGCCTTTGCAAATCACCGAATTGGCTATCGCGTATAGGAACCGCGAGCGCGTACTCCCGGTACCCTTGTAGAAGTACCGGGGATCCTGTTTCAGGAGCGAGGGCAGGATGGCGCTTCCGATGAACGTGCCTGTCGTAAGATCGGCATAGTTGGCGCCGTAGCGCTTGGCATAGCCTTGCGCGCCTTGACCATATCCGCTGAAGGAATTTTGCGCCTGCTGAACTCCCGCGATGCCGCCAACAATGGCGAAGGTGACGGGATCGATTGTCGTCTTCCATGCGAGCTCGAACTTCTGCCTCGAGGTTAACGCAACCGGATGGGGGTCGTAGGTGACGTAGAAATTCGGAAAAACGCCGAGCACACGCTGCTTCTCTTCATCCTTGACCTGAGCTTGGGCCACTTCTATTCGTGAGAGCGCGACCTGCACATCGGTGACATTGGCGGCGACCGCCAAGGCGATCTGGGGAACGATGTGGACTTCTCCTGGGCCCAGAGTTCCAGATGAGGTCTGGGTGGCGAAACCCGCTGAAGTGACAGTGAGCTGGAACGCGCCGGGAGCGACGTTGGCGAAGGAAAATTCGCCGTTGTCGCCGGTCACAGTTTCTCGATCCGCGGATTGGGCTTCTCCGGTGTTCGTAAGTTTCACTTTGGCTCCGGCGACTATGGCTCCGCTCTGGTCAACCACGGTTCCGCTGATGTTTCCCGGCATGGGATCTGAAGTAGGCAGGGGCGGAGTGCTCTGCCCCATGCAGAGCGAGGTCCAACCTAGAAGGGCAAACGCAAGAAGGATGAGTCCAGACTTGAATTGTAAGGCCATCAATAAAGTGCTTTCTGCCCACGCTCGCATCCAGACCCGTTTGAGGTTGGATGCTTGAATATGGATACGCGTTGGAAGAACCCGTACCTTGAGATTACACCAACTGTTTCATCGAATTGCCACCGCCCGACACATTGAGGACAGGTTAATGGAGCCTTCTCGCATTTCATCCGTTACGAAGGTTTCAAAAGCGTCTGCAGTTTGTTGGGGAGGTCTCGTGGCTGGTAGAGTTGGGTCGGTTGGTTATGAGTTCCAGAATTCTCGTGAGCGGGGTGTCGGGGCCGATCGGGACGGCGCTGCTGCCTTCGCTTCGCGCAAGCGGATGGTCTGTGGTGCGGCTGGTGCGCGGGGTGGCTGCGGCCGGACCTTCGGATAACGCTCAGATCGTGTGGGACCCAGCGGCGCCGATCGCGCCTGACGCGGTCTCCGGGTTTGACGCCGTGATTCATCTGGCGGGCGAAAGCATTTTTGGACGATGGACGGCGGCCAAGAAGAGGAAGATTCGGGACAGCCGCGTGGCCGGGACGCTGAATCTGGCGTCGGCTCTGGCGCGCGCCGAAAAGAAACCTGACGTATTTGTTTGCGGGTCGGCGATTGGATACTACGGCAACCGCGGCGATGAAGTATTGCGAGAGGAAAGCTCGCCGGGCGCGGGATTTCTGGCGGAGGTTTGCCGGGAGTGGGAGGAAGCGGCCGCACCGGCGGTCCGAGCCGGCATTCGCACAGCGCACCTGCGGACAGGAATCGTGCTCAGCTCCAAGGGTGGCGCGCTCGGGGCGATGCTCGTTCCCTTCAAACTGGGCTTGGGCGGCCGCACCGGCGACGGGCGGCAGTGGATGAGCTGGATTGATGTGCATGACATGGTGGGCGGGATCCAGCATATTTTAAAGAACGCTGGGATGCATGGGCCGGTGAACATGGTTGCGCCTGCGCCGGCGATGAATGCGGAGTTTGCGAAGACGCTGGCCAGCGTGCTGCGGCGTCCGGCGATTTTCCCGATGCCAGCTTTTGCGGCGAAACTGGTGTTCGGCGAGATGGGTGAAGAACTTTTGCTCGGGAGCCAGAGGGTGGAACCGGCGAAGCTTCTCGCTAACGGGTACTTGTTTCGGTATCGGGAGTTGAGGGCTTCGCTCGAGGGACTGCTGGCGCGGAACTTCTGTCTGACATTAGATTGAGGGTCCGGGTGTAGGGCGGGACGAAAGTCCACTTGCCATCCCGAGCGAAAGCGAGGGATCTTGGTGTTTGCGTGAAGCAGCAGCACAGACGGCGCGGGCTGAGACCAAGGTCCCTCGCTTCGCTCGGGATGACAAGCCAGAGGGATGACAAGCCAACGGGATGACAGTCCAACGAGACGACAAATCCAAATGCAGCTTTGGCGTACTCAGTTTGGCGGGCCAGAGGCGTCGCCTGAGCGGTTCATTTCTTCCTGAAGTTTTTGCAGAAGCTGGGTGCGCTGTTCGGTGCTTAGTTCGCGTTGCAGCTCTTCCAATGCGAGGGCGACGATGTGGTAATGGTGGGCTCCGGCGAACTTGGGGTCCGTGGTGATGTTGAGCCAGAGTTTGTGCATGAGTTCGACATCCTGCGGGCGCAGGCGCGGGGTGTGGGGGCCAATCGTGTATTCGCGAACGGTTCCGTCGGGAGCGGCAACTTCCAGGCACAGGCGTGGACGCGGCTCAGGCATACGCTCCCAGGCGTCGCCGGTGAGCTTGGCTTGTTCGTCGGCGGTTAGCTTGTTCGAGAGGCCGCAAACTACCCGAGCGGAGTCGAGGCGCTGCGCCGTGACCATGATGGCCTCGAACACGTCGGTCGCCGGGACTACTAACAGAGAAATCGGCTTGCCTTCCTTTTCGGCGACGGCCACGGCGGCGGTGAAAAGTTCCTGTTCATAGTGGTCAAAAACCTGGCTGGCTTCCATGACCGAGCTGCCGCTGAAGCTGTGTTCACGATGGTAGAGGCGCGCGCTCATTACTACTACATCCTGCTTGGCCGTGTTGGTATGGGCCAGCACCTGGCGCAGGTAATAAAGGTTGCGAGGATCGCGCACCGCAACCAGAATGTTTCCGTCGCGAACACCCATAGCTCCGCTGCCCAGTTCCTGGTTGCCGTAGACGCGAAACTGGTCGAGCTGCTCCGGCTTGCCGTGGCGCTCTTTGGCTACGTGGTGTTCTGAAAGCGTGAAGATGGTGAAGAAGACGGCGCTGAAGATTACTCCGGCAATGGTGGCTTGATACTTGGTGAACAAATTCACGACGGCGGTGATCAGCAACACTGCGGAAATGAGAATCAGTCCCACCGGAACTTCGGTCTTGCCGAAGTGAATGTTGCCGGGCACTTTCCATTCCCGGTTCCCCGGCTCGGTAAAGCGGAGCACGAGCACGGCAATGGACTTCATGGCGAAGCTCCAGATCACGCCGAACGCGTAGAGTGCAGCCAGCAGATAGACGTTGCCGCGGCTGAGCACGATAGTGAGAATCTGCAGGCCGACGATCAGGTTGATAATGCGGAAACTGGTGCCGAAGCGGTGATGAGGTTTCTGGAACCAGCTGGTGAGCACTCCGTCTTCGGCCACACGATTCAGAACGCCATTTGCGCCGACGATGGAAGTATTCTGCGCTCCCGCTAAAATCAGCACGCCCACCAGCACCACGAAGCCATGAAACAGCAGCCTCAGGCTCTCGGGCCCGACCAGGTACATGGCGATGCCGCCGATCAGGTTAGCAAAGAAATCCGGCCGCACTTTATCAGGGATGATCATCACGGCGAAGAACGAGACCAGAGAGGTGAATAGAAGGCTGTAGATGAAAATTACCAGCCCGGTCTTCTCCAGGTTCTTCAGCTTGGGATGTTCAATCTCGCGATTGACCTGCGCCAGAGTCTCTTCGCCAGACATGGCAAGCACAGAGTGCCCGAAGCCGACGAACGCGATGAGAGTGGTCAGAATGCCGAGAGGCAGGTGCCTAAACCAGGTTGTATCCAACCAGCCGAGCGATTCTTTGGTGAGCGGCACCACGCCCGCGTGCAGCGGATTGGGCGGCAGTTGCACCGGAGCACGCAGAACCGTGATGGTGCACCAGATGATGAGGATGACGACCATGACCGTGGTGATCGCCATGATCTGCAGAGCTTTCTGGCTGGACTCGTGCATGCCCTGGGTATTCTTCCACCAGAAATAGGCGACGACGATCACAGCCAAGCCCGCGGCGAAATGGTCGTCCGAAAAATGGAGTGGGCGGTGCATATACACGCCCATGTCTTTGATGAAGCCCGCCAGGTATTGCCCGGCGGAAACGGCGCTGATGGGGCCGGTCAGCACGTAATCGAAAAGCAGAGCCGAGACCGAAAACTTGGCCAGGGTGCCACCCATAGCTTCCTTGACTACGCGATAAACGCCGCCGCGGACGAACATGCTGCTGGATTCGATGTAGAGCGCGCGCACGCAATAGCTGAACAGCATGACGCCGAGAATGAACCAGGGAGCGCTCTTGCCGATCACTTTCTCGGCGTCACCTCCGGCGTAATAAGCGGAGGACGCTAGGTCGGAGAGAACAATGGCGGAGGCTCGCCAGAAAGAGATGAAGGTCAACATCACCGTGGTGGCGACGAAGACCCTTATAGCCGGTTTGGAACCTTCAACGGAGGTAGCCATGTTGCGAGGACGCGCGACTACTTATCAGGGTAAACCTATTGAAGATAGCATAGGGGGTGTTCCGCGGGTGCGGGCAGCAGCAGCGAAATTCATCAACTTCGCAATCGGCGGGACCTCTCGGGAACTCTCACGGCTTGCTCTCGGGTTCGATGAGCCTTTGGAGCACGGTTCTCAGCTCGATTTTTCCCTTTCGAGAGCCAGACTCACCGCTCTGGAATTCGATCCAACCTTCGTTGAAGCCATCGAGCATTTGAATGCGGGGCAGGGGGTTCTTCATGCCCTGCGATTTGAACAGCGACTCCCAGGTCTGGCGTGGCACCGCTTCGGTTTTCACAGGGCGGCCAAGCAGGTCCGCGAAAGTGGCCGCGATCTCCTTCGGAGTCACGCGGTGCGGGCCTTCCAGTTCGACCACGCTGCGGCCGTTCCACGTGGTCTGGATTAGTTGGGCCGCCACGCGCCCGATGTCGGCGGTGGCAACCATCGGCACTGGTTTGTTGAGGGGCTGCAGGAAGCTTGAGATCATGCCGTTCCTGGCCGGAGCCACGTCCCAAATCGAGTTCTCCATGAACCATCCCGGTCGCAGAAAACTGATTGGAATCGAAGACTCCCCAAGCGCCTGCTCAATTATGGAATGCTGCGTGAGCAGATTCGATTGGGTTGCCTGTGCGCCGATCGTCGACAGGTATACGACTCTGCCTGGACGTGCTGCCTCAATCGCCGATCGCAACGTGGCGGCTATCGCCCGCGCCTCGCGAAAGTCAGGCGACGGATCGAAGTTCGGCGGAACGAGCACGAAGACCCCGTCCACTCCCCTAAAGGCCGTCGTAAGCGCCGACGCGTCGTTGATATCTGCTTCGACCAGGTCGCAGCCGAGCTTCGTCCAGGTTTCGCCTTTGCCGATCTCGCGAACTACGGCTCGAACGGGCTGGCCAGCGGCCAAAAGGTTACGCGCCACTTCCCCACCCACATTGCCTGTGATTCCAGTCACTGCAAACATTGGTTATCTTCTCGCTAGCCGTCGAAGGGAGCCTTGTCGAGCGATGACGATGACTAAGAGATTATCCGTGCAGACTATCCCAGATCAAGCGGCCCGAAACGAGTCGCATCTGGGGTCCACTCAATGCCGGACTGATCGTCTGCTATTCGGAACCTGTGCTCAACAATCCTCAGCGGAACCCTTGGTGGCGGGATCGCACCTCTTCGGCGCCAGGTAGGTGTGCGTGATGCGGTCGTGCCAGCAGAGCGAATCTTCGTCGAGGAAGACCCAGGCGTATCCCATACCGAGGGAAGCGGCCGAGAGGAACGAAGCAAGGACGCGCCAGCGGCGGAGCCGGCGGCTGGCGAGACTTCCGTCGAAGCGGGCCAATTCGAGGCGCGCCAGGCGTAATCCCGGCGTAGTGCCCGAGTAAACCAGGAGCAGATATTGGTAGACGGCCCAGAACAAAGCGGAAAGCCCGGCGGCGAGCCCCATAATCTCGATTCGCGGCGGACGAATCGCCGTCAGCCTCCAAAAGATGAAGGCAAATAGGGCGCCAGCCGCGGCGATGGCGATGCCGTCGACCGCAGCGGAGAAGATGCGCTGCGCCAGTGGCGCACTCTGTAACGGGATGTCGATCCCCGGACGTTTCTCTGTCTCCCTCCGCTCTACCGTCTCAATCGTGATTCCGCCCAGAGCCGGCGGAGGCGGGGCGACTTCCGGCGCTTCGAGGATGCGAGGACGGCTGCGGTCGATGACCGGCTCGGCCAGTTCGTCGAACGGGGGTGGCGGAGGAGTCCAGGAGCGCGGGAACTCAATGAGCTTTCCCGTGGTTTGGCCTGTGGTCGCGGCTGTGACCGGAGTTGCGGGCTCAACCGGCTCGCCGGCGCGAGGGAAGGCTGCATTCTTTTGTGTAGCGTGGCCCTCAGGCAATACCACCGGCACGGTTGCTGAAACTTCAACAGCATTGGCGGCGTCGGCGAACCTATCCAGGGCCAGAGCTTGGTTCGACGCCTGCATCCTATAGGGCAAAGTGGACGCGACCGAAACGTCGTTCGCGGTACGAGGAGGGTCCTGCTCCTCGAAATGCAGCTGCAACGACGGATAGCGGGGCGGACGAGGCTTGCGGCGAGACTGATAACGGTTCAGCCGGGCCGCAACCTCCTCGCGCCAGACCGCAGAATCCTGATGCGCGGTTTGGTCTTCGTCTTTGTCTTTACTGTTGGGCGTCGAGGTCTCCGCCGCCGGAGTCAGACCCGGGGCATCGGAACCCGAGGCTCCCTCCTCGTCGTGTGGCGAGGCAGCGGCCATGAGAGCGTCGTCGTCGGCCAGCCAGCGCGGCGAAGCGGCGGAACGCGGGTCGGAAGAGCAGCGGCAGATGTCACCACAAAGCGGACAAGGCATGAATCACAGTCTTACGAGCAAGGCAGAACCAAGAGCCTGCCGGATAACCACAAAGACCATGTCAGAATCCAAGAATGCGGGCGGCTTTTGCCTCCCGAGGCGCAAGCGTGCTAACTTCACCACGACTGCTGCCGGTAGAAGCGTCCGTGCGCGTTTTGCGTGCGCTGCGGATGGTCTTGTTCCGACGATCTTCGTTACGACTATCTTTGTTTCTGCAATCTTTATCGCGGCAATCTTGTTCCGATGACTCTTCGCAACAGATTCCTTATCACGGCAGCGGTGCTTTGTCACCTTCTTCTCGTTCCGCCGTTAGTTACCAGCCAGTTGCCACCTGCAAATGCCCCTGCCGCAGAGCCGCACGCTCCCGCTTCGGCCCAGGCCTCGGCAGAAAAGCCGGCGACTGCGCCGTCAACGCCCTGCGCGCTGGCGGCCGCGGCGCAGAAGGAAAAAGGAGACGTCCGCACCATTTGCGCCATCCAGCAGGAAGAGGAAGGTTCTGTTTACAAGCTGCACGGTGCGGTTGAAATCTATTACGGAACCTACATACTGCGGGCGGACGAAGCCACTTACAACTCCGACACCAGGGAGGCAACTGGTACGGGACATTTCGCGCTCGACGGCGGTCCTAATGACGACCATATTCGAGCATCGCATGGCACCTACAACCTGGACCTTGAAACCGGACGCTTCTACGATGTGACCGGAACCACCGGGCTGGTCTTTCGCGGCAACCAGGTGATTCTGACTTCGACCGCCCCATTCGCCTTTACGGGCAGGATTGTCGACAAGGTCAGCCCCGATCATTATCTGGTCTACGACGGCACCATCACTACCTGCGAGTTGCCCCATCCCATGTGGCGATTCGACGCGCGCAAGGTAAATGTGGACGTGGGCGGAAACGCTCAGATCTACCGCAGCGCTTTTGTTCTGCACGGCATCCCCATGCTTTATTTCCCGTATGCCACCCATCCCGTGCAGAGAGAGTCACGGCAGTCCGGGTTTCTGATGCCCTCGATCGCCCGGTCTTCCACCAAGGGCAATGTGGTGGGCGACGCCTACTATTGGGCCATCAATCGCATGATGGATGCGACCCTGGGCGCCGAATACTTCTCCCTGCGCGGCTGGTCGCAGCGCGGCGAGTTTCGAGCCCGCCCCAGCGAAACTTCCTACGTTGACCTCAACTACTTTGGAGTAATTGATCGCGGGATCGGCTCGCCCCCGCTCAAAGAAGGCGGAGAAAATGTGCGCCTGAACTCAGTGGGAAACTTCGAGGGGTTCCGTGCCGTGGCGAACGTCGACTACCTGAGTTCGTTTCTCTTCCGCCTGGCCTTTAACGAAGTGTTCAGCCAGGCCGTGTATTCGGAAGTTAAATCACAAGCTTTCCTCTCGAAGTCAAACGACGGCTTCAATCTGAATGGATTCGCGGAGCGCTACCAGAACTTCATGAGCACCACTCCGGGTCAGGTAATCACCATTCTGCACGCCCCGAGTTTTGATTTCTCCGGCAACGAACGTGAGTTGGGGCGCACGCCGTTTTATTGGTCGGCTGATGCGTCGGCGACCGGATTGTCGCGCAGCGAGCCCCAGCAAGGTACGTGCCCGGGGTTCTTTCAGTCATGCACGCCAGCCTTCCGAACGGGCAATCTCGTCGAACGCTTCGATCTGAACCCAGGAATCTCTCTGCCGCTGCTGTTTCGAGGATGGTCTTTGCGTCCCCAGCTGACATTGCATGAAACCTACTACAGCGAAAGACTGGTCGGAGAAGAGCAGAATAATCCAGGGCAGGCGGTAAGTGACGCCATTAACCGCCAAGCCCTGGAGACGGCGGTGGAGCTGCGGCCACCCGCGCTGGAGCGCGTGTTCGACAAGAACTTCCTGGGGAGAAAGTGGAAGCATGTCATCGAACCGCTGGCGGTCTACCGCTTTGTGACCGGTGTGAACAACTACGCCAACGTTCTGAAGTTCGACGAACGCGACATTCTCACCGATACCCACGAAGTGGAGTACGGCTTTGTAACCCGTCTCTATGCCAAGCGCAATTCGGATAAGCCGGAGGATTGCGATCCCATCATGTCGGCTCTTATGGTTGGCGGGGCGGGGCCGGAATCGACTGTGCCCTGGCAGCATGTCAACACGCTGGCCAATCGACAGTGCCCGCCGGAACCGCCGGTGCGCGAGGTCGTGACCTGGGAACTGGGGCAAAAATACTTTCTCGATCCGACGTTCGGGGGAGCGCTCATTCCAGGCCAGCGCAACGTGTTCACCACAACGGTTGATCTTACGGGCATCGCGTTTCTCACCCAGGCGCGGCACCTTTCGCCACTGGTTTCCCGGCTGCGCGTGGAAACCAGCTCTCGCACCGACGCTGAATGGGACCTGGATTACGACTTCCAGAATAGCCGCATCAACGCGAGCACTCTACTCGCCAACTATCACTTTGGCCAAGTGACGATCGGCGGTGGTGATGCATTCTTGCAGGTACCCGTGCCGGCGGTGGGTTCACCCCCACGCTTCAACCAATTTCGCGCCGCCCTTGGGTATGGACGCCCCAACAAGCGCGGCTTTAGCGCTGCCAGCAGCTTTGGCTTTGATGCGGAATCCAAGCTTCTGCAGTTCTTCAGTGCACAGACCACCTACAACTGGGATTGCTGCGGCATGACCATGGAATATCGCAGCTACACCGTCGCCAACGTGCGCAACGAAAATCTGTTCCGCGTGTCCTTCACCTTGGCTAACATCGCCAGCTTCGGCAGTTTGCGGCCCCAGGAACGGCTGTACTAGAGCAGTGGCCAGTGGTTAGCCGCCAGTGAGGCGGCTCATTCCTCCTGAAGCCTGCCTCTTTCGCCAGCTGGTTGCCCAGGATACTGCCCAACCTCCACGCGGGACGGCCCCTGCTAAGATAATGCAATGTCCGCCGCTGGACCGAACATCGACTCAAAGCTCGCATCGCTTCAGGCCCGCCTTCAGGCCCTTGGCCGCACCCTCGTCGCCTATTCCGGCGGCGTGGATTCCGCCTACCTGGCGTGGGCTGCGCATGAGGTTTTGGGAAATAACATGCTGGCGATTATCGCTGACTCTCCCAGCCTGGCGCGCACGCAGCTCGCCGATGCGATTGCCTTTGCGCGCGAGCAGGGCATTCCGCTGGAAGTGGTCGCCACTGCGGAGCTCGATCGCCCAGAATATGTGCGCAACGATGCTCAACGTTGCTTCTTCTGCAAGGATGAACTATTCACGCTGATGGAACAATTGCGCGTGACGCGCGGGTTCGACGTCATCGCTTACGGGGTAAATCTCGACGATCAGGGCGACTTCCGCCCCGGCCAGAAGGCGGCGACCGGGCATCAGGTTGTGGCTCCTCTGCTGGATGCAGGGCTCACCAAGGAAGAAATTCGCGCGCTGGCGCGGAACGCTGGCCTGCGCATTTGGGACAAGCCCGCGTCCGCCTGCCTGTCGTCCCGTATCGAATATGGCCGCCCGGTTACGCGCGAGGCGCTTGGCGTGGTGGAAAAAGGCGAGGACGCCCTGCGCGCCTTGGGGTTCCGGCAATTCCGCGTGCGGCATCACGGAGAAATCGTCCGCATTGAAATCGCGCGCGAGGAACTGGCGCGGGCTCTCGATCCTTCTATGGCAGCGGAATTCGCCAGGATCTTCAAAGCTCTCGGTTTCAAGTTTGTAACCCTCGACTTGGAGGGCTTCCGCTCGGGGTCAATGAATGCGTTGCTGCCGGCAGACGATTTGTTCCGGCCGACCGGTTGAAGAAGAAGCCGCGTTCGCCGCTTTGAGCGCTCCATTTTTCGCTGGTTTCCGGCCTCGGCATTCCTGCGCCCCACCCGGTGCTGTGAGATAATCAAGCTGCGACTTGCGATGTTGAGGCAGCTTTTGGTGAATCTAATTCGACGCTCTTTTATCCTGCTGTTGGTAGTTTGTCTGGGCTGCGTGGCTCAGTCCGCTTCACCCGATTTAGCCCGGAAGATCGAGCGCCAGGTTCGTTCCTACTATAAAATTCCTCCCGAGACGCACGTGCTGGTGGGCGTGCCCTCGCCCAGCGCCGACTTTCCCAACTACGATTCGGTGGTTGTAACCGTGGATGACGGAGACAAGAAACAGGATCTCAAGTTTGTGGTTTCCAAAGACGGTTCTTCGCTGGTGCGGACGATCAAATTCGACCTGACCAAGGACCCGTTCGCCGAGACCATGAGCAAAATCGGCCTCACCGGACGGCCCACGCGGGGAGCGAAGGCATCCAAGGTTGTAGTGGTGAACTTCGACGATTTCGAGTGCCCGTTCTGCTCCCGCCTGCATCAGACGTTATTTCCACAGATCTTCAAAGAGTACGGCGACCGGGTCACTTTCATTTACAAGGATTACCCGCTGGTGGAGATCCATCCCTGGGCAGTGCACGCCGCAGTGGATGCCAATTGCCTGGCGGCGCAGAACAGCGACGCCTATTGGGATTTCGCGGACTACATTCACAGCAACCAGCATGAAGTAAACGCTGAAAAGACGCCCGAAGCACGGCTAGAGGCGGTCGACCGGATCACCCTCCTGCAGGGGCAGAAACACAATCTTGATGTGGCGAGGTTGCAGTCCTGCGTTAAGGCGCAGGATGAAAGCGCAGTGAAGGCGTCCATGAAAGAAGGAGACGCGATTGGGGTGGAAGCCACGCCTACGATGTTCATCGGCGGAGAGAAAATCGACGGCGCTGTGCCCATCAGCGAAGTGCGCGCTGCGCTGGATCGCGCCTTGAAAGATGCCAACCTGCCCGTGCCTGAGCACGCAGTCGCGGCATCGGCGCCGGCCTCCAAGTGATATTGCGAAGCGGAGAGATGTTGGTTGGCCCCCGTGCACTTATAGCGCGGACCGTCGGGTTGGAGGGGAAACTCGTTTGAAAAAAAATGTTGAATTTGCCAGGCTTGCGGCTCTGCTGGCAGCCGCCGTTACGCTGGCAGCCCTGGTAGGCTGTAAGTCTCAAGTGAGCGGTGACGTGATGGCTACGGTAGATGGCCGCAAGATCTTCCGCTCCGATGTCGACAAATACTACGAAAATTCAGTAGCCGGCGCCCAGCAGGCGCCCGTCGGTGAACAGGCCACGATTCTCCGCCTGAACATTCTGCGCCAACTGATCGACGACGAAATGGTGATGCGCCGGGCCGAGAAGTTGGGTTTGTTGGCCACGGAAGAGGAAGTGGACCGCAAGCTCAACGAGTTCAAGTCCCCTTACACCCAGGAGGAGTTTGATCAGCGATTGAAAGAGAAGAAGATCACCCTGGAGGATTTCAAGCGCGACATCCGCCGCTCCATTACCGTCGACAAAGTAATGAATAAGGAAGTGGCCTCAAAGATCAATGTGACGGATCAGGATATTAACCAATATTTCGCCGCTCACAAGTCCGAATTCAATCTCATCGAACCGCAGTACCATCTGGCGCAGGTCTTCGTCACGCCCACGCCCAATCCGCAAGCGCACAACCAGAACAACAAGGCGCAGAACGAGGCCGACGCTCGCAAGAAGATCCAGATGATATCGAACCGGCTCGACAGCGGCGACGACTTCGCCACACTTGCCATGAATTATTCGGAGGATCCGGAGACTTCCGGCAACGGCGGAGACCTGGGAACGCTTCCCGAGTCCTCGCTGCACAACACCGATCCGGGAACCCGCGATGCGGTGATGAAGCTGAAGCCCGGCCAGTACAGCCCGATCATCATCCTGGCCAACCCCGCGAATAAACAGATAATGGGATTCCGCATTGTGAAGCTGATGTCGAAAGAGCCCGCGGGACAGCGCGATTTATCGGATCCGCGCGTACAGCAGGCCATTCGCTCGCAGCTCCACGACCGGCGTGAGCAGTTGCTGAAGGCGGCTTACTACGAAGTATTGCGCGACTCCGCTAAGGTGGAGAATTACTACGCCAAAAAGATTCTGGATAGTAACGGGCTGACGAACTAGGCGGGAATCATTCCACGATAGCGAGCACGTCGCCTGCGTTTACGGCCGCACCTTCGCTGACTAGTATTTTCTGTACGGTTCCCCGCTTTGGCGATTTGATTTCGTTCTGCATCTTCATCGCCTCGACCACGGCGACGCCACGGCCTGATTCCACTTCGTCACCTTCACTCACCAGCAGGCGCACGACTTTGCCGGGCATGGGGGCGACGACTTTTTTCGGCCCACCATCGTCTCCGGCGCGGGTACGGCCGCGCAGCGAGCGGGGATCGCGGACTTCAACCGCGAAGCGCGTGCTCCCCACCCACAGATGCAAACCGCTCGCCAGTCGCTCCGACTTCACCTCATACGCCAGATTCCCGATGCGCAGCGAGAGCACATCCGGGCGAACCAGGACGGCGTCGACCTCAAAGTCGCGGCCGTTAAGGCGGCAGGACCAGCGTCCCCCGGCGCGGTTGAGGTCAAGCTGGTAATTCTTTCCGTCGATGGTTACGTCGTAGAGCATGAGGAGAACCAGTGATCAGTGGCCAGTTATTTCACAATCTGCATTTTCATCAACGAAGCGCTTCGCGTCGACTTGCGCTTTTCCAGTTGGCGCCTGTGTTTTCATCCGCACGCGTGTCGACGCCAGCGCCGTTTCTCGCCTGTTGCTCAGTTGAGCCCAGCGCGGCGAACACGCCTGCGGCGATTGCGGCTGCCTCCGCAACTTTTGAGTCGGCCGGCTTGCCCTCTGCTCGCTTCAACATGCGGTCGAGGAATCCTGTATCAAGGTTCGCGGCGCGAAAATCTGCATCGTGCAAGATGCGTCGGAACAACGAAATGTTGGTCTTGATGCCGCCCACAAAGTATTCGCCCAGAGCCCGCCTCAGCCGCGCGATGGCGTGCTCGCGGTCGCTGCCGTATCCGATCAGCTTGGCCAACAGCGGATCGTAGTCGATCGGAACGTTCCAGCCTTCATACATGCCGCTGTCGATGCGGATTCCCGGACCGGAAGGTTCCTGTAACAGAGTGATTTTTCCGGGGCTGGGAAAGTAATTGTTGTCGGAATCCTCCGCGTAGATGCGGCATTCAATGGCATGGCCGCGAATGCGCACGTCGTCTTGTGTGAAGGGCAGCTTTTCTCCCGCGGCGATGCGAATCTGCAGATGAACCAGATCAATTCCGGTGACCAGTTCTGTGACCGGATGCTCCACCTGCAGACGCGTGTTCATCTCCAAGAAATAGAAGTTCTTCTGCTGATCGTTTCCCGGTTGATCAACCAGGAACTCGACCGTGCCGGCGTTGGTGTAGTTCGCCGCTCGGGCCACGCGGACTGCAACCTCGCCCATCCGGCGCCGCATGTCGGCGTCGACAATCGGCGAGGGGGCTTCTTCCAGAACCTTCTGATGACGCCGTTGCAGCGAGCACTCGCGTTCGCCAAGGTAGACGGTGTTGCCGTGTTCGTCGGCGAGCACCTGCATCTCGATGTGCCGCGGATTGACGATCGCCTTCTCGATATACACTTCGCTATCGCCGAAAGAGCGCTCCGCCTCGCTGCGTGCCGCTTCCAGGGAAGACTTAAGTTCCTCAGGAGCATGCACCAGCCGCATGCCTTTACCACCGCCGCCCGCAGCTGCCTTCAACATGACCGGATAACCGATTCCGGCAGCGACCTGCTCGGCTTCGGTAAATGACTCCACACCGCGCGACGTTCCCGGCACGAGGGGAACACCCGCTTTCTCCACGGCCTGGCGGGCGCGAGTCTTCGATCCCATGGCTTCCATCGCCACTGCGGTTGGGCCGATGAATTTCACTCCTGCATCGGCGCAGGCTTGGGCGAATTTGGCGCTCTCGGAGAGGAAGCCGTAACCGGGATGGATGGCGTCGGCCCCAGATCGCTCGGCGACCTCGAGAACTTTGTGAATGTTGAGATAAGACTCGGAAGCCGCGGCAGCGCCGATGGGATAGGCTTCATCCGCCCTGCGCACATGAAGCGCCGCGCGATCCACGTCAGAATAAATCATAACCGCGGCGATTCCCATTTCGTGGCACGCGCGCAGCACACGCACCGCGATCTCGCCTCGATTGGCTATGAGAATCTTCTTGAACATCGCTTTTTCTCGTGAGCTACGCTGCGCCTGCGGACCCAAGATTCTGCGGACTCAGGATTCTACCGGAAACCCCCGTCCGCGAGTCTGTGATCTACGTTGCTAAAGCTCTTCCGGCTGCGAGTACAGCGCCCATGCGGTTGCCAGATCCTGAACGACGTGACCCAGCGACTTGTAGACAGTGATTTCCGCTGGCGAGCGGCGGCCTACGATTTCGCCCGCCAGCACCTGGCCAATCTCAGCAACGATGTGGTCGTCACCGATTAAGCCTGCAGCCTTTGCCCGCAGAAACTCCGCGCCCTGGGTTAGAACGCCCTCGCGGCTGTCCACAATGAAACGCGAGCAAACGACCAAGTCATTGTCCACCTCGGTCGGCCCGGCGTGGCCTGAGCCGACAAGGTTCACATGCGTACCGGGCCGCACCCACGCGCCTTTCAGGATTGGCTCGGTCGCGGAGGTGACGGTGCAGATAATGTCAGTTTCCGCCACTGCTTCTTCAACGCTTCCGGCGCTGTCGACAGTCATGGCAAGTTCCGTTTGCATCCGGTCCGCGAAGGATCGGGCGCGCTCGGGCGAGCGTCCCCAGATTGAAATCGATTCAAGGCTGCGCACCTTGCTGATTGCGCGAGCATGGGTCGCGGCCTGTTCGCCATAGCCTAGGATCGCCAGCCGGCGGGCGTCCTTACGCGCCAGTGCGTCGGTGGCGACCGCACTGGCAGCTGCCGTGCGAATGGCGGTAATCTCGCCGGCATGCACTACGCAAACTGGTCCACCGGTCTCGGGATCGAACAGAATAACCAGACCCTGATGTGACTGTACTCCCAGCGCGAAGTTTTCCGGGAAGACGCTGATTAACTTCGCGCCAAAGGTCGCGCGTGCGCCCATGGCACCGGGCATGACGCCGAACAAACGGCCTTCGCCGAGTGGAATGATCGATCGCAGGAGCTGCCGGGTTTCCCCCCGCGAGAACGCGATCATCGCATCGCGAACGATAGGGATGCACACATCGTAGGTGAGCCGGCGGGCGACTTCCTCGCGGTCTATGAATCGCATCCCACGCTTCCTTTTTGGATATTACTCACTCCGGCGGCATGCGGGAAAAGCTCACGGCGAATGGAACAACGGCATTGCGGGATGTCCTCGTCCAGCTCGCGCGGCGGATGAAGCGGTAGCGGAGCAGGGTCCAGATGGCTGACCAGCCATCCGCGTGGCGAATTTTCTTGCCTTCTCCGGCCGTGCGTGGTGCGTAGGCGATGGGCACTTCCGCGATCTTCTCGCCCATACGGCAGAGCTTGGCCGTCACTTCGGGGCAGAATTCAAAACGCCGGCATTCCAAATCAACTTGCTCGATCAGTGAGCGGCGGAAAACCTTGTAACATGTAGCTTCGTCGTGTATTCCCGCACCGTAGAGCAAATTGGCCAGGTGAGTCAGAAGCTTCGCTCCCAGAAAGAAACGGAGCCCGCGTTCAGGCCGGTCCGGGCGCACGCCGTAGACTACATTTGCCTGGCGTTGTTCGAGCGGCTGCAGCAACGCGGGATAATCCTGGGGGTCGTATTCCAGGTCGGAATCCTGAATCAGGATATATTCTCCGCGGGCATACGCAAGGGCGGTGCGAATGGCCGCGCCCTTGCCGCAGTTTTTTTCGTGGAAGACGACCGTGACATCGTCGGCAAGCGGCATAGCCCGGAGCTTCTCGCATGTGCCGTCGGTGGAACCGTCATCGACGATAATGATTTCCTTCTTGACCGGCGAGGCATGGATGGCCTGCAGCAGCTCGTCGACGTGAGCAACTTCGTTGTAGACGGGAACGATCACGGTCACGCATCCCGCCCACCGGTCGCTAGCGATAGCACTGGCGGAGGCAAGGCGCGATGTTTCGAGCGATGCCACACTCATCCTGCGGAATCCTCTGAATTTTGGGCTGTTCTTAGCATAATACCATTCGGAGTCTGCCGTCCTCCACTTCCGGTTACGCCGAAAAGGCAAACCCGCCGCTCGCGCCTTTGGCAGGCTCAGGGCAAGCTGTGGGTTCGATTCCGTGGCCGCTACGCGGCTGGGCTTTTTCCTCTTACTACTTCGGCTGATCCATGGTGATGCCTTGCGTCCCCGGCTGCTTCTCGGCTTTGGCTTTCTTGGTGAGTAGAGTCTGGTCAACCCAATGGTCGGCGGTCTTCAGATCTTCCTGGCGGGCAGCGAGATCGTCGCATTCCACGTCGGCCTTTTCGCGATACATGAGATTCAGGTAGGCCATGGCGTCGTCGTAGTCAGGGCGAAGTTGAATCGCCTTGTTGAGGTTCTCGATGCCTTCCTGGATCGAAGAGGAATTCTTCGCTTTCAATTCATCGCAGACTTTTTTCTGATCCTTGTTCTTGGGGTTCAGGTTCTCGTCTGGCTTCAGGCCGAGCTTGGCGCGCTCTTCCATGCGCGGCTGGTAGCAAGCCGTCCAGTCAATGACGCCCACGGAGTAATACGGCTCGGGATCGTTGGGATCGATATCGGCAGCCATCCGGTAATACTTTTTGGCATCATCGAACTTCTTCATGTTCAAGTACAGATAGGCGATTCCCTTGGCGGAATTTACCTTCTGATCGCGCGCCGGATTCATGGCCAGGACGCTCTGATATTGCTCAATGGCCTGGTCCGCCATTTTATTGTTGTCCGGCGTGTCGGCTCCCGGGATGTACTGCTGCGCGAAGGCGGTGGCCAGATACATCTTGGCGTTAATCAGGCTGGGATCCAAGGCCACGGCCTGCTGGAAATGATCGATGGCCTCTTCGTACTTGGCGTTCTTGTAGGCGGTGACGCCCTTGTTAAGCTGGTCGCGGGCACGCAGCTTGCCGCAGCCCACCGAAGAGAACAGCGCCAGCATAGCGGCCGCCAATGTCAGCAGTCGAAAATGTTTATTCATTGCGGTATAAGTCTCCCTTGCCACACAGCATCCTAGGCCCAGAGACAGCGGGTTGACAAGTGCTGGCCGAGCGTTTGTTCACAGAAGCGGCACGGGAACGATAGCTCCCGTGCGCAGGCGGAATGCGATACGCGGCTTCCCGGGCGTTCCAGCCGCCCAGTCCCGCGCGTGCGCGCCCTTAGCCGCCCGCTTCGATCTTCGCGGTAATCAGACCGACCTTATCCACTCCCGCCGCATGCGCAATATCAATCACGTTGGCTACGTCGGCGAAGGGAACTGCGTCATCACCCTTCACGAACATGACTTTTTCGGCGCGGGTTTTGTAGATATCGGCCAGACGCCCTTGCAGATTGTCCCACGTGGCATCTTCCTGATTGATCTTCAGGCCGGGATCCTGGCCGGCGCCGCGATCAATCAACTGCACCACGATGGTGCGGTCAGGCGTATTGTTTTTGGGCGCGTTCGGCGGAGGAGGCTGAGGCACCAGCGCATCCAAGCCTTTCGGCGTCAAAGGCGTGATCACCATGAAGATGATGAGCAGCACCAGCAGCACGTCAATGAGCGGAGTGACGTTAATGTTCGCGCTTTGGCCTCCGCCGGTTCCCACTGCCATACTCATGTTCGGTTCTCCTCAGTCTTTGACTCGCGTCATTGTCCAGTCGCCGGAGCGGTAGGCGGAGCTGCGGTGTTTTTCCTCTGTTCCGTGAGCAGGCCCAGGTCATCCACTCCAGCGGCGCGCACGGCGTCCACCACCTGAACTACATTGCCAAAGTGGGCGCGGGCATCCGCCTTGAGATAGACCTCTTTATTGGTGCGATTGGTCAGGCGATCCTTCACCTTGCCGGTCAAACTGTCCACGGGGACCTTGTCAGAGCCGAAATAGACGGTTCCATCGCGCATCACCGAAACCAGCAGCGCGTCTTCCTTGTCCGCGTCTTGCATCGGTGTGGGATTATTCACCTTGGCCATATCCACGCTGATGCCCTTCTGCAACATGGGCGTGATCACCATGAAGATGATCAACAGCACCAGCATCACGTCCACCATGGGTGTAACGTTGATGTCCGAGTTTACGTTGGCACCTTCATTCCGTTTTGCGATTGCCATAACTAATGTCTCCAAGAGCAGTGGCCAGTTGTCATTGGCCAGTTGCCGGTAAATCTTGTGCCGGATCAGTCCACCTGGATTGGGAAGCCCGGCGCCGGGAAGGTTCCCGGCGCCAGACAGCAACTCATGCGGACTTGCGCCCAAACTTCTAGGACCGGCGAACGTCCCGGCGCTTCAGGAAGTAGTCGATCAGTTCGCTCGACGAGTTGTCCATCTCCACATCGAACGCTTCTACGCGGCCGGTGAGGTAGTTGAACATCATGACGGCGGGGATGGCGACCAGCAAGCCGAAAGCCGTGGTCACCAGCGCCTCCGAAATGCCGCCTGCGACTGCGCCCAGACCGGTTGCCTTTTGTTCGGAAATGCCCTTGAAGGCATTCAGAATGCCCATCACCGTGCCGAACAGGCCGACGAAGGGAGCCGTCGAACCGATGGTAGCCAGTCCGCCCAAGCCACGCTTCAGTTCGGCGTGGACGATGGCTTCGGTGCGCTCCAGGGCGCGCTTGGAAGCTTCAATGGTCTCGCCGGGGATGGCGCCGGGGCTATCCTGGTGAGCCTTGAATTCCATCAGGCCGGCGGTCACAACCTTGGCCAGATGGCTCTTCTTATTGCGCTCGGCGACCTTGATGGCCTCGTCGATCCGGCCGTCGCGCAAAGCTCCGGCTACTGCGGGAGCGAAGGCGCGGGACTGCTTGCGGGCCGCGTTGTATGCCATGGCACGGTCGATCATGACGCCGATCGACCAACCCGACATGATGAACAGAATGATGACCACGATCTTCGCGATGATACCCATCTGCCGCCATAGCGAAATCGGATCCCATCCCACTGCGCCACCTTCCTGCACAATCCAGGCGGCCGCCCTAGGCACGTGAACAAAAACTGCTGCTGCCACATTAGCTAACATGAGTTGCTTTTCCCTCCTCGGAACTTTCTAGACTCTTTGATGCGAGATTCGAACGTGCTGCAAAGCCTGACTGCAAAAGTTCGCCAAGATTCGCCTACCTGAGGTAAGAGGTACGGCGACCGCGCCCGGCAAAGGGACTCTCCCGGCCACCGCTTTAGGTGAGAGGGGAGGGCCACACTGCTTATACACTTTCTGACCTTGCCGCGTCATGCGACACCGGCCGGGATCTAGCCCCCGGACAGGGTGAAATTGACAAACACTTCGGTATCCACTTCGACCGGCTCGCCGTTCAGCAGATACGGCTTGTACTTCCATTGCTTCACGGCCTCGATGGCTGCGGGCGCCAGCATGGGATGTCCGCTTACCAGCGTTAAACCCTCGATCGAGCCATCCTTGCTGATTACGGCATGCAACACCACCGTGCCCTGGATGCGGGCCTGCCGCGCCAGAGGTGGATAATTCGGTTGCACGCGCCGCACCAACAGTCCGGCGGAAACGCCCTGCGAAACCCGCACGCGCTGCGGCGTAGCGACCTTGGGCACGGCTACCGGGGTCGAACTGATAATGCCGCCGATTACGCCGCCCATCTGGCCGCCCGGGATGCCTCCCGGAACCCCGCCCACGACGCCACTTGCTGCCATCTGCGGCGGGGCCTCGTCTTCCTTCAGATTTTCCAGAATTTTCTTGGGAATCTTGGTGGGCGTGCGGAGCTGGCCGTTCATCATATCGCTTTGAATCTGTTTCACAACATGCACTGGTGCGGCAGCTGGAGGAGGTGGCGGTGGCGGGGGCGGGGGTGCTACCAGGAAGGTCATCAACTGCTGCTTGGGCAGGGCTTCCGTGAAGATGAGAGGCATCAGAACCATGAGCCCGACCAGCCCTATCTCAAGAATGATAGCGAAAGTCGTCGTTCGTCCCCGCTTCGTCTTCAGCCTGCCACCAGATTCCAGAAGGCTATCTTCAAACATAAGAGTTCCTCCCTACTACAGAGCCTACGTAAGCTTAGACACCGAACGCTTCCCCTTTGCTCCCAAAAACGAACTCCATCGCCAAGGACAACCACCCAACCCTGTGGCGTCGAACCATGCCTTCCAACCACTTACAAACAAAGATCTTAACTGAGGATCGGCCGGCACACCTACCGTGTCACTACTTGACCCGGACGGGCTGCGGCGCCCGGCCGTTTCCCCTTCTCGATCCGCCAATCCTGATAAGCCACGAGAATCGGGGCCGCGATTGCAATCGAGGAGTACGTTCCAATCAAGATGCCGATTACCAGCGCCAGGCTGAACCCGCGAAGCACCTCGCCGCCGAACAGATAGAGAGCAAGTACAGTAAGGAAGGTTAGCCCGGCTGTCAAGATGGTTCTACTCAGGGTTTGATTGATGCTCCGGTTGACGATTTCCGAGAGCTTCTCACGCCGCATGAGTTTAATGTTTTCCCGGATGCGGTCAAATACCACGATCGTGTCGTTATTAGAGTAACCAATCAGGGTCAGAATGGCGGCGATGACGGTGAGGGAAATGTCCTTGTTTAGGAGCGAGAATGCGCCTACGGTGATCAGCGTATCGTGAAACACGGTGACCACGGCCGCGACCCCGTAAATCCACTCAAAGCGGAATCCCAGATAAACCAGCATCCCGGCGAGCGAATAGGCAGTTGCCAGCAGGGCTTGCTTGCGCAACTGCGCACCTACCTGGGGTCCGACAATTTCGACGTTGCGCACCCCGAAATCCGACAGAAAGAAGCTATCTGGCAAAGAAGCTACCACCGCCGGATCGACCGTAGCTTTCAGCTGATCGAACGAGCTCAGAACTCCGCCCTGCCCCTTGTCGCGGGCATCGACGATCGCCTGAGCCTGCTGAGTATATTTCTGGTCGGCGTCGGAGCCGAGATGCATCGGGTCTTTGTCCATCAGGTAATTCTTGATGGCCAATGAGCTGGAATTATTCAGATCGGTCTTGCCCGCGGGAACGTTGGTCTCGAGCGTTTGGATGATCTTGTTCTTGCCGTTATCGAGCGCCTGCTCGCTGGTTTCCTGCACGTCGAGGTCAATCAGCACTTCGTTGTTCGACGGCACGTCGTAGCGCTGAATCTTCGCATTGTGTAGGCCGGCACGATCCATGGCCGCGCGTAGCTCATTATCGTTGGGCGTGTGGGAGAACTTCACGTACACCAAGGTGCCGCCCCGGAAGTCCACGCCGTACGGGATGTGGTGCCAGAACAACATGGAAAACAGGCCCGCCACACTGAAGACGAGGGAGAAGGCGAGAAAATACCACTTCTTGCCGAGAAAATCTATGTTGGTATTGCGAAAAAACTCCACCAGTCTTACCTCTTATCATTTATGATTTCGTGAACGATTTGTAATTGCGTAATTTTGCAATTTGATAATTGAAGACCCAAAACCAAAATCTGCGCGGGTTTCAAATTGCAAAGTTACCAATTACTAAATTACAAATTCACTAAATGCTCAGCGCCTCGCCGCGCTGCTTGCGGGTCAGAACCCAGTCAAAAATCGTCCGCGAAACAAAAACCGCCGTGAACACGTTCGCGATCAAACCAAACACGAGTGTGACCGCAAATCCCTGCACCGGCCCGGTTCCGAAGATGAACAGAATTGCCGCTGAGACGATCGTCGTGACGTGGGTGTCAACGATGGTCACCCAGGCGTGGCCAAAGCCCTGATCCACCGCCGAAGGCGGCGTCTTGCCGTTGCGCAGCTCTTCGCGGATGCGCTCAAAAATCAGAACGTTGGAGTCCACGCCCATGCCGACCGTGAGAATCACCCCGGCAATGCCGGGCAGCGTCAGCACCGCTCCCACGTAGCCCATGAAGCCGAGCAGGATGACCAGATTCAAAAGCAGAGCAACGTCAGCATTGATGCCAGCGGCGCGGTAGTAAACCAGCATGAAAACCAGCACCACGAGCATGCCGATGATGGCGGCATTCACCCCGGAACGGATCGAATCGGTGCCCAGCGACGGCCCGACCGTCCGCTCTTCCAGATACTTGATGCCCGCCGGTAGCGCACCCGAGCGCAGGATCATCGACAGATCCTTTGCCTGCTGTTGGTTCATGCTGCCGCCGCTGATGCGACCGGTATCGCGGATGGCTTCATGGATATTAGCTACCTCCTGCACTTTGCCGTCGAGGACCACTCCCAGGCTCTCGCCCACATGCGCAGAAGTGAAGCTGTAGAAGCGCTGCCCGCCTTCACCAGTTAGGGTGAATTGCACATCCGGCTGGCCATTCTCGTCAGTGCTGGCTTGCGCATCGCGCAAGTCTTTTCCACGAACGGCTGAAACCCGCGACACTAAATACCAGGCTTGTTCATCCCCCGGAGTTCCGGGAGCGGCGTGCCCCGGCATAAGAATCGCATCTGGCGGTAGAACTCCACCCTTGTCCTGTAACGCAGCTTGCTCGCTCGCATACGGTCCACCCAACACTTGCTTGATTTCGAGCATGGCGGTGGACTGCATGATGTCCTTCACCCGGCCCGGATCGTCCACGCCGGGCAACTGGACCAGAATCTGATATTGGCCGAGGCCGTGCTCCTGGATGGTCGGCTCGCTGACACCGAGGGAGTCGATGCGGTTGCGGATGGTCTCGATTGCCTGAGTCACGGCCTTGTTCTTCAAGTCGCTGAGCATCTGCGGCTTCATGGTGAGCGCCCAGGTATTGTCGGCTCCCGAATTCAGGTTGTACTCGGGGAGACGCTCGCTCACGATATCGAGCAGGTCCTTCCGTCCGTCCGGCGGCACGCCTTTCAGTACGACCTGATCGGGAGCGTTCTTTGGATCGGGCTTGGAGATATCGGAGAAAGCAATCTTGCGCTTGTTCAGCTGCTCTTTGAGGATTTCGACCGCATTGTCGGAATCAATATTTACGGCGTCATTGACCTGCACCTGCAGGATCAGGTGGGTTCCACCCTTCAAATCGAGCCCAAGGTTGATGCGTTTGGTCATGGCGTCGAGCAGACCCTGGCCCGTAAAACTCTGCGGAATGCCGAATATCCCGAACAGGAAGACCAGCAAGGTTGCGACGATGAGTCCCAATTTCCAGAGAAGAGTCTTATTCATAACGAAAACAGAGTCCAAAAAATTCTTAGGTTGTTGCCGCTGCTACTTGGTCTTTGCTTCTTCGTCCGCGGTGGTCAATTGCGCCACCGAAGCCTTGGTCACTTCGAGCCGCAGGTTGTCCGGGGGAACTCGCAGATGGATCGCGTCATCCTTCAGGGCCACAACGGTTCCGCGCAGGCCGCCGCTGGTGGTGACCTTGTCGCCGGTCTTGATGCTCTCGAGCATGGCTTGCCACTTCTTCTGACGGCGCTGCTGCGGCATGATCACGAGAAAGTAAAATACGCCCACCATCAACCCCATCGTGATCAGGAAGGAGAAGCCACCTCCACCCGGTAGCTGCATCGCCAGCAAGAATTCCATATTCACTAGGTTCTATCCACGAAGCCGTACTTCTCAGATTCCCGGTCTAATGCGCGAACCCAAATCCGCGAGCTTTAATCTGCGAACAACCGCCCACGGACGCAAACGCCGCAGACTTGCCATTTCACGACGGGAGTTCCGATCGATTCCGGCCGAATCATCTACCGCGCAGGCTTGAATCCGGGGAGAATCGTCACAGGTGAAGGTCTAGGGTTCCGGTCGAGACCGGACACTAGATGAAAAACCTGACTCTTCCCCAAGTGAGATAGAATGACGCACTCGCCGCATGGTGTCAAGGTAGAAACTCAGGTTATGCAGGGTATTTAAGACCTGAGCGAGCACCTCATTGGAAGCATAAAGATGCCGCAGATAGGCCCTGGAATAGCGCTGGCAAACCCGGCAGCCGCAATTGGGATCGAGCGGTCCTGCGTCCTGAGCATAGCGCGCCTGCTTGATTGAAACTTTGCCCTCGGAGGTGAATAGCAGGCCGTGCCGCGCCGCTCGCGTAGGCAGGACGCAGTCCATCATATCGACGCCCAGGCTGGCATATTCAGCAATCTCCTCGGGCGTGCCCACTCCCATCACATAACGTGGCTTGTCAGCGGGAAGGTGCTCGAGCGTAGCTTCGATCACCTCGCGCGTGCGCCCCCGTGGCTCGCCCACGCTCAGACCGCCGATCGCGTATCCAGGAAAGCCGATTTCGATGGTCCGCAAGGCTGATTCTTTCCTCAACTCAAGATCCATGCCACCTTGGACGATGCCGAAGAGAGATTGTGTGGCGCGGGCACCCTCGCCCATGTCTTTCCAAGGGACCTGCCACTTATGCTCTTCAAAATATTTCTTGCTGCGCTCCGCCCAGCGCAAAGTCAATTCCATCGAAGCCTTCGTCCGCGCCCGATCGGCGGGATATTCCGTGCATTCATCGAACGCCATGATGATGTCGGCGCCCAGCCCAATCTGCGCCTCCATAGCGCTCTCCGGACTGAAGAAGTGCGGCGAGCCGTCGAGATGCGAGCGGAACGTCACACCCTCTTCAGTCACTTTGCGGAGCTCGTTCAGGCTGAAAACCTGGAAGCCGCCGGAATCGGTGAGGATCGCCCGCGGCCACGCCATGAAGCCATGCAAACCGCCCATCTGGCGCACGGTTTCCACTCCGGGACGCAAGTAGAGGTGATAAGTGTTTCCGAGAAGAATCTGAACCCCGAGTTCTTCGAGAATATCCTGCGGCATGCCTTTGACAGTCGCTACCGTGCCGACCGGCATGAAGACAGGGGTTTCAATCTCGCCGTGAGGAGTGAGCAGGCGCCCGGCACGCGCAGAGCCGGCGCCGCCCTCGACATGGAACTCAATGGACATTGCGTGTCCGCCTTGCGATTGTAGCAACGCTGGACACCACTCAGGACTCGATCAGATCCAAATGCACAAGTTCGCCTCGGACTCCGCCATCTTCCAAGATGATTTTGCCGACGCTCACGGGCAGTTTGAATCTGCGTGGCCCGGCGCTGCCGGGATTGAAACAGAGAACTCCTTCACGCACTTCTTGTTTAGGAACATGACTGTGACCGGAAATCACGGCCGCAAATCCCGCGGCTTTGGGCTTAAGGTCCAACTGAGCCAAGTCATGCAATACGTAGATGCAAACCCCGCCCCGTTCAAGCACTGCAGTTTCCGGCAACTTGCGAGACCACTCCGCCTTATCGATGTTGCCCCGCACAGCAGTCATAGGCGCAATGGCCGCAAGCTTTTCGAGAATCTCAGGGGAGCCGACATCCCCGGCATGAATAATGTGATCGGATCCGCGCAAAGCGGCGATCGCCTCAGGGCGGAGCAAGCCGTGCGTGTCAGAGATAACACCGATCAGGATGGGCGGCATCGCACCTCAGTTT
>Ga0210390_10000735_pt1 | contig 33853 bp, 28 predicted proteins | sample IncBWH11OmetaG_FD_161050 | JGI IMG/M metagenome (GOLD analysis project Ga0210390, IMG submission 161050) | Forest soil microbial communities from Barre Woods Harvard Forest LTER site, Petersham, Massachusetts, United States - Inc-BW-H-11-O ...
TCGATCAGCCGCACCTCATGCCCGTCCGCGATCAGCGCCGCCGCCACCCGCTCCAGGCCCAGCGGCTCCAGCCGCAAGAAGATCTCCGAATACATCAGCGCACTGGGATGAACCAGCAAAACACGCATGGGATCAGGCCTCCCCGGCACGCCGCTTCAGGAAGTGGACGAACTCGGCGCCCTCGCGCAGCCGGCGGCCTGCCATCTCGGGACGGCGGAACATCTCGGCGGACATCTCGGCGATCTTCCCCGCCCGGAAGTAGAAGCGGCGGTAGAACGCGTCCACCGAGTCGAGGATCTCGGTGTGCCCGAGGTGCGGGTACGACAGCGCGGCCAGCTGCGTCCCCTGATCGCTGACCAGCGCGGTGCCGTCATCGTCGTCGGGGAGCCACCCGTTCTCGATGGCCTGCCGGTGCAGCTCGGTCCCCGGGTACGGCGCCGCCACCGAGACCTGGATCGTGTGCGGGTTGACCTCGCGGGCGAACCGGATCGTCTCCTCGATGGTCTGCTTCGTCTCGCCGGGCAGCCCGAGGATGAACGTCCCGTGCACCGTGATGCCCAGCTCCCGGCAGTCGGCGGCGAACCGGCGGGCCCGCTCCACCCGCAGGCCCTTCTTGATGTTGATCAGGATCTGCTGGTCCCCGGACTCGTACCCGACAAGCAGCAGCCGCAGTCCGTTATCGCGCAGCACCGCCAGCGTCTCGCGCGGGACGTTGGCCTTGGCGTTGCACGACCAGGTGATGCCCAGCTGGCCCAGCCCGCGGGCGATGGCCTCGGCGCGCGGCCGGTCGTCGGTGAACGTGTCGTCATCGAAGAACAGCTCCCGCACCCGCGGGAACACCTCGCGCACCAGCGCGGCCTCGGCCAGCACGTTTTCCACGCTGCGGGTCCTGTACCTGTGACCGCCCACGGTCTGCGGCCACAGGCAGAACGTGCACCGCGACCGGCAGCCCCGGCCGGTGTACAGCGACAGGTAGGGGTGCAGCAGGTAGCCGATGTAGTAGTCCTCCGGCCGCAGGTCCCGTTTGTAGACTGGGGTCACGAACGGCAGCTGGTCCATGTCTTCCAGGATTTCCCTGTCCGGGTTGTGCACCACCTGACCGTCCGGCTCCTTGAAGCTGAGTCCCGCCACCGATGCGAGCGGGCGGCCCTGTGCCACCTCGGCGATGGTGAAGTCGAATTCCTCCCTGGCGACGAAGTCGATGGCCGCCGACGCGCGCAGCGAACGCTCGGGCTGCACCGCGACCTTGGGCCCGACGAAACCGACCAGCACGTCCTTGTTCTCCGCCTTCAGCGCTTCGGCGATCTTGACGTCGCCGCCGAACGTGGGCGAGCTGGTGTGCAGCACGACCATGTCGTGGTCGCGGGCCAGCGGCACGACGTCCGCGACGGTCAGCCCGGCCGGCGGCGCGTCCACCAGCTTGCTGTCGGGAACGAGGGCGGCGGGCTGGGCGAGCCACGTCGGGTACCAGTACGAGCGGATCTCCCGTTTGGCCTGGTATCTGGCCCCGGCTCCGCCGTCGAAACCCTCAAAGGATGGTGGGTTGAGGAATAGCGTGCGCAGCATGTGGGGTCGGGTCCTCTCTGGGCTCGAGGTCTAGGCCGATACGCCGCAGTGCGGCCAGGTAGGCGGGGTCCCAGCGGGGAACCGAGCTGGCGGACGGGCCGATGCCCGCCTCGCGCAGGGCGGCCACGCTGGCGGCCACCCCGGCCGCGGTGGGCACGCACACGTCGGCCGCGCCAAGTTCCAGTTCGTGCAGCAGGTTGTCCCGCCCGTGACCCGGCATCAGGTCCAGCAGCAGAAGGTGGCGCCCGACCACCCGGGCCTCGTTGCACGTGTTGGCGCCGGGCAAGGCCATCACGACGTCGGCGGCGGCCATCAGCTCAGGGACCCGGTCGGTGTACCCGAACGGCGTGATCCGGGGCGTCCTGGCGGCCAGCTCGCGGAGCCTGCGCTCGATCCCGCGGTCCCGGCCGGCCACCGCCAGCACGTGTACCCCGGCCCTGGCCAGCGCGGCCACGGACTCGACGAGGGGACCGAAACCCCAGCCGCTGTCGATGAGCAGCACGCAGAAGTCATCAGGCGCGATCCCGATCGACTGCCTGGCCCGCTGTTGGGACGGGGCGGCGAAGAATTCCGGCCGCACCGGCGGCGGCACCACGGCCACCGGCGCCCTGGGCAGGTACCGCCGAACCGACGCGGCGGCCGCGGCCGATGTCACCAGGAACAGGTCGGTGCCCTCCGCGACCCACATCCGGTGCACCGCCACGTCGGTGCACAGCACCACCGTGCGCAGCTCGGGCATGTCGGTCTTGAGCGCGGCCGCCGCGCAGGCGCCGGTGGCGAACACGCTGACAATCAGGTCGGCCGGCTCGCGGTCCAGTTCGGCGCGCAGCGCGGGCACGAGCTTGGCGGTTGAAGAGCGGGCCATCAGGTCCGCGAGGCGGCTGCCGGTCCGCAGGTGCGCGAAGTGCAGCCCGTCATAGAGGCCGGGAACGGCCATCAGCCGGTTGAACACGCGCATCCCTGCTCCACCGCTCAACGGTCCGAGCAGGGAAATGCTGTCGAGGCGGCGGGTGTGCCACCCGGAACGTTCCAGCGGCTGGGCGCAACAGTCGGCCATCACGCGATGGCCTAGTCCCAGCGGGCCGGTCAGCAGCATCGCGGTCTTTGTCACGTGGCCCTCCAGCCGCGCCCAGTCGCTGAGAATCGTCTACCCTACTTCGCTTCCCTGTTCAGGTCTTCCACAATCCAGTCGACCATCACCGCTAGCAGGCAAGCGGAAGCGCCGAGCAGCAGCCCGATCCGTGCTTCCTTTCCCATGTCCTCCCCCTTCGTTGGAGCTGTGACTTGTCAAGAGTGCAGCCCGGCGGGGTGAGAAGGAATCGCACGGAACGGGTGACTCGGCCTCACCCCCCCTGGACATACCAATGCTGGGAGGTTCGGATGAAGCGCTGCCCAGATGAATTGCCGGAGAACCAGTGATAGTGCAGGACGCGTTCACCGTAGAGCCGTGGAACCTGCGGGAAACCCGTCTGGACCTGGACACGCTGGCCCAGACCGAGTCCGTTTTCGCGCTGGCCAACGGGCATGTGGGCTGGCGGGCCAACCTGGACGAGGGCGAGCCGCACGGCCTGCCGGGAACTTATCTCAACGGGGTGTACGAGTCGCGGCCGCTGCCCTACGCCGAGTCTGCCTACGGTCTGCCTGAGACCGGGCAGGAGGTCATCAACGTGACCAACGGCAAGCTCATCCGGCTGTTCGTCGGCGACGAGGCGTTCGACCTTCGATACGGGGAGCTGCGCTCGCACGAGCGGGTCCTGGACTTCCGCGCCGGGCTGCTGACCCGGCGCGCCGAATGGGTGTCGCCGGCCGGGCGCTCGGTCCGCGTCTCGTCGGTCCGGCTGGTGTCCTTCTCGCAGCGGGCGATCGCGGCGGTCAGTTATGAGGTGGAGCCGGTCGGCAACCCGGCGCGGATCACCGTGCTGTCGGAACTGCTGGCGAACGAAGCGCTGCCGCGGGCCGACGCCGATCCCCGGGTGCCCGCGGCCCTTGAGAACCCGCTGACCTCGGAATCCCACAGCGTCGAGGACAAAGCGGTGCTGCTGGTGCACAAGACCAAGCAGAGCGGGCTGCGCGTTGGCTCCGGGATGGATCATCTCATCTCCTGCCCGGCCCCGATCCAGGTCGAGTCCCGGATCTTCGAGGACGGCGGCCTGGTCACCGCCGCTACGAAGCTGGAGCCCGGGCAGAAGCTGCGGGTGGTCAAGTTCGTCGCCTACGGCTGGTCGGGTGAGCGGTCGCTAACCGGCGTCCGCGACCAGGTGTGGGCGGCGCTGAGCGCGGCCAGGCAGAGCGGCTGGGACGGGCTGGTCGCCGAGCAGCGCGCCTACCTTGACATCTTCTGGCACAGCGCCGATGTGGAGGTGGACGGCGACCCCGAGGTGCAGCAGGCGGTCCGGTTCGCGCTGTTCCACGTGCTGCAGGCCGGGGCCAGGGCGGAGAACCGGGCGATCCCCGCCAAGGGGCTGACAGGACCGGGTTACGCCGGGCACGCGTTCTGGGACACCGAGGCGTTCGTGCTGCCCGTGATGACCTTCACCGACCCCGCCGCGGCCGCCAACGCGCTGCGGTGGCGGCACAGCACGCTCCCGCTGGCCATCGACAGGGCCGCGCAGCTGAACCTGGCCGGCGCCGCCTTCCCCTGGCGGACGATCGCCGGCCAGGAATGCTCGGGCTACTGGCCCGCGGGCACGGCCGCGTTCCACATCAACGCGGACATCGCCATCGCGGCCGTCCGCCACATCAACGCCTCGGGTGACGAGCAGTTCGCCCGGGACATCGGGACGGACCTGCTGGTCCACACCGCTCGGCTGTGGCTCTCGCTGGGCCATCACGACGCGGCCGGCGGGTTCCACATCGACGGCGTCACCGGCCCGGACGAGTACAGCGCCATTTGCGACGACAACGTGTACACGAACCTGATGGCGAAAAGGAACCTGCTGGCGGCCGCCGGGGCGGCCGAGCGTTACCCCGACCGCGCCCGCGAGCTGGGCGTCGCCGCCGAAGAGCCCGCCGCCTGGCGCGACGCGGCGCGGGCAATGACCGTCCCCTTCGACGAGACGCTCGGCGTGCACCCCCAGGCGCGGCGGTTCACCCAGCACCAGGTCTGGGACTTCGCTGCCACGGCGGCCGACAAGTACCCGCTCATGCTGCACTATCCCTACTTCGACCTGTACCGCAAGCAGGTCGTCAAGCAGGCCGACCTGGTGCTGGCCCTGCACCTGGCCGGCACCGCGTTCACCGACGAGCAGAAGGCGCGGAACTTCGACTACTACGAGCGGCTGACCGTCCGGGACTCCTCGCTGTCGGCCTGCACCCAGGCGGTCATCGCCGCCGAGACCGGTCACCTCGACCTGGCCTACGACTACCTGGGCGAGGCTGCCCTCATCGACCTGCGGGACCTACAGCACAACACCCGCGACGGAATCCACATCGCCTCGCTGGCCGGCACCTGGATCGCGCTCGTGAGCGGCTTCGGCGGGCTTCGTGACCACACGTCCGGGGTCCTCAGCTTCGCGCCGCGGCTCCCGCCGGCGCTGTCCAGGCTCGCGTTCTCCGTGCTGATCCGCGGCTCCTCCCTGCGCGTCGAGGTGACGGCCGGGCAGGCCCGCTACACGCTGACGGAGGGCGGCGACACGCTCGACATCACGCACCACGGCCAGCCGGTGCACTTGTCGGCGGGCAAGGCGCAAACCCTGCCGGTCCCGGCGGCACCCTCGCGGCCGCGGCCCAGTCAGCCCGCGGGACGCGAGCCCGCGCGCCGCCGGCCCGCCGAGGCGCCGGACCGGCCAGACACCGCGGACCGGGTCTGACATGCTGCGCGGCGCCTCAGCCGTGCTGTTCCTGCTGCTCCTGGGCGCGTGGGGGCTGGTCGCCGTGCGGACCGCCGCGGGCGCCGCGTGGGGTCGGCTGTTCCTGCCGGGCGGTGATGACCGCGGCCGCCTCCCCGGCCAGCACGACGCATAGCACCGCGGGCGGCAGCGTCACCCGCATCGACGTCGCCCAGTTCACGGCGATGCCGCTGCGCGTCAGCGACTCGAGCGCCGCGAACGCGATCACGCCGACGGCCAGCCACACGGCCAGGCCCGCGAGCTTGGACAGCCAGACGCTGTGCTCGGGAGTCCCGGGGTTCACCGGCACCCGCGCGCCGCGCGGCAGGCTGACGATGGCGTAGCCCGCCGTGACGGCCATCGCGAACAGCAGCACACCGCTGATCGCCAGCGACGCCGTCAACGTCGGGTCCGGGTCCGGGTCTGCGGGTGCGCCATGGCGTTCACGGTATCCCCGGCCGCGCGCGCTAACCGCGACATCAGCCAACTCGTAAGGACTCCGCTTCTTGCTGTTATCAACCGTCCTTGGGCCGGTCGCGCGGCCGATGGCGGGCTTAGGGCAAACGGCGTACCCTTCCGCGCCCGATTTGTGCGGGTTTGGGGGGCACGTTTATGCCCTCAGCGCTCGCGGGGGCCGGGGCCGGGTAGGGCCGGGTAGGGCCGGGGGACGTCAGGCGTACAGCTCGCGGACGCGGGTCCAGGCCGCCAGGCCCAGCACCACGAAGGCGGCCAGTTCGATGGCGGCGACGATCCCCAGGCCGACGCCCTGCGCCGGCAGCGTGCTCAGACCTAGCCCGGCCACGATCGCGGCGGCGAGGAAGGACACCGCGAGCAGCAACAGCCCGGCCAGCACGGCCGAGACCGGGTGGCCGCGCAGCCATCCGTGTGACCTCGCGGCCGCCACCGACCCCGCCAGCGCCGCCACCCCGACCGCCTCGAGCAGGCCCGCCGCGATCGCCGGACCCTGGCTGTTCGCGGCCGCGGTCAGGCCGTACCCGATCGCCAGCACGAACAAGCCCACCGCCGTCGCCAGCCACAGCTGCGAGTGCAGCGGCCGGGAGGCCTGCGCCGCCCCTTTCTCGGCCAGCGAGGCGCGCGCCGCGCGGGACAGGACCAGCAGCGCCCATATCCCGATGCCCACCGCGACGGTCACCGGCCCCGCGGAGCTGGACCCGTTCGAGGCGGCCGCGGCGAGCAAGCCGACGGTCAACAGCAGCGTGCCAACCGCCGCGGCGGCGATCTCCACGCCGCCTGCCCACTCGCTGCGCACGATCAAGTCCCAGCCGGCGGTGCACACCGCCGCCAGGGCGGCCGCGGCGGCCAGGAACTGCAGCCAGCGCCCCGGCTGGGCCAGGTCGCTCGACGCGCCGAGGGACGACGGGGTGAGGGTCGCGTCAGACGCGATCAGGAACGCGGTGCCCAGCACGAACACGACGGCCGCCACGACCGCGAGTGCCATCGGTTTCAGCGACTTGACGATTTGTTCCATGGCGCCTTCCTTGCCGGGAAACTCCCCATACGGCGCTACTAGAGTGCCATGCGCCTGCCCGCGGCCCAACCCACTCCCGGAAAGCTCAGAGGGAGCGGGCGACCGCGGTGAGCGCGGCTTCCCGCATCCGGGCGCGCAGCGACGCGTTCGCGGCCCGGTCGGTGCGCGCCTCGATGATCCGCAGTCCGGTGCCAGGGACCGCCTTCGCCAGCTCGCCGGGCCGCTCGACCAGCGTGTACGGCACCCCGAAGGCGGCGGCCAGCAGCTCGAGTGACGCCCCGTGCGGTGTACCGAACACCCGCTCAAACGGGCCGGGGAACGCGGCCGGCTCCAGCGCCTCGAAGATGCCGCCGCCGTCGTTGTTCACCACGACCAGGCACAGGTCGGGCCGCGGCTCCCCCGGCCCGATCGCCAGCCCGGCCGCGTCGTGCAGCAGCGCCAGGTCGCCGATCAGCGCGAACGAGGGCGCACCGTCCGCGGCGGCCGCGTGCGCGAGCGCCGCTCCCGCGGCCGTGGACGCCGTACCGTCGATCCCGCTCGCACCCCTGCTGGCGAGCACCCGGACATCCGTCCGCGGCGGCATAAGAAGATCGATATCCCGAACGGACAGGCTGTTCCCCGCCCACAGCAACGCCCGCTCTGGCAGCGCGGCCAGCAGCTCGCGGGCCAGCAGCGGCTCGGTCAGCAACTGCTCGGCCGGCAACTGCTCGGTCAGCGGGGCCTCGTCGTCGCCGACGGCCGCCTCGAGGACCGCGTCCACGGCGGCAAGCGCCACCGCGTCGCCGCGCTGCCACCGGGCCAGCCATCCGCCCGGGCCGGCGTGCGCGGCGCGGGCCGCCCCGGTCAGGCGGACAGCCGCCGCGACGTCGGTCGCCGCGCGCTGCGGGTCGGCCCACCGGCCGGGACCCTGCGCCACGACGACGTGCCGGACCGGTTCGCCGGAGCGGGCCAGGCCGAGCAGCGCCGACTGGGGCCGGGACAGCCCCGGCCGGCCCCCGGAGACGATCACGTCGGGCCGGTAGGCCGCCATGAACGGCTTCGACGCGAGCAGGTACTGGTAGCCGGTCAGCGTGTTCGGCCCCTGCCGTGCTCCCGAGGACGGCTCGGCGAGCACCGGCCACCCCGCGCGCTCGGCCAGCTCGACCAGGGCCTGCGCGTCATAGTCGCCGTCGCCGCACACGACAAGCCCGCGCGCGGTCCACGGGAGTTCCACGGTGGGCGCTGTCCGCGCGCCGTGGGCGACAACCGTCCACGCGGCCCCGTCCGGGCGGCCGTCGAGGGGTTCTACCCAGGTCGTGTCACCGTCGGGCACGAGCGGGTCGCGGAACGGCAGGTTCACGTGGACCGGGCCAGGGAAGGTGCCGGCGTCGCCGGCCGCCTGCGCCCACGCCTGGCAGGCGAGCGACCGCCAGTAGGCCACCGCGCCCTGGCGCGGCTGGGGCACTTCGGCCTCCGCGTACCAGCGGACCGCCGATCCGTACATCTTGACCTGGTCGATCGTCTGGCTGGCGCCGGTGCCGCGCAGTTCAGGCGGGCGGTCGGCGGTCAGCACGAGCAACGGGACACCGGACTCGTCGGCCTCGATGACGGCCGGATGGAAGTTCGCCGCCGCCGTGCCCGACGTGCACAGCACCGCGACCGGCCGGCGGCTCGCCTTGGCCAGGCCGAGCGCGACAAACGAGGCGGACCGCTCGTCGATCCGCACATGCAGCCGGATCCTGCCGTCCCGCTCGAGCGCGTGCAGCGCCATCGCCAGCGGCGTGGACCTGGAGCCGGGCGCGATCACGGCCTCGCGCAGCCCGCACCGGGCCAGCTCGTCGGCGAAGACGGTCCCGAACGCGGTAGAGGGGTTCACGCCACATACTCCGCCGCGGCCATGGCCCGGGCCCGCCACGGTGCCGGGTCCGTCTCCCAGCGCGCCAGCTCGGCTAGGTCCACGGGCGGCCGGCGGACCGGAAGCTCGCCGCCGCTTTCCGCGAGCGGGAACGCGGTGACGTCGCCCTCCAGCAGCGACATCGTGGCCAGGCCGCACGCGTATGGCAGCTCAGGCAGCGCGGCGGCCAGCGCCACGCCCGCGGCCAGGCCGACCGACGAGTCGACCGCGCTTGACACCACGACGGGGAGCCCGCACTCCTGGGCGATCCGCAGCGCGGGGCGCACTCCGCCCAGTGGCTGGACCTTGACCATGACGATGTCCGCCGCGCCCGCCGCGCGCACCAGGAGCGGGTCTTCCGCCTTGCGAATCGACTCGTCCGCGGCCACCGGAATGTCGATAAAGCGACGCAGCTCGGCAAGCTCCTCGAGGGCGGCGCAGGGCTGTTCGGCGTACTCGAGGGAGTAGCCGGACAGCCGCCGGAGCATCCGCGTCGCCGTCGGCACGTCCCAGCCGCCGTTGGCGTCGACGCGGATCTTGCCGCCGGGACCGAGCGCGTCGCGCACCGCCGCGACCCGCTCGACGTCCTCATGCTCGGCCTGGCCCTTCTCGGCCACCTTCACCTTCGCCGTCCGGCAGCCGGACGCGGCGACGATCTCGCGGGCCAGATCCGGCCCGACGGCGGGCACGGTCACGTTCACCGGGATCCGGTCCCTGACCGGATCCGGCCACGGCACCGTCGCCGACTCGATCGCGCTGGCCAGCCACCGCGCCGACTCACGCGGCCCGTACTCGGGGAACGGCGAGAACTCCCCCCACCCGGCGGGCCCCTCGATCAGCGCCCCCTCGCGCACCGTGATCCCGCGGAACTTGGTCCGCATTGGGATCGCGAACGCCCGCATCGTGGCGAGCAGGTCCTGGAGGCGGGTCATGGGCGGCGTCATGGGCGGCATCATGGGCGGCGCGGGAACCTGGCGAAGTCCGGGGTCCGCTTCTCCTTGTAGGCGTCGCGGCCCTCCTGGGCCTCCTCGCTCATGTAGTACAGCATGGTCGCGTCGCCGGCGAACTGCTGCATGCCGGCCGCGCCGTCGGTGACGGCGTTCATCGCACCCTTCAGCATCCGCAGCGCCAGCGGCGACTTGGCCAGCATCTCGTCGCACCAGCGCAGCGTCTCGGCCTCCAGGTCGGCCAGCGGAACGACCGTGTTCACCAGGCCCATGTCGAGCGCCTGCTGCGCGTCGTACTGCCGGCACAGGTACCAGATCTCGCGCGCCTTCTTCAGCCCGACGGTCTGCGCGAGCAGCCAGGACCCGTACCCGGCGTCGAACGACCCGACCTTCGGCCCGGTCTGCCCGAACACCGCGTTGTCCGCCGCGATCGTCAGGTCGCAGCACACGTGCAGCACGTGGCCGCCGCCGATCGCGTAGCCGGCCACCATCGCGATGACCGGCTTGGGCAGCCGCCGGATCTGCACCTGCAGGTCGAGCACGTTCAGCCGGCCGACGCCGTGCGGGTCGAGGTAACCGTCGTCGCCGCGGATCCGCTGGTCGCCGCCGGAGCAGAACGCCTTGTCCCCCGCGCCCGTGAGAATGATCACGCCGATCTTCTGGTCGTCGCGGGCGACGTTGAACGCGTGCGAGAGCTCGAACAACGTGGTCGGCCTGAACGCGTTGCGCACCTCGGGCCGGTTGATCGTGATCTTCGCGACGCCACCAGCCGTGTCGTACCAGATATCGGAGTAGTCCTTGCCTGGTTCCGGACCAGACCGCTGCCATTCGGCCACTCGTAACCTCCCTAAGTCCGGGATCTAACCTTACGAGCGTGAATAAACGCCCTTTGCACGCGGTACTGCTGTCCGGGCCGACCGACGCCAAACGGCTCGTCGCCCCGCTGGCGAAGGCGCTCGACGGCACCGGGCCGGCGATCCTGCCGCTAGACGCCGGCCTGCCCGCCGCGCGACTGCGGCAGCTTATCGACGTCTTCAAGCCCGACGCGGTGGCGGCGCCCGACGGAGTCACCACCATCCGTTCAGGGAAAGACAAGGCAGCACCGGATACGGCGGTGATCATCGCGACCTCCGGATCCACCGGGGAGCCGAAGGGGGTTGAGCTGAGCGCCGCCGCCCTGCTGCACTCGGCGCGGGCGTCGCTGGTGCGGCTGCGCGCCAGGCCCGGCGAGCGGTGGCTGTGCTGCCTGCCCGTGACACACGTGGCGGGGTTGCAGGTGCTGGTGAGGTCGCTGGTGTCGGGCACGGATCCCGTGGTCGCCGACGCGGCCAACGCGGCGGCCGTCGCGGACGCCGTCGCGGCCGGGTGCGCGCACGTGTCGGTGGTGCCGACGCAGCTGGTCCGGCTGCTGGCCGACGAGGGCGGCGCGGCCGCGCTGGCGGCGCTGCGGTCGCTGCTCGTCGGCGGGGCGGCGGCGGACCAGGGCCTGCTTGACCGGGCGCGCGCGGCCGGAGTGCCTGCGGTGACCACGTACGGGATGAGCGAGACGTGCGGCGGCTGCGTGTACGACGGGCTGCCGCTCGACGGCGTGTCGGTGCGGGCGGGCGAGGACGGGCGGCTGCGGATCAGCGGTCCCGTGCTGATGAACCGGTACCGGGGACGGCCCGACCTGACGGCCGCCGCGCTGGCCGACGGGGAATTCGTAACCTCCGACCTCGGTTGGCTCGACGGCGGGCTGGTCGTGGTCCGCGGCCGCGCCGACGACGTGATCAACACCGGCGGGCACAAGGTTGTCCCCGGTGAGGTCGCCGCCGTCCTGGCCGGCTGCCCCGGCGTTCGCGAGGTCGTCGTCGTAGGCCGTCCCGACCGCGAATGGGGCGAGCGGGTCACCGCTGTGGTGGTCCCCGCGAACCCCGCGCGGCCGCCTAGCCTAGAATTGCTACGTACGCATGTGCGGACGCGACTACCGCGTTACGCTTCTCCAAGCGAACTGGTGCTGACGGACTCCATCCCGGTGCTCCCAAGCGGCAAACCGGATCTCGCATCCCTGCGGAAGGCGGGAACGTTACGCGGACGGGAACAATCTACGCCGCGAAGCGTTTATTAAGAGTGCCCGTACAAGCACCGTAAAGCAGTTCGGGCTCGCTGACAAGCCATCGGGGACGTAAGACGTTGTTGATGTTGAACGGCGCAGCACATGCGCTCGTGTACAGATGGAGGGAGGTGTCTCATGCCGCGGATCGCCATGGCCGCTCCGGTGCAAGACGAGGACGCTAACTCAACTCGCGTGGACGACCTGATCCAGCGCGGTCGCAGCCAGGGCCACCTGTCCCTTTCGGACCTGCGGACCGCGTTCGAGCAGGCGGGGCTGACCCCCGCCGAGGCTCGGTCGATTCTCCGTGAGCTGAGCGAAGCCGGAGTCCGGCTCGCCAATGAGGAGACAGAAGCCGCCGCCGCGGACAAACCGGCCGTGGCCGGACAAGAGACCGCGGTGCGGGGCACTGCCGTCAAGGGCTCTCCCGCCAAGGCAACCGCCACGGCGGGTTCGACGACCGCTCGCGGCGCCGCGAAGAAGCCCCGGTCCAAGAAGGCCGACGCCGAAGCCGCCAGGCCTGACGGCCCGGCCGCCGGTGAAGGGGACGGGGACCCGGAGCTTGCGGACGACGAGGTCGCCTCGATCGAGGCGGACGTCGCCTCGTTCGCCGACGGAGTCGACCTCGACGACCAGACGCCCGCCATGGGCGACTCGGTGCACACCTACCTCAAGTCCATCGGCCGGACCAGCCTGCTCACCGCTGAGCAGGAGGTCGACCTGGCCAAGCGGATCGAGGCCGGGCTGTTCGCCGAGCACAAGCTGGAGAGCGAGCCGGGCCTGTCCGCTGAGCTGCGGCGCGACCTTGAGCTCGTGGCCGAAGACGGCCGCCGGGCCAAGTCGCACATGCTCGAGGCGAACCTCCGGCTGGTGGTCTCTGTCGCCAAGAAGTACAGCGACCGGGGGCTGTCGCTGCTCGACGTGGTGCAGGAAGGGAACCTGGGCCTGATCCGTGCGGTCGAGAAGTTCGACTACACCAAGGGCTACAAGTTCTCCACCTACGCGATGTGGTGGATCCGGCAGGCGATCCAGCGCGGTTTCGCGGACTCCGCGCGGACCATCCGGCTGCCGGTGCACGTGCTCGAGATGCTGTCCAAGCTGTCGCGCGTCGAGCGTGACATGCATCAGCGTCTCGGCCGCGAGCCTACCCCGGAAGAGCTGGCCGTCGAACTGGACCGGACCCCGGACCAGATCGAGGAGCTGCTGCGCACCTCGCGGCAGCCGATCTCGCTGGACTCCACGATCGGCGAAGACGGCGAGACCTCCATCGGCGACCTGATCGAGGACGTCGACGCGCCCGAGGCCTCCGAACTCGTTGACCGCCAGCTGATGGCGGAGCAGCTTCGTTCGGCTCTGGACGCGCTGACGCCGCGAGAGGCGACGATCATGGCGATGCGGTTCGGCCTGTACGACGGGAACCCGCACACGCTGGACGAGATCGGCCGCGCGCTCGGTCTGACCCGCGAGCGGATCCGGCAGCTGGAGAAGCAGTCGCTGTCCAAGCTGCGTCACCCGTCGCGGGCACAGCCGCTGCTCGACTTCGCCTCCTAACCGCAACCCCAACCAACCCGCTCAAGCGTGCCGGGCCCGACCTCCCGCCGGGTCTGGCGCGCTTTTTTCGCGCGCCCACGTGGTTGTTCTCCGGCCTACGGAGCCCCATGCGGCATACCCGGCCGCGCTGCACTAAGATTCCGGAGCCAGCCTAGATTGGGCGAGTCGGTACTAACGGGAGGCGCGGACAAATGGACGACGAGGGCCTGCTGGACGAGCTCCAGGAAGATATCGGGGCCGACTACAGCCCGCAGCTCCGCGTGGCGGCGGGGATGCTCAGCGGGGACGCCGCGGCGGCGGTGCCGTACCTGCTGTTCTCGATCGCCAAGAGCCTGGAGGACATCTCGTTCCTGCTGGCCAACGACAGCATCAGCGTCGTCGCGGACAGCGAAGAGGAAGAGTAGCCGCCGCGAAGTTAGAGAATCTTTATCCGAACGGAGGCGGGGTTACTCCGGTCAGGTCAGTGGTTCGCTTCGCTCGCGCGTTAGGCCCCGGCCGACATGGCGGTCCGCGGCCGCGACGGCGGCGACCACTACGGCCGCGCAGGCCGCGAGCGCTATCTCCGCGATCGTGCCGGCGGCGAGCGCCAGCAGGGCGAGCACGGCCACGCCGGCCAGCCGCGTCCACGGGACGACCCGCCACACGACGAACTTGAACGCGGCGTGCCCGGCCAGGAACAGCGCCGGGCCGCCGAGGATCAGCGCGGCCGACCCCCCGGTCGCGGCCGCCGACGGGAACGTCAGGATCTTCTCGTCGCCCGCGGCGGCCACGATGATGCCGGCCACCATCACCGGGTGGATCAGGTGGTACGCGGAGCGGCCCAGCCGGCCGGGGTCGTCCGAGGCGGCGATGACCTCCGCGCTCGCCCCGGCCGACCGGTCGAAGTACAGCCACCACAGCGCCACCGACCCGGCGAACGCCACGACGAACGCGGCGGCGGACGTCGCGGTGACGCGCGCCATCCCTGACAGGGTGGCGCCGATGATGACGATCGACTCGCCGAGCGCGATCAGGATGAACGCCTGGCACCGCTCGGCGAAATGACCGCCCTCGATCGTCCAGTCCGCGGTGAGCGACCGGCCCAGGCCCGGGGTCGCGAACCCGGTCAGGCCGCCGGTCACGTCGACCGCGACCGCGAGCACCCACAGCGTGTCCCGGCCTGCCCCGGTCACCAGGCCGCCGGCCACGGCGAACGCGCCGCTGACGACGCACCAGGCGAGGATCCGCTCGTAATTCCGCCGCAGCGACGGCGAACCGCGCAGCGCCGCCACCATGAAGACGCTGCGCCCGACCTGCTGGACGGCGTAGGCGGTGCCCACCACCCAGCCCCAGCCGGCGAACGCGTGCGGCAGCGCGGCGCTCATCGCCAGGCTGATCAGCATCGCCGCGACGAGCAGCAGCCGCACCTCGATGCGCTCCGGGTCCATCCAGTTGGTGACCCACGTGGTGTAGGCCCAGACCAGCCAGACCATCGCGAGCAGCAGCGCGGTCTGGAGCGTGGTGCGCACGGTCGGCTCGGGCAGCAGCCGGTGCGACAGCTGCGTGACCGCGAAGACGTACACCAGGTCGAAGAACAGCTCGATGTTCGTGACCCGCTGCGCGCCCGATCGGTCCCGCAGCAGCTGCCGCGCCCGCGTGACCGGATCGCCGGCCGGCGTGCTCACCAGGCGTAGTGCTCCGGGGCCGGCTGATAACGGGGGAAGATCTCGTCGAGCTGGCCGAGGACCTCCGCGTCCAGCATGACGCTCAGCGCCCGCTGCGCGTCGTCGAACTGGGCGAGCGTGCGCGGGCCGATGATCGGCGCGGTCACGCCGTCCTGGTGCAGCAGCCAGGCCAGCGCCACGTCCGCCGGCTCGTAACCGATCTTGTCGCACAGGTCCTCGTACGCCTCGATCTGCCCGCGGTGCGCCTCGACCCGCTCCTTCGCCCGGCCCGCCAGCCGCCGGCGGCCCTCCCGGTCGGACTTGAGCACGCCGCCGAGCAGCCCGCCGTCGAGCGGCGACCACGGGATGACGCCGACGCCATACGCGATCGCGGCGGGCAGCACCTCCAGTTCGATGTCGCGGGTCAGCAGGTTGTACAGCGACTGCTCGCTGACCAGCCCAGTGAACCCGCGCGCCTTCGCCGTCTCGCAGGCGCGCGCGATGTGCCAGCCGGCGAAGTTCGACGACCCCGCGTAGATGATCTTGCCCTGTTCGACGAGCACCTCCATCGCCTGCCAGATCTCGTCCCACGGGGTGCCGCGGTCGATGTGATGCATCTGGTACAGGTCGATGTAGTCGGTCCGCAGTCGCCGCAGCGAGGCGTCGCAAGCCCGGCGGATGTTCAGCGCGGACAGCTTGCCCTCGTTCGGCCATGTCCCCATGTCGCCATAGAGCTTTGTCGCCAGCACGGTGCGCTCGCGCCGGCCGCCGCCCTGGGCGAACCAGTCGCCGAGGATCTCCTCGGTCCATCCGGCGTGTGACTGCTCGTTCTTCGCGACCTGACCGGGCGGGCTCTGCGCGCGCCCGTAGGTGTTGGCCGTGTCGAAGAAGTTGATGCCGAGCTCGAGCGCGTGGTCCATGATCGCGTGCGCCTCGCCGGCTGGCGTCAGCGATCCAAAGTTCATCGTCCCGAGGCACAGCCGGCTGACCGACAGCCCTGACCGCCCTAGATGTGTGTACTCCATGCCGCTACTTTTTCACGCCGTGCCCCGACCCTCCCGGTCGCGGCGGGTTTAACTGTCCTGCAGGGACTGAAGGTCCGGTCGGTTGCCCGACCAGCGGGGTTCGGCGTGCCGATGCGACTGGTGTGACTGCCGGGCCCTCTCCGCTCGCCGCCAGGAGGCAAGATCACGTAAATACTTTTTATCAGGTAAAGAAATTGCGCCAATAGCTACGAAAAAGCTCTGTGATCATGGGGGATGGTGACTTGGCGGGCCGATGAGAGTGGTTGAGTGCGGGGCCGGCAATCTAGGGGATGCGCGGGCCCTGGTTTTCGAGTACATGGCGGCCACCGTGGCGGAGACGTCCGGGCGGGCGGCGCCATCGCGGATCGACGAGCTTCCCCGCGTGCTGCGGGCCGAGTGCGAGGATCTCGCGGCTGTCTACAGTCACCCGGGTACGCTGCTGCTCGCCTACGCCGGCGGCGCGCCGGCGGGGTGTGCCGGGCTCGCGGACCGCGGCGAGCGCACGGCTGAGGTCAAGCGGCTCTACGTCCGGCCGGCCTACCGGCGAGCGGGCATCGCCCGGGCGCTGATGGCGAGGGTCCACGCGCGCGCCGCCGAACTGGGGTTTCACGACCCTCCTCCTCGACGTGATGCGGTCACGGACCCAGGTCATCGAGTTCTACCAGCGTCTCGGGTACACGCCGGCCGAGCCCTTTCCCACGACGTCGCCCGTGCCCGATGGTGTTCTTGCGGCGACCTATCGGCCAGCAAGACATTCGGTTATCCTGAGCACATGCGTTATCTGGTGTCTGCTGGCTGGTGGCGTCCCGCTTAGGGACGGCCGCTTCCGCCGCACGCGCCAACACAGGCCGTCCACGCACGGGGACGGCTTTTTTGTTGCACGCGCCGGGTCGTCCTCGACTGAACAAGCCGATAAGGAGACCCCCTGAAATGACCGCCACACTGACCGCGGCAAGACACCGCTCCGCGACGCTCGAGGAGCTGATAGAAGACAATGCCAGCCGGTTCCGGATCCTGACCGGGGACCGGCCGACGGGACCGCTGCACCTTGGCCACTACTTCGGCACGCTGCAGAACAGGGTCCGGCTGCAAGACGCCGGTGTCGAACTGTTCGTGCTGATCGCCGACTACCAGGCGCTGACCGACCGGGACACGGCCGACCATCTCGACGAGGTCGCCATCGGCCTGGTGCTCGACTATCTGGCGATCGGAGTAAGCCCGGTCCGTTCTGTGATATTCGCGCACAGCGCGGTGCCGGCATTGAACCAGCTCGCTTTGCCGTTCCTTAGCCTGGTCTCGGTCCCTGAACTTCGCCGTAACCCGACCGTGAAAGACGAGATCGCGCATTCGCGGCAGTCCTCGGTGAGCGGGCTGATGTTCACGTACCCGGTGCATCAGGCGGCCGACATCCTGTTCTGCAAATCGAACCTGGTGCCCGTGGGGGCCGACCAGTTGCCGCACGTCGAGCTCACCCGGCTGATCGCGCGCCGGTTCAACGAACGGTACGGGCCCGTGTTCCCCGTGCCTGACGCGCTGCTGTCGGCGGCGCCGGTGCTGCTGGGCACCGACGGCCAGAAGATGAGCAAGAGCCGCGGCAATGCGATCGCGCTGCGGGCGAGCGCCGACGAGACCGCCAGGCTCATCAAGACCGCGAAGACCGACTCGGTGCGCCGCGTGAGCTACGACCCGCGGACCAGGCCCGAGGTGTCATCGCTCGTGCTGCTGCTCGCGCTGTGTGCCGACCGCGACCCGATGACGGTGGCCGACGAGATCGGCGACGGCGGCGCGGCCCGGCTCAAGGCGGCGCTGACCGAGGCGGTCAACGAGCGGTTCGCCCCGATCCGGGCGCGGCGCGCGGAACTGTCCGCAGACCTGGGGTACGTGCGCCAGGTGCTCCGCGACGGATGTGAGCGGGCGCGCGGGATAGGAGATGCAACCCTCGACGAAGTGCGCGCGGCGATGGGAATGAGGTACTGAACCGAGTCGCCTCGCATTTCGTAATAAATGGCATCGGGCCGCTCCATTTCGACCGCATCTATTCTCGCGCGCATACCATCGCGCCGAAAGGGAGCGCCAGATGACCCAATGGGATTTCACAGGCCAGCCGCCCGGGCCGGGCGGCGACCAGGGATCCGGCTACTCCGACGACTTCGAGGGCGACGCGTTCTCGCCGATCAGTTACGAGCGCGACCCGTACCAGGAGGCGCCGCCTATCCAGGCACCGCCGTGGGCTCCGGCGCCACCGCGGGCGCGCCTGCCGTGGCCCGATGAGTCCTGGCCGCCGCGGGTGCCGCGCCGGCATCGTCGTCCGACCGCGCCGCGCTGGCTGCTGCTCGTCGCGCTTGTCGCCGTGATCGTGGCTGGCGCAGGGACCGCCGCGACGCTGCTCGCCGCTCCGTCCGGGCACCCGTCGGCCACCGGGACGCACGCGGCGGCGCCGACGGCGAACGCGCCCGCCGCGGCGGCGCCCGCGTCCACTCAGCCGCTGACCCTAGCGCAGGCCAGGAGCGTCCTGGCCACGTATACGAGCGCCAACAACGCGGCGAACGCAAAGCGCAGCGACACGCTGCTCGGCTCGATAGAGACCGGCAGCAGCTACGCGATCGACGCCGGCATATACCGCGTGCAGCAGGCGGAAGCGGCGGTGCCGTACCCGGCCTTCGCCCCGCGGCAAGCGCAGTTCTACATCCCGGGCGAGCCGGTCGCCGAGTACCCGCACTGGTTCGCCGTCCAGGTCGTGAACGCCGACCTGGCCAGTCCCGGCAAGGTCACAGGCAGCGAGTACCTGGTGTTCACGCAGGCCGCGCCCGGCGCGCAGTGGCTGAACGCGGTCGAGCCTTACGTGCTCTCCGGCGCTGTCACCCCGCGGGTGGCGCTCGGCGCCGACGGCCTGGCGACCTCGGTCGACCCGCGGACCTCGTCGCTAGCCGTCATGCCGGCCCGGATCCCCGCGCTGACCGCGGCCTCGCTTGACGGCGGGCAGGCGGGCGCGTCCGGTGCGTCGTTCCCGGCCAGCCCAGGGAACCTCGCGGATCGCCTCGACCAGGCGTTCTGGAAGCAGCGGCTGCCCACGGCCACGGTGACCGACCGGCACGCGGCCACCGCCGACTACGTCTTCGGGCTGAGCACTACCAACGGCGGCGCGCTGGTGTTCTACACCGACACCGCCGAACTGACCCTGGTCCCGCCGGATGGGGAGGCCCTGCACCTGACCGTCCCCGGCTTCTACTCCCCCGGCCAGGCCGTCAGGACCGCCGGGATCGGGTACCTGGAACAGTTCGCGGCGTACGTTCCGCAACGCGGCGGGTCCGGGCTGCGGATCGTCGCCGACTATTCCGGCATCACGGCGAGGAATTAACCCGGGCTCAGGCGATGATCTTGAACCGCGCCCCGGTCGGGTCGGCGGCGCCCGCCAGCCGGCCGTACGGCGTGTCCATCGCCGGCTGGGTGATCGTCCCGCCGAGCCCGGTGATCGTCGCGAGCGCGGCGTCGGCGTCGGTCACCTTGACGTAGACGCTCCACGTCGGCGGCTCACCCTCGAGCAGGAACGCCGACCCGTCCATGATCCCGGCGATCGTCTCCCCGTCGGCTTGGAGCGCGGTCAGCCGGAATTCGTCCGTGTCGCCCATGACCAGACCGTCCCAGCCGAACACGTCCCGGTAGAACGCGACGGCCGTCGCGTACTCGCGGGTCAGCAACTCGAAGTAGGCCGGCGTACCCGGCTCGTCGTAGATGGTGAGCCCGGGGAACGCCTTGGCCTGCCACAGGCCGATCGACGCCCCGGTCGTGTCGTAGACGATGGCCTGGGTACCGAGGTCGGCGACGTCCATCGGACCCTCGCGCAGCGTGCCGCCGCTGGCCAGCGCCGCCTCGACCGTGCTCTTCGCGTCTTCGCAGGACAGGTAGACGCCCCAGACGTCCGGCCCGTCGCTGGCTGGCATGCCCGGCAGCTTCGGCATGCAGCCGGCGACTGGCACGCCGTCGCGCATGAACATGAAATAGCCGCCGAACTGCTCCGCGGCCTCCCCCGCCGTCCAGCCGAAGACCTCGGCGTAGAACGCGCGGGCCCGTGCCGTGTCGGATGTGAGCAGGTCCATCCAGCACGGCGCCCCGATCGGTCGAGTCATTGGTGTTCCCCCTTAGGTTTTTACGATCGCCTCACAGGATTGACGCCACCGGCTGACGGAAATCATCGTTCACGCGCTCAGGGACGCCGCGCTCAGGGGCGCCGGACGGCGCGGACGACGTCGCGGTGCTCGGCGATGGCCTGCTCCGGGGTGCTGCCCGGCTGCACGCGGAACCCGCAGTACAGCGCGACGCCGAAGTCCGGCAGGAACTTCGCGGCGGTCGCCTGCCGGCGCCGCAGGCCAGGCTCGCCGTCTAGCGGCAGCACGATGCCGAGGAAGACCCGGGCGTCGCCGACTTCCAGGCCGGTCAGCGGGCGGAAGAACCGTTCGTCCTCGCTGCGCAGGTACCGCGGCCCGGCCATGTGCACCCAGTCCGTCTGGCGGCCCGAGTGCGCGACGGCGTAGTTCGCCATCCGCACCAGGACGCCCATGTCCCGCGCCTCGTACATCGGCCACTCGGGGAACGTGCCGTAGCACAAGTGGTACCCGACCAGGACATCGCCGGGAACAAGCCTGGGCAGCCGGTCGACCGCCGCGGCGAAGCGCTCCCAGCCGCCGCCCGGCGTCCACGACAGGACGCCCTCGATGTCGAGCGTCTCGTAGGCGATGTCCCACTGGATCGCCAGGTCCCGCGGCGGGATGTTCGCGGTGAGCCGTTCGATCTCGCGTGTCACGAGGTCCGCGTAGCCGGGCGCGGCGACCGGGTAGTCGGCCCCGAAGTCAGCGCGCAGCCCGTTGAGCGCGCTGACCGGGAACGGCAGCCCGACCTGGAACCGCAGCCCGGCAGGGATCACGCCGTCCGCGCGCAGCGCGCGGAACACCTGATAGGAGGCGATGGCGTCGTCGACGCGCGGCCAGGAGTCCCAGCGCACCTCGGTGACACCGGGGCGGATCCGGAACACCGGCGTCTCATACATGTGCCGCGGGATCCCGGTCAGCGACGTGGTCTCCTGGACGGTCTCGATCGCCGGGTTCGGCCGGACGAGGGTCTCCCGCTCGTACCCCACCCACGACGACCGCCGCCCGGTCTCGCCGTCGGGCAGCGCGAAGACCAGCCCGCCGAAGTTCGCCGCCCCGGCGCGCAGCGCCTCCTCGGTCGAACTCGCCGGCACGCTGCCCACCAGCAGCAGGTCGCTGGAAACCCGTGGTGCCACCGTCGCCTCCCTATCCCGTGCCGCTATAGACAGATCATGGACGATAGGTTTACCGGGTGAGCCGCGCACCCCTGTCTCTTCCCGGCCGGACCGTTATCTTCGACTACGGTGAGGTCATCTCGCTGTCCCAGTCGGCCGCCGACCGCGCGGTGATCGCGGGCCTGGCGGGGGTAGACGCGGAGCCGTTCTGGACGGCCTACCACGCCCACAGGGACGGACTCGACCAGGGGCGGGGCGGCGTCTGCGCCTACTGGCGGGCCATCGCCGACGAGGTGGGGGCGAGCTGGGACAACGCCCGGATACATGAGCTGTGGGCGGCGGACTTCCGCAGCTGGCTGAGCATCAACCCGGGCACCGTCGAGGTGCTCGACGACCTCAAGGCGGGCGGGACCAGGCTCGCGCTGCTGTCCAACGCCGGTCCCGACTATGGCAGCTACTTCCGGCACGGCCCGCTCGGCGACTATTTCGAGGCCTGCTACGTCAGCGGAGAGCTCAACCTGCTCAAGCCGCACCCGGAGATCTACCGCTACGTGCTCGATGGCCTGGGGATCACCGCCGCGCAGGCGGTGTTCGTCGACAACAGGGAATCGAACGTGCGCGGTGCGGACAAGCTCGGGATCACCGGCCACGTCTTCACCGACCCCGGCTCGCTGCGCACCTTCCTCACCGCGCTCGCCGTCAGGAGCTGAGGTCCCACAGGAGGCGGTAGTAGCGGGTCCGGTCCGGGTCGGGCTCGACGCCGTAGGCGTCGAGCAGCAGGCGTTCCCAGCCCGGTCCGTAGTTCCATTCGGCGCTCCACGTGGCGATCGCCAGGTCGGCCCAGCGGTCGGCGGTGCCGAGCAGGCCGAGGTCCACGTGGCCGGACCAGCGGCCATCGGCGGTGATTAGCGTGTTGGGCGCGCAGGCGTCGCCGTGGCAGACCACCAGCGTGTCGATCGGCGGGATCCGCGCGGCGTGCTCCAGCGCGGTGGTGATCGTGAGCTCCCGGTGGGAGGGGTGCCACGTGCCGGGATCCAGCCGGCCGTCAGACGCCTGCCGGCGGGCGTCGGCGACGCGGTCGGCGGCGCTCCACGTGAACGGGCACCGCTGCGCCGGCAGGGCCTCGTGCAGTGCCCGCAGGCCCTCGCCGATCGCGGTCACCGCGGTGGCCGGGTCGGCCTTCCACCGCTTGCTGACCGCGCTGTCGCCGGGCAGCGCGGCGGTGACGAGCCAGGACCCCGCCTCGTCGCGACCCTGGGCCAGTGGCTCGGGAACCGCGTGAAACGGCCTGGCCCACGCCATCCGGTCCGCCTCCGCGGCCAGGTCGATCCCGCTTCCGGCCGGCGTCCACTTGATGAAGCAGCGGTCCGCGCCGTCCCCGACCGCGAAGGTTAGGCCGCCGGCTTCGTTCTCCCACACGGGGGTCACCGTCCGGTCGGCGGCGACCACGGTGACCGCCTCGGGGACGCGTACGCCGGCGACCGACGACCAGCGAGCGGTGACACCCTGGCTATTACCGGAGGATCTACTCACCCGCCCACGATCTCACGCGGAACTCACCCCGAGGTGGGCTCGTCGAGCCGGAAACCGACCTTCAGCGTGACCTGGAAGTGGCAGAGCTGATTCTCCTCGATCCGGCCCCTGATGCCGGTGACCTCGAACCAGTCGAGGTTGTGCAGGGTCTTCGAGGCGCGGTCGACCGCACCCTTGATGGCGTCGTCGAGGCTTTCCGTCGAGGAGCCGACGATCTCGCTGACCGAGTAAACGCTTTCCGGCATCGCTATCCCCCTCTGGGCATAACACGGGTCTGCCGGGCGGCTTACCCCGCTGACGGCCCGCTCACCCGCCGCTTCACGCTGATCCGCGCCAAGGACGTAAAACCCGCCAACCGTTCGGTCGGCTCCGCCGTCATTGAAGGCGACGGAATTGCTCATCTCGGAACGGGAGGCGAGATGTTTTCTGAAGTTTGGCGGCGCGGCCGGATAGGCGCGCTTATCACTATCTGCGCCGCTGGAGTGCTCGCGGCCGCGGGGACATCCACCGCCGCGGCCGCGAGCGCCGGCGTTTCCGCGGCGTCGGCGGGGGTGCCGTGGTCGCAGGTCGGGCCCGGGTGGACGCTCGCTGAGTACACCGGCGGCCCGCAGACCACCAAGTACGCCACCACGCTGTACCTGATCAGCCCGGCCGGCGCCAAGTACGCGGTGTACACCTGGCGTGCCTCGAAGACGGCCCCGCCGCGCCTTGACGCCTGGTCCGGGGACAAGACCAGGGCGCTGTTTTCCGGGCCAGGGGCCGCCCAAACCGCGCAGATCGACCTGGTCACCGGGAAGCTGAGCCGCTTCTATCTCGCGGGGCACGCATTTGCCGTCGGGTACACCTACCCCGACGGACTGAACATCGTGGGCATCAACCGCAGCGCCGGGGTGTGGACGCTGGCCAGATACAGCCTGACCGGCACGCTCACCAAGGTGCTCCTGCGCAGCCAGTTCGCCTACGCCGGGCTGTACTCGAGCAACGGAACGGAACTCGCGGTCCCCGCCGCCGACGGCGTGGAGCAGGTCAGCAACGCCGGCGGGACCCCCAAGCAGCTTCCCGTGCCCGGCGCGAACCGCCGGCTGGGCTGCCAACCCGAACGCTGGTGGAACACCCGCACGATCCTCGTGCAGTGCGTCGCCGCCGAGTACAACGCTCCCCGGCTCTGGCTCGTCCCGACCAGCGGCGCGAAGCCGACCGCGCTGACGACGCAGCGCGCCGCGGCCAGCCATGACCTGGGCGACCTCAACGCCTGGCGGCTGCCCTCCGGACTGTACCTACAGTCCGCGGGCGCTTGCGGTTCGCTGCTCATCAACAAGCAGTCAGCCAGCGGATCAATCACCCCGGTGACCGTCCCGGGCACGGCCGCCAACACCACGAACGCGATCGTGACCGCGGCCGGGCAGGATCTGCTAATCGTCGAGCACAACTACTGCGTCGCCGGCAATTCGCTGCTCTGGTTCAATCCCGCGGCTCACACCGAGAAGTGGCTGATCAGGGCACCGGCGTACGCCTCGCTTCTCGTAGTCGCTTACAACAGCGCGGAAAACGCGCCGGAAGTCCAATGAAAATGAACCGGGCAAACGGTATTCGCCGACCCTCGGCGACCTCATGGATAGCGATGGAATTGCCCCATCTTGTTACGGGAGGCGGAATGTTTACTAATGTTTGGCGGCGCCGCAGGCTGGCCGCGCTCGTCGGTGTCTGCACCGCCGGGATGCTGGCCGCCGCGGGGGTGAGCGCCGGCGCTGCCCTCGCGCAGCAGCAGGCACCAGCGCAGCAGCAGGCACCAGCGCACGCGCACGCATCCACGCAGGCGCAGGCGAAGGTGCCGTGGTCGAAGGTCGGGCCCGGCTGGGAACTCGTCCAGTGGGTGCCGTCGCACGGGGCCACGCTGTACCTGGTCGGCTCGAACGGCGCCAAGTACACGCTGCGCACCGGGGCCGGCGCGGAGCCCGGCACCCTGGTCGCCTGGTCCGGGGACAAGAGCCGGGCCCTGTTCTTCAACGATGACACGGGCAAGGTGACGCAGCTCAACCTGATGACGGGGAAGACGAACTCGTTCTCCCTATCCGGGCAGACCTCGCCCGAGGCGTACACGCTGCCGGACGGGCTGAACATCCTCACGGTCCGGGACAACAGCTCGTCCTTCACCCTGGCCAGGTACAACCTGAGCGGCAAGCTGCAAAAGGTGCTGCTTCGCGGCAACGACGCTTTCCCCGCTTTGTACAACCCGAACGGCGAGGCCCTCGCCGTCCCCGGTTCCAAGGGCGTCCGGCTGGTCAACAACGCCAGCGGGGCCGTCAAGAACCTGAACGTGCCCGGCACCGACCCGCGCGTCGGCTGCACGCCGGTGCGCTGGTGGAACAGCGGCACGATCCTGGCCGACTGCGAGGGCACCAACGGGGCCTACATCTCCCGGCTCTGGCTGGTGCCGGCGAGCGGCGCCAGGCCGACGGCGCTCACCCCGCAGCGCAAGCCCGGGTACGATCTCGGCGACCTCGACGCCTGGCGGCTGTCCTCCGGGCTGTACCTGCAGTCGGCGGGCGCCTGCGGCACGCTGGAGATCAACAAGCAGGCCGCGAACGGCTCCATCACCCCGGTGACAGTGCCAGGCACGTTCAACACCCACAACGCGATCGTGACCGCGGACGGGCCGCGGCTGCTGATCGACCCGACCGACGCCTGCCTGGGCGGCGCCGGGCTGCTCTGGTACAACCCCGGCACGCACGCTGAGCAGTGGCTATTCAGGTACACGGCCCACACCTCGATGACCGCGGTTCCGTTCAACAGCATTGAGAACGGGCCCGCGTTTTAGAACCCGGGGAACACCGCCCGCAAGCCGGCGAGGTCCACGTTCGACGCGCGGACCTCGCCGGACGCCGCGGCCGACTCATCCACGCGCCCGTAGACCAGGCGCAGCAGCGCCTCGGCGGTGAGGTCAATCGACCCGGACGGCGCCGCGTCCGCGGTTCCCGCGGTCAGCGTGACGCCGCCGGTGTCGAGGGTGAACGCGCGCTCGGGGTCGGTCGTGGTGACCGCGATGACCTGCGGGCTGGCCGCCTTCTTGCCCATCCACGGCATCATGTTCCCCACGCCGTCGATCAGCAGGGTCACCGCGTCCGGCGACACGCGCGCGGACGGGTCGAGGGCGACCGCGACGTCCCACGTGTGCACGGCGTGCTCGGACAGCCGCATCCGCAGCAGGCCGGCCAGGTCCATCGTCATGCCGAACATCGCCACCCGGAACGCCGCGACTTGCTCCGGGCTGAGCGACTCGACGAGCCCCACCAGGGAGCCGTTCACGGCGACGCCCCGCGCCGCCTGCTCGTCCGGCGGCAGCTCGTTCCAGACGTCCCAGATCGCCTGGTAGTCCTCCCGCGACGGCGGATCGCCGGCGGCCAGGCCCGAGTTCAGGTTAAGCAGGAAGATCTCCGCGCCGCTGCCGAGGTGCGAGAGCACGTCGGCGATCGACCATTCGGAGTCGAAGGACCGCGCGCGCAACTGGTCGGGGTCCAACGGGTTGACGATGTCGGTGAGCCGGTCGTGGGAGGCGCGCAGCGCGCGAATCCAGGGACCGGGATCGGTTGCGGAATCCACGTCGGGTAATCCTACCGGGACGCTGCGTCGGGCAGGCGGATAACCTGATCCACATCGCCGGCGGCGACCGGCCGGTGGGTGATCAGCAGCACCGTCCGCCCGCTTACCGCGGCGAGCAGGTCCCGGGTCAGCTCGTCGGCGGTCGCGGCGTCGAGGTGCTCGGCCGGCTCGTCGAGGATCACCACAGGGAAGTCGGCGAGCAGCACGCGGGCCAGGGCGAGCCGCTGCCGCTGCCCGCCGGACAGCCGCGCGCCGTGCTCGCCGACCGGCGTGGCCAGCCCGAGCGGCAGCGAGTCGACCCACGACGCCAGCCGAGCCGCGGCGAGCGCCGAACGAAGCTCGGCCGCCGAAGCCCCGGGCCGCGCCAGCCGCAGGTTCGCCTCCAGCGTCGAGTCAAAAACGTGCGCGTCCTGCTCGCACAGCCCGACCACGGACCGCACGTCGTCCTCCGCGAGCGACCGCAGCTCCGCTCCGCCCACGCACACCGAGCCTCCCCGGTAGTCGAGGAACCGCAGCAGCACCATCGCCAGCGTCGTCTTCCCCGCGCCGCTGCGCCCCACCACGGCGACCCGCGATCCCGCGGGCACGGCGAACGACAGGTCGCGCAGCACCGGCTCGCCCGGCGCCCACCCGGCGGTCAGCCCGCTAACGACCAGGTCATGCGGCGGTCCTGGCAGCGCCGCGGGGACAGCGGGCGCCGCGACCGGCGACGGCCGCGATACCACCGCGGACACCCGCGCCGCCGCGGCGTGCAGCCTGGGCAGCTGCCGCGCGGCCGGCGCCAGCCCCGCGAACACCTCGTGGGCGGCCAGCGGCGTCAGCACCACGACCGCGAGCAGCACCCCCGCGAGCGCTCCCGTCCGCACCGCAGGAACACCGAAAAGCAGAGCGCCGCACACCGCCGCGCCGGCCGCGAGCACTCCCACCGCCGCCCCTGCCCCGTTCGCATATCCGGAACGAACCGTCGCGGCTGTCACCGCCTTCTCCTTCTCCGTGACGGTGCTTAGCGCCCGGCCCGCCGCACCGAAGGCGGCCAGCTCGCCCGCGCCCGCCACCAGCTCCATGGTGGTCGCGGCGAGCTCGCCGCGGCGCGGCACGATCTCGCGCTCGGCCCTTCGCGCGACGGTGATCGCCACCGCCGGGGCGGCCAGCGCCGCGACGGCCAGGGTGGCCGCCAGGATCAGCCCGGCGGCCGGCAGCAGCGCGGTGCACAGCACCACGGCGCCGGTCCCGGCGACCGCCGCGGCGATAAAGGGCAGCCGGACGCGCAGCCACCGGTCGGCCAGCGAGTCGATGTCGGACACCAGCCGGGTGAGCAGATCCCCCGCGCGGTAATCCGCGAGCCCGGCCGGAGCAAGCCTTGTGAGGGAGTCGTAGGCCTCCGTTCGGAATGATGAAAGCAGTCGCAGGGCGGCGTCGTGTCCCGCCAGTCTTTCCGCGTACCTCAGCCCCGCGCGACCGAGTCCGAACGCCTGCACCACAGTCGCCGGAGCTATCAGGTACAGGATCGGCGGGCGCTGCGCGGCGCGAGAGATCAGCCAGGCGGACGTGGCGAGCAGCCCGACAGAGCAGGTCGCGGCCAGCGCGCCGAACAGCGCGGCCAGCGTCAGGCCGCGGACGGCTCGCGGGGCGGCCAGCGGAGCGCCGCGGGCGCGGTTCATGCCGGGACTCCCCCGGTGACCGGCGCGGCCGCGCCGATCGTGACGACCTCGTCGGCGGCGGCGATGACCGCCGGGCGGTGCGACACGACGAGCAGCGCGCGCCCGGCCACGGCCTGCTGGCGGAGGGTGGCGAGGACGCGGTGTTCGGTGCCGTGGTCCAGGCCGGCGGTCGGCTCATCGAGGAGCAGCACGGGGCGGCGCACCAGCAGCGCGCGGGCGAGCGCGACGCGGCGGCGCTGGCCGGCGGACAGGCCGGCGCCGCGCTCGCCGAGCGTCCGGTCGAGCGGCACGTCGTCGAGCGCCGCCTCGCGGGCCGCGCGCTCGATGCTGGAGGCCGGCGCTTCTGGCGAGCCGAGACCGATGTTGGCCGCGACGGTGCCGGCGAACAGCACCGGGTCCTGCGGCAGCCACGCGATCGCGTCACGCGGGCAGGGCGGGGTCACGGTGCCTTCGTCCGGGGTCGTGAACCCGAGCAGCACGCTAAGCAGCGTGGACTTGCCGCAGCCGCTCGGGCCGGCCAGGACGGTGATCCGGCCGGGGACGATCGTGAGGGTCGCCGCGCGGGGCGCGGGCTCGCGGCGGCCCTCGTGCCGGACCGTGATCGCGTCCACGGTGATCACCCCCGGGGCGCCCCCGCTTCTTGCTGTTATCACCGGCGGTCCTTGCTCGTGCTCGGGCGCTGGGGTGTCCAGGATCGCGAAGACCTCCTGCGCGGCCGCCAGGCCGTCCGCGGTGGCGTGGAACTGCGCGCCAAGCGCGCGCAGCGGCAGGTACGCCTCCGGCGCGAGGACGAGCACCAGCAGCCCGGTGCGCAGGCCGAGGTGGCCGTAGGCCAGGCGCAGCCCGATCTCGGTGGCCACGAGCGCGACCGACATCATCGCGATCAGCTCGAGAGCCAGGCCCGACAGGAAGGCCAGCCGCAGCGTCGCCATCGTGGCCCGCCGGTACTCCCCTGTCACCTTCTCGATCGTCTCCCGCTGCGCCCGGGCGCGGCCGAACACCTTGAGCGTGGCCAGCCCGCTCACCACGTCGAGGAAGTGGTGCGCGAGCTGGGCGAGGGCCCGCCAGCGGCGCCGCGCGTGCCGGCTGGCGGCCTTCCCGATCAGCGCGCCGAACAGCGGGACCAGCGGCAGCGTGACCCCCACCACCACGCCGGACAGCGGATCGGCCACCGCGATCTGGACTCCCACCGCCAGCGGGACGGCGACGGCGAGGATGAGCTTGGGCAGGTAGCTGGTGAAGTAGCCGTCCATGGCGTCGATGCCCGTGGTGGCCAGCTCGGTGAGTTCGGCGCTGCGACGGGTGCGCTGCCAGGACGGGCCGAGGGCCACGACGGCGGTGAGCAGCCGACGGCGCAGCTGCGACGTGGCGGCGGCGCTCGCGCGGTAGGCGGCCGCCTCGGCGGCCCAGGCGGCGACCGCGCGGACCGCGATGACGGCGGCGAGCGCGACGATGACCGCGGCCGCCAGCGGCGAGTCACCGGTCACCGCGCCGGCGATCGCGCTGGCCAGCAGCTGCGCCTGGGCGATCACGCAGGCCGCGGTGACCGCGCCGAGCGCCGCCAGGACCGCGATCCAGGCGGCGGCGCGCCTGGCGTAGCGCAGCAGCCTGCGGTCAAGCGGCCGCATTCAGGACCGCCGGCCAGCACCGGGGAACTCGAGCACGCTCACCAGGCTCCCCGACGACGCGGTGAAATGGGCCCCCCGCCACGGGCGATATACGCGGCTAGCCCGCCGCCGCCGCCGCGGCGGCCCGCCCGGCCGTCCGGCCCGAGAACAGGCAGCCGCCGAGGAACGTCCCCTCCAGCGACCGGTAACCGTGCATACCGCCGCCGCCGAAGCCGGCCGCCTCGCCGACCGCGTACAGTCCCGGCACCGGGCTGCCGTCCGCGCCGAGCACGCGCCCGGACAGGTCGGTGTGCAGCCCGCCCAGCGTCTTGCGGGTCAGCACGTGCAGCCGGACGGCGATCAGCGGCCCCGCCGCCGGGTCGAGCAGCCGGTGCGGCCGCGCCACCCGCATGAGCCGGTCCCCCAGGTAGGCGCGCGCCCCCCGGATGGCGATGAGCTGCCCGTCCTTGCCGAACGGGTGCATCGCCTCCCGGTCGCGCGCCACCACCTCCGCCTGCACGGTGGCCAGGGCAAGGCGCGGGGATCCCCCGGTGATCGTGTTCATCCCGTCGACGAGCCCGGCCAGGCTGTGCCCCGTGACGAAGTCCGCGCCGCGGTCGACGAACGCCTGCACCGGCCCCGGCACCCGGCCGCCGAACCGGCTGGTCAGCATCGCGCGACGATCGCGCCCCGTGAGGTCGGGGTTCTGCTCGGAGCCGGACAGCGCGAACTCGCGGGCGATGATCTTCCTGGTCAGGATGAACCAGCTGTGGTCGTACCCGGTGCCGCGCAGGTACTCGAGGGTACCGAGGGTGTCGAAGCCGGGGTACAGCGGGCCCGGCAGCCGCCGCCCGGTCGCGTCCAGCCACAGCGAGGACGGCCCGGGCAGGATCCGGATGCCGTGCATCGGCCACACCGGGCTCCAGTTGGTGATCCCCTCCACGTAGTGCCACATCCGGTCCCGGTTGATCACCTGCCCGCCGGCGTTTTCCGTGATCTCGATCATCCGCCCGTCGACGTGCTCGGGCACGCCGGACAGCATCCGCGCCGGCGGGCGGCCGAGCCGCTCCGGCCAGGCCTTCCTGACCAGGTCGTGGTTGCCGCCGATCCCGCCCGAGGCGACGATCACCGCCTGCGCCCGCAGTTCGAACGCGCCTGCCGGGGTCCGCGAGCTCGGCGTGCCCCGCGGCGCGTCGCTGGGCTCGAGCACCGTCCCCGCTACGCCGTCGACGACACCGTTCGTCACGGTGAGCGCGTCTACCCGGTGCCGGAACAGGAAGCTCAGCCGGCCAGCGGCGGCCGCGGCCCGCACCCGCCGTTCGAACGGCTCGACCACTCCTGGCCCGGTGCCCCAGGTGATGTGGAATCGTGGCACCGAGTTGCCGTGGCCGGTGGCTTGGTCGCCGCCGCGTTCGGCCCAGCCGACGACGGGAACCACCCGGTGGCCCATCTGCCGCAGCCAGGACCGCTTCTCGGTCGCGGCCCACTCCACGTACGCGCGCGCCCACCGTCGCGGCAGGTCGTCCTCGGGCCGGTCGAAGCCGGCCGTGCCAGTCCAGTCCTGCCACGCCAGGTCGACGGAGTCCCTGATGCGCAGGCGGCGCTGTTCGGGCGAGTTGACGAAGAACAGCCCGCCGAACGACCACCACGCCTGCCCGCCGAGCGACTGCTCCGGCTCCTGGTCCAGCAGCAGCACCGCCCGGCCGGCCTCCGCGGCCTCCGCGGCGGCGGCCAGCCCGGCCAGCCCCGCCCCCACCACGATCACATCAGCGTCGATGTCCAGCCCTCCGGATTCCTGAGCTTGGCCCAGCGTAGTCACCCTCGTCTAGGACAGCGCTCCAGCCCGCCGCAACGTTTCATATATCCCGAACGAATGGTCGCTCCCGCGTACTACGGTTGATCAGTCTGGCGATCCGCGGAGGACAACGACGATGACGCGTGTGGATGTATCGATACCCGCCAGCGACGGTCGCGCGAGGGGGACGTTGCACGTCCCTTCGGGTGGCGGCGGTCCGTGGCCCGCAGTGCTCGTCTTCCCCGACGCCGGCGGGTACAGGGAGACGTTCAGGGAAATGGGCGATCGCGTGGCGGACCTCGGGTTCGTCGCGCTGGTCCCCGACACCTTCTATCGCGCGGGCGACTGGGCGCCGTTCGACGTGAAAACCCTGTTCACGGACGAGAAAGAGCGCACCAGGATGTTCGGCCTCGTGCGGGCCCTCACCACCGACGCGGTCATCGCCGACGCGCGGGCCTACGCGGACTTCCTGCTCGCCCGGCCGGAGGTGACCGGACCCGCGATCGGCACCACCGGCTACTGCCTGGGCGGCCGCATGTCGCTGATCGCCGCGAGCGGCCTCGGCCCGACGGTCGGCGCGGCCGCCTCGTTCCACGGCGGCAGGCTGGCCGTCGCCGACGACCCGACCAGCCCTCACCTGGCCGCCGACAGCATCACCGCCACCGTGTACGTCGCGGGCGCGATCGAGGACAACTCGTTCACCGCCGAACAGGCCGAACTGCTCGAGGCCGCGCTCACCGCCGCCGAGGTCGAGCACACCATCGAGTTCTACCCCGCCCGCCACGGCTTCGCGGTCCCCGACAACGAAACGTACGACCCCCAGGCAAGCGCCCGTCACTGGGAAGCCCTCCGCCACCTCTACGAGACCCGCCTCTAACCCGGGGCCGCGCAGGGCGCCCCGCGGGGCAGCCCCGTCAGCGGCGCCCGGCCGGGGGTGCCCGCCGGGGGTGCCGGGCCGGGGGTGCCCGGCCGGGGGTGCCCGGCCGGTGCGCCGGGCCGGGGGTGCCCGGCCGGGGGCCGCCCGGCCGATGAATGGCCCTTTCAGCTGGTCATAGCGAGCTGGACGGGACATTCATCTTGTGCGGCCACAGCACCGCGGACGGTATGGTCTGACGAGCCGCGGTCCCGCGTCGGGCAGCGCGTACGTCTCGCCGCCCCGATGATCCTGGCCTGCGGCCGGACGCATTCATCCCTCCGCCCGCACGCCCGGCACGCGACTGACTTCACACCCGGTTCGCGACTGGGAAAGATCTTGAAAAGTACCGCCGCCAGGGGTGGCTCCGAAGCCTGTTGTCCGATATACTGTTCGCAGAGGATCTCTCCTCACAAAATCCCCCCGAACGGAGGTCCGTTCGTGTCGCCTGCCCCGTTCCCCGCCCCCGGTCCCGACGGTGATGAGCCGCCGCTGCCCGCCGACGCGGCGCGAGACGACGCGGGCCCGCCCCCCGATGACGGGGACGGGGACGCTGGCCTGGCGCGGTTGCTGGACGATATCGGTTCCGGTCGTGTTCCCGTCCCGTCTGAGGACGAGCTGCGGGCTCTGGCGCTGATGTCGGTTCTCGGGGAGACCGCTGATGTGGACCCGGTGGTGCTGGCCGCGATGGGCGGGCCGGACGGGCTGGGCGGGCAGGCGTTCGCCCAGGAGCGGGTCGCTGATGCGATGGCGCCGGGGCCGCTGCTGGCCGCGCTGACCGAAAGCGCCGCCGCCGGTGTGCGGGGCCTGTCTGATGAGGCGGTGCTGGGGGTGATCTCGGCGGCGCGGCGGCTGGCGGCCCGGGCCGAGTTCCTGGAGCTGGCCGGCATCGCGGAGTTCACCGTCCGCCGCCAGGACCAGCTGGCGGCCTCGGCCGCGCGCAAGGACCCGCGCGGGCAGCGGGCCGGGGAGTTTCCCGACGCCGAGCTGGGCATGGAGCTGCTGATCTCGGGCCGCCAGGCCGGGAACCGGATGGACCAGGCGGTCGCGCTGACTACCCGGCTGCCCGCCACGTTCGCCGGGCTGGGCGCCGGGATGATCACCGCCGATAAGGCCTACTACATCTGGTTCTATACCCGGTTCTTGTCCGATGCCGACGCGGCCGAGGCCGACGCGATCTTGGCCGCGGCCGCGCCGGGGGTCCGGCAGGACACGCTGGCGGCCAAGGCAGCCGCGCTGGAAATGAAGCTGGACCCCGACGCGGCGCGGGCGCGCAAGGAGCACGCCCGCAAGGACGCCCGCCGGGTGGAGGCCCGCCGCGAGCTGTCGGGCAACATGTCGTACGGCGGCCGGGAGCTGGCCGCCGAGGAGGCGCTGGCGGCCAGCGCGGCGATCGAGGCGGAGGCGGCGGCGCTGCGCCGCGCCGGGATGGACGGCAGCATCCGCGACCTGCGGGTGGCGTGCTTCCTGG
>Ga0210390_10000736_pt1 | contig 33793 bp, 33 predicted proteins | sample IncBWH11OmetaG_FD_161050 | JGI IMG/M metagenome (GOLD analysis project Ga0210390, IMG submission 161050) | Forest soil microbial communities from Barre Woods Harvard Forest LTER site, Petersham, Massachusetts, United States - Inc-BW-H-11-O ...
GAGCGTGTGAATTCCGGACTGGCCGACTAGCCGAGCCCGAGGCGAGTACGAGGACGGTCGGAGCACACCGCTGGGCTTGACATGTGACTAAAAGGTCACATATAGTGCTGAGGGTGGATGAGGTGTTCAAGGCGTTGGCCGACCCCACCCGGCGGGAGCTGCTCGACGAGCTGTTCCGCCGGGACGGCCAGACCCTGGGCGCATTGGAAGAGAAGTTCTCCATGACGCGCTTCGGCGTCATGAAGCACCTCAAGCAGCTGGAGGAGGCCGGGCTGGTCGTCACGCGGAGGCGGGGCAGGGAGAAGCTCCATTTCCTCAATCCGGTGCCGATCCGGCTCATCCACGACCGCTGGGTCAGCAAGTACTCGGAGCCTTGGGTGGCAGGGCTCAGTGAGATCAAGGACAGATTGGAGAGGCAGATGGAAAAGGTGTACGAGATCTTCATCAAGACGACGCCCGAGCAGCTCTGGGACGCCATCGTCAACCCCGAGATCCGGGCCAAGTACAACTTCGGGGCCGCGGTGAACTCGGAATGGAAGGTGGGCTCGCCCATCAGCGTCGACGTCGCTCAGCACGCCGTCCATCTCGGAGACGGCGAGGTGCTCGAGGTCGACCCGCCCCGGCGGCTCGTGCACACCATGGCGTGCGTCTGGGATGACGACGTGATCGCCGAAGGCCTCACCCGCGTCACGTGGGAGATCGAGCAGGTCGGGGACGACTCGTGCCACCTGACGCTCGTCCACGACCAGATGCGCGAGGGCGCCAACTCGCAGATCTTCGGCGGCTGGCCGATGATCCTCTCGGGCCTCAAGACCTGGCTCGAGTCGGGCGAGTTGCTCACCACCCCCGGGTCGCTCCGGTACGCCTGAGCGGGCGGCCCGCAGCCCGAGAGGAGCTTCGACATGACAGATGCCACCACCACGAGGATCAGCGACGTCGGCGGCGTCGCCGTCACCGTCGCCGACCAGGAGCGGGCCATGCGTTTCTACGTCGGGAAGCTCGGCTTCGAGGTACGCCTCGACGCGCCCATGGGCGACGGAGGGCGCTGGCTGCAGGTGGCGCCACCCGGGGGCCGCGTGCCGGTCGCGCTCGTCGCCGCCGGCGACTCAGGTCATGTCGGGGTCGACACCGGCATCACGCTCACCACCGGCGACGCCGAGGCGGACCACGCGACCTTGGCCCGGGGCGGCGTCGACACGGATCCGTTGCTGCGCTGGCCGGGCGTGCCCCTGATGTTCATCCTGCGCGACCCCGACGGGAACCAGCTCAAGGTCATGGAGGCCGCGCCGCGATGAAGCTGGACAAGACGTTCACCGCCACGATCGTGCAGTCGCCCGAGAAGGGCGGCTGGGCCTACGTGGTCATGCCCGGGTCCGCCGAGTACTTCGGCACCCGCGGCCTGGTCAAGGTCCGCGGCACGATCGACGGCCGGCCCTTCCGCAGCTCCTTCATGGCGCTCGGCGACGGGACGCACAAGCTCCCGGTCAAGGCCGCGCTGCGCCAGCAGATCGGCAAGGACGTGGGCGACCGGGTGTCGGTCTCCCTGTCGGAGCGCCTGAACGGCTGATCCGTCCGCTCAGCCGTCGGAGGAGGGCGCAACCGTCGCGACGGCGTGCGCGTCCGGGCGCTTGCGACGACCGGGCTCGCCCAGGCGCTCGTACGCCGACAGAGCGAGCGTCGCCACCCCGAAGCCCGTGCCGAGCAGGCACACCCCCGCCCAACCGTGCGAGGCGTACAGGGTGGGCCGACACCGAGCCCACGGCGCCCCCGACGAAGTAGCAGACCATGTATGCGCCGGTGATCCGGCTGCGGGCGTCGGGCCGCAGCGCGTAGATCACCGCCTGATTGGTGATCTGCATGCCCTGCGTGCCCATGTCGAGCACCACGATGCCGACGATCAACGCGGCCAGCGACGTTCGGCCGGCCCAGAGCAGAGCGAACGAACCGGTGAGGAGGACGCCGGCCACGACCGTCGTCAGGGTGGTGCGGGCCGAGTCGGCCAGCTTGCCGGCGACGTTGGCTGCGAGGATCCCACCCGCGCCGACCAGGCCGAACAGGCCGATCACCGCCGACGAGTAGCGGTAGGGGCTGCCCGAGAGCAGGAAGGCGAGCGTGGTCCACAGGACGCTGAAGGCGCCGAACGCGACCGCGCCGTGCCAGGCGCGGCGTCGCAGCACCGGCTCGGTGGCCAGCAGGCGCAGCGACGTGCCCACGAGTTGCCCGTACGTGCGGTGCGGGCGCGGCCCCTCTGCGGGCAGAACGCGCCACAGCACGAGCGCGAAGCACAGCATGAGCCCGGCCGAGAGCCAATAGATGCCGCGCCAGCCCCCTGTGGCCTGCGCCACGAAGCCCGACACCGTGCGCGCCAGGAGGATGCCGAGCAGCAGCCCCGTCATGATCCGCGCCACGACGCGACCCCGCCGCTCCTCGGGGGCGAGGTCGGCGGCGAAGGGGATCATCACCTGTCCGGCCACCGACGAGGCGCCCACCGCCAGAGAGGCCAGCGCGAACAACCAGAGGCTCGGCGCGAGGGCCGAGGCCACCAGGGCGACGGCGGCGACGCAGAAGAGCCGCACGACGAGCGTCCGGCGCGGATGCAGGTCGCCGAGCGGGACGATGAGGAGCAGCCCCGCCGCGTAACCGGCCTGCGTCGCCGTGATGACCCAGGCGGTGGGGCCGGGACCGCTGTGGAAGGTTTCCGAGACGCGGTGCAGCAGGGGTTGTGCGTAGTACAGGTTCGCCACGATGGCCCCGGTCGCCACCGCGATGAGCGCGACCAGGGCGCGCGACAGCGCGTGCTGCGGCGGTGGCGAGGCCATCGATCCAGGGTACCGGGGTCCCACCGGGCGGCCTTCCGAGCGAGCGATGCCTCGACGCAGACGCGAGCGACGGAGAGCGTCTTCGGAAACTTGGCGATGTCGGCTCTGACCCTCGGCTTCGGATGCCTCGCGTCGGCGTCAGAGGAGGTTGAGCGCCCCCGACTCCCTCAGCGCGGCAAACGACAGGCGCGCCACGCCGAGGAGGAACATGCGCGTCCGTCGGGGCGCCCCGCGCAGCAGCGCAGGCTCAGATGTGGCCGCCGCGCCGGCTCTCGGCGGTGACGCCGGTCAGCGCGGTGAGGATCAGCGGGATGCCGATGAAGGCAAGCCAGATCCCGAAGACCATCGCGAGCACGGTGACGAAGGCACCCATGCCCATCACGAAGGGCCAGATCGACGAGCCCGGGAACGAGTCGATCTCGCCCGCACCGTCGGGGATGTCGGCGTCGGGGTGGTCCTCGGGGCGGTCGCCGACCGCATCGATCCTGCCGACGACGAAGTACTTGTGGCCGTGGAAACGCCGGTGCCAGAAGAAGTAGTAGAGGCCGGGGAGGAAGCCGAGCAGCGTGGCGCCGAGCAGCATGACGCTCCCGCCGTCCTCGTAGCCCCAGAACCAGTACCACAGGCCGATGGCCCCGAAGAAGGCCCCGAGGAAGAGCAGGAAGAGCGACTCGACCTTCATACGCCGGCCTTGACCTTTCCGTTGGCGTGCCCGTTGCTCGACGCGGACCGGCCGTGGGGGAGGACCAGGTGGTCGGGGTGGTTGTAGTCCCACGTCGGCCGCTCGGAACGGATGGGCGGCAGGTGCGTGTAGTTGTGGTGCGGCGGCGGCGAGGTCGTGAACCACTCGAGCGTGTGGGCGTCCCAGGGGTTGTTGCCGGCCGGGATGGGCTTACGCCACGAGACGAAGAAGTTCACCAGCAGGAACACGAACGAGATCCCGATGATGAAGGCACCCACGGTGGAGACGATGTTGTAGCTCTGCCAGCCGAGGTTCGACGGGTACGACGCGACACGGCGCGGCATGCCGAGCAGCCCGACCACGTACTGGGGCATGAAGGTGACCCAGAAGCCGATGAACATCAGCCAGAAGTGCCACTTGCCCAGGTTGTCCCGCAACATGCGGCCGAACATCTTGGGATACCAGTAGTAGAGCCCCGCGAAGCCGGCGAACACGGCGGTGCCGAAGAGCACCTGGTGGAAGTGGGCCACCACGAAGTACGTGTCGTGGGTGGCGAAGTCGATCGGCGGCGACGCCAGCATGATGCCCGTCACGCCGCCCATCAAGAAGGCGAACAGGAACCCGATCGAAAACAGCATCGGGGTATTGAAGGTCAACTGGCCGTGCCACATGGTGCCGATCCAGTTGAAGAACTTGATACCGGTCGGCACTGCGATCAACAGGCTGAGGAACGAGAAGAACGGCAACAGCACGGCGCCCGTCGTGAACATGTGGTGCGCCCACACGCCCGTGGACAGGGCGGCGATCGCCATGGTGGCGAAGACCATGCCCTTGTAACCGAAGACCGGTCGGCGCGAGAAGACGGGCAGGATCTCGGTCACGATGCCGAAGAACGGGAGCGCGAGGATGTAGACCTCGGGATGGCCGAAGAACCAGAAGAGGTTCTGCCATAACAACGGTGACCCGCACGAAGCCATATGGGTCCCATTCACGTGGAGACAGCCCACCGCCGTATAGATGTGGGTCCCGAAGTGGCGGTCGCAGAAGAGCATCACCAGCGCCGCGGTCAGCACCGGGAACGCGATCAGGATCAGGATCCCGGTCACCAGCATGTTCCAGGTGAAGATCGGCATGCGCCACATCGTCATGCCCGGTGCGCGCAGGTAGAAGATCGTCCCGCACAGGTTGACGCCGGTGAAGATGGCGGAGAACCCGGTGAGCACCAGCGCCATGATCCAGACGTCCGGCCCGGCGCCCGGTGAGCTCGTCGCGCTCGAGAGCGGCGCGTAGGCCACCCAGCCGAACTGCGCGGCGCCGCCGGCCACGAAGAAGCCCAGCATCATGGTGATGGAGCCGGTCAGGTACAGCCAGTAGCTCAACGCGTTCAGGCGCGGGAACGCCATGTCGGGCGCGCCGATCTGCAGCGGCACGATGAAGTTGGCCAGGCCACCGAACGCGAACGGGCCGGCGAACAGGTACAGCATCAGGCTGCCGTGCATGGTGAACAGCGCGTTGAATTGGGCGAAGCTCAGGAACGACGAGTGCGGCGACGCCAGCTGTATCCGCATGAACAGCGCCATGATCCCCGAGATGTAGAAGATCACGACCGCCGTGATCATGTAGCTGAGGCCGATGACCTTGTGGTCGGTCGAGGTCAGCCACTTGAGGATGCCGCTCGGGCCGTGTTCCTCGTGCCCGATGTGGGCGTGGCCGTCCGCGGGGATCTGGACTGCGGGCTCGTGTGCGCCCCCGGGGGCGATGACGTCAGTCACCGTATAACGCACCTCCTGTGTTCCCGGTGTTTCCGCTGCCGGAGTTGCCCGAATTCCCAGAGTAGCTGGGCGCGGTGCCGTTGCTGTTGCCGTGCACCGCGGCCGGCAGCTGCCCGATGGAGTTCGGGTGGGTCAGCTGGAACGCACGGGTGGTGCGCAGCCACGACTGGTACGTGTTCGGACTCACGGAACGGACGTTGAAGAACATGATCGAGTGGTAGAGGCCGCACAGCTGCGTGCACTGCCCCCGGTACACGCCGTTGTGCAAGACGTTGAGGTCGAACGACGTCCAGTAACCGGGGCTGGCATACCGGCTGAAGTTGAATTCGGGCACGTAGAACCCGTGCAGCACGTCGTACGACCGCAGATAGACCCGCACCGTCTCGTTCGTCGGCAGCACCATCGTCGGCGCGTCGGTCGTCTGGCCGATCACCTTCACCCCGTTGTCGTACTGGAACTCCCAGCCCCACTGGAAGGCGTAGACGTGCACCGTGGTGTAGGGGTGCGGCTCGACGGCGGTCACCTGGTTCTCGACGATCACCGTCGCGACGAACAGGCCGAGCACGGTCAGGATCGGCGTCACCGTGTAGATGATCTCGGTGAGCGTGTGGTACTGGGTCTGGCGCGGAATGACGTCCGAGCGCCTCCGGTAGCGGAAGATCGCCCACAGGATCAGCACCATCGTGAACCCGCCCACGACGAGCCCGGCGATGAAGAAGCCCTGCCAGAGGTGGAACGTCGAGCGGCCCTGCGAGGTGGCGCCCTTGTAGGCGCCGAAGCTCGGGAGCTGGCACCCCGTGAGCAGCAGCGACCCGAGCACCACCCCGGCGATCGCCAGCCGCCGGCGACGGGGACTCTTGGTGCTGTGACCTGGGCGTTCGGACGTGTTCGAGGAAGGGCCGGTCAGCGACGAGTCCACCCCGCCGACACTATCGAACCGGTCCAAAAAACACGAAACGAGCAGGCACGGAGGACCGCCGTCACCCGCCCCGGCCCCGCCCCGGACGCTCAGTGGGTGTGGGGGTGTGCGGCCCCCCCGCCCGCCTCGTTGGCGGCCCAGGTGAACACGCCCCTCGCCATCGTCGACGTCGCCCGGGCCGCCCGGGCCGCGAACACCTCCTGGCGGGCCCTCTGCGTGGCCGGGTCGTCCGGCGCGGCCAGCCAGGCGCTCTCGGCCAGGTGTCCGGCCAGGCGCAGCGCCCCGTCCGCCTCGCCGGAACCGGATTCGGGCGCGTCGCCCGCCGCCGCCAGCAGTTCGAGAGCCCGCTCGGCCAGGGCGCCGGCGCCTCCGGCCAGCTCCGCCAGCTCGGCCGCCAGCGCCCGCTCCGGCGCCGGCTTGAGCGTCGCCGGGTTGCCGTCCCACCAGCCGCCGTACTGGCGCCACACCGTGTGCACGATGAACTCGGGCTCGTCGTACACCGGCTGGAGGAAGGGACGCCCCTCCAGCTCTTCCGGGACGCGGACGCTGTGGATGGCGTCGTCGAGGCGCCCGCCGCTGTTCATGACCCCCAACGTCTGGTCGACCAGCGAGTCGAGCAGGTCCGCGGTGTCCGTGAGGGCCTGGCGTACCCGTGCCGCCCCGATGACGGGGAAGCCGTGGCCGGGGAGGAGGAACTCGGCGTCGAGCGTCAGCATCCGGCGCAGTGCGTTCGCCCACTCGCGCGGGTAGCGCTGCACCTTCTGGGGATTGCCCGCGTTCGGCGACGCCCAGATGAAGAGGTCACCGCAGCAGAGCACCCGCGTATCGGCCTGCCACGTCACGGTGTGGTCGTCGGTCTCGCCCTTCTCGTGTCGCAGCGCAAAGCCGACGCCCCCGACCGAGACCTCGAGCGTGTCGTGATAAGTGCGGTCGGGGTAGCGGTATTCCGTCGGCCAGTTCAGATCGGTGAAACCGAATTGCCGGCGGTTGATGATCGTGTTGTAGCCGGCGGTGAAGATGTAGCGGTCGAAGCGTGCCGGCAGCGCGTGATGGGCGATGACCTGCGCCGCCGCCCACCCCTTCTCCGCCGCCTCGGCCTCCCACACGGGCACGCCGAAGACGTGGTCGATGTGACCGTGCGAGTAGACCGCGGTGTTGAGGCGGTCCGGGTTCCAGGTGCGGATGTCGTCGTGGACGATCTGGGCGAGTGGTGCGCTGCCCGTGTCCACCAGCACGAGGCCGTCGTCGGTGGCGAAAGAGGAGACGTTGGCGAAGGAAGGGCAGAACCCCACGCCGTCGGTGATCTCGACGAACCCGCCCATGTGGTCGACGGGGTGGAACGTGGAGGTCGACAGCTCTCCGTTCCAGAGCCGTTCGGCCACGGACAAGACGTCGGATGCCATGATCCCCCCGGTCTGCAGTGTGCGGTGTCGGCGCCGAACGCTTTGGGGCACCGGCGGTTCAACGGCCGCGGCTCATCGCCGCGGGTCAGCCGGTTTGCGACTTGCCTTCAGCGGGAGGCGCGGGCGCCTGGGCCGGAGTGTCGCTGGCGGCGGACGTGCCGTTGCTCGCCGCCGACTCCGCGTGGCCTTCCTTGAGCCCCTGTTCGAACTGGTTCTTCGCCGAGCCGAGGCTGCGGGCCAGCTTGGGGATCTGCGTGCCGCCCACCAGCAGGATGGCGACGATGACGATGACCCAGATCAGGTCTGCACCAAAGAGTTCAGCGAGCATGAGATTTCTCCTTCACCTGGATCCACGAACCGGTGACTGAATCCAGGTTAGACCCAATTCCGGCCCCCGGTAGCTGCAGGGCAGCAGCGCGGGGTGGACCGCCTGGAGGCGGCCCATTGCGTACTTCCAACAGGTATTCGGAGTCAGCCCGCCAGAAGGATGCCCATGACGAGGGCGGCGACGCTGGCCAGCCCGCCGACCGAGCCCCACAACGCGAGCTGGCCCTTCGTCGTCGCCCGCTCGTGCAGGAAGACGCCCACGCCGGCGAGCAGCACGACGACGATCTTCGCCATCAGGACCGCCTTCCACGCCGAGGTCGCCGAGGAGGCGTGCACCGCCGAGATGTTCCAGATACCCGTGGCGAGCAGCAGGAAGTATGCGGGCCACGCCATTCGGGCGAAGGCGCGGGCGAGCGTCTTGGGCGCGTCGCCGCCGAGGCCGCGGGCGGGACCGACGAGACCGGTCATCACGATCTGGCCGCCGACCCAGACGGCGGCGGCGAGGACGTGGAGGGTGAGCCGGACGGTATCGAGCGCGGGGGCGAGCGACGCGGTGGCGATCACCGTGGGTTCCTTCTTTCCCTACCCGTTTCCCTACCCGTGCTCGCCTACTTGCCCTGCCACTTGGGCGCCCGCTTCTCGGCGAAGGCGATCGGGCCCTCCATGGCATCGGCCGACGAGAACACGACCCCGACCGCTTCGGTGTTGATCTTCCAGCCGTCGGCCTCGGGCAGCTCCGCCGCCTCCTTCATGACCTTCTTCGAGTAGCGGACGGCCAGGGGTGCGTTGGCCGCGATGCGCTCGGCCAGCGCGATGGCCTCGTCCATGAGGCTCGCGGACGGCACCACCTTGTTCACGAGGCCGAGCGCCAGGGCCCGCTCGGCGTCGATCGGGTCGCCCGTCATGGCCAGCTCGAGCGCGATCGCCATGGGAAGGCGCTTGGGCATGCGGACGAGGCCGCCGGCGCCGGCGATCAGGCCGCGCTTGGCCTCGGGGATGCCGAAGGTGGCGTGGTCGGCGGCGACGACGAGGTCGCACGAGAGCATGATCTCGAAGCCGCCGGCCAGGGCCGACCCGTTGACCGCGGCGATGATCGGCTTGCTGAACTCCCTCTGCGTGAGGCCGCCGAATCCGCCCTTGGCGCCGATGATGTCCCCGCCTTCGCCGCTGCTGAAGGCTTTGAGGTCCATGCCGGCGCTGAAGGCCTTGTCGCCGCTCCCGGTGATGACGACGACCCAGCACTCGGTGTCCCCGGCGAGCTCGTCCATGGCCGAGGACATGGCCTTGCTGACGGCGCCGTTGATCGCGTTGCGGGCCTCGGGGCGGTTGATGGTGAGGATCTCCACGTTGCCGCGGCGATCCCTCAGGACTTCGTCTGCCATCGGTCTCGGCTCCCTTCGGTTTTGCGCCGGGCCGAGGATAGATGCGGGGCCCGGCTGGCTCCCAGTCCGCGAACTAGTCGAAGGTCGCGGGCGAGTCGCCGGGGTCCGGTGGGCCGTGGCTCAACCGAGGTGACGTTGGCGATTGCGCGGCGGCGGGTGGACCGAGCGCATCGGACGTGTCGACCACCGGCTGGGTCGGCTCCGCCATGGAGGTCATCAGCGCGGCGGCCTCGAGCTGCGCGCGTCTGGAGTACACGATCGTGAAGGCAAAGAGCGATCCGATGACGGTGGCGGTGATGAACGGCGACACCGCGACGTAGGTGCTGGTGTGCAGCGCCTCGGCCAGGGTCATGCGGGCCGAGGCCTCGATCACGAGCCCGATGCCCCACACGACCGAGAGGACGCGGAAGATGTGGCGCGCGGTAGGGATCTCGTGCAGCTCGTTGTATGCGGCGATCTTGGTCCGGTCGTTGCCGGCCGAGAGGTACCGGCCGACGTAGAACAACGCCGGGCGGTCGTGGGTGTATATGGTGACGATGCACGCGATGCCGAAGAGCGCGGTGAAGAACGCGTCACGCACCTTGAGCACGTACGCGTTGCCACCCAGCACGGTGGAACTGACCACACCCACCACGAACCCGAAGAGGACGACGGCGCCGACGAAGTCGACCTGACGGTTGCGGACGAACTGGATGAGGATCCAGGCGACGGAGGCCGAGCCCGCGATGATCAGCCCCTCGGCATCGGTGCTGACGTGGGGTCGCACGGCGAAGTAGAGGGCGATGGGCACCGCCGCACCGAAGGCAAGGCTCGGGAGCAGTTCCCGGACCGAGGGAACGCCGGGCGTCCAGGAGGGATCGAGGGACGGGGTGCCCTGCGTGTCCGGCGCGTCCGGCGTGTCCGAATCCGAGCCGCCCGCCCCAGGCGCCGACCCTGGTTCCATGACCCCAAGGGTACCGGGGGGGAATTCGGCGCCTGGCCACGTAGAATCTCGTCGTGAGCTTCGTGGAGCACGTGCTCGAATTCTTCGTCCTTGCCGGGCTCGTCGTGGGACTGTCACTGGCCGTCGCCTTCGTGCTGGCCCGCCGCTACGTGCGCCGGCGTTGGCATTTCGTGCGCCGGCACCCGCTGACGCGCGGTGCGGTGGCCGCGGGCGCGTTCGTCGTGGCCGGCCGGGAACGGTCCTGGGCCCGGGCCACGCCGGAGCAGCTCAGCCGCGGCGCCGCAGCCCGGGTGCGGCGGCGCATGTGGGTCGCCGTCGAGGACGCGGAGAAGGCCGTCGCCCATGCCTCGGCCCACGAGGCGCCGGTTGCGGACCTGCCGTCGGTGTGCCGCTCGTTGCACGGCTTGGCGAGTGAGCTCGACGGCCTGCTGCGTCACGAGCGTCGTCTGCCTTCGGGAACGCACCGCTCGGACGGGTTGCGCAGCCAAGCGGCCGAGGTGATCGGCGCCGCGCGTGACGTCCAGGCCGCCGCGCTGCGGGCCGGGAGCGAGGCGGCCGAGCCCCAGGTGCGGGCGCTGGTCCGCCGCGCCGCCGAGGAGATCGACCTCGCGTCGGCCGGACTGGCCCGGCTGCGCTCGCTGGCGCAACCCCGCTGAGCCCTTCGACCTGACTGCGGCCACGGACGGGGCGGCCGGGTCGGCCGGCACCGAGGCGCCGAGGCCGGCGGGCCTGACAAGCTGAACCGATGCCTTCCGAGACGCCTGCCCGCAAGGCCCCGGCGCGGAAGCGGCCGCCGGCAACGGCCCGGGCGCGCGCCAAGGCTCCGGCCAAGGGTCGGTCGAAGAGCACGGCGAAGGCCCGCGACTCGGGCGACCTTCTCGGCGAAGGGTTCCTTGTCGGCGTCGCGACGTCGGGCTTCCAGATCGAGGGCGGTTTCAACGGCCCGGACGAGCCGCACAACAACTGGGCCGGTTGGGAGGCGACGGGCCGTATCGAGCGTTCGGGCATCGCCTGCGATTTCTGGCGTCACCCCGAGGAAGCGCTCGATCGGGCGGCGTCCCTGGGCTGCAACACGTTCCGCCTGTCGGTCGAATGGGCGCGGCTCGAGCCCCGGCCCGAGGTCTACGACGACGCCGCGCTCGAGCGCTACGCCGAGATCCTCTCCATGTGCGCCGCCCGGGGCCTGGCGCCCATGGTGACGCTGCACCACTTCACCAACCCGGTCTGGCAGGGCGAGGAGTTCTGGTTGCGACCCGGATCACCCGACGTCTTCGCTCGTCACGTGCGCCGGATCCTGCCCGCCCTGGCGCCCTACTGCCGCCACTGGATCACGGTCAACGAGCCCAACATCGTGATGCTGATGGGCTGGGTGGAGGGCGCAGCCCCGCCGGGCCGCCGTATGGCGGTGTCCGACGCCTACTGCGTGCTCGACAACCTGCTCTGCGCCCACGTGCTGGCGGCGGACGCCATCGCCGAGGTGCAACCCGAGGCCGAGGTGACGATGAACACGAGCTCGTCGTCCATTTACGAGCACGACCGGATGCTCGTCGACCTCCTGCAGCTGCGCGAGACCGGCATCGACCCGTCCGACGTCGACACCTACGTCGACGAGCGGCGTGCCGTACACGACGCCGCGTTCCCGCCACGCCACGCGGGCGAGGCGTGGCTGCGCCGCTTCTTTGCGGCCGTGTCGCCTTACGGCACGGACCGCGCGCCGGGGAGCACCGCCGCGTGGACCACGCTGCGCGGCCGCACGCGCCGCCAGGTGCCGCGCCGGGTCGTCGACGTCGTCGGCGCGTCGCCCCGTTCCCGGGTCGTCGACGCCGCCGGGTTCGACTGGTACGACCCCATAGCCAGCCATGCGATGCGGGTGCCGGGGCGTCGCGTCGGCGGGGGTGGTGGCGGGCGCGATTGGTCCTTCGGGCGTGCGCTGTGGGACACGGTCTCGGACCCGGCCGCGCTCGGGAGCTGGTGCGCCACCGAGGCGGCGCTGCGCCCGGGCCTGCCGTTGTGGGTCGTCGAGAACGGGATGGCGACGCGCGTGTGCGACGGCCGCGCCGAACCCCGCGAGGACGGGATGGGCCGGCCGAGATACGTGCGCGAGCACCTGGGCGCCGTGGCGGACGCGGTGGCGGCGGGGGTCCCCGTGCGCGCCTACCTGCACTGGTCGCTCGTCGACAACTACGAGTGGGGCAGTTACGAGCCGCGCTTCGGCCTGTTCGGGCTCGAGCGCAGCGACCCGGGCGCGGTGCGTTGGCATGACACGGACTCGGCCGGCGCGGACGCCGCGGGCGAGTTCAGGCGGGTGCTGGCCGGGCTGCGGCGAGGCGACCGCACGGTGCTCGGGCCGGCCTGAGCGTCGCGGCCCTCAGTCTTCGCCGCTCCCGTCCGAAGGCGTCCCCGTCTCGACCGCCGGGGAGACACCCTCCGTGGCGGGACCCTCGAACTCCCTCTTCTCCTTCCGCCGGTGGCGGACGAACAGCACGACGATCACGACGACGATCAGGCCGAGGAGGATGTCCGAGGCGATCCCGGTCGCCTTCTCCACCCGCTCGCCGACGAAGTAGCCCAGCAGCACGAAGAGGACGCCCCAGCAGATGCCGCCGAGGGCGTTGGCCGGGAGGAAGATGCGGTACTTCATCTTGGACAGGCCGGCCAGGCCGGGGATGACGGCGCGCAGGAAGGCGGTGAAGCGACCGACGAACACGGCCGTGGCGCCGCGACGGCGCAACTGCTGGAGCGCGACCTCGATCCCGCGCTGGCGTTTCTTCAACGGTCCGACCTGAAGGAGCCTCTCGCCCCACTTGTCGCCCACCCAGTAGCCGATGGAGTCGCCGACGATGGCGCACAGCACGACGCACACGGTCATGCCGGCGACGCTGACCCCGCCCTTCGACGCGAGCACGCCGCCGAGGATGGCGGCCGTCTCGCCCGGGAAGACGAAGCCGAGCATGATCGACGCCTCCGCCGCGACGAGCACGCCGACGAGGAGGTAGGCCTGCCACCCGTGGAGGGAGAGGAGCGGCTGGAGCAGCTTGTCGATCACGGCTCGGGGGCTCCGCCGTGTTGTGGTCCGGCGGGACGGGGCGGTCGCTCGCCGGAGGCGGCCGTCAGTTGACGGCGCGCAGGGTGGTCTCGCGCGGGTTGAGCTGGCGCCAGCGCTCCTCGATCTGGTCCACGTAGTCGCGGCCGCGGACGAGGTGGGTGAGGATGTCGGCTTGGCCCTGCGGGCGGGCGAGCATCCAGCTGTGGCCGCCCGGCACCCAGATCACGGGTGAGCGGGCGATGGCGGCGAACTCGAGCGCCGTGTGGCCCGGGGTGATGCGATCGAAACAACCCCACTCGTTGAGGATAGGGATCTGCTGGGCTGCGAGGTGGCGGACCTCGCTGCGCTGGTCGACGCCCATGAGCATGCTGCCGACCGGCAGGGTCTGGGACACGGTGCGGATGTTCTGGCGCATGTCGGGCAGGACGGCGCGCACGGTGGAGTACAGGCGGCCGATGGCGAGGTCGGGCAGGTCGAAGATGACCGCCGCGATCATGTCGACCATCGGGGCGACGTCGGGCAGGATCGGCGAGAGGAGCGCGGGCAGGATGCCCGTACGCTCCTTCCACGCCGGCGTGCTGACGCCGTCGCGGTAGATGATGCCGAGCGTGCGGCGCGGGTGGTCGTGCGCGAACTGCACGGCGACCGCCCCGCCCATCGAGTGGCCGAGCAGGACGACCGGGCCGGCCTCCACCTTGTGCACGATCGCCATCACCTGGTTGGCGAGGTGCTCCATCGAGACGTCCTGCCACTCGAGCGGGTCGCTGCCGCCGAAGCCGGGGAGGCTCGGGTTGATGACGCGCCAGCCGAGTTGCTCGGCCAGGCGCGCGCTCTCGCGCCAGTACATGCCGCCCCCGGCGAAGTAGCCGTGGATGTTGACCGCCCACACGGGCGGCGTGCCCGGCCCGTCGGGTCCGTAGGCGTCGACGTTGTCCGAGACGGCGAAGCGGAGGCGGCGGCCCTCGACCATCATCGAGCCGGGGACCATGCGGATGGTCGGGGTCTTCCTGATCTTGCGGGCGTATTGGTCCCTGACGACACCCAGGCCGTGCGCCGCGTGGCCGGCGTCGACGAGCTCGACGGGGGAAGGCCCGTCGGACGGCGCCACGATCGCGCCGGAGATCTGCAGCGAGTCGTCCAGGGGTTGCTGCGCCTTCTGCCTGAAAAACGAGACCGCCATGCTCTCCGACCTCCGCTGTTGCGATCGCTCCTGCAATCGTTCCCCTGGTGTGGCGAAGTACGACCTTCCCCGCCGCTCCCCCACGGTATCCGAACGTCGGGGCAGGTCGGCGTCGTGCGCGTGCATGTACATACCCGGGCTGCGACGATGGATGCATGAGCGCCGACATCGTCATTCGGGGGGGCACCGTGATCGACGGGACGGGTGCGCCCGGCCGGCCCGCCGACGTCGCCGTCACGGGGGGCCGGATCAGCGGCGTCGGGCCCGGCCTGTCCGGGGCACGGGAGTTGGATGCCTCGGGCCAGGTCGTCTGCCCCGGCTTCGTCGACATCCACACCCACTACGACGCGCAGGTGTTCTGGGACCCGGATCTCACCCCGTCGTCGTTCCACGGTGTGACGACGGTGATCGCCGGCAACTGCGGCTTCTCGATCGCGCCGATCCGTTCGGACGGCGTGGCGTTGCTGGCGCGCACGTTGCAACACGTCGAGGACATGTCGTTCGACACGCTGTCGGTCGGGGTGCCCTGGGGTTCCTTCGAGACGTTCCCGCAGTATCTCGACGCGGTGTCCGCGGGCGGGGTGTCGTTGAACTACGGCTGCTACGTCGGGCACACGGCGGTGCGCCTCTACGTGATGGGCGAGGACGCGTACGAGCGCCCGGCGTCCGAGGACGAGATCGCGACCATGCAGGCCGTGATCGCGGACGCGATGGCGGGGGGAGCGGCCGGGTTCGCGTCCTCGGCGTCGCCGACCCACAACGGTGACTCGGGGCGTCCGGTGCCGTCGCGGGTGGCGGACCTGGCCGAGTTGCGGGCTCTGTTGGAGCCGGTGAAGCAGTCGGGGCGCGGCGTGGTGGCGCTGCTCCCGGGGGGCGTCTTCCCCAACAAGGAGGTGTTCCGGCTGCAGCGGGAGGTGGGGCGGCCGTTCACCTGGACGGCCCTGTTGACCGTGAAGGGCTACCCGTACCACGAGAAGGTCATCGCCGAGCACGACGAGGCGTGGGCCTCGGGCGTGGAGGTGTGGCCGCAGGTGTCCTGCCGGCCGCTCGTGTTCCAGATGAACCTGTCCGAGCCCTTCACCCTGAACATCCGTCCGACCTTCGCGGCGCTGATGGACAAGCCGAAGTCGGAGCGGGTGGCCGCGTACCGCGACCCGGCCTGGCGCGCGACGGCGTGGGAGGACGTGAGCGGTGGCCGGGGCGGGCTGCCGATGAACTGGGCCTCGATCTCGGTGGCCGAGTCGAAGCACCACGGGGACCTGGTGGGCCGGCCCGTCACGGTGCTCGCGGAGGAGCGCGGCTGCACGCCGTTGGACGTGATGCTCGACGTGTCGTTGGACGACGACCTGGAGGCGCGGTTCTGGTCGGTGCTGGCGAACGACGACCCGGACGCGATCGCGTGGTTGCTGCCGCGCGACGGGGTGCTGCTGGGCCTGGCCGACTCCGGCGCGCACGTCTCGCAGCTGTGCGACGCGTGCTTCTCGACGGACCTGTTGGGGAACTGGGTGCGCGAGCGCGAGGTGATGCCGCTCGAGCGCGCCATCCACAAGCTCACCGGCGAGCCCGCCGGTGTCTACGGGCTGAGCGACCGGGGCGTCGTCTCTGAGGGCAAGGCCGCGGACCTGTGCGTCTTCGACCCGGCGACGGTGGGGCCGGGGCCGCTGCGCCGGATCCGCGACTTCCCCGCCGACGGCGAGCGCCTTATCGCGGACGCGCCGGTCGGGATGACGCACACGCTGGTCAACGGGGTGCCCATCCGGGTCGACGGGGAGCCGTCCGAAGAGGGGTTGTCGAGCCGGCCGGGGGTCGTCCTGCGGGGCTGACGCCGGCGGCGCCGGGTCAGGCCAGCGACGAGGCGGCGGACGAGGCTGCGGACGAGGCGGAGGCAGGGGCGGCGGCGGGGCTGCGGCGCTCGACCAGCTCGTCGGGCAGCAGGAGCCGGACCGAGACGGCCAGCTCGTCGTAGACCCGGGCCATCGTGGACCAGCCGTTGATCCACCCCACCAGCGCCGAGTACCAGACGTGCCCGATCATGCGGGCCCGGTCGGACATGTCGGGGACGTCAACGCCGGTGTCACCCATGGCGCGGGCGATGATCCCCTCCATCAGCAGCGTGATCTGCTGCTGGCAGCCGACGGCGGCGGGGTCGGGCGACGACAGCGAGATGAACACCGCGGCGACGAGCTTCGGCTGGCGACCCATGGCGCGCAGCGCGCGGTCGAGCACATCGAGCACGCGGTCGGCCGGGTGGTCGCCGCGGGGCGGGTGTTGCCCGATACGGCTGTCGAGCATCTCGACCCAGTGCACGAGCGTCGCGGCGAGAAGGTGGTCCTTGCTCGTGAAGTAGCGGTACACCGTGCCCATGGCGACGTCGGCGCGGGCCGCGACGTCGCGCATCTGCACCGCCTCGTACCCGCCCTCGAGGCCGAGCGCCATGGCGGCGTCGATCACGCGCTGGCGCCGGGCCTGTTGCGCGCGGGTGAGCGGGCGGTCGAGCGTCTGCTCCATCCCGACAGCGTATCCGCAGCGTCATCTGGGCCTTTTGGAGGCGCCCACTACGCTGGCCCGTCATGCCTGCACAGCCGCCGGCCCGCGATGCCGCCATCGTCGGCCTCGACGACTACGCCGGCCGCGTGGCCGACCTGGCGACCACCGACGGCCGGGTCCCCGGGGAGCGGGGGCGCCAGACGCGCCAGCGCCTCCTCGACGCCACGGTCGAGCTGCTCACGACGACGTCGTGGCGGTCGGTGAAGGTCACCGACATCGCGCGGCAGGCGCGCACGTCGCCGGCGACCTTCTACCAGTACTTCGGGAACGTGGAACAGGCCATCCGTGTGCTGGCCGAGGGCATGGTCGACCAGGCCGCGCAGCTCGCCGAGCTCGCCGGCGGCGACTGGTCCGAACGGGCGAGCTGGGACACGGCGCGGGCGGTGACCGAGGGCTTCCTCACCTACTGGGAGGACAACCGCGCCGTCTTCCGCGTCGTCGACCTCGCCACCGAGGAGGGCGACGCCGAGCTGCGGGGTATCAGGGTGCGCGCGTTGAACGCGGTCACCGTGGCGCTGGCGCAGGTGATCGTGGCGGCGTCACCGTCGGGCACCGGCGCGCCCGGGACCATGACGAGCTCGCCCGCCGGCGCCGATCCCATGGCGGTGGCGGGGACGCTCGTCGCCATGTTCGCCAGCGTGTCGGCCCACCGCTACGGCTTCGAATTCTGGGGCATCCGCACGGGCCACCTCGTCGACACCCAGGCCCGCCTGCTGCACTGGGCGGTCACGGGGCGCGAGGCCCCGGTGGCCGAGGTGCCGGCGGGGTCGCGGGAGGCGTCCCGGCCGCGAACAGGGCCGGTGCTCGGAGGGGCGACGGCGCGGCGGCGCAGCGGGTCCGCGGGGGACCTCGCGTCGCCTATCTGAGCGCGACCGGCTGCAGCGGCGACCCGAGCCCGGCGACCAGCGGCAAGGGGGTGGCGTCGAGCAGGAAGGTGTAGCGGCCGTCGGCGGCGCAGGCGTCGGAGAGCGGGTCGAGCACCCAGTTCTGGCCCTGGGTCATCCCCATCTCGACGAGGTGCAGCACGTGCACCGGCAGGTAGGCGTCCTCGTACTGGCAGGGAAAGACCTCGAACACGAACGTGTCGGTGGCCACCGCGGCGACGTCGTGCGCGTGGAACCACGACGCCGTCTCGATGGTGAGGCCGGGCGAGGGCCACGTGTACGCGACGAGGTCGCGCCGCTCCGGCTGCAGGTGCACCATCTGGCCCGTGCGCACCAGCACGATGTCGCCGGGCTCGGGCGTGACGTGCGCGAGCTCGCAGGCCGCGTCGAGGTCCGCCGGCGCGATGGGATGACCCGGCTCGAGCACCTCGCGCCCGAGCGCGCGGGCGACGTCGAGGAGGACGCCCCGGCTCACGACGGCGCCGGCGCGATGGATGCCGCAGCGGGCCGCGCCGGCCTCCAGCGTGATGGTGGACGCCGGGTACCCGTTGTAGATGTGGCCGCCGTGACTGGCGTGGGCGAGCCCGTCCCAGTGCGTGGCGGCCTGCGTGCCCATGGAGAAGACGTCCTCGCTGAAGGCGACGAAGTCGGGGTCGGGGCCCTCCGGCTGGTTGACGTGGATCGTCGTCCGGGTGGGGTTGGCCCGGCCCTCGACGAAGCCGAGCTGGATCCCGTCGGCCTCCGACAGGGGCAGCCCCAGTGCCAGCGCCTGACCCGAGACCACGGTGGCGGTACCCCGGCGGCGCGCCGCCTCGTCGATCAGGTTGAGCGTGCCGATCTCGTCGTCGGGACCCCACCGTCCCCAGTTGCGCACCCTGGCCGCGACCTCGGTGAACGCGCTGGACTCGGGCACGCGGGCACACTACCGCCGCGTCCGCCGGCGCCCCGGTTGTCCGGGCCGGGGCGGCGGACGATACTGAGACCGCGGCGCAGAATCAGCGCAGCGAACTGGTCCGCCCGAGCGCGGAGCGGGCAAGCCTCAGGGAGGGATTGCGAAATGACGACGGTACGTGCGGCGGTGTGCACCGGGCTCAACGAGCCCTGGAAGACCGAAGAGCTCGAGGTCGACCCTCCGGCCAACCGCGAGATCCGGGTGAAGATGGTCTATTCGGGCATGTGCCACTCGGACGAGCACCTGCGCACCGGCGACATCAGCGCGCCGCCCGAGGTGCTCGAGATGATCGGCGTCAAGTCCATGTTCCCCGTCGTCGGCGGCCACGAAGGTTCGGGCGTCGTCACCGAGGTCGGGCCCAACGTGACCCAGGTCGCACTGGGCGATCACGTCGCCGTCGCCTTCATCCCCTCGTGCGGGACGTGCTTCTGGTGCGCCAGCGGGCGCCAGAACCTGTGCGACCTCGGCATGATGACGTTGGCCGGCGGCATGATCAGCGACGGCACGTACCGCTACCACCTTGGCGGCGAGAACGTGAACCGCATGGCGCAGCTGGGCACGTTCGCCGACGAGATGGTGTGCCACGAGAACTCGGTGGTCCGCCTCAACCCGTGGGACAACATGAAGGCCGCCGCACTGATCAGTTGCGGCATCGCGACCGGCTTCGGCTCCGCGGTCGACCGGGCGAAGGTCAAGCCGGGCGAGACCGTCGTGGTCGCAGGGTGCGGCGGCGTGGGCTCGGGCGCCATTCAGGGCGCGCGCATCGCGGGGGCGCGGCACATCGTGGCGGTGGACCCGGTGCCCTTCAAGCTCGAGAAGGCCAAGGAGATCGGCGCCACGCACACGGCGGCCTCGCTGGCCGAGGTGCCGTTCCTGCTCCCCGAGCTGACGATGGGCCGCAACGCCGACGTGGTGATCCTCACGCCCGGCGTGCTGCACGGCGAGATGATCGCCGAGGCCGCCCAGTGCGGCTCCAAGGACGCGCGCATCGTCGCCGTCGCCATCTCGCCGTTCAGCGCGATGGACGTGAAGCTGAACCTGTTCAACCTCGCCATGTTCAACCAGACGGTGATGGGCACGGTCTTCGGCTCCCAGAGCCCCCGCGTCCAGGTGCCGAACCTGCTGAACCTCTTCGAGAACGGCCAGCTCAAGATCGACGAGCTCATCACCCAGGAGTACACGCTCGACCAGGTGCAGCAGGGCTACGAGGACCAGGGTGCGGGGACGATCATCCGCGGCGTGGTGAAATTCGACAGCTGACCGGGCGGTTCCTCCGGGCCTGGTCCCGGCGGGCCGACGAGGTGGGCCGCCAGGCGGTCAGGCCCCGAGGTGCCGCGTAAAGCCCTCGGGAACGACGATGTCGTCGGGCCCGAGCTGGTCGATCGACGAATGCCCGAGGCCGAGCAGCGCCGACTCGATCCCGCCGCGCAGGATGTCGAGCACGTTCTCGACGCCGGCCTGGCCGTTGGCGGCGAGGCCCCACAGGTAGGCGCGGCCGATCATCACGGCGCGCGCTCCGAGCGCGACGGCCTTCACCACGTCGCTACCGCGCCGGATGCCGCCGTCGAGGAGCACCTCGACGTCCTGGCCGACGGCGCCGGCGATGGCCGGCAGCGTGCGGATCGTCGCCGGCGTGCCGTCGAGGTTGTTGCCGCCGTGATTCGACACCGAGATGGCGGTGACGCCGGCGTCGACCGCGCGCTTGGCGTCGTCGATCCGGGTCACGCCCTTCAGCATGAACGGGCCGCCCCACTGCTCCCGCAGCCACGCGACGTCCTCCCAACTCGGTGGCGGGGTCCCCATCCATTCGCCGTACGCACCGAAGAACGTTGGCCCCTGTTGGCCCTTGGGGACCATGTTGGGTGTCGTGAGGTCGGGGGCCTTGCCCGTCTTGGCGAACGACCAGAACCAGCGGGGGTGGGTGAGGGCCTCGGGCGCGAACTTCAGCATGGTGCGGAGGTTCATCGACTCGGGGATGGCCGGGCTGCCCCAGTCGCGTCCGTGTGAGAACGACCAGTCGAGCGTCGCGATGAGGCCGACCGCGCCGGCCTCCCGGGCGCGGTGGGCGCGGGCGAGGATCTGTTCGCGTGAGCCGATCCAGTAGATCTGGAAGAAGGTCTGCGGGTTGGCCGCGACCACCTCTTCGACAGGTTTGGAGCCGAACGAGCTGAGGCCCACGGCGGTGCCGCGGGCGGCGGCGGCTCGGGCGACGGCGACCTCGCCGTCGGGGTGGACCGCCTGCACCCCGGTGGGCGAGATCACCACGGGGAACGAGATGTCCTGGCCCATGACCGTGGTGGCGAGGTCCTTCTTCTCGGAGAGGCCGGCGACGTGGGGGGCGAAGCCGAGCTCGCCGTAGGCGCCCACGTTGTCCTCGACGGTGATGCCGCGCTCGGAGCCGGCGATCAACGCGCCGTAGACCGACTTCGGGAGGCGCTTCTCGGCGCGTCGCTGGGCCTCGGCGACCGTCTCGAACCACTTGTTAGCCATGTGCACCGGGACTTTACGCGCCCGGCTCCTCGACCCCCAGTTGGGTGCGGTGCTCGCTCGGTGGGTCCGGGTGTCGCCGGGGCGGTTTCGTCGGGCACGGCCGTCGTCGTGGCGCCGGATTCGGTGCAAGCGCCGTTGTACCTGGTGAGGGGGCTCCGGAAATCAAAAAATTGCTCAACAGGCGACGGTCGGCGGCCGAAATACCAGCGTGGCTCGGGAAAATGTGGGGCCGACGTCCGGGGCGGCGCGGCCGAGTGCGTGGTTCACGCTGGCCGACCTCCCTGCCGGCCTCGCGCTGGCGATCATCGTGGTCCTCTTCCCGGTCTCCTGGGCGGCGGCGTACTGGCTGGGCGGTGGCACCAACGTGCTGCCCGAGTGGTTCCTCATCCCGATCCTGCTGGCCGGCCTTCGCTTCGGCCCGCTGGGGGCGCTGCTGGCGGGACTGGCGGCGACGTTCGTCGCCGGCCCTCTTCTCCCGGCGAGCACCGCCACGGGTACGCCGCAGGCCGCGAGCGACTGGGTGACCCGCGGCGTCTTCTTCGTGATCATCGGCGAGCTCGTGACGTACCTCTTCATGATGGTGCGGCGTACGACAGGCGGTGCCGTGCAGGCGGAGACGAAGCACGAGAGCGAGCAGCGGTTCCGGGCGTTGGTGCAGCGGGCGACCGACATGATCACGGTGATCGACGCGACCGGCTGCGTGCACTACGACTCTCCCGCCGTCGAGCGGATCCTCGGGTGGGCGCCTCCGCAGCGTTTGGGCCGGAATGCCGGTGCCATCGTGCATCCCGACGACCAGCCGGCGGCGGGGGCGGCGTGGAACGCGGTGATCGCCGACCCGAGTCGTCCCCAGACCATAGAAGTGCGGCTGCTCGATACGACGGGCTCGTGGCACTGGGCGGAGTCGACGTTCACGAACCTGCTCGACGAGGCCACGGTGGAGGGCATCGTCATCAACCACCGGGTGGTGGACGAGCGGAAGGCTTTGCAGGACGAGTTGCAACACCGCGCCTGGCACGACTCGTTGACCGGCCTGGCGAACAGGGGCTTGCTGCGGGACCGGGTCGACGGCTCGGTCCCGGCGGTGTACCCCGACGGCGATCCGACGTCCGTTCTGTTCATCGACCTCGACGACTTCAAGACGGTGAACGACGGCCTCGGCCACGACACGGGGGATCAGCTGCTGGTCCAGGTCAGCGACCGGCTGCTCAAGTGCGTCGGGCCGTCCGACCTGGTGGCGCGTCTGGGCGGGGACGAGTTCGCCGTGCTGGTCGCAGCGTCTCCCGATGGCCCCGCTGCGGGCGGCAGCGTCGCCCAGCGGATCATCAATGCGATGCAGGAGCCGTTCGACGTCGGCGGCCACCGGATGTACGTCAGCACCAGCATCGGCATCGCCACCTGTACTCCCGGTGCGGCGGACGCGGATTCTGTGCTCATGCAGGCCGACATCGCGATGTACCACGCCAAGGCGAATGGCAAGAACCAGTTCGTCTTCTTCACCGACGAGATGCACAAGGGTGTGCTGCACCGCTTGGCGGTCGAGTCGTGGCTGCGCGACGCCCTCGCCAGCAACCAGTTCCAGGTGCACTACCAGCCGATCGTCGCCCTGGCCGACCAGAGGATCGATGCGGTCGAGGCGCTGGCCCGTTGGGAGCATCCGACCTTGGGGTTGCTCACCCCGGGCGACTTCATCGAGATAGCCGAGGTGACCGGCCTGATCGTTCCGCTCGGCAGGTTCGTGCTGCGGGATGCGTGCTACCAGATCCGGCGATGGCGCGACGAGTACGACGAGCACATGATGGTGAGCGTCAACTTGTCGGCGGCCCAGCTCCGCGACCACGAGATCGTGTCGAGTGTGCGGGAGGCGCTCGACGATGCGGGCATCCCGCCGGCGGCGTTGATGATCGAGGTCACCGAGGGCGCATTGATCGGCGACGTCGCCGGGGCGACATCGGTCCTGGAGTCGCTCCACGGCCTGGGGGTGACCATCGCCATCGACGACTTCGGCACCGGCTATTCGTCGCTGTCGCACCTCCAGCGGTTCCCGGTCGACGTCCTGAAGGTCGACAAGTCGTTCGTCGACGGACTGTGCAAGGGCAACGACGAGGCGACGCTGGTTCGGTCGGTGCTGGCCATCGGCGCCGAGTTCGGCCTCCAGGTCGTGGCCGAGGGCATCGAGTCCGCGGAGCAGGATGCCGAGCTGCGCCGTCTCGGTTGTGACTACGGCCAGGGCTACCTGTACGCGGCGGGCATGACGGCGCCTGAGCTCGACGAGCTGTGGCGCCTGGAGCGCGAGCTGGAGACCCTCGGGGGAGCGGGGCTCGGAGTCCCAGGAGCCGGTACCGGCGCCGGCTTCGGTCCCGGCTCGGGTGACGGCGACTCCTCGCCGGACGCCGCCGAGACGATGGCCGCGGTCGCCGAGACGATCGCGAGTGCCGCCCGGTGCCGTCGTCCCGGCGGGCAACCATCGAGCGGAGCTGGACTGCACGATGCGACGGTGGATCCGACGGAGCCGGCGCAGACGAGTCGGTCGAGTCGGTCGAGTCGGTCGAGGCGCTCGGCCTAGAGCTGCGGGGGCGGCAACCGGGGATCATCCGCCCGAAGCTCAGGTCCGTACCATGGCCGGATGGCGATCGAGATCCGTCCGGCGCGGCCCGGCGACATTCCAGCGGTTCTCTCGTTGTGGTCCGGGGCCGCGGCGCCGACGAGTACCGATGACCCGGACGGCGTGGCCGCGTTGTTGGAGCGCGACCCGGGCGCCCTCTTGGTGGCCGACGTATCCGGCCGGATCGTCGGGACGGTGATCGCGGCCTGGGACGGATGGCGCGGCTCCGTGTACCGGATCGTGGTGGCGCCTGAGTATCGAAGGGACGGGCTCGGCCGGCGCCTGTTGGACGAGGCCGAGAATCGACTTCGGCTGGTCGGGGCGCGCCGGATGCATGCGATCGTCGTCGGGACCGACCCACAGGCCCTGGGTTTCTGGGAGTCCTCGGCGTGGGAGCACCAGGCCTCCCAGCTCCGCTTCACCCGGAGCTAGATCGGGGCTCCGGGTTTCCCCCCCGCTTGTCGTTGCCGGCTCAGGCTTTGCCGTAGGGACTGTGCCGACCACACCCTGGACCGGAAGGACACACGGGGGACGAGTGGAGCGACCGTTCGTTCGCGGGCGCAGCCGAGCCACACGCCCGCTCCGTACGCCGCGTCGTCCGCGACGTGGAGGGCGACGTAGGGCCCGGGGCGGATGTCGGAACCGTCCTGCCGCTGCTTGCTGTCCTTCATCAGGTCGGCGAACGCCGGAATAAGCAGGGCGAGCGCGGCGGGTTTCCGTGTTCGCGGGAAGGCCAGTCCGGCCAGGAGAGCCGGGCTCCAGGCCCGCGTCAGGCCCGACAGTGCCGGCACCGCGGCGCGTGTGGTGCCGTCTGCGGCGATCCGGGTCGCGACGGCGACGGGGTCGTGAGTCAGGTCGCGCAGTCGGTGGGCCAGGAGACCGGTGGAAGTGGCGAGCGTGAGCAGCGCGAGCACGGGGCGGCGCTTCGCGGCCAGCAGCCACACCGCCAACGACCAGGCCGAGACGTCGAGGGGCGCGAGGGCCCTTGCGTGCCGGCGCGCGAGCGGTGCCGCCGACGTCCCGTAGAAGGTCCGCCGGGCCAGGAAGTCGCCGATGGTCGCAGGTCCGTCGTGCTCGACGGTGCTCTGCGGCACGAAGCGCACGTCCCAGCCGGCATCGGCGAGGCGCCAGACGAGGTCCACGTCCTCGCCGCCGCGCAACGTCGGGTCGAAGAGCTCCGGCCCGGATGCCACCGCCGCCCGCACCACCAGCGCCGCGCTCGGGACATAGGGGATCGGGGAGCCTCGCCGCACGAGCCCTTCAACGGGGCCACGGTCAAGAGACGATCGGACCGCTTCGTACCTCCGCACGGGGTCTTGGTCCTGGGTGCCCGATGCGTTGTGCGCGGGAACCACACGCGGCGCCACGGCACCCACGACGGGGTCGTCGAAGTGGCCCAGCAGCGGGTCGAGCCATGCGGGAGGGGGGACGCAGTCGGAGTCGACGAACGCGACCAAGGGCGTGTGCACCGCGGCGAGGCCGGCATTGCGTGCTCCCGCGGGACCGCAGTTGTCCGCCAGCGCGACGAAGCGCGCGCCGTGGTGTTCGGCGATCTCCTTGGTTGCTCCCGGGTCGGTCGACGCGTCGTCCACGACGACACAGGCGAGGTCGGGGAGGGCGTGGAGCAGACGGTCGAGCTGCGCCGGACGGTTCCGCACGGGGATCACGACGGTGACGTGGTCGTAATTGAACTCCGACGTCGTGGGCCGCGGGTTGTAGGCCCCCGACGAGACGAGACGGCGCGCCAGGAGACGCTCCCCCTCCCGGTCGTCGACCGGATGACCGGCCCGCCACCGGTCGATGAGGTGTTGCGCCCGCGCCGAGATCCGGAACAGCCGGACGGGGCTTCCGCCGAGGACGACGGCACCGTCGTCGAGGTGTGCGGTGGAAGCGGCTTGGTGCAACGTGAAGCCGGCGGGCAGTGGTGTGGTCCGGCGGTCCGGGGCCGGCCGCAGCGCGGGCCGTTCGGGCATCACGGGGGCGGCCATCCCCCAATTCTGGCAGTCGTTGACGTTGATTAGGCTGGGCCTTTGCCCAGAGGAGGTCGGGATGCTGGCTGAGGACCAAGACACCCAGGACATCGAGGACGTGTCCGACGAGGACATCGACGAGCTCCTGGTGGAAGAGGTCTCCATCGACGGGATGTGCGGCGTCTATTGAGCACGACCGAGGCGCGGCCGGCCCGGACCGGGGTCGGGACCGCGTTCGCAGCCGAGAGGGCGTGGCGGCTCAACCCGAACGTTGCCCTGCGTGACGAGGCGTTCGGCGCGCTGGCCTACCACTACGGCAACCGCCGCCTTGTCTTCCTCAAGTCCCGCACGTTGGTGACGCTCGTCGGCGCGCTGGCGGAGTATCCGAGTGCGTCGGCGGCTATCGAGGCGTGCGTGCCCGCGGACAGTCACGCGGCCTACGAGCGGGCGCTGGCCCGGCTGGCTGCCTCCGAGGTGATTGATGCGTGCTGATTACGAGACCGAGACCGAGACCGATCCCGAGACCGAGACCGAGGCTGGGGAGTTGGCGGCGCCCTTGTCGCTGAAGGACCGCTTCAGCCATGGTCTCGACGCGCCGATCTGCCTGACCTGGGAACTGACGTACGCATGCAATCTCGCCTGCGTCCACTGCCTGAGTTCGTCCGGACGCCGGGACCCGGCCGAGCTCACGCCCGCCGAGGCCCGTGCGGTGGTCGACGAGATGGTCGACATGAAGGTGTTCTACGTCAACATCGGCGGGGGGGAGCCGATGCTGCGCCCGGACTTCTTCGACCTCGTCGGGTACGCGGTCGACCGGCGTGTGGGGGTGAAGTTCTCGACGAACGGGACGCGGCTGACGGCGGATCGGGCCCGGCAGTTGGCGGCGTTGGACTATCTGGACGTGCAGGTGAGCATCGATGGTGCGAGTCCTGCGACGAACGACCCGGTCCGTGGTGAGGGTTCGTTCGCGGCGGCCCGTCTCGCGATGGACAACCTGGCGGCCGCCGGCTTCGGCCCGTTCAAGATCAGCGTGGTCGTCACCCGCCAGAACGTCGAGGACCTCGACGCGTTGGCCGCGATCGCCGATTCGTACGGGGCCCAGCTCCGCCTGACCCGGTTGCGGCCTTCGGGGCGCGGCGTCGACTCGTGGGACGCGCTGCACCCGACCGGTGAGCAGCAGAGACGGCTCTACCACTGGTTGCTCGAGCGTCCGGGTGTGCTCACGGGGGACTCGTTCTTCCATCTGTCGGCGCTGGGTGAACCGCTGGACGGTCTCAACCTGTGCGGGGCCGGACGGGTGGTGTGCCTCATCGACCCGGTCGGCGACGTCTACGCCTGCCCGTTCGTGATCGACCGCGAGTTCCTGGCGGGCAACGTGCGGGATCCCGGTGGGTTCGCAGCGGTGTGGCGTTCCTCCTCGCTGTTCACGTCGTTGCGTGAGCCTCAGAGCGCCGGCGCCTGTGCATCGTGCGGCTCCTTCGACGCCTGCCGGGGCGGGTGCATGGCGGCGAAGTTCTTCACGGGGTTGCCGTTGGACGGCCCCGATCCTGAGTGCGTGCACGGGCACGGCGAGGCGGCGCTGGCGACCCTGGCGGAGGGCGGGCGTCCACGGGCGGTCATCGGCCACTCGAAGGTGGCGTCGGACGGCACGCCGGTCCCGGTGCCGACCCCGGTGCGGTTCCGCTCGGCCGTCCGGGCCTGAACTTGAGCCAGCTGAGCCAGCTGAGCCGGCCGAACCGGTCGAGCCGGTTGCGCTGATCGACCGGTCGACTGATCGACGTGGAGCTGGGACGGGCCACCTGGCAGCAGGTGGAGGCGACGGGGGGTGACGCCCTGCTCGCGGTGCCGCTCGGTTCGCTCGAACAGCACGGGCCGCACCTGCCGCTCGATACCGACACCCGGATCGCCGAGGCCCTCACCCGGGGCCTGGCGGAACGACGCACCGGCGTGGCGGTCGCACCGGCGGTCGCCTACGGGGCGAGCGGCGAGCACGCCGCGTTCCCCGGCACACTGCTCGTCGGTCACGAACCCCTCGCCGCGCTCCTCGTGGAGCTCGTTCGCAGCGCACGTTCCACGTTCCGCGGCGTCGTGCTCGTGAACGCGCACGGAGGCAACGAGGCGGCGCTGGCCGACGTCGCAAGAAGGTGCGCCGCCGAGGGCGACGACGTGCTGGTCTGGCGTGCCACCGTGCCCGGGGGTGACGCCCATGCCGGTCGCACCGAGACGTCGCTGATGTTGGCCATCGACCCCGCCACGGTCCGCCTGGAGCTCGCCGAGCCGGGCTGCACCGAGCCGATCGATGCGCTGCTGCCCCGTCTGCGCGCCGAGGGGGTGCGACCGGTATCGTCCAACGGCGTGTTGGGCGACCCCACTGGAGCGAGCGCCGAAGAGGGGTGCGCCCTGTTGGACGCCCTCGTCGCCGACCTGGCGGCATCGGTCGCACAGCGCTGGTCCGTATCGTGAGCCCGGCCCCGGTGGCGGTCGTCACGGGCGCCGCCCGCGGCATCGGCGCCGCGACGGTGGATGCGCTCGTCATTGCGGGCTGGAACGTGGTCGCCGTCGACGCCGCCGCAGACGACCCGTCCCTGGACTACGCCCTCGCCACCAAGGCGGACCTCGATGCGTTGGTGGACCGGCACGGCGCGGCGGCCGTCCGCGGCGTCGTTGCCGACGTTCGCAGCCCCGCGGCCATGCGTGCTGCCGTCGACGAGGCGGTCCGGCACTTTGGCGGGCTCCACGCCGCGGTCGCGGCCGCGGGCGTCATCAGCGGCGGCCCGCCGCTGTGGGAAGCCCCCGACGCACAGTGGGACCTGCTCTTCGACGTGAATGTGAACGGGGTGCGCCATCTCGCCACGGCCGCGGTGCCCGCGTTGCTCCAACAGCCGCCGCCGCGCCACGGGCGTTTCATCGCCGTCGCCTCGGCCGCCGGGCTGCTGGGCCTGCGCCGCCTCGCCGCCTACAGCGCGTCGAAGCACGCCGTCATCGGCCTGATGCGCTCCCTGGCGGCCGACCTCGCCGGCACCGGCATCACGGCCAACGCGGTGTGCCCCGGCTCCACCAGGGGAGCGATGCTCGATGCCTCCGCCGCCGTCTACGGCCTGGCCTCCGCCGAAGAATTCGCAGGTCAACAGCTGGTGGAACGTCTCCTCGAGCCCTCGGAGCCGGCTGCGCTGATCGCGTGGCTGTGCGGCGCCGGCTCGGGTGGTGTGACGGGGGCCGCACTCCCGGTAGACGGGGGGATGACGTCCTGATGTCCTGATGTCCTGATGTCCTGATGTCCTGACGTCGTCGACGTCCCGGGGCGTTCGAAAGGGAAGAGGTGGTGGGGTCCATGGCCGAGGTCGAGTGCACGCATCTTGATCAGATCAAAGGCGCGAAACCGCTCACCGAGGGCTGCGGCGAGTGCATGAAGACGGGGGCCAGGTGGGTGCACCTTCGGCTGTGCCTGACCTGCGGCGAGGTCAACTGTTGTGACTCGTCGCCCAACAGGCATGCGACCAAGCACTTCCATGCTTCGGGCCATCCGATCGTCCAGTCCTTCCAGCCCGGTGAGGACTGGATCTGGTGCTACGCCGACGAGTTGATGATGGAGCCCAGCGCCTAGCGCCTCAGTGCGCAGAGTTCATTCGCTGGCGCCGTACGTCGTGTCCCGCCGCTCGGTGCGGGACGAGCCCACCGCGGTCACCGCCCGCCGCAGGTCGTCCACCAGCGCGGGCACCGTCGCCGCACTGCCGGCATGGACCGTCGCGTGCAGCGAGTCGGGCCGGTTCTGCCTGTCCAGGTACCACCCGTCGGCGGCCAGCCGCTCGCCCACCGCGAAGATGTCCAGCGCCTCGGGGTCCCGGGCCCCGAACGCGAGCACCGTCGCCGGCGGGTCCCCCCGCACCTCGAGCGCATCGATCGCGTCGACGCCACGGCGCAGCTCCAGGGCCGCGTCGTGGGCAACCCGGGTCAGCTCCACATACCCCGCACGTCCCAGGTGCATCATCACGGCCCAGGCGGCGGCGATCGGCCCGGCCGGCCGGGTCCCCGCCATCGCGGTCGACGCGTAGAAGCCGCCGAGCCAGTCCTTCGTGACGAAGAGCTGCTTGCGGGCGAGCTCGTGATCTCGATACAGGATCACCGACACGCCCTTCGCCGCGTACCCGTACTTGTGCACGTCCGCCGACATGGACGTGACCCCCGGCACCCGGAAGTCGTACGCTCTGTCGCCGTCTGGCAGCCGGCCCATATCGCGCAGGAACGGCAGCAGGAACCCGCCCATGCAGGCGTCGACGTGGCAGAGGATCCCCCGTCGCAACGCCAGCGCGGCGACGTCCACGACCGGGTCGATCACCCCGTGCGGGTACGTCGGCGCCGACGCCACCACCATGATCGTCTCGTCGGTGCACGCGGCCTCCAACGCCGCCGCGCTCACCCGGAAGTCCGCGTCCACCGGGACCCGGACGAGGTCGACGTCGAAGTAGTCGGCCGCCTTGGTGAAGGCGGCGTGCGCGCTCTCCCCGCACACCACACTCGGTCGCGCCAGACCCCGTTCGCGCCCCACGTCCCGTGCCGTCTTCACCGCCTGGAGCAGGCTCTCGGTGCCGCCCGACGTCAGGTATCCCTCGACCGCCCCGCCGGCTTCGGGCTCGTCGGCCCCGAGCAACGTCGCGGTGTTGCAAACGATGTCGTGTTGCATGACCCCGATGCTGGGAAACGCCAGCACGTTGAGCCCGTTCTCGGCGCTGAACAGCGCCAGCGCATCGGACAACAGTTCGTGCACCTCGTCGCCGGCCGAGTAGACGAGCGAGAAGACCCGGCCGCCCCGCCAGTCCTGGTCGTCCTGCTTGAGGGCGAGCAGCTGCTGCATGACCTCGCCCCGCGGCAGTCCCTTCCCGGGCATCGGGGTGTGCGGGAAGACAGCTCCGGACTCGGCCACGGCCGCGTTCTTAGCGCAGGCGGTGCCGACCCGGTGTTACGAGCTCACGAGCCCCAGATAATGGCCTGCGGCTCCGTGTACGCGAGCAGCCCGTAGTCGCCCCCGTCACGCCCGACGCCGGACATCTTGAAGCCGCCGAACGGCGCGTCGTGGTTGCGCTGCGCGGTGTTGATCCCGACGTGGCCGGCCTGCAGCAGCTTGGCCACCCGGAGCGCCCTCGCTCCGTCGCCCGAGAACACGTAGTCGTACAGCCCGAACTCCGAGTCGTTGGCGATGGCGATGCCCTCCTCCTCGTCGTCGAAGGGGATCATCGTGATCACCGGCCCGAAGATCTCCTCACGCGCCACCCGCATGTCGTTCGTGCCCGTAATCAGCGTCGGCGCCACGTAGAAGCCCTTGGGCAGGTCGGCCGGCCGCTCGCCGCCTATCACCACTTCGCCGCCGTCCTCGGCCGCCGTGGCGATGTGCGCCTCGATCCGTCCCCGCTGGGCCGCCGAGATCACCGGCCCGATGATGGTCTTGGCATCCGTCGGGTCGCCGACCTTCAGGAACCCGGCCATCTGCACCAGGCCCTCACGTACCTGGTCGAACACGCTGCGGTGCACGACCGCCCGCGTGGGCGCCGTGCAGATCTGGCCCGAGTGGAACGACCACGTCGACCCGATGCAGCCGATCGCTCCCTTGATGTCGGCGTCCTCGAACACCACGCACGCGCCCTTGCCTCCCAGCTCGAGCAGTGTGCGCTTCATCGTCCGCGCCGCCTTTTCGGCGATCGTAACGCCCACCTGTGTCGAGCCCGTGAAGCTGACGCAATCGACCTCGTCGGAATCCACCAACGCCGCCGAGGAGGCCGGACCGTTTCCGTTGACCAGGTTGACCACGCCCGGGGGGAACCCGACCTCGTCGAGGATCCGGACCAGCTCCACGATCGCGAGCGGGTCCTGCGGCGCCGGCTTCACCACCACGGTGTTGCCGGCTGCGAGCGCCGGAGCGACCTTCCCGGCCATGTTGACCATCGGGAAGTTGTACGAGGTGATGCACGCCACCACGCCGAGCGCCTGGCGGTTGACCATGCCGCCGATGATCCCGCCGGGCGCCAGCGGCGTCGCCTGGGCCGGCTGGGGGAGGAGTGGCGTCTGCAGCACCTGGCGCGGGTCCCGCGCGTATCGCTCGAAGCGGTCGGCCGCCACGGGGACCTGCATGCGCGAGCCGACCGTGGCAGTGGCGCCCGTCTCGGCGATGACCAGCGGGAGCAGCTCGGAGGACTTGGCCCGGATGGCGGCCGCCGCCTCCCGCATCAGGGCGCCGCGCTCCTCGACCGACCACGCCGCCCACCCGGGCTGGGCCTCCTTTGCCGCCGCCGCCGCTGCGAGGGCGTCGCCGGCACTGGCGTTGGGCGCCCGGCCCACCAGCTCCTCCGTCGCCGGGTTCACGATCTCGTACGTGCCCTCGGCTGCGTCGACCCACTTGCCCCCGATCAGGAGCTGCTGCTCGTCACGCGTCGTCTCTGCCATCTGAACTCCCGGGTCGGGCGTGCGCCAGCACATCTGACGCCCCGTCACATTCAACTCTGCACCGGCTCGGGCCGCCAAAAAGCCAGTTCGATCCCCCATCCGGCCCTGTCCGCCGCAGGCGCCCGCCGCGCGTTTTGTGCCGCCGTTGTGCAAAAGGCAGGACCTTCGACACTTCGCAAGGTCGGGTGCGCGGCGCGATTGTCTAAATTGGAAAACGTCCTCGGGGGAGTGAACGGAGTCTGGTCATGAGTCGGCCCGCCGATTTGGTCCCAAGTTCGCCGCGCCTGGACGCCAACCGTCCGGACGACGTGTCGGCAATCGTCGGGGCCTCGATCCTGGGCAGCGCCGACGTGGCACGCGCCCGCGAGCGCCGGCGGATGACGCGCCTGCGCCGGCTGGTCGCCCTCGCCGCACTCCTTCTGGGGTGGGTGGTCATCCGGACGATGCGCGGGCACAGCATCATGCCCTCGCTCCCCATCCCGCACTGGCTCGGCGGCTCGCTGCCGATCATCTTCATCGTGCTGATGCTCGGCGTCGTCATGCTGGCTCCGTTCCTCGGGGCCGGGCGTTCGCCGCACACGCTCGTACGTCCGGGCGAGACGGCCGTGGGTCTCAACGACCTCGTCGGCATCGACGCCATCAAGGCGGAGGTCGTGCGCTCCATCAACCTCTTCCTCGCCCACCAGACGTTCCGCGACACGATGGGTGGCTCGGCCCGACGCGGCGTCCTCTTCGAGGGCCCTCCCGGGACCGGCAAGACCTTCGTGGCGAAGGCCATGGCCAAAGAGGCGAACGTCCCCTTCCTCTTCGTGTCCGCCTCGGCGTTCCAGTCGATGTACTACGGCCAGACCAACCGCAAGATCCGCTCCTTCTTCAAGCAGCTCCGGAAGCACGCACACAAGGAGGGCGGCGCCATCGGCTTCATCGAGGAGATCGACGCGATCGGCGCTTCACGGCGAGGCATGAGCGGCAGCGGTGGGACCGAGGGGATCTCGGGCGTGGTCAACGAGTTGCTCGTGCAGCTCCAGTCGTTCGACAGCCCGAGCCGGAGCCAGCGCTTGGCCTGGGCCTGGATCGACCTGCTCAACCGGTACCTCCCCGACGGGTCGAAGTTGCAGAAGCCCAAGGTCGAGCCGGCCAACGTCCTCGTCGTCGGTGCCACGAACCGCAAGGACGACCTCGACCCGGCTCTCATCCGGCCGGGCCGTTTCGACCGCTCGATCTACTTCGGCCTGCCCGGCCGCCGGGCGCGCGGCGAGATCGTCGCCTACTACCTCGGCAAGAAGGCCCATGCCGCCGACCTCGATGAGCACGGCGCGGTTGACACGGTGGCGGGCATGACGTTCGGCTACTCGCCGGCGTCGCTCGAGCGCCTCATGGACGAGTCCCTGGTCATCGCGCTCACCCACGGTCGCTCGGCCATGACCATGGCCGACG
>Ga0210390_10000738_pt1 | contig 33779 bp, 34 predicted proteins | sample IncBWH11OmetaG_FD_161050 | JGI IMG/M metagenome (GOLD analysis project Ga0210390, IMG submission 161050) | Forest soil microbial communities from Barre Woods Harvard Forest LTER site, Petersham, Massachusetts, United States - Inc-BW-H-11-O ...
CCCAGTCCCACGATGCCCAGCGTTTTGCCTCGCAGCTCTGTCCCCTGCAAAGATTTCTTCTCCCACTTGCCAGCATGCATTAACTCATTCGCCCGGCAGAGATGACGTGCAAGGGCCAGCATCATTGCGAGCGTATGCTCCGCCACGGCGACAGCATTCGCGCCGGGCGTGTTCATGACTGCGATGCCCTGGCGCGTGGCAGGTTCCAGATCGATGTTGTCGACTCCCACTCCAGCCCGGCCGATCACGCGCAACTTGCGTGCTTTGGCCAAGAGCTCGGCGTTCACCTGCACTGCGGAGCGCACAATCAGCGCGTCCGCCGACTCGAGCTGGGCTGCTAATCCGCCCTCCATCTGATCGGGTGTAATCACAATCCACCGCGGCTCCCGCAGCAAGTCTACGGCCGCCGGGGATATTTTTTCAGCGATGACAATTTTCATAGTTGGTCAAATCGGCCACAGATTTCACGGATTTTACTGATAACGCGTTGTTAATAAATCCTAATCCGTGCTGATCAGTGAAAATCTGTGGCTGGTTTTGGACTCTCAACTGCGAGTCACTACTTCAGATCGCCGCTCTGGCATACACTTCCTGAGCCGCCCGCACCGCAGCGCCATACTCGACCGGCCACCGGGTAACGCTGGCGAGCACCTGCTCGAGAGCAGCCAGAATCCCAATGGTATCGAGATAATCGTAGTATCCCAGGTGCGCGATGCGGACCAGTTGTCCCTTCATCTCGCCTTGGCCATTCGCCACTACAGCAGCAAAGGTTTCGCGGAATTGTCTTACGAGATCGCCGGAATCGATGCCGCTCGGCATCTGAATCGCGGTCAGTGCGGCTGCTGGAGCCGTCGGGGCGAACAGCTTCAGCCCAAGTGACTGCGCGCCGGCTCGGGTCATCTCGGCGGCCAGTTCGGCATTGTCCACAAGCGCTCTGCGGCCAGCTGCGAGATCGCCGTCACCCATTTCCCGGATGAAATCTAGCGACGCCCCCAAGGCGGCGAATAGTGAAGTCGCGGGCGTGTACGCCGACTCGCCCTTGGCTGCGGCTTTGCGCTCCCTGCGGAAATCGAAGTAATAGCGGGGAGACTTCGCGGTTTCCATGCGCTTCCATGCTCGTTCACTGACGGCACAATAAGCGAGACCTGGTGGGATCATCAGCGCCTTTTGCGATCCGCCAATGATGACGTCAATGCCCCAGGCGTCCACATCAAAGTGAGTAGTGCCCAATCCCGTGATCGCGTCTACGACCAGCAGGGTGTTGTCGCCCACCTCCCGCACCAACTGCGCGATACCTTTTACGTCATGACGCGCACCCGTCGAACTCTCGGTCGATTGCACGTATACCGTGCGAATGTCCGGGGTGAGCTTCTGCTGAACTTCGTCGAGCGCGAAAGTCTGGCCGTAGGGCGCGCTGACGAGCTCCACAGCGCATCCGAAGGCTTTGGCCAGATCGCGCCAGCGCTCGCCGAATTTTCCTGCGGTCAGCACCAGCACTTTATCTCCAGGCGAGGTCAGGTTCGAAACCGAACCCTCCATAACGCCAGTCCCGGAAGATGCCAGCACCAGCACATCGTTCTGGGTGCCGATGAAATCCTTCAGGTCGGCCAACACCCGTGTGTACAGGGCACGGAAGTCCGCCGTGCGATGGTGCATGGCAAATGAGGCCATCGCAGTCTGGGCCGCGGGAAGAATGGGTGTGGGGCCGGGAGTGAAAAGACGGTTCTTGCGCAGCATTCCGAGAACATCCTTGGATATTGCAAAAATGTTGTTCCCAAGTAGTTTATCGGAAGCCGGTCGTTCTGACATGCATCGCGACCGCCTATTTCACGGGCACAAGCAAGCCCAAGGGCGGGCAAGAAAATCATGCGTGACCTGATTTTGACGCGAGAATTTCAGGTTTGGCTACTTCCGGCGGCTTGGCAAACAGGTCAGCGGCCTTGGCGAAAAGCGCTTTGGCTATTTCCCCGTTGAGATGTGCATTCCGTCCGCTCTCGTCCGCAAAAGTATCAAAGATGCCATATTTTCCGGGTCCCATCTTAATCGCGTACCAGGTAATTGTTCCCGGCTCACGTTCCGCGAGGGGTTGTGCCGATTTGAGGAACGCTTCCACTTCCTTCTCTTTGCCGGGCTTAGCTTCCAGTTGCGCCCAAATAGCTAATCTGCTCATACGATCGCCTCCTCCACATAAGATGCGAGACGAACGGATTAGTGTCAAACATTAACCGCGCACCCCCGGGCACCGACTGTCGCACCACTCCGCTATAATTGCCGCATCATGAGCCTGATCGAGCAGATTCAAAAAGACATCACCGCCGCCATGAAAGCCCGCGAGGAGCAGCGATTGTCCACGTTGCGCATGGTCAAGACCGCGCTCAAGAACCGCGAGATCGACAAGATGGCCCCGCTCGACGACAAAGAAGCGCAACAAGTGCTGAGCACGCTGATCAAGCAGCGCAAGGAGTCCGTCGAGCAATTCACCAAGGGAGGCCGCCAGGAAATGGCGGACAAAGAAGCCGCCGAGATCAAGTTGATTGAAGCTTACATGCCTAAGGCGGCCGGGGAAGACGAGATCGTAGTCGGCGTGAGAGCCGTAATCGCTGAAATGGGCTCGCCCACGATAAAAGACATGGGGACGGTGATGAAGAACGTGATGGCCCGTTTCGCTGCCGCGGGTGTTCGCGTGGATGGCAAGCAGGTCAGCGAAGCGGTAAAGCGAGAGCTGAGTCCGAAGTAATGGAGCACAGGCGTCGCCGTCCGTTTCACTTGCACCTCTGCAATTCTCGATAGGCTTCGCTCTTCGACATTCCCATTTCCTTGGCAACCTTCTTTAGCGCCGCCTTCTCGTCGACCTTCTCTTCCGCCATGATCTGCTCGACCCTCTCCCGAACCCTCACTCGCGGGGGCGCGGTTTGTTGCTCCCCTGCTTCCATTTTGCCAATCAGCAGCGTGATCTCGCCCTTGATGTCGCCGCGGGCCTTCAGCGTTTCCAAAACCTGCTGGGCGTGGCCACGCAAAAACTCCTCATGAATCTTGGTAACTTCGCGGGCAATGACTACATGACGTTGCCCTCCCAGAATCTCGACAACGTCTTCCAGCGCTTCTTTCACCCGATGGGGCGCTTCGTAAAACACCTGCGTCCGCGGCGATTCGCGGGTGCTCTCCAGAACCTGGCGCCGCTGGCCAACCTTGGCGGGCAGGAATCCGCTGAAACGAAATGAATCTGTGGGCAGGCCACTCGCAACCAGGGCGGCCAAAAACGCCGACGCACCCGGAATCGGAACGACCGGGATGTGATGCCGAATGGCCAGCGAGATCAGCCGAAACCCAGGGTCAGAAATCCCGGGCATGCCTGCGTCCGTCACCAGGGCAATTCGCGCCCTCTGCTCCAGATCAACCACAAGTTCGGCGGCGCGAGTCATCTCGTTATGTTCGTGGTAGCTGGTGGTGCGGGTTGTGATGCCGTAGTGGTTGAGGAGCTTTTGGGTCTGGCGGGTATCTTCGCAGGCGATCAGGTCAGCTTCCTTCAGCACCCGCAACGCTCGCAGCGTAATGTCTTCCAGATTGCCGATCGGCGTCGCCACGAGATAGAGTCCCGCGGACAGAGCGCCTCGGTTTCCGGTTTCTTCCAGCGCCATCGACGCGAGTCTACCACCGATGTAGGCGCGGGCGTCCTTGACCTGTGCTGTGGCACGATACCTTGATTGACGCGGGGCCGGGCAATACCTAGAATCAAGTTCAGAGAGCCTTACTCACGTTTCGCTGTATTTCACGGGAGCGATTTCAGGAGTCCATGCCACTTTACGAATACGAGTGCAAGAAGTGCCATCACCGCTTTGAGCGGATCGTGAAATATTCCGATCGCCCCATGAAGAAGTGCCCAGACTGCGGCGGTCCGGTCGAGCAGACCATCACCGCACCTGCCGTGCAGTTCAAAGGGTCGGGCTGGTATGTCACCGACTACGCCAAGAAGCCCTCGGCCACCGCATCCTCCTCGAATGGAGATTCCAAATCGAAGGACGAGGCCGCGTCTAAGAAGGAATCGGCTTCAAAAGAGGAGCCGGCTTCGAAAAAAGAAGAAAAGTCTTCGAAATCGACAGAAAAGTCCAAGTCGGAAACTTCCAGCAAGAAAGCCGAAAAGAAGTAAACACGCCCCGAATAGTGCAAAGGCACTGCGCGCGAGATCCTTCAGAACCTGACGGTCTCTCAGGATGACGTCACGACTTGTTACGCAGCCTACCTTACCTCCATGTCATGTCGTAGCCCAGCGCGCTAAGAATGTGGTTTTCGAACTCGTACTCCAGGATGACGCTGAAGTTGTCCCCTTTGAACTCCCACGAGGACGCGTACTTTGTCAGCTGAGGCTGATAAAACGAGTACGCTGTGGAAAATCGTACGTTGCAGGGCTGCGGACACGCAATCATGCCGGTCGGGTCGGCTCGCCGATTACCCGTGGCGGCGAAGAAAACCTCCGATGAAACATCTTGCTCAGCCGCCACCAGGAGCTGCTGAGGCTGCACATTCAAAGCTCGTGGATCGCCAGGACGCGTGTCTGGGGGCACGTTGGCGGGCAGGCGCTGCAGCGGATTGAGGTCGATTTGTTGCGCCACGCTCAGTTGCGCCTCGGCCCAGATCGCCTGCAGGTCGGCATCGGAATGCTGGGTCTTATTCACAAATCCGGCTGGAACCGGGCTGTGCGGACTTCCCCCGCATCCCAGCAGAAGCAGGGTCAAAACGACGGCGACGAGTACGCGCTTCATCTCTCTTCTGCGAAACACAACTGATGAGGCCATCGGCAGGGGATAGGCGTTGCAGACCTCCGAGCTTTGCCCAAACGTCATACGTCCTTCGCGGCACTTCTCTTTTTGGCGTCGCCCAATCTATGCGGTTGACCTGTGGAGGAGGGTCAGTCCCAAAACGGGACCGAATGCTCGAACGACTGTAGCCCGGAGTTCCCCGTAAGTCCAGTAGCGTTCGCTGTGGGCCAACTGGATCGCAAAGGTGCGTCGGGCAACCCGCCCTGAATCCGTTTCGCGAACTGTTTCATCTAACTGGAGTGAGATAGTCGTTATAACGAGGATTCATGATGATCAACATTCGGCGCAGCAACGAACGGGGTGGCGGCGACTTCGGCTGGCTCAATACCCGGCATACGTTTTCATTTGACCAGTATCACGATCCACGCTTCATGGGATTTCGTTCCTTGCGTGTGATCAATGAAGACCGGGTCGCGCCCGGCGAGGGTTTTCCCACCCATCCGCACCGGGACATGGAAATCATTACTTACATCCTGGAAGGCGCGCTTGAGCACAAGGACAGTCTGGGCACAGGTTCGGTCATCCGTCCTGGCGACGGACAGCGCATGAGCGCTGGCCGCGGCATCCGCCACAGCGAAATGAATGCGTCGCCCACCGAACCGGCCCATCTGCTGCAGATCTGGATCATGCCCGACCGAGCGGGTCATGAGCCCAGCTATGAGCAGAAGGCTTTTCCCGATGCTGAGAAGCGCGGCAAGTTGCGCCTGATTGCCGGGCCGGATGGCAAAGACGGCTCGGTGACTATCCACCAGGACGCGCGGCTATACGTGACTCTTTTGTCCCCCGGACAGGAAGTCGACCATGCATTGACCAAGGGCCGCTACGCATGGCTGCAGATCGCAAAGGGGACGGTAGAGTTGAACGGAAAGCTGCTCAAACAGGGCGATGGCGCCGCCGTGAGCGACGAGCCGAAACTGGCCATCAAAGGCATAGAAGACGCGGAAGTGCTGCTTTTCGATCTGGCCTGAAATGCTGGGCCTTGGATTTGCGCAGATCAACACGAATTCTCTAGGTTCAGATGAATCCGTGAGAATGTGTGAGATCCGTGGCCTGTCTTTGCCTGTGTCTGTGATTCAATAGAGACCGAGGGAACCCCATGGCAGATGAATCGAAGCCGATCCGCATTGTTCTGATTAACGGCAGCGTGCGCCCGGGAAACTACACCAGCATGGCGTCCGGCCTGGTGGTGGATGAGCTGCGAAAAGATCCCAAGGTCAGCGTCGAAGTGATCGATCCCCTGGAACTCAATCTGCCGCTGCCCGGAACTAATCCCCACGCCGAAGGAACCCGAAAGCTTCAGGAAGCCGTGAAGCACGCGACCCTGGTAATACTCGCGACCCCGGAGTATCACGGCAGCCTGAGCAGCGTCATGAAGTTGGTTATCGAGAACCTGGGCTTTCCGTCGGTCCTCGCGGGAAAACCGGTCGCGCTGCTGGGTGTGGCGGCGGGGTCGATTGGCGCCGTAAAGTCGTTGGAGCAGCTGCGGAGCATTGCTTCTCACATCGGCGCTTTTGTTTTGCCCCTTGGGGTTTCCGTCCCCAATGTGCAGAAGGTGTTTGACTCCTCCGGCCACGTACTCGACCCGGCAGTCGAGAAACTCGTGCGCAGCCTGGCGACGAATGTGATGAACTATATTCACCAAAACATTTGCCCGTCGGTGACACTCGAGCGTCTATTACGGCAGGGTACGTCGGCAGTGGCCAGGTGAAATTCGGGTTCGCGATGCCGTCTTCGATTCCCGCCGGAGTCAAGTGGATTGCAATCGTCTTCTTTCTCGCTGCGGTTTATCTCTGCTTGATCGGCATCCTCATGCTTGTGTCTCCTGGGTCGGTGTCCATGGCGCTGGGAGCGCCCCTGCTAAACGGTTTGGAGCTGGCTGGACCTTACATGTTTCTGCTGGTGGCCGGTGTGGGAGCGCTGATTGGGTGCGGGCTCGTGCGGCTGAATAACTGGGCGCGGCGGGCTGCCATTGCAGTCGCATTCGTGGGAGTCGTGATGCTGGTCCCTGGTGTTTCGGCTGCCGCAGTGGATTTTCGTGCATCACTGCTTTGGGGAGGACTGGGGATTATCGTTCGCGTGATAATCGTCTGGTATCTGTTTCAAACACCGACAGCGGAAGCTTTCGCAAGAGACTAGCCACGGATTTCGCAGATCCGTGGCTAATTTTATCTCTTAGTCTTTACCGGTTCTTCCTCGCCCACGCGCCTGCTGACGTCAAACTTTATCTTTCCAGACTTCTTGTCCGCGTCGACGATCACGTGATCGCCGTGCAGCACTTCACCGTCAAGAATTTTCAAAGCAAGTTGATCCTGCACCAGCTTCTGGATCGCCCGCTTCAGAGGCCGCGCTCCAAAATTCGGATCGAAACCTTCGCTGAATAGCAGATCCTTCGCCGCATCGGTTAATTCAAGCGAGATTTTGCGATCAGCCAACAGATGGCGCACATCTTCGAGGCGCAGCTCGATAATCTTCACCAGCTGTTCCTTGCCCAGTGGGCGGAAGATGATGATGTCGTCTACACGATTCAGGAACTCCGGTTTGAAATGTCCATGCAGAACGTTGATCACCTGCTTCGACGCTTCTTCAAATTCCTTCTCGGAGCGCAGGCCCTCGGCTTGCAGAAACGACGATCCGAGGTTCGACGTCATAATGATCACGGTATTTCGAAAATCCACCGTCCGGCCTTTCCCGTCCGTGAGACGGCCATCGTCCATCATTTGCAGTAGGACGTTGAACACATCGGGATGCGCCTTCTCGATCTCATCGAACAGAATGACCGCATACGGCCGCCGCCGCACCTGCTCCGTAAGTTGCCCGCCCTCCTCATAGCCGACGTATCCCGGAGGCGCGCCGATAAGCCGCGAGACTGTATGCTTCTCCATGTATTCGGACATGTCTATCCTCACCATGGCGTGCTCATCGTCAAAGAGAAACTCGGCCAGCGCCCGCGCTAGTTCGGTCTTGCCGACACCAGTAGGTCCGAGGAAAATAAACGAACCAATAGGCCGTTTGGGGTCGCTCAAGCCCGCGCGGGACCGGCGAATGGCGTTTGAAACCCGCTGCAGGGCCTCGTCCTGGCCGACTACGCGCTCCCGCAAACGATCTTCCATGTTGATCAACTTCTTGACTTCGCCCTCGAGCATCTTCGACACCGGAATGCCCGTCCACTTGGAGACGATGCGGGCGACGTCTTCTTCGTCGACTTCTTCTTTCAGCATCCGCGACTTGCCTTTGCCGTCCATCTGCGCCGTGAGCTTGTTGAGTTCCTCTTCTGTTTGGCGCAACAGGCCATAGCGGATCTCGGCCACCCGCTGCAGATTACCCTTGCGCTCTTCAGCCTGTTCTTCGGTCTTTAACTGCTCGATCTTTTCTTTGAGAGAGCGGGAGCGGGCGATGAGGTCTTTCTCACGCTTCCAGTTGGCCTTCAGCGTATTGGCTTTTTCTCGAATTTCCGCAAGTTCTTTGTCGATCAGCGAAAGCCGTTCTCTCGAGTTGCGGTCGTCTTCTTTTTTCAGCGCTTGTCGTTCGATTTCGAGCTGTGTCGCTTTGCGTTCAAGCTGGTCGATATCCGTTGGCAGCGAATCGATCTGAATGCGCAACGAGGCCGCGGCTTCATCGATGAGGTCAATCGCTTTGTCAGGCAGAAAACGATCAGAAATGTAACGATGCGACAGAGTCGCGGCCGCGACAATCGCCGAATCTTTGATGCGCACGCCATGATGTACTTCATAGCGCTCTTTAAGCCCGCGCAGGATGGCAATCGTATCCTCGACGTTAGGCTCGCCGACAAAAACAATTTGGAAACGGCGCTCCAGAGCCGCATCTTTCTCGATGTGCTTGCGGTATTCGTTGAGTGTAGTCGCGCCAATCGCGCGCAATTCGCCACGAGCCAGCGCCGGCTTGAGCATGTTGGAAGCGTCCATCGCCCCCTCGGCGGCGCCTGCGCCGATTAGGGTATGCAATTCGTCGATGAAGAGAATGATCTGACCCGAGGAATCCTCGATCTCTTTCAGCACCGCCTTGAGGCGATCTTCAAACTCGCCGCGGTATTTCGCACCCGCCAGCATCGCACCCAGATCCAGCGCAACCACCCGCTTGTTCTTTAGCCCTTCGGGGACGTCGCCCGAGATAATGCGCTGCGCTAATCCTTCGACGATGGCGGTCTTGCCCACGCCCGGTTCTCCGATCAGCACCGGATTGTTCTTGGTTCGCCGGGACAGCACCTGCACCACACGGCGGATCTCTTCGTCGCGGCCAATCACCGGATCGAGCTTGCCGCTACGCGCCTGCTCGGTCAGGTCGCGGGTATAACGCTCGAGCGCCTGGTACTTCTCCTCGGGATTCTGGTCGGTTACTTTTTGCGTGCCGCGGACTGAAGTCAGTGCTTTCAGAATGGCATCGTGGGTTGCTCCGTGCCTCGCCAGGATTTCCCGCGCCGTATCGCGCTTCAGTTGTGTCGCCGCGAGCAGCAAGTGCTCGGTGGAAACGTATTCATCCTTGAAATTGGCGGCTTCCTTGAAGGCGAGCTCCAACAGTTGATTCACCGCGTTGGAAATCGTCGCTTGCGCTGCGCTACCGGAAACTTTGGGCAGACTCTCAATGGCTCCGTAGGCATCGTGCAACACTGCCTGCGGACCGATCCCGATTTTTTCCAGCACTGGCGGGACGATCCCTTCCTTGTCCTCGACCAACGCGGCCAGCAGATGCACCGGCATCAGTTCGGGATTGCCGTGCTCGGATGCCAGATTATTGGCGCGCTGAACAGCCTCTTGCGCCTTGACCGTTAATTTGTCCCAACGAATTGCCATAACTTTTCCTTTTATCTATTGTCAACCTGAGCGAAGCGAAGGGTCTAGGTATTTGTTCGTGGCGAAAGAATGCATGGATTCTTCGCTGCGCTCAGAATGACAAGGGTACATAGAAAACGGGAGACGGTCATCTCTACCGTCCCCCGTCAAAACTGGCGAGCCTTGCTCGACCTGGACGGGTCAGAGACCCGTCCCCACGCGAATCCGGGTTACGCGGCTTTGCTTGGGCCCTTGGCGTCGAGGGTCTTCTCGCTGCCAACGTTGACTTTGATCTGCTTGGGCTTGGCTTCCGCCTTCTTGGCCAGGCTGATCTTCAGAATGCCCTTGTCGTAGGTGGCCGAGACTTTCTCCGCGTCCACGGTGGTAGGCAGAGTGAACGACCGAGTGAAGCTTCCATACTGCCGCTCCACGCGACGGAAGTTTTCTTCTTTCTCTTCCTTCTCGAACTTGCGCTCGCCGTGCACGGTGAGGGTGTTGTTCTCAATGCGGACGTCGATGTCCTTCTCGTCAATGCCCGGAACTTCGATCTTCAGCGCGATGTTGTGCTCGTCTTCGTACACATCCACGGGCGGGGCAAAATTGCTCGTTGCCAGGGATTGATCCTGCGCCTCGGGACCAAACGAATCACGGAACAACCGGTTCATGCGGTCTTGCAGAGTGGTGAACTCACGGAAAGGCTCCCAACGGGTTAAAACGGTCATAGCTAAATTCCTCCTTCAAAGTCTTGGTGGTTTGTATGGCTTCCTGCACTTGCTTGGATGCCTAATTAGTGTAAAGGAAGCATAAAACTTGAGTGTATTATTGTCAATATACTAATTTACCTTATTTACATTAACTTACAGCCAGTACAATACACTTCAAGTATGCGGTTTCTGGCACTGTTAATAGAATGGGATGGTCTTTGGCCTGGGTACGGTTCTCCACAATCCGAAGATTTCTGTGCATATCTCGGGCAGCTTCCGCCACCACTTCCGTGAACTTGCCGGAGCTGACATGGTACGAGCAGGAGCAGGTGACCAAGATCCCTCCGGGACGAAGCATCTTCAGAGCCCGAAGATTGAGCTCTTTATAGCCCCGGAGAGCAGTTTCGAGATTGTTCTTGCTCTTGGCAAAGCCGGGGGGATCGAGCACGATTGTGTCGTACTGCTGTCCGGCACTCGCATAGTCCCGCAACAGGTCGAAAGCGTTGGCCTCGATCCACTCGATCTCGCGCCCATTCAGGGCGGCGTTACGGTCCGCAATTTCGAGGGCAGGACGTGAGCTGTCCACCCCCGTGAGTTTTGAACACTGCTGGGCCAGATGCAGGGCGAATCCCCCGTGGTAGCAAAAGACGTCCAGCGCTTCACCGCGTGCATACTGCGCCGCCGCCGCATAGTTTTCGCGTTGATCGAGAAACGCGCCCGTCTTCTGGCCTTCAAACGCTTCGTAGTGGAAGCGAAGTCCATTCATGGAAAACACTGTGCTCGTCTTCTTGCCTTGTAAGAGGCCAGAGGGGCGGGCGGGAAGTTGCTCCAACTCGCGCACCCGTGGGTCGACGCGCTCTGCGATTGCCGCAGGACGCAGCCGCGCCTCTAGTTCGGAAACTATGATTTGACGCACCGCGTCCGTATCCATGGCCTGGGTCAGCACCTGAAGCGAAAGCAAGTCGTTATAACGATCCACAATCAGCCCCGGCAAGAAATCCGCCTCGCTGAAGACGATCCGATAGGCGTCCGTGTCCCGCACTACTCGCTCGCGATAGGCAATTGCATCCTGGATGCGCCTTCGCAATAAGCTGTTGAGATCCTTGACGGCATCGCGAGAAATCAGACGGATCGCAATCTGCGAAGCGCTACTGTAGAGTGCCGTGCCCAGAAATCTCTCGCGATCGTCAGCCACGCCAACCAGAGCACCGGGAGCCACGCCGTCCGCCGAAGCGATGTCAGAGCGATAGACCCACACGTGTCCGCCCTTGAGCCGGTCGGCACCCCGACGGGAAACCTTCACTACGGGAAGTCCGCGAAGCTCCTTCGATTTTCCTGGCATGGAGGAATCTTAACCCGCCGGGGTGATGGTTCGGCGAGTGCAATGCTTTTCCGCCCGCGATCGTACTTCCGGGCTCAATTAAGGCGCCAGCAGAGTGACAGCATCGCGGACCATGGCGATGGTCGCGGGAAGCGTACCTAATAGTTCTCCGTCAGCCTCGACCAAAATACGGGACTTCGCTTCGGTGGACGATGCCGCATCGCGGCAGACCGCGGCTGAGCCGGAAGCCAGTTCGATTCCAGGGACTCTCCATTGTGTCCCGAAGAGGCCGCGCAGCACGTATCGCAGATAGGCCAACCGGCTGTGAGTTTGAAAAAGTACAAAGCGAAGCTCGTCACGATCGAGCGATGCTTCTGGTGCAAGTTTGCGCAGGACTCCGCCAAAATTGCCGATGCGGACCGCCAGTAGCTGCGAAACTTCTGTTTGACGAGTTTTTCCTCCCTCCTTGATCTCTACGATGAAATTTTCCATCTTGTGGGTGAGCCACAGGCCCGTCGCTTTCACGCAATAGGCGGCCATGCCAAAACGCCGTTTTGCGAGTGGGTCGAGTTCGTAGAAGACGCGCGCATCCATTCCGATTCCGACAGTAACGGTGAAATATCGTGTAGCGCGCTCGCCGGAGAAGTCCTGATACTCGATTTGACCGACGGCGATGCGGCGAGGCTTCGCGGTTAGAGCAGCCCGGACGGCGTCCTTGGGAGAAAGCGGCAGTCGCAGATCATGCGCCAGAGAATTGGCGGTGCCCAAAGGAATGATGGCCAATGCAGCATGAGTGCCTACCAAGCCTTGCAGTACGTCGTGAATGGTGCCGTCGCCGCCGCAAGCGAAAACGGTGTCGCAGCCGTCGGCGAGCGCTTGCTTTGTTTGGTCGGTGGCATCCGATGCGGCGCGAGTAGGGGCGGTCGAGGCTTCTACCCCTGCGCTTTGCAGTACTGAGAGCGCAGCTTCAATATCTGCCAGGCGGTGTCCACTGCGTCGTCCGGAGAGCGGGTTGTAGAAGAGAATGGCTTTGCGCATCGCTCACGGGGATTCTATCCGAAGATGCGGAGGCTGTCGGTGCCGCTGCGTTCTGGGGTTGGATTTGTGTGGGTCTGCTGAGTCTCAGATTCGGGCCGGGTCGAAGACCCGGCTCCCCACGGTTTTATTCGGGTTTTCCGCGGGCGCCCCACTCCCACATGCCAAACATCGCCTTTTGCGGCAGGGGGTGGCCCACCTGGCGGGCGAGCATGCAAATCTGGCCGCGATGGTGGCCATCGTGCGCGATGAGATAGCCGAAGAATCCGGCTACGTCGGGGCGGAATCCCTTGACCCGGCCATCGCTTTCAAGCGCCGACTTCAGTACCACGCTGAGAGCTGCACCGCTCTGCTCCAGCGCTTTCGTTGCGTGCGCGGGAGTCACCCTGGCGCGATCCAGTTGCTCCGGAATCTTACTTCCCTTGGCGGCGGCCTTCAGCCACATCACACGGACGTTGTGCATGTGGGCCACGATGGCGGCGATGGTGCGTCCTTTGCCGCCGGGCGGATCGGCGCGCCACGATTCGGCGGGCAGATTTTCGATCATGTAATGGTTGATGCGGTCGTTGGTATCGAAGGAAGTCAGCAGGGCTTGGGGCAAAGAGAATGCGGTTGGCGTGGCTTTGGGCATGATGATCTCCCTAATTCACGCGAGTTTAGCTTGCTCTCGCTTAATCGCGTAGACGTAATGTAGCAAATTCACTCTCGTCACTTCTTTCCATATTGTCATGCCGTTTTTTTCGGCCACACGGCGCGACGCCAGATTCTCGGGGCGGATCAGGTTTAGAACAGGCTGGCTGCATTAATTTCTAGGCGATTCCTCGCCTATAATCTTTTTCGATGGCCGCGAAAGATATCGAGCAGAAGACCGAAGCGCTCCGCGAACAGATCCGGCACCACGAATATCGCTACTTTGTGCTTGATGATCCCGAGATCAGCGACGCCGCGTTCGACCAGTTGATGAATCAGCTGAAAAAGCTCGAAGCCGAGCACCCCGCGCTGATCACACCCGACTCTCCTACCCAACGCGTTGGAGGCAAGCCGCGTGAGGGTGTGGTCAAAGCGGCGCACTCGTCGCCCATGCTTTCGCTCGACAACACCTACAGCGTCGACGAGCTGCGCAACTGGGAGCGGCGGGTTCACGAACTCAGCGGGCGCAAGGACATTGATTACGTTTGCGAATTGAAACTGGACGGCATGTCGCTGGCGTTGCTCTATGAAAATGGCCGCCTGGTGCGGGGCATCACACGCGGCGACGGCTCCGTCGGCGAAGATGTCACGCTCAACGTGCGCACGGTGCGCTCGATTCCGCTTTCCATTCCGAAAGAGAAGCTCAAGGCTGCGGGCATTCCCGCGAATTTCGAGGTGCGCGGAGAAATGCTGATGCCGCTCGCGGCGTTTCGCAAGATGAACGAGGATCGGGAGGAGAAAGGGCTGTCCGTGTTTGCAAATCCGCGGAACGCCACGGCTGGGACAGTCCGCCAACTTGAGCCCAGCATCGTAGCACAACGGCGCCTCGATTATTTTGCTTACATGCTGTTGCAAGAGGGGCGCACCCTTTTCGACCGGCATTGGGAGAGTCTGAAAGCTCTCGACGCTGCCGGCTTCAAGGTCAATGCCAGCCGCAAACTGGCCAAGAGCTTTGAAGAAGTGTGGACGTTCATCGAGCAAGAGGAAGTGAAGAGGGAAAAACTTCCCTATGAAATCGACGGCATCGTCATCAAGGTAGATCGCACCGCGCTGCAGGAGGAACTCGGTTTCACCGGGAAAGCGCCGCGCTGGGCGATCGCTTACAAATACGCGGCCCGGGCCGGCATCACGCAGATCGAAGGCGTTCTGGTACAGGTCGGACGGACCGGTAAACTTACCCCGGTGGCAATGTTGAAGCCAGTGCCCATTGGCGGCACCACGGTCAGCCGCGCCACCTTACACAACATGGATGAGATCGAGCGGTTAGGCGTGAAGATTGGCGATTGGGTGGAGGTCGAGCGCGGAGGCGATGTCATCCCCAAGGTTACGCGCGTTGTGGAAGATAAAGATCACCCGCGCGGCCACAAAGTATTCCACATGCCGGAAAAGTGTCCGGTATGCGGCACCAAAGTCGTGCGCACGGAAGGCGAAGTGGACTACCGCTGCGTGAACGCCAACTGTCCGGCCAAGCTGCGAGAAACTATTCTGCATTTTGCTTCCCGGGGGGTGATGAACATCGACGGCATGGGAGAAGCGTTGGTGAATCAACTCTCCGATCGCGGGCTGGTGAAGGATGTCGCCGATATTTACAAGCTGACGAAGGCCGACTTGCTGTCGCTGGAAAGGATGGGCGACAAGTCGGCGCAGAATGTGCTCGACGAGATTGAGGCGTCCAAGAAACTGCCCCTGGAGCGCGTCATTTATGGTCTAGGCATGCGCTTCGTCGGCGAGCGTACGGCGCAGTTCCTGGCTGAACATTTCGGGTCGATGGATGCGCTCATGAATGCCGGCGAAGAAGAACTCCAGCAAGTGAACGAAGTCGGGCCACGCATCGCGCAAAGTATCGCGGAATTTTTTCAGGAGAAGAAGAACCGTGAACTGGTGGAGGAATTACGCAAGGCCGGCTTGACCTTCACCGGAACCAGGAAAGAACGCGGTACGAAACTCGCTGGGAAAACGTTTGTCCTGACCGGCACGCTCACACGCCCGCGCGACCTAGTCAAGAAGATGATCGAGGATGCCGGCGGACGCGTCGCAGGTTCGGTCAGCAAGAAAACCGATTATGTGGTCGCCGGGACCGACGCTGGTTCGAAACTCGACAAAGCGAAAGAACTAGGAGTAAGCGTGATTGGCGAAAACGACTTGGACAAATTGCTCGGGCACTGAATTCCACTTCAACTACACAGATTTCCCTCCTCTTCCTCTACAAAAACTTACAAATTCTTGACATTCTTATGACAACAATCAGCCTGTTTCCGCCTAATCTCAGCCCATTGGTTACTGCCATCATCAGCCAGGACTTCGGGGGAGGTTTTCTGGCAAGGATGCTTTCATAAACGAGCGAGAGGGTAGATCGGTTTGGTGCCCTTTCCTTCGAGGCAGTTTCATGGAGATGCGCATTGGCGCATAGGGAGCATCGCGGCCACGTATTTCAGGTTCGTGATTGTGCGCTGTTGCGTTCGCGGCGTTCATCCTGGGCGATGTTTTCGCCCTTCGAACACTCGCTCAGGATGACGTCGCTGATTTCAGCGCCTCTCGAATTCTCTGGTATGTAGTGTCCAGGCTTTCCGGCAAGATTCGCGTTTCCCCAACCACGGAAACAAAATTCGCGTCCGCCACCCAGCGCGGCAGTACGTGCATGTGGATGTGTCCAGCGACTCCGGCGCCGGCGGCCTTCCCGATGTTCATACCCAGGTTCACCCCATCCGGCTTGTAGAGTTGCCGCAGCACCCGTTCCATTTTCTGCGACAAATCCATCAACTCGTGTGAAGCGTCGAGCGGCAGTTTCTGCAACTCGTCGAGATGCGCGAACGGCACCACCATGACGTGCCCCGGCGTATAGGGGAAAGTGTTCAGCACGATATAACAATCATGGCCCCGGTGCACGATGCGGGCTTTGACATCGTCCCCCGCCTTGGGTAGTTCGCAAAAGATACAACCCGAGGTCTTCTCGCCTGCGGTGACATAGGCGTAACGCCACGGCGTCCAGAGATAGTCCATCGCAGGGCAGAGTAGCAGATAGCGGCGATCTTCGGAAAGATGCAGGGAAATGAATGTCGTTAGCACATGATATGTCCGGTAGGAATAGCAAGTGATCTGTACCGCTTTGCAGGCGGCGAGGGTAGGAGACCATGGGCAGCGGCGGCGGAGATTATCGACATCAGCGACCGGCAGATGCGATCTGGACAATATCTTCTCCCTGCAATGGCAGCGTACGGTGAATCGCGACAACACCGTCAGCTTCGAGAATCTGCATCTGCAGATCGAAGCAGTGCGCTGGCGCGGCACCCTGGCAGGTTGCACGGTCGCAACCCACCCCCAAAACCAACCCCACGGCTTCCAAAACCGGACATTTTAACTTGCTAACGACATGTGCATGATTTTTCATCTTCCTGGCTGCGTGGCCCGGATGTGTCTTGTTTAGTCACCTAGCGTGCCACGTCCCTCCGATTACAATCGCGCGGGGGGGAAATCTTTATGAGCATGTTCAATGAGGGCCCGGGCAAGATCATCAATGCAAGTGCAAACCCAATTTTCCGCCTGCTCGGGCTGGGCATCGTTGCCTTCGTGCTCGTGATGCTTGCCTTTAGCTCCGTGGCCAGGGTCGAATCCGGCAATGTGGGTCGGTGGCAGGCCGAACGCCGCATCCGGCAAGGCTGGAGGCGATCCTTATTTCCTTGACAGGCAGGGCCGCTTAAGGCACATTTACCTCTAAGTTTGGCCCGTCGAGCCCCGCTTCCCGAACTGGGGAAGCCCGGACGGAGCCGACCTCCCAGGGGGTAACATGAAAACTGTCGCTGCGATTCTCGTCCTGCTGGTTTCGCTTAGCATAACTAACGCTCGCGCCCAGGCTCCGGACCACCACCACCACAACAACCAATTGAACGTGGTTGTCATCTTCCAGGAAAATCGCTCGACCGACAACCTGTTTGGCAGCAACCCATACTTCTTGCCAGGTGTGGACATCGCCACCAGCGGAACGAATTCTCAGGGTCAACAGGTTCCACTTACCCCCGTGCCGCTGGCCAACAATTACGATCTGAGCCATGCACATTCGGCCTTCGTGGCGATGTACGACAACGGAAAAATGGATGGAGCCAACAAGATCTCAGTGACCTGCAACAAGGGTGCTCAGGGCTGCCCGCCTGTCAACCCGCAGTTCAGGTATGTCGACAATTCGACAGGGACCTTGGATCCCTACTTCCAACTAGCTCAGCAGTACACCTTCGGCGATCGCATGTTTCAGACCAACCAGGGGCCAAGTTTCCCTGCCCATCAGTTCATTATTTCCGGAACCTCGGCGCCAAGCGAATACAGCGATCTGTTCGCCTCTGAGAATCCGCAGGGTGTATCGAATGCGGGCAACGACACAGGGTGTACAGCGCCTTCAGGCGAATACGTTAAGCTGATTGATCCCAGTGGCAGCGAGGCGCAGACGATGTATCCCTGCTTCGACCATCAAACCCTAGCGGACTCGCTCGACTACGCCGGAGTCAGCTGGCGATATTACGCTCCCTCGGCAGGTTCGATCTGGAACGGGCCCAATGCAATTCAGCATTTGCGTAACGGCCCGGATTGGGGCAACGACGTCGTTCTGAATCCCTCGCAAGTGTTGACCGACATCAGCAACGGCAACCTCGCCAACGTTAGCTGGGTAATCCCGTCCGGGCAGGAATCGGACCATGCCGGAATCAACAAAGGTTTGGGGCCATCCTGGGTTGCATCCGTTGTCAACGCCATCGGCCAGAGTCAGTACTGGGACAATACTGTCATCTTGATCACTTGGGACGACTGGGGAGGATGGTACGACCATGTTGCCCCGAGTGTCGTCAACTCCTACGAATATGGTTTTCGCGTCCCGCTGATCGTCGTGTCTCCCTTCGCGAGACAAGGCTACGTTTCTCACGTGACCCACGACTTCGGCAGTATTCTCCATTTCATCGAAGAGGTTTACAATTTACCTTCGCTCGGATATGCCGATGCCACTGCCGACGATCTCTCGGATTGCTTCGACTTTCACCGGCACAACCGATTTCAGAAGATTGCAGCGCCGCACGACGCCAAGTATTTCCTGAACGACAAGACGCCACCGACTGACCCAGACGACGATTAACCACGACGATTAACGGGGGCCGATAAGGCCCAACCCCTGAGGGTTATGGCTGCGAAGGAGCACGAAGGCACATCCGCCCTGCTAGGATATGCCTCGTGCTTCCACTGCTCGATGTTCGTGGTCTTGCTGTTAGCTTCCCAACCCAGGGTGGTAGTGCTACAGCTTCCCTGACGGCAGTCCGTGATCTCAGCTTCAGCATTGCCCCGGGGGAAGTTCTCGGCTTGGTCGGCGAATCTGGCTCGGGAAAATCCGTCACCTCACTTGCCCTCATGCATTTGCTTCCCCAGCAGGCGCAGGTCGCCGGGAAAATACTGTTTGCCAACGGAAATGGTTCGTCGCGGGACCTTTTGCGGCTTCCGAACGAAGAGATGCGAAGCCTGCGCGGATCACAGCTGGCCATGATTTTTCAGGAGCCCATGACCGCGTTGAATCCAGTCATGCGGGTGGGCGAGCAGATTGCCGAGGCCGTCGCCGTGCACGCTCAGGTCACGAAGCGGGAGGCCTGGAATCGTGCCGTCGCGGTGATGGAAGATGTAGCGATCCCGACCCCGGCTCTCCGTGCTCGCGACTATCCATACCAGCTTTCCGGAGGGATGCGCCAGCGAGTCATGATTGCCATGGCGGTGGTGAACCGTCCCGCTCTGCTGATTGCCGATGAGCCTACGACCGCTCTGGACGTCACCGTGCAGGCGCAGATTCTCGCCCTCCTCGCCGAACTACGCGCAAAGTTTGGCCTGGCGATGCTCTTTATCTCGCACGATCTTGCCGTGGTCTCCCAGGTCGCCGACCGCATTGCGGTGATGTACGCCGGCAATCTCGTGGAACTAGGATCGAAACGAGAAATTTTCCACGCTCCAGCCCATCCCTACACGCGTGGACTTCTGAATGCCGTACCCACGCTGAAAACAGATCGCACGCGGCCACTCGCAACCATCGAGGGCACAGTACCGTCCACACAGGCTATTCTCACTGGATGTCCGTTCGAGCCTCGCTGTGAATTTCGTGTGGCGGAATGTGCGCGCGCACTGCCCCCGCTTCTGGAGGTAGCGCCGGGCCATTGGGCGCGGTGCCCAGTGGTCAATCCATGATGGACTCCGTGAAGGAGCGGACACTCCTGCCCGCTTTCTAGCGGCGATTCTGCGAGCAGAGCCAAACACCAACATTGAAATCAAAGCCAGGACAGAAATCTGCCGACCCACACGGGTTCCGCCAACCCCTTCCACCCTTTTGGGTCTATAATCTGCGTTTGCCCGGTGATCAGTGCGCGTACTCCTGTTAAGCGACATTCACAGCAACCTCGAAGCTCTCGATGCCTGCCTGACGGCTGCCCCCGCTTACGATTTAGCCGTCAATCTGGGTGATATCGTCGGCTACGGAGCAAGCCCCAATGAGGTCATCGAACGCTCTCGTAAATTAGGAGAGTACTTTGTGCGCGGCAATCACGACAAAGCGGTGTGCGGCCTGATCGACATCAAGGATTTTAATCCGGTAGCCGCATTGGCGTCGTCATGGACTCGCGATCAGCTCACCGGGGAAAATCTGGAGTGGCTCAAATCCTTACCGCAAGGGCCGGTTCAGGTCGAGGGACTTGCGGGCGTCCAGTTTGTGCACGGATCACCCGTCGATGAAGATGAATACGTGGTAACTGCCTGCGACGCGGTCGAACCACTGATGGTAGCTCCGACCGTGCTCACTTTTTTCGGGCACACCCATCTGCAGGGAAGCTTCACACTCAATGGCGATCACATCGATTCCATTCATCCCGCATACCGGACCGTCGGCCAAATCGAACATTCCGAGTTCCCACTCAAAAGCAGCCTTCGTTACATGATCAACCCCGGGTCTGTGGGACAGCCCCGGGATGGCGATTGGCGGGCGGGGTTCGCTCTCTTCGACTCCGAGACCCGCATCGTCGCTTTCTATCGTGTGCCCTACAATCTGAAAAAGGCCCAGGATCGTATCCTCGCCACCAACCTGCCACAACGTCTGGCCACCCGCCTGGCTGCGGGCAGATGAACCTAGGCGTGTCGATGGAGGCCGGGCGTCCTCGCCCGGCAATCCGAATAGATCCGAGGAGCGCCATTGGCGGCGACTGATGCAACGACGACAGTTTCTTAAAGCTAGCGGCACTGTGATTGTGCTGGTTGCGGGCGGTGGAGTGTGGCGCGCTTACGATGAGGGCGTCTTCAGCGTTGGTCAAGGTCCAGCCTACCAGCCGTGGAGGGATTGGCAGAGCGAGAAGGGTGGGCCACTTTCGCTGGTACGCGCCGCCATCCTCGCTGCCAGTCCACACAACACCCAGCCGTGGTTGTTCAAGGTCACCAATACCCAAGTCGAGTTGTATGCGGATACCGGGCGATTCCCCGGTGCTCTTGATCCTTATTTGAGAGAACTGCACATTGGCCTGGGCTGCGCGCTGGAGAATCTCATGCTGGCGGCGGCCGCCAACGGTTACAACGCCACAGCCACCTTGGTCCCCGGAAAACTGGAAGGCATCTCTAAGAACCCATGGCCGGAATTGGTGGCCCGCGTTGACCTCTCGCCAGGCAACCGCCAAAGCAGTGAACTCTACGATGCCATCCCTCATCGTCACACCAATCGCTGCCCATACGATCTGCGAAAACCGGTTCCGGCCGACGTCGTGGACGCGCTGAGCCATGTGGCGGGCGAGGAGCCAGACCTGAAAATGTTTTTGTTCACTGCGGAATCAGACCGAAACCGGATTGTCGACATAATCGCCAAAGCCAATCATGAGGTGTATGCGGATCCTGAAGTGGAACAGGGAAGCCAGCGCTGGATCCGATGGAACTGGAGCGACATCCAGGAGTACCGCGACGGCCTGACCATTGACGCAATTGGCCTGCCGCCGCTGACGACTGCGATTCTCAAAATCGCGCCCAAAGAAATGTTGAGGAAGCACGCTCCTCGCGGCAACGGGGATCCATACGCTGATTTGCTGCGAGCGACACCAGTTTTTGGCTTGATCGCGGTGCGGGATCGTTACGATCAGGAACAGAGTCTCCGCGCGGGACGCATCTGGCAGCGCGCACATCTGTTGATCACGAGTCGGGGAGTAGCCGGTCGGCCCGTCAACGAAGCCGTCGAACTCATCGACCATGAGCGAATGCGAAACCAGGAACCAAAGGGGTTGGCCCAATTAACCGACCTCATGCGTGATGCCACGTGGCAGCCGACATTCATGTTTCGCATTGGCTATCCTGTTCGTTCCGCAGCAGCCAGCCCGAGACGCGCAGTGCACGACGTAATCATTTGACACCTTGCCTGCAAAGTAGTCTCATCATCAATCGCGGTGCGCACTATTGTTTGAGGGAAAGTTGAAATGAAGAACGGTCGTCGGAATTCGGCAAGAGTCGCGTTTCAGGTTGCTGTGCTTGCATACTGCCTTGCTGCAGTTGTTGCCGCTCAGGCGCAACCCAGCAATGTATCCGCGCGAGACCTTGATCTTGTGGCGATTTCACCAGATGGAAATCGCGTCGCCTGGGTGCAATCGGCGGTGAATGCCTCCGGCGAGCCGACCGGCGGCTCGGCCATTTATGTGCAAGACTTGAGATCTCCGAACTCCAAGCCGAAACGGATCTCGGCGGGCAACGATAGTCAACCCGCCAGCGAGGACACCATCGCCTGGTCACCCGATAGCAAGCATCTGGCCTTCCTTTCAGATGCTGAAGGCGATGGGCAATCGAATTTTTACATAGTGAACGTGGAGGGGGGAGGCGCGCGTAAGCTGACCAGCCTCAAGGGCTATCTGGCCGATCCCGGGTGGTCCCCTGATGAAAAAACACTCGCGTTTCTGTTCACGGAAAACGCGCCCCGCGCCGCCGGCCCGTTGATGCCGATGGTGCCCGAGACCGGAGTCATCGATCAGAAGGTTTACGAACAGAGGTTAACCCTGGTCGATCTGGCGTCGGGTAAAATCCGCCAGCTTTCTCCGTCCGATATGTACGTGTACCAGTACGACTGGTCGCCGGATGGCAAGACTTTCGCTGCGATTGCGGCGCACGGCGCTGGCGATTCCAATTGGTATGTCGCGGAACTCTACACCCTGAGCACCGAGAGCGGCGAACTCAAGCCGATTTACAAACCCTCCTTACAGATCGCGGTGCCGCGCTGGTCTCCGGACGGCAAAAACGTCGCATTCATCGGCGGGCTGATGAGCGATGAGGGCTCGATCGGCGGCGACATTTTCACTGTGTCCGCAACCGGTGGAAATGCTCGCAATGCCACTCCCGGAATTGCCGCATCGCCGTCTTGGCTCCACTGGGAGTCGCCGGATAAGATTCTTTTTACCGAATACATTGACGGTCAAGCCGGAATCTCCAGGGTCGATCTTTCCAGTGGAAAGATTGCGGCGCTGTGGGCCAGCCCAGATCTTATTTCGACGGAATTTGAAGGAGGGCCCGCGGTCTCGCTCGCGGCCGATCGCCAGACTTCCGCCGTCATTCGGCATTCCTCCACACACCCGCCGGAAATATGGGCGGGCCCGACTGGCGACTGGAAACAAGTTACCCGCATTAATGAAAGCGTCCGGCCAAACTGGGGCCAAGTGAAAACCATGCATTGGTCCAGCGGAGAAACGAAAATTCAAGGCTGGCTCATGTATCCCACCAACTACGATCCGACGAAGCGCTATCCCATGGTCGTAGTGGTACACGGCGGCCCAGCTGGAGTGTCGCGCGTCGGATGGCCCGAGGTATTCTTTAATACCTACGACCTCTCCGCCCACGGATACTTCGTGCTCTATCCGAATCCTCGTGGCAGTTTTGGCGAAGGAGAAACATTCACCCAGGCCAATGTCAAAGATTTTGGCTACGGAGATTTTCGGGACATTTTGACGGGCGTGGACGAAGTCGTGAAAACGCTGCCGGTAGACAACAATCGCATCGGCATTACCGGCTGGAGTTACGGCGGCTACATGACCATGTGGGCGGTAACCCAGACCGACCGTTTTCGAGCCGCCGTAGCCGGCGCCGGACTCGCAAACTACCAGAGCTACTACGGACAAAACGATATCGACGAATGGATGCCCCCCTATTTCGGCGCAAATGTGTACGATGACCCCGCGGTGTATGCGAAAAGCTCACCGATCACATTCATCAAGAATGTGAAGACGCCAACGCTGGTGCTGGTTGGGCAGTACGATGGCGAATGCCCGGTTCCGCAATCCCGCGAGTTCTGGCATGCATTGAAAACCTTGGGGGTAGAAACTCAACTGGTAATCTATCCCGGCGAAGGACACGAATTCCTCCAGCCTGAACACCGGCAGGACGTAATCGAGCGCCTGACAAAATGGTTTGATCACTATCTGCGCTGAGAACCGAGAACTGACAACTAAGAACCGGTTCTCAACCGTTGTAAACTTCTGCTATGCCATATCCGACATCCCGCGCGACCAAAGATTTGTTCAGCGCCCACGAAAACCCTCCCGAGCACTACCTGGTTGCCTTCAGCGACGGCGGAGCACGCGGTAATCCCGGACCTTCCGGTTACGGCGTCCTCGTACAAGACGAGGCGGGAAGGAAAGTTGCCGCGCTCAGCGAATACCTCGGCCATCAAACCAACAATTTTGCCGAGTATCAGGGTCTGATCGCTGCGCTTGAGTATGCCGTTGGCAACGGCCACAAGGCCCTCAAGGTAATCAGCGACTCGGAGTTGCTGGTACGCCAGATCAAAGGAATCTACAAGGTGAACAACGCGGCCCTGCGGGACCTCCACGGACGCGCCAAGGAATTGATTTCCCAACTCGCCTGGTTTTCCATCGGCCACGTTCTCCGCGGACACAACGAAGAAGCCGACCGCCTGGCCAACGCCGCCATGGACAGAGGCATGGGACGTGTGGCGCGGGCGCCCTCGCCCGCGGCTCCTTCAGGAAACGTTGCCGATCAGCGGCAAGAGTTCAACGGGATCGTTCGCGAAGGCAAAATCGAACTGCTAGAGGGCAAACTCGCAGAAGGAACCCAAGTCCAGGTACGCGTAAAAAAATAATGCTGAAGAACGACGCTATTCATCCACGACCGGATTCCGGAGCGTCCCGACCCCCTCAACGCTAACCTCGATCACGTCTCCCGCAACCAACGGCCCCACGCCTTTCGGAGTGCCCGTCGCAATCAAGTCGCCCGGAACCAGCGTCATCACCTGTGCAATATAGCGAATAACCACGCCCAGCGAAAAAATGAAATCGCGTGTATTCCCCTGCTGGCGCAGTTCCCCGTTCACTCGAGTTTCAACGGTGATTCCCGACCAGGGATTGAGTTCGTCCGTCACCAACGGGCCCACGGGACAAAATGTGTCGAAGCCTTTAGCGCGAACCCATTGGTTGTCTTTATTCTGCAAGTCACGCGCCGTGACATCATTGAGGCAGGTATAACCAAGAATGTAGGGACGAACATCCTCATCCGAGCGGAGCTTAAAGCATTTCTTACCAATCACGACCGCCAACTCCCCTTCGTAGTCCACCCGCTGCGACGTCTTGGGCCGAAGGATTTTGTCTCCCGACGCGGTCAGCGAAGAGGGAGGTTTGAAGAAAAGCAACGGTTCGACCGGCACTTCATGATCCAGTTCGGCGGCGTGTTCACGATAGTTGCGGCCAACGCAAACGATTTTCGACGGCCGCACCGGAGCCAGCAACTTCGCCTCGGCCAAAGCCACATGATCCATCCGCTTGGAGGGCAAGTCCTCGATATCCTCGGCCGTTTCCCCCGGCGGCTTCAGCAGCAGCCTCGTGATTTGCTCCACTCCCCCGACCGTCTCAACCAATCCGTAGTGGGGTTGCCCGTTAAGTTCGAACCCGCAATATTTCATGAGAACCTCAGCACTCAGACTTTAGCACTTGGCATTTAGTGCTTAGTACTTGCCTATCAGATGCTTCCGTTCACCCCGGACCGTTTCAAGGCCAAATGCTAACTGCTAATTGCCAACTGCTACTTTCACGGCACAGTCTCACTTGCATCCTGCGACTTCGCACTCTCATTCCCGCGTACATCAATCGCCGAAACAGAATAAACGTACTCTTTTCCCGATGCCACATTCGTGTCGCGGAACGCTGGAGTCTTCACTGGGTCTGCACTGATTTTCATCGGCTCAGCTCCCACCTCATGGCGAAAGACATTGTAGCCGGCAAGGTCAGCCTCGGTGTCCGGAGCCCAGATCAAATCAATGAACGGTTGCTGACCGGCTCCCGAAAACACTGCCTGCAAACCGGAAGGCACAGCAGGCGGAAACACGTCATGAGCGAATACCTTCACCGGGGATGTGTCGTCGCCCTCGAACTGGATCTCAGGTTTTCCATCTTGGTGAATCAGCGTAACCACGGTCGCGCGATAAAGATATGTTTTCTCCCAATCAAAGCCATGGTCCACGACCTGTGTCGCCGATGACGCATCCAGCGGCAACTGTCCCACGACGGTGTCCGCATTCCCGCCTTCAGGGCGGCGATACACGCGATACATGGCTTGCAACCCTGAATGCTGAACCGCAGTCCAACTCAACACGACCCCTTCCGCCATGACTTGCGCTCGGAAATCCGATGGCGGCGGCAGAGCGGCCACAGCCGGCACATGCACAACATTGGAGAGTCCCGCGCTGCGTCCGTTTCCATTCAGCACTAATATTGCATAAAACATCTGTGCACCGGAATTCTCGACTAGAAGCGCCCGCGGTAGACTGTCGGTGTAGTTCGCGTGCACTTTCTCCGCCGCCTTCGCAGATTTGGCCTGCTGCGAACCCGCTCCCGGAATCTGAGGCGCGGGAACTTCTCCCACCAGATTCTCACACTCGCTCATCGCCGCATCCACACTTCTACAAATCCGAGTCGGGCCGAAGTGCCGCACCGCAAGCCGATCCGTGGTTTCCGCAGGCACTGTCCAATCGAGAAAAACGTTGTCGCCTTTCCGCACGGCTCGAAGATCTGTAACCGGCTCGGGAAGATCCAACGAGGGAGGCTTAGGGATGCCGGGAACCCCGCAGCCCAAAAGAGCAGCAGTGCCAGAAACCAACAACACAAGCTTCGAGATGAATTGCCTCATCGGCGGGAGAACGCAGATGGAGTGCTGACTCTACAGAATATACCGCGACAAATCCTGATCCTTCACAATGTCCGCGAGCATGTGGCGCACATAGTCGGCATCCACTTTGAAGTGCTCGCCTTTTTTGTCCGGCGCGTCGAAGCTGATTTCATCCAGCACGCGTTCCATGATCGTATGCAGGCGGCGCGCTCCGATGTTTTCGGTGCCCTCGTTTACGCGAAAGGCAAAGCGGGCAACTTCTTCCAGCGCGTCCTTGGTGAATTCCAGCTTCACCCCTTCGGTTTCGAGCAGAGCGGTGTACTGCTTCACCAGCGACGACTTGGGCTCGGTCAAAATCCGGATGAAGTCTTCCATGGTCAGCGACTGCAATTCCACCCGGATCGGAAACCGGCCTTGCAACTCCGGGATTAAATCGCTGGGCTTTGAAACGTGGAACGCCCCCGCCGCGACAAAGAGAATGTGGTCGGTACGAACCATGCCGTAGCGAGTGTTGACGGTCGTTCCTTCTACGATGGGGAGGATATCGCGCTGCACGCCTTCGCGCGAAACATCCGGCCCGTGGCCGCTTTCACGCCCCGCGATCTTGTCGATTTCGTCCAGGAAGATGATGCCAGAATCCTCCACCCGATCGATGGCGGTGCGGGTTACCTGATCCATGTCAATCAAGCGCTGCTCTTCTTCCTGAATCAGATATTCAAACGCCTCGTTGACCTTCATCTTCCGCTTCTTGGTGCGCTGGCCGAAAATGTTGGGCAACATGTCCTTGATGTTCACATCCATCTCCTCAACGCCCTGATTGGAGATGATTTCGAAAGACGGAAACGCGCGCTCGCGCACATCGATTTCCACGGTACGATCGTCGAGCTTGCCTTCGCGCAACTGCTGGCGCAGTTTTTCGCGCGTACGGCCCTGAGAATCGCCGGACGAAGATGTAGTCGTTCCCTCGAGAATGAACCCGGCTTGCGCAGACTCGGCGGGGCGAGCTGGAGTGGGCGGCGGCAAAAGAATGTCCAGCAGGCGTTCCTCGGCATTGAGCTCGGCCTTGTCCGCAACGTCTTCCAGCTTTTCCTCACGCACCATCTCAATCGCGATCTCAACCAGATCGCGGATCATCGACTCAACGTCGCGCCCAACATATCCCACTTCGGTGAACTTCGATGCTTCTACTTTGAGAAAAGGCGAGTTGGCAAGCTTGGCCAGCCGTCGGGCGATTTCAGTCTTGCCCACGCCCGTGGGCCCAATCATGATGATGTTCTTGGGAATCACTTCTTCGGCGAGATCCGGCGCCAGCTTCTGCCGCCGCATGCGATTGCGCAGGGCAATCGCCACCGCGCGCTTAGCATCCTTCTGTCCGATAACGTGCTTGTCCAGTTCGGCAACGATCTCGCGCGGCGTAAGTTCGTCGAGAGCAATCTGCTCTTCGTCCACGGTTCCAGGTAAATAAATGGCCATAAATCAATCGTTGGTCATTGGTCGTTAGTCCTTAGCCGTTCGTCGTTGGCCCAGAACAGATTTGGCTAACGACCAGCGACCACGACCAACGACTAAAGCTCTTCAATCGTCACTTTGTCATTCGTGTAAATGCACATGCCGCCGGCAATTTTCATCGCCTCTTCCGCAATCTGACGCGACGACAGCTGGGTGTGCGATGCCAGCGCCTGGGCCGCCGCTTGCGCATAGGGCCCACCGCTGCCAATAGCAGCAATCCCGCCATCCGGCTCGATCACGTCGCCCTGACCACTGAGCAGGAAAGTCTGTTCCTTGTCGGACACCAGCAGCAACGCTTCCAGATGCCGCAAGAATTTATCCGTCCGCCAGTCCTTTGCGAGCTCCACAGCTCCCCGCCCGATATTGCCATGATACTGCTCCAGCTTGGCTTCGAAACGGCTAAAAAGCGAAAACGCGTCTGCAGTTGAACCCGCGAACCCAGCCAGAATCTTATCCTGATACAAGCGCCGGATTTTCTTGGCAGTATGTTTGATCACACCTTCGCCCAGCGTGACCTGTCCGTCGCCGGCCATTACCACATGACCGTCACGCCGGACGCAAAGCACCGTAGTCGACCGTACTAATCGCTTCTTGCTCATGAGCGCAATTCTTGATTATAGCAGCCAAGCGCGATTCATTATCAGGGACGCGCCTGGTAGCAGGATGTTTTGAAATTTCACGGGAAACGATGTGCTGCCCAGATTAGCGAGATAACAATCGCAGGTAGAACGGTCAAACCGGCCGAGAAGATTAGGCCAACGCGAAAAACCTTCGGACGTATGGTCTCGGTCTGTGCAGTGTCGCCCCACGCCCAAAGAAGCTCAGTAATCCATCCCAGGGTGTAACAGAGATTGGCGGCAATTGCGTAAAAGGCCGCTTCCATGAACGGGCTGCCAAGATCCTGATCCGCTCCAAATATGCGACTTCCAACAAATGCGGTGACGAGCGCGGACACAATCCCGGCCGCCAGAATGACAAGGTTAAATGGAACCCGTCGAATCTCCCACCAAACGACAGCGTCCCAAGGGCGTTTCATGCGTACCTAGTCTCCCCGTCCAGCAGTGAGGCCGGCTCACTGCAGCCTACAACCCGCCTTAGCTCACGACCACATCCGCAATTCGCACCGCGTCGGCGCAAGCCCGCACATCGTGAGTGCGAATAATGTGCGCTCCTTTCAGGACCACCGCTGTCTCCGCCGCAACTGTGCCGTAGAGCCGTTCGCTAACCGGCGCATCATTGCCGTTCCGAGCCACTGCGCGCCCGATAAAAGATTTGCGTGACACTCCCGCCAAAAGCGGACACCGCAGCTCATGCAACTCCTCGAAGCGCTTGAGCAGCGGATAGTTTTCCTGAAAACTTTTGCCGAATCCAAATCCCGGATCAAGCACGATCCGCTCCCGCTTCACTCCTCCTAACAGCGCGACATCCACCCACGCCCGCAGTTCGCGTTTCACCAGCGTCACCACATCAGATACCGGCGCCAACGTGCGCCATTCCTCCGGACGCCCGCGCATGTGCATCAGCACAGCTCCGCACTTCAGTTCAGCAACCGTCTTTACCATCGCCGGATCCCAGCGAAATCCGCTCACGTCGTTCACGATCTCGGCGCCAGCTTCAACCGCAGCCCGCGCAACATTCGCTTTATAAGTGTCAACGGAGATCACTGCCTCGGGGTGCTTTTGCTTCAGTCCCGCAATCACCGGAATCACCCGCTCCAACTCTTCCCTTTCGCTGACTGGCTGTTTGTCCGAATGCGGTTGCTCGACGGACATCTCCGCGGCGGCAGTAACCGTCGCTCCCGGACGCGTGGATTCGCCGCCCACGTCGAGGATATCAGCACCGTCCCGCAGCAACTGTAGCCCATACCCCACAGCGCGATCGCGGTCAAAATGCAATCCCCCATCAGAAAACGAATCTGGAGTTACATTGACAACGCCCATCACCAGCGTGCGCTTTCCCAATTGCAATGCCCGCGAGCCTATATTCCATTCGAACACTGGACGCATGCGCCCGATTCTAAACCAGCCCTAGATACTTAGCAGTTGGCTAAAGTTAAGAGCAGGGAGGATTCTCGCAAGACCCTTACAGAGCCAAGTGCTAAGTGCTAGATGCTCGAATGCTACAATCAACCAGTCGTATGCACCGCAAACACGCGGCTTTCGCGATAGTGTTCTGCCTGCTGCTGGCGATCCAACTTCAGGCCGCCGCGCGCAGTCCAGTCGCCAAAAACATCGACGCAATCCTCTCAGCTCCCGATCTCGCCCGCGGATTCTGGGGCATCGAAGTAATCTCGCTCGACACCGGAAAAATCATCTACGCCCAAAACGCGGACAAGCTTTTCACGCCCGCATCCAACACCAAGCTCTTCACCACCGCGGCGGCGCTCGCCCTGATCGGGCCCAACTACAGTTCGCGTACGACGGTTGAAACTACCGGAATCCTCGACAAATACGGACGCCTCACTGGCGATCTGGTGTTGGTCGGACGCGGCGACCCCAATCTTTCCGGCCGCGAATTACCGTACAACCTCAAGACCGCGCGCAACAGCCATCCCATTCAGGTGCTGGAACAACTCGCGGACGCGCTGGTCCAGAAAGGTGTGAAGTTCGTCGACGGCAACATCATCGCCGACGACTCCTACTTCGCGTTCGAGCGCTACGGAGAAGGCTGGAGCCAGGACGATCTGGTTCTCGCCGACGGCGCTCCCGTCTCCGCCCTCACCATCAACGACAACGTCGTCTTCGTGAACATTCTTCCGGCGGATCGCGCCGGGGACCGCGCCTTCGTCAGCATCACCCCGTTCGCTGATTACTATCGCATCGACAATCGCATCATCACCACGCCCGCCGGAACAGGACGAAAGATTTTCATCAACCGCGAACCCGGGTCTACGTCGCTTGTGTTATGGGGAAATGTGCCGCTCGATGATGCCGGCGCGAACGAAGCTCTCGCCATCGAAGACCCCGCCGAATTCGCCGCCGCCCTCTTCCATCAATTGCTGGAGAACCGCGGCATCGTCGTCTACGGCAAGCAGCGCACTCGCCACACCGAGCTCGCAAGTCTTTCTACGCTGACGGTTACCGCCAGCGCGCCGGCCCGCGGCGGCGACGAGCCATCGCGTTCTTTGTCGAACCAGTCGCTGGTTCTTGCCAGCTATCAATCCAAGCCGCTGATCGAAGATGTGCGCGTGATCAACAAGGTCAGCCAGAATCTGCACGCTGAAATTTTATTGCGCTTGTTAGGACGAGAGAAAGGCGCTGCAGGCACGGTCGAAGGCGGGCTCGAAGTATTGCGCGGATTCCTGAACCAGGCCGGCGTACCCAACGATCAATATCTTTTCTACGACGGCTCCGGCCTGTCGCGTCAAAATCTGGTTACGCCGCACGCGGTCGTGCAACTGCTGCGCTACGCCGCGATCCAACCGTGGGGCGCAAGCTTCAAAGAAACGCTACCAGTCGCCGGAATCGACGGCTCGCTCGCGGACCGCTTCCCCAATCTCGATCCGCACACGCACATCTACGCGAAGACAGGCTCGCTCGGCGGGGTCAAAGCGCTCTCCGGCTATGCCACAACCGCGCGCGGCCAGCAGATCGCGTTTTCCATCCTCACAAATAATTTCAACCTGCCCAGCAAACGTGTTCTCGACGCCATCGACAGCGTAGTCGAAGCGATTGTGAACGATGGGAAGAAGTAGCACTTGGCACGTTGGGTCGTTAGCCATTGGTCGTTGGTCTGGACTGGTTTGGCGAACGACCACGGACGAACGACTGCTTCTTTCACCTTGGCATTCTTTTCGCCTGGCGATCCCGCACCGCACGCACTCCGCCAGGCCCCGTCCCCGTGGGTGGCTTGCGCATTCCTTCGAGGAGTTCCTTCAGCACTACCGCGTTGTTGTACTCTTCATTTTTCGATGCGAACAGCAGCGTCAGCCTCTTCCGCTGGTTCGCCAGCCGATAGAGTTCATGCAGCGCTTCCGCACATTCTGGTCGCGCCAACTCTTTAAGATAGCGCCTGCGAAATGCCGTCCAGCCACCGGGACGCGCATGGAACCACTTTCGCAGAGCGTCCGACGGCGCCAGATCGCGCAGCCAGCGATCCACCGCGGCGCGCTCTTTGGTCAGCCCGCGCGGCCACAAGCGGTCTACCAGCACGCGCGTCCCGTCTGCGCGTGCGTGTTCTTCGTACACTCGCTTCACCGCTATTGGTTTCGCAGTCACTTGCTTCCCCGCGCCGGACTTGGCTTTGCTTTATTATTGTAACGGTTTGTTTTTGCCTTTGAAGGACAAATGGAACGATATCGCATTCCTATCAATCGACCGTCCGGAATTCAAAATCTAAAATTCTTCGCCTCGTGTCTCTGTGCCGGTGCGCTGAGTCTGCTATCGCTGGTCGGCTGCGAGGTGCAACGCCGCAAGACCGATGCCGAACTCGGACTTAATCCGCAGCAGATCGCCGGCCGCCGCATCTACGACAACTATTGCGACCGCTGCCACGCCCCCTACTCTTCCCGCGGACGACAGGGTCCCAGCATGAAAGGCGTCTTCCAGAAAAAATACCTGCCCATGAGCGGAATGCCCGCTAACGATGACCGCGTCACCGATATCGTTCGCCTCGGCCGCAACAAAATGCCCGGCTACGCCCAGGTCCTAACTCAGCAGCAGATCACCGACCTGCTAGCCTATTTGCACACCCTGTAACCGCGTAGAGCAGACACTCCCGTCCGCCGCCCTTGACCCAAGATAGTCAAGATAGTGTGGAGGCGGGCGACTAGACCCCGAAACCTGTGCACCAGGCTCTACACGATCAATGCTTGGTTTCCGAGACGAAAAGGCTCGATACCCCTATAGTAGGCTGTATAGGCGTAGGAACGCAGGTCGTCGATGATGAAGATTTCTCGCATGGACAAAAATCCCGCGCGGTCGGCGGGCGCTAGCTTTTTGAAGAGTGTCCGGCGTCCCGTCGCGAGGTCGACACGTTCGAGGCGAGTGGGAATCTGGGGCTGACATCGTCGAATTCAACCTCAAGCAAGATGTATCGCAGCTGACCGCGATGGTTTGCGCAAAGATTTCGAAGAGATTCTGGGGAAATGACTGCCGGGTGAAATAGCGGGTTGATCCGAGACGCAGAAATTACCGGCGCCAACCAAAACGTTGCCGCTCTGACTGACGCCGGTTCTTGTCCGGCCAAATCTACTTCTAGAAACTAAACATATTCGTTAAATCGCCGATAGCTGGCTGGTTGCCCGGCACATAGGGCGTCGGACCAGCGGTCGGGTTGGGCAGATTGTCACGACCGTAGCCGGTTACCGGCGACAGTCCCCAGTTCTTTTCGATGAACTTCAAGATGGAAACGTGGTCGTAGTAAGTGTGATCCACCTTGCCGCCGGTGGAGTACGGCGATACTGCGATGAACGGAATACGCGTGCCGTCGCCGAAGAAATCGATCGGCTGAACGTAGCCGGAATCGTAGTTGCCTCCGCCCTCGTCGAAGGTGATGAAGATCGCAGTGCTGGCCCAGAGAGTGGGATTCGCCTGCACTTCAGTGATGATCTTCTTCACAAATCCCTCGAAGAGATCAAGCTTGGAAGAGGCCGGGTGGCCATCCAGGAATCCCGATGGTTTAACGAACGAGACCGGAGGCAGAGTTCCGGTATTGATGTCGTTGTAGAGGTCCGGAGCATCCGCCAGATGCAGCTGGCGCAGCGTTGGGTTGGTCATGATCGAACTGGTGTACTGCGCAAAGTTGCAGATGTTGCAGTACTGATTCCACGGGTTGTTGAAAT
>Ga0210390_10000740_pt1 | contig 33744 bp, 26 predicted proteins | sample IncBWH11OmetaG_FD_161050 | JGI IMG/M metagenome (GOLD analysis project Ga0210390, IMG submission 161050) | Forest soil microbial communities from Barre Woods Harvard Forest LTER site, Petersham, Massachusetts, United States - Inc-BW-H-11-O ...
GACGGTGTTGTGCCGGACTTTCGAGCGCGCCGGGCTTGATCCGGCCCCGATTTTGATTGGCCCGGCTGATGTTGATCGGTCCGATTTGAGCTCGATCGATGACTAACGGCGACGGCCGCCGTTCGGTTCACGAGGGCGACGTTCACCGACAGTGACGTGAGGAATTCATGAGATCTGGATGTGTCACACGAGGGTTGGTTGTCTGTGTTTGCTGCTGTCTGGTCGCTACGGCCGCGCTCAGCCGAGCGGGCGAAAATACCGCGAGTAGCGGCATCGATCGAACGACGTTCGACCAGTCCGTGAAGCCGGGCGACAACTTCTTCCTCTACGTCAACGGGAACTGGATCAAACACAATCCGATCCCGCCCGAGTACAGTCGCTGGGGTGCGTTCCCGAAACTGCGCGACGACAATCTGGCTTTCCTCCGCGAAATCCTGGAAGGCTTGGGGAAGAGCACACAGCCGCTCGACGCCGACGGTAAAAAGCTGCACGACCTTTACGCCACCGCGACGGACGAAGCCAAGCTCGAAGCGGCCGGGGCGAAGCCGTTGGCCGGCACGCTCGAACGGATCGCGAAGATTTCCACGCCGCAGGAATTGGTCGCCGAGGCCGCGCGGCTGCATCTGGCCGGCACCCCTGCCCTGTTCCGCATGGGCGTGCGGCAGGATGAGAAGCAGAGCAACGTCTACGCGGTGTACGTCTATCAAGGAGGGCTCGGGCTCCCCGAGCGAGACTATTATCTGGGAACGACCGGCGACTCGAAGCGGATCCGCGATGAATATCGCGGGCACGTCGCCAAGATGCTCGAGCTGCTGGGTGATGCCCCGCAAGACGCCCAAAAAGGCGCCGACACGGTGCTGCAGATCGAGACCAAGCTCGCAGAAGCGTCGCGGACGCCGGTGCAGCTCCGCGATCGGGAGAAGCAGTACAACAAACTCAATCGCGAAAAGCTGGCCGCCCTCACGCCGAAGGTCGATTGGGTCCTGTACTTCAACACGGCGGCCATCGCGGAACCGGCCGACGTGATCGTCGGACAGCCGGAATTCCTCACCCGGCTCAACGAAATGGTGACTTCCGTGCCGGTGGCCGATTGGCGGACTTATCTCCGCTGGCACGTCGTCCACTCGATGGCCCCCTATTTGAGCTCGAAATTCGAGGACGAGGATTTCCGCTTCGAGAGCGGCGTCCTTCGGGGCATCAAGCAGCAGCAACCTCGCTGGAAGCGGGCCGTGACCGCGGTCGACCAGTTGATGGGCGAGGCGCTCGGCCGTCTGTACGTCGAAAAGTACTTTAAGCCGGCGGCCAAGGAGCGGATGGATGAACTCGTGCGCAACCTGGTCGCCGCGTATCGCGAGCGGCTGCAGTCGCGCGACTGGATGGGGTCGGAGACGAAGAAACACGCACTCGAAAAGCTCGCCGCCATCACGCCGAAGATCGGTTACCCGGACAAATGGCGCGACTACTCGTCGCTGGAAATCCGCGACGATTCGTACGCCGAGAACGTGATGCGGGCCGAGGCGTTCGAGATTCAGTATCGCCTGTCGAAACTCGGCAAGCCGGTCGACCGAACGGAATGGGGCATGACGCCGCCGACCGTCAACGCGTACTACAACCCGTCTTTGAACGAGATTGTTTTCCCGGCCGGAATCCTCCAGCCGCCGTTTTTCAACGCCACGGCCGACGATGCCGTGAATTATGGCGGCATCGGCGCGGTGATCGGACACGAAATCACGCACGGCTTTGACGACCAGGGAAGCCGCTATGACCAGGATGGGAATATGCGGAACTGGTGGACGTCGGAAGACCGGGCTCGCTTCAACGCCAAGACCGACAAACTCGTGAAACAGTACAACGACCAGGTGCCGCTGGAAAAGCTGCACGTCAACGGCCGGCTTACGCTGGGCGAGAATCTGGCGGACCTGGGCGGCGTGGCAATCGCCTACGCCGCCTATCAAAAATCGCTGCACGGCCAGCCGGCGCCGGTGATCGACGGATTTACCGGGCCGCAGCGTTTCTTCATCGGTTTCGCGCAGGTGTGGCGCGGGACGTCTCGCGATGCCGAGCAGCGTTTGCGGCTGCGGACCGATCCGCACTCGCCGCCGCTCGTGCGTGCGACCGTGCCGGTCTCCAACATCCAGGCCTTCTACGATGCGTTCAACCTCAAGCCCGGCGACGCGATGTACCGCGAGCCGCAGGATCGCGTCGAGGTCTGGTGATCGCAGCTCGCGCGCTCGGTCAACGGTACAGGGTACGCCTCAGCGACCGGGGCGGCGTGCTTGCGCATTGAACTCCGCCTCGGTCCACCAGCGTTTCTCCCGAATCTCCGGCTCGCTCGACAGGATTTCGTCGAGCGCGGCCTGGAGTTGTCCGACGCGGCGCGACGAATCGATCGTCCACAGAAAGGGAAATCGACGGATTCGGGGTGTGTGCGGTTCGATGAAACACAAGAACGCATCCGCCTCTCCGTCGAGGTTGTCGCAACCGATCCAGAGTCGGAACCCGTGGTTCTTGATGGGGATCACCCACCCCCAGTCTTCCGCGATCGATTCGCGCGGCTCGAATCCCTTGCTCGGTAGCTTGCGGACAAGAAACTCCGCGAGTCGCTTCCCGTAACGGCCCGGGTTGACGTCCTCCTCTTCGCCTTCATAGGGCGGGAAGTCGTGCGAGCGGAACTCGACGAGCGTCTTCATTGCGGTTCGTTCAAAGTCAGACTTCGCGCGCTGTTGCGGGACTCTTACCATGACCCGCGTACCCATTCGCGCACACCAGGCAGTCCGACCATACCTGCCCGGGGCGTGAACTTGTTTTCAGTCGAGGCTGCGCCCACTTGACGCCAAGCCCACGCGAGGCAACCGGCCACTCCCTGTTGACCGCAACGGCTTCGGTCATTTGCCTGCTGCTTGCTGCCACCTTGCGTCTTGCGCACACCGACCTGGCCGTCTGGACGACGTTCCTCGTCATGGCGCAATACACCTATACCAGCTTTCAAAAAGGGTTCGAGCGCGTCGCGGGGCGGGGAGTCGGCATCCTGGCCGGGCTCGTGCTGACTACGTGGTTTAACGACGTCCCCCTGGTCGCGTTTTTATTAATCGGCGTCTTGCTGACCGCGTGTTTTTATATCTACTTCTCCGGACGACTGGCGTACACGGCCCTGCAAGCCGGACTGTATCTCGTGGCCGTTTTCCAAATCGGTCGGTTTTCGCCCGAGACGGTCGAGTGGGAGTCGCGCGAGCTGTTTGCGGCCATTCTCGTGGGAGTGTTCGTCGCCAACATCGTCAACTGGCTGGCCGGTTTCGAGGGTGATGTCAGCATCAATCTCGGGGATGCGCCACTCTTTCCGGTCCGCACCGATTGGCTCAATCAGAGCCTGATGCTCGCGGTCACGGTGCTGATCACGCTCGTGGTCGCACATCTGGTCGATCTGCCTCCGACGACGGCTGCCATCTCGGTCCTGGTGCTCACCATCTCACCACACCTCCAAGCGTTGATTCAAAAGGGGGAGCTGCGAATCGCGGGGCTCGTGCTGGCCACTCTGTGGAGTGCGGCGAGTTTTGTGTTGGTGGGTCTGCTTCCTCATTTTCCGCTCTTGGCGACATTCGTTTTTCTCGGACAGTTTGTGGCGACGTACCTGACGCTGCGGGGAGGAACCTATTCTTACGCGGGACTCCAGATGGGCCTGGTGCTGCCGATGATCGCCGTGGCCGCACCGGACGATTTCGGTAGCCTGCTTCCCGCATTGCAACGTCTCGAGGGAATACTCCTGGGCCTGGGCGCTTCTGTGATTGTGGCGGGGCTGTGGCCGCGGTTTCCCTTGGCGGCCGCTCCGCCTGTCCCGCCGCCCGTCCCCGTGTCCGCGCCCGTCGCCATGCCAGGCGAGATGGATGTCTAATCGCCGCGGGTTCCCGCTTTTTGCGTCGCGTCAATGTGCAACGTCCATGAGCGGCGTCACAAGTAATACAGCCAGGCGATCACGCGGTGCCACAAACGCGTCACTTTCGTGACCGTGCCCTGCGGCTCGGTATAAACGGCAACGCTGCCTGTCATGCCGACCCGTAACGGGACCGCGTCGGGCTGGTCCAGGCTCAAGCGGACTTGAAAGCGCTGGGCCGGCGGCACCCAGTTGGTCGGCGTCTTGACATCCGGAAGTTGGCCGGAAGGGACGCCCTGCCCCTGGCTGACGCCCCAGCCGACCGACGATACCGTGGCCGGGAAGAGCTGACCCGGCAGGCCGCGAAACGCAATCAATGCCGACTGTCCCTCGCGCATACGAGCAAGCGAGTTCTCGCGGAAATTGGCGACGACGAGCCAACGGGCCGTGTCGATCAAAGTCAGCGCGGCCTGGCCGGTGTGCACGTAAGCCCCCTCGCGGAGCTGCAAGTCGGTGATCAGGCCGTCGCACGGGGCGGGCACGCGCGTGTAGGCCAGTTTGAGCCGCGCCTCCGCGAGATCAGCCTTGGCCTGCGCGACGAGAGCATTCTCACCGGAAACTCGCGCACTGAGAGCATCTTCGATGCGACGAACGTTATTCTCGGACTGGCGGACGGCCGCCTGACTGGCCTTGTTTTTTTGCACGGCCTCGAGGTAGCGCCGTTCGGTGGTCGACTCGGTCTTGTAAATCGCCTGTTCCTGCCGATAGACGACGGCCGCGTATTCGGCCTCCGCCGCAAGTTTCTCATGTTCGGCCTTGGCCGCGGCGAGTTCCGCGTCGAGCTGCTGCACCTGGTGCTGCGCTCCGACGAGTTTGGCCTCGAGCGAGGCGACCTTTTGCTCGAAGAGCGACGGGTCCAACTCGAACAAAAGGTCGCCCGATTTGACGCGGCTCCCCTCGTGAACGTGCACGCGCACGACTTTCTCGGCCACCTGCGGCGCGATTTGAACGACGTAGGCTTGCACGTAGGCCTCCGTCGTAAAGGGGGAGTAAATGTCGGCCAGGGCATAATAGATGACCAGCAGCACCAATATGCCGACAACGAGGAGCACCCAAAAGCGGACCGACCCCGCCAGCTGGCGGAGTCTGCGCCCCAGTCCGCCGAGGAGTCGGATGGGAAGCCGTGCAGTCCACGCCGCGGCATGCGCAGCCGAACGGACAAAATCCGAATCGCGGGCCTGTGCGGGCATCGAGACTCCCGAGACGTCAACAGCCAAGACAGTGCGAGTCGCTTTCCAGCGTGAGCCTAATGGTTTTGCTCGGGCTGAGGAAGCGGAGGGGGCGTGGGAATTCCGTCGACCGGTTGTGGGTTTTTTCCGTCCGGCGACACGGGGGAACCCAGCAGCGAGGCCGTCGGATTTTCCAGCGCGTAGTCCAGCGCAACCAACGCGCCGAGGTATTCATAGTTCGCGGAGACGAGCCGCTGCTGGGCCCGCGTGAGGGCGACTTCGGCGTCGACAATGTCGGTTGGCGTTGCCTGGCCGTTGCGATAGCGGTTCCGCACCAGGCGCAGGTTCTCGACTGCCTCGACGACGGCGGGCCGATCCCGCTCGATGCGGCGATGGGCGGTCGTCGCCGCGATGTACGCCACCGTCACCTGGAGCGTCACTTCATCGAGGATTGTTCGTGCGTCGGCAAGCGACTGTTGAATCTCGGCGTCCGCCGCGCAAAGTGATCCCTCGCGCCGGCCCGCCGTGTAGAGCGGCATATCGATGTGCAGGCCGATTCCTTCTTGCGCGCCGGTGGCGATGTTCGAGCCGCCGACCACGCCGACGCTGCCGCGGGTGTAGACTTTGGGCAAAAAGTCTCCCGCGACCGACTCGCGGCCGAACTGGGCCGCGGCCACCGCCTCGCGGGCGATGGAAATTTCGGCGCGTTGAGCCGCGGCGACTTCGAGACACTGCACCAGCGAGAGGTTGAACGCGGGCTCGGAGTTCCAGGCAACGAGCGACACCGGGAGGCTGGCATTGCGACCCATGGCATTGTTCAGCCTGGCGACGGCCGTCAGTTCGGATTCACGGGCCAGGTCGACGTCTTCTTCCGCGGCCGCCAGCTGCACTTCGGCCCGCAGGACGTCGTCCTTCTCGAGCACGCCGGCCGCACGACGCGAGCGCGTATCGCGGAGCGTGGCTTGGGCGCGGCGAATGGCTTCTTCCTGAATCCGGCGGATCGCACCGGCCCGCAGCGCGAGCAAGTAGGCCGAGGCAACGTCAAATCCGACCGTCTGACGGGCTCGCGTCGACTGCAACTCGGCGATCTGCCCGCGCGCCTGGGCCTGGTGGTACTGCCCTCCCGTGTGTCCGAAGTCGTAAATCGTCCACGACAATTGCAATTCGGCTTGTGCGTAGTCGTGCGTTGCCGTGGCGGTGGGCAGAATGATTCCCGTAACTCCCGCCGAGGCCGGGCCCAGAGTGGGTGACGTCACTCCTTCGTGCGTCAGGAAGTCGACCTGCGGTAAGAAGGCCGAAAACGCAACCTCCGACTGTCCCCGGGCCCGCTCGATCGCCGCCAGGGCGGCCACCAGCCGCGGATTGTTTCGGATCCCAAAGTCGATGGCGTCGGAAAGAGAAAACGCCTGCGTCGCTGCGTCGCTCGCGGACGCGTCGAAGGACGCCACAACCGGCGTCGTCGCGGGGACCCGCGTCAGGAACGATGCCGGCGCGACCTTCTTCTGCGGCGCGACAGAGTCGTCCGTCGACGCGAGGGCGTTCGCATCGCCCGTTTTGACCTCAGCCGTGTCGAGCGTGACGGGGGCGACAATCCGGTCGCGCGCGCCGTCAGGCGTCACTTCGCGGGGCAGTGAAACCGCGGATCGCCAGGGACCCGCCCAGGAACATCCCGCGACGAAGCAGATCGCGGCGATCGGACCGGCCCGGCGAAGCGAAGTCGATGCGCGGACCCTTTTCGACCTTGAACGCATCAGCCCGCTCCGGCTGCCAAGCGGACCTTTCAGGATTCCGGAGTCGACCGGCCGTTTGACGCACTTGCCCGCTCCAACCAAGACAGCGCCGTGAGAATTATCGGCAAACTCAACCCAGTCGCTTGAGTCAAAATTACAATCAGCGACCTTTTGCGGCGGGTAATTCGTCCAGAAAGGCGCCGATTTCGCCGATTGTCGCTTCGCGGTTCTGATCTTCGGTTACGCCGGATTTCTTCCGCGGCTTGAAGCTGTGATCGCCGTCCGTGAGCCAGTGGATGCGGATGCCGGCAGGCAGACTGTAGGCGGCAACTTCCTCGCGGGAACCGAACGAATCGCGTTCTCCCTGCACGATCAACGTCGGCGTTTTGATTGTCAGCAGGTGTTTGACGCGAAGTTGATCGGGCTTACCGACCGGATGAAACGGATAGCCGAGACACACGAGTCCCGCGACGTTGGCTTCGTCCGCAATCAAACTGGCGATCCGGCCCCCCATCGACTTGCCGCCAACGATCAAACGTTCGCGGCCGAGACGTTCCACTACTTGGAGCCAGGTTTCGCGGAGGATCGGTTCCCGGTCTGGCGGTCCGCCCCGCCCCTGACGGCGACGGGCAGCCATGTAGGGAAACTCGAAGCGTGCGACCCGCAAGCCCCGCTCAGCCAAACCCCCGGCGATCACGTTCATGAACGGGCTGTCCATCGGTGCGCCCGCGCCATGGGCCAGCGCGATCGTCCATGCAGCCTTCTTCGGGCCTTCTATGATCAGCTCAGGCGGTGATTGCACGGTTGCCTCGTTTATCGAGCGCCTGCGGTCGGCGCGTTCGCGCCCGACGTCACGCGATCGACCAGTACGACCAAATCCTGCTCGAATTTCGGCAGCTCGATCTGAACCGGTCTCTCGCCCCCACGGACTGTGACTTGCGATAAGACTTCCCCCGCTGCCGGCGAGTAAAAGCGGGCTCGATAATCTCCGGCAGGCAGGCGCGCGAGCAAATTTCCCTGAATGGGCTGCCCGGCCGTCGGATCGGCGACCTCGCGATCGTCGGCCAGATAGGCGATGTAGCCGCCGTCAGCAAGCGCCAGTGCCGTGTCGACAAGGTGTTGGGGCTTTTGTACGACCCACTCCCGCGCCAATCGCGCACGGACAAAGTCGACCTTCTGCGCGAAATCGCAGAGATGTTTCATCCAGGTGCGGATCATTCGCCTTGAGTCGGACGTGCCCGTCTCCACGCCGGAGTTGATCGAGAAATCGATGTAGTCGTAATGGCATTGCGAAAGCACCGCCATCCAAGCCCGCTTGCGATGGATTGTCCAGCCGACCGGATCACGATACATCGACGCGGCATTGTCCTCGTCGGAAACGCAGGGCTTGCTGAAGGCGTGAGTCGCGTGGCAGAAGTCGCGCAAATCCCGGAGTGCGAGCTGCTTCGACATGAAATTACCGAGCATGTACTCGCGGCGGGCGAGGACCATCCCGGGCAGCGGGTGGACATTAACGGCATCGAACTCGCTTTGGGTGAACGAGGCATCCAATTCCTGGCGAAAGGCCGGCTTGTAACTGAAGGCTTGCGAGCCAAACACCAGATGCGGATGTCCGAGCCGCTCCAACTCGCTTCGCACAAAGCCGGTGATGCGGGCTTGCCACGCGTCGACGTCCGCGACGCCGGCGTGTGGACTCGCGTTGCCGCCCGGTTCGTTGCAGATTTCGTAGTAGACGTTGTCGTAGCCGCTGGTTTCTTGCAGGATTTTGCGAACGTACGCCAGCTGGCGCTCGAGTAGAGGCGCGTTGTGCAGCGTGTTGTACTCATACCAGGGAATCTTGCCGACACCCTGCAGATTGTTCTCGGCCCGCAGCGGATTGAGCGCCCAGACGGCGTCGCCGTAGGAATTGCTGAAGAGTGTCAGCTCGATGACGATTCCGAGGTCCGAGGCCCGCGAAAGAAACCGGTGCAGCCGTTCGAAGTATTCGGGGTTCCAGCGATCGAGGCCGAACCGCGGCAATCCATCGAGGGCATTTTGTGGGCCAGTGCGCGGCCAGGGGCTGACATAATCCGCCGCCGCAGGTTTGCAGGGAGAGGCGGGATTACTCGGCGAGGCGATTTCCCGGTAAAGCAAGAAGGTTCGGCTGACGGTCTGGTGCTTATCGGCGGCTTCGGCCAGATAACGCTCGAAATCGAAAGCCCGATTGAGCACCGATCCGTAGTGCTCGGTCGCGGCAATCAACGTCAGCGGCCGTCCCCGAAAGAGAAAGTAGCGCGGATTCTCCGGATGGAGCGAAACGGCCGGCCGGGCTCCTTTGGTCGACTCGAGGACAGCGACCCAATCGCCGTCAGATGTTTCCGGCTGACAAACCAGGTCGCCGTGCGAATCGGCGCGAACGATCTGCGCGGGTTTGAGTTCGCCGGTGCGGGTGACGAAATGTCGCACGGAGTAATTGGCGTTCGGGGTCAGGTTGTGCAGCACGATCGGTTCGACACTGGGCACGTAAATCACGCGCACCTTGTCGGCGATTCCGGCCGCGTAGGGAACCTCGAACGCGCCGTGCTTTGAGATGGTGCGCTGCCAGGTCGCCCATTCGGCATGCGGCTCGAACTTCCACCAATCGAATTTCTCGAGCAGCCGCTTCGCAATACCGACCTGCTGCGACCCGGCTAGCCGCATCGCGTCGTCCCAGGGCCGATTGCCCCAGTTTCCGCCGTGTGGCGATTTGCCGTACGGCTGTTCGAGGCGATTGACCTGCCAGATGCCGTTGGCTCCGTAAGTATGGCCGGCCGTCCCCGACAGGTAAGAGGCCCAGACCATGAATCGCTGCACGTCTTCGAAGCAAGTGTTCAGGATTCCTTCATAGGTGACTTCGCCGAGGACCGTGGGCAGCGTGGGCGAGGCACTTCGCGAGGTGCGAATCAGTTGGATCGTGTTGGGGATGCTGCGACGATCGCTGTGGCCCGTTTGCAGCATGTCGAAATCGAGTACGGACGGATCGGTGAACGAGTACCGCGCACTTCTTGGCGGATGCCCGGTTTCCAGCCGATGAAACGGATCGACTTGCCGCAACGCGCGGGCGACTTCGGTCCAGCCCTCGCGCTGGAATTCTGAATCTTTGTCCTTGGTCTTCGATAAGTAGAACGGCATGGTGATTTCGCCGGCGACGCACCAGACGACGGGCAGTGCGGCGTAACGGGCGACCAGGTAACGCCAATGCTGCTTCATCCGCTCGACGCCGAGCCAGGGCAAGTGGTAGCCCCAAGCGCCGACGATGCAAGGCATCAGCCCTGAGTCAACGAGCGACACGATACGACGGTCGGCCGCGTCGAAGTATTCCGGACGGATCGTGTGGTAGTCGGCGGTCCACGGAAAGCCCGCTTCGTTCGCCCCACGGGGGTCGAAGGCCGGCATATCGGGATACAAACCGGCGACGATCTGGACGACGTTGAACCCCTTCTGCATGCGGTCGCGAGCCAGCGTCTGAAATTCGTCCGGAAAATGCAGCCGATGACACAGCCCCATCCACCAGGTGTCGCCCAGCCACAAAAACGGAGTGCCGTCGGCGTACTGGAAGTGACGATGGTCAGACATCACCCGCAGGGGCCCGTGGCGATAGAGCGGATTGTTGCCCTGATAGGGAACGACCTCGACCGTGCCCGTCTTGCCTTCGAGGCCGCCGTTCGATTTGTCGGAGCACTCGGTTTTGTAGTGGTGGGTGCCCGGCAGACCTGAGGCGTAGCGGACGCGCCAGGTCTTTCCGCCGTCCCAAAAGCCCGGCACGCGCAGCTTGTGGCCGGCGGGGTCTTCGAACACCACGTCGAACTGCGCTTGATTGAAGGGATCCGAGTAATCCTTTGCCGACTCGAATGTCAGCTCGACCATCACGTTTGCCGGCGTCGACTTTTCAGCCGCCGCGAGCCAACCGGCCCACATGACGAGCGATGCGGCGATGACGGAGTGGCGACACCGATTGCGGCAAAGTGATCGAAACGTGCGAGAGCTCATGGCAGGTCGCCTGGCGGGTCGTGTTGGGAAGAATGGCAGCAGCGAGCGTGGATCGTCCCTCATTCTCATAAGCGATTGGGCTGCGCTTTTCCAATGTGCGCGGCTTGCTGGCGTGCGCGAGGCATCGTGCCAATAATCAACGAATTGCCCGATCGACCTTAAGCGCCACGGTCAAAGGGACGCCCATGAGCCGCCGCCTGGAAGGACAGACTGCCTGGATCAGCGGAGGGGCGTCCGGCATCGGCGAGGCGACAGCGCGACTGTTTACCGCGGAGGGAGCCAGCGTCTTAATCGCCGACGTGCAGGCGGACCGCGGGCGGGCGTTGGAAGCGTCTCTCCGTGCGGCAGGTGGCACCGCGCTCTTCGACGAATGCGACGTCACGCGAGAGGAGGCCGTTCGCGTCAGCGTGGAACGAGCGGCCCAAACGTTTGGCGGGTTGCAGATTCTGGTGAGCTGCGCGGGCATCGTCCACGTCAAGCCGCTGCATGAGTACAGCGTGGATGAGTGGGACCGCCTGATGGCCGTCAACCTGCGGAGCATCTTCTTCGCCATCAAGCACGGGATCGGCCACTTGCGTCGCAACCCGCGCAGTTACATGGTGAATATCGGGTCGATCAGTAGCTATGTCGGACAGGCAGGCACACCGGCTTATACGGCCTCAAAAGGGGCCGTTCTCCTGTTGAGCCAGTCGATCGCTCTCGACTACGCGGCCGACGGTTTGCGTTGCAACTGCGTCTGCCCGGGCATCACGGATACGCCCATGCTGCGACACCACTTGCACGCCGCGGCCGATCCGGCGGGAACGCTGGCGACGCGGCTGCACCGTGTGCCGCTCGGCCGCGCCCTGACACCAGACGACGTCGCCCGGACCGTGCTCTACTTGTCCTGTGAGGATTCCGCTGGCGTGACGGGCACCTCGGTCGTCGTGGACGGCGGCTACCTGGCCGCGGCGGAATGGGACACTCCGCGGATCACACTTCCGGACGACTTGTCATGAGTTTTGAACTGGCCTGCGCCGACTTCGCCTTTCCACTTTTGCCGCACGAGCATTCGTTGCGATTGATCGCCATGCTCGGCTTTGCCGGCGTCGACATCGGGCTCTTCGAAGGACGCTCGCATCTTTGGCCGTCGCGCGAGTTTGAGGATATTCCCCGGTCCGCATCGGCCCTCAAACAGCGGACGGACGCGCTCGGCTTGCGGGTGGCCGACGTCTTTTTGCAAACCGCCGCCGATTTCCGCCTGTACCCGATCAACCATCCCGACGCCGGCCGGCGAAGACTGGCCCGCGACTGGTTCGCGCGGACCCTCGAATTCGCGGCTGCTTTGCGTTGCTCGCATGTCACAATTCTGCCCGGCGTTGATTTCGACGAGGAGAGCCGCGAGACATCGTTAGCGCGGGCCGTCGAAGAGCTCGGATGGCGCGTGGAACAGGCGCGCCAGGCCGGCGTGACGTTGGGCACCGAGGCGCACGTCGGCTCTCTGTTCCCCGACCCGCTCTCGGCCCTGGAATTGGTGCAAAAGGTGCCGGGTCTGACCCTCACGCTCGACTACACGCACTTTACACGAGCCGGCCGGCCCGATCGCGACGTTGAACCCCTGCTGGCACACGCCTCGCATTTTCATGTGCGGGGAGCCCGCCACGGCCGGCTACAGACGCCGTTCAAAGATAACGTGATCGATTACCGTCGAGTGGTCGAGCGGATGCAAGAAGTCGGCTATCGCGGCTGGCTCGGCATCGAATACGTCTGGATTGACTGGGAGCATTGCAACGAGTGCGACAACCTGTCGGAGACGATCCTCTTTCGCGATTTGCTCCGGAGTCTGCTGACGCCTCAACACCATCCGACACGCGCCCAGGAGCCGACACCGTGAACTCGTTCTGGTCGGGCCTGGCGTTGGTCGTCGTTGCGGGCGCGATGGGTGGCAGCTTTACTGTCCCGCTGAAATATGTCCGCGGCTGGGCGTGGGAAAAGACGTGGCTTTTCTATTCCATCGTGGGCATGGTGCTTGTCCCCTGGCTGATCGTGGCGTGGGCCGTGCCTACCCCCGCGTCCGTCTTTGCGGCCATCGCACCGCAAAAACTCTTGACGACGGCCTTGTTCGGCGCGGGTTGGGGCGTCGGCTCGGTGCTGTTTGGACTGGGCGTCACGCGGGTCGGCACCGCGATGGCCTTCGCGATCGTCGTATCGATGACTGCAACTCTGGGTTCGCTGATCCCCCTCGCCGTTTTGCAACCGTCAGAGCTAAGCTCCCCGCGAACACTGTGGTTGTTGTCCGGTCTAGCCATCGTGCTGCTCGGATTAACGCTGTGCGCCCGAGCCGGCTTCCTCAAAGAGGCGGCCCAGCGCTCTGACCAGCGCGAAAAGGCGGAGTCCATCGGAACCGCTAAGGCTGCGACGGCGGGCGGGTTTTTGGGCGGTCTCTTGATCTGCCTCGTTTCCGGCGTGACGTCGCCGATGTTTAATTTCAGCGTCGCCTTCGGCGGTGATATTCAGCGCGAAGCCGAGCATCGCGGTGCGGAAGCCGCCATCGCGTCGGTTGCCGTGATTGCGGTGACTGTTTCGGCGGGCTTTCTGACGAATGCGCTCTACTGTCTTTATCTGCTTGTCCGTAACGGGAGCCTGCGATCGGCGGACGGAGCTCCCATTCTGGCGAACGCTGCGCTGGTCATCTTGATGGGGGTTTTGTGGATGCTGGGAATGTTTTTCTACGGCGTGGGGGCCAGTCGCATGGGCGACCGCGGACCCGTGCTCGGCTGGCCGCTGTTCATGACCTTGATGGTGTTGATGGGCAATTTTTGGGGGACGGTGACCGGCGAATGGAAGGGAGCCGGTCGCCGCGCGTATCTCCTGCTGCAGTTGGGAAACGTGGCGATGGTGGCCGCGTTCATCGTGATTTCGGCGGGCTCTCGTCCCTCCTCGTAAAGGCCGCTCGACGCGAACAGAAAAAGGCCCTGCCATGGAACGTGTTTGCTTCCTGCTCAAGGTCCGCAAAGAACGGCTCGACGAATACAAGCAGCGGCACCAGTCGGTCTGGGCCGAGATGCGGCAAGCCCTGCACGAGACTGGTTGGACCAATTATTCGCTTTACCTTCGCGACGATGGGCTGCTCGTTGGTTATCTCGAAACACCCGATTTCGACGCGGCCTTGCGCGGGATGGCTGCCCAAGAGGTGAACGCGCGCTGGCAGCGCGAAATGGCGCCCTTCTTCGAAGACCTGGAAGGCCGGCGCCCCGACGAGGGGCTCTTGCGCCTCGAAGAGATCTTCCACCTTGATTGACCGATGGCGACAAGATCCATGAGTGACCCCAATCGGGCTCGGTCCCAGCGGTGGTGTTTCTTCGCTGCCGCGCTCGGACTCCTGATCGCCGCGCCGGCAGCGGCCGCCGAAAGACCCAATCGCCCGAACGTCGTGCTGATTCTGGCCGACGACCTAAGCCACGGCGATTTATCGTGCTCCGGCGGCAGCGACGTGCGAACGCCGCACATCGATCGGATCTTTCGCGAAGGGCAAACGCTGACTCGATTTCGCACGAATTCGAGCGTGTGTTCGCCCACGCGTGCCGCGTTGCTGACCGGGCGTTATCCCGATTGCGTCGGCGTTCCGGGAGTGATTCGTACTCACGCCGATCAGAACTTCGGCCGCCTTGCGCCGGACGCCGTGCTATTGCCCGCTCTCCTCAAACCGGCCGGCTATGCGACGGCCCTGATCGGGAAATGGCACCTGGGGCTCGCGCCGCCCGACGTACCCAACGCGAGGGGCTTCGAGGTCTTTCACGGCTGGCTCGGCGACATGATGGACGACTATGTGACACATCAGCGGCACGGGATCAACTATCTCCGCGACAACCTGGACACCGTCGATCCGCAGGGGCACGCGACCGACCTCTTCACCACTTGGGCGATCGACTTTTTGCACGACCGCCAGCACGACCAGCGGCCGTTTTTCCTCGAGCTCGCCTACAATGCGCCGCACGCTCCGATTCAGCCGCCGGCCGATTGGCTGAAACGCGTTCACGATCGCGCTCCCACCCTTCCCGATATGCGTGCCCGGCGGATTGCGCTAGTCGAACACATGGACGACGGCATCGGACGCGTGATGGCGGCCCTCTCGGCGGCCGGACTCGACAAGAATTGCCTGGTCGTTTTCACCTCCGACAACGGCGGCCCGCTCGACTTTGGTGCATTCAACGGGTCGCTGCGTGACGGCAAAGGCAGCATGTACGAGGGTGGGCTGCGCGTCCCGTTCGGAGCCTCTTGGGCCGGCCACATTTCGTCCGGTTCGACCACCGATCTGGCCGCCGTCACGATGGATATTTTCCCCACGGTCCTCGAGGCGGCCGGCGTCGAGCGACCCCAGAACCTCGACGGCACGAGCTTCCTGCCGACCCTTACGGGACACATCCAGAAACTGTCGCGACCGCTCTTCTTCATGCGTCGCGAGGGAGGTCCCGGATTTTGGGGCGGAGAAAACGAAGCGGTGATCGACGGCGATTGGAAACTTGTCCACAACAGCCCGTTTCGCCCGCTCGAGCTGTTCAATCTGATCGACGACCCTGCAGAATCGCACGACCGGGCCTCCCGCGAACCGAAGATCCGCAACCGACTGGCGCGCGAGCTGCAACTGCACCCTCAAGCCGCCGGCGCAGCGCCCTGGCAATCGTCGAATCAGCACTAGCCACCTTGAGGACCGCTCTGCCCAATCTCTCGCAGCGATTTAGCTAACCTGCTGCTGCGACTGCATGCCGCTCACCAGAGACTGCACCTGATCGGCGCTCGTTAGGCTAATCGACGCGGTCAACGTCGCGGAGGCGGCGGTGCCTCGGTAGGAGCCGACGACCGCTGCCGCCTGCTCCGGTCGGGCCGAGGCAGCCAGAGCGATGTGTTGATCGGCGACGGCCAGGCCTTGCGTCGGGTCGTAACCGCGCCAGCCGGCCCACGGCAGGTAGACTTCGGCCCAAGCGTGGAGGTCATGGGCCTGACCGCTCAATCTTTGCTGGTAGCCGCTGACAAATCGGGCCGCCAGCCCTACGCTGCGGCAGGCATCCAGGAACAACACCACCAAGTCGCGGCAGGCACCGGTCCGCCGCGAAAATGTCTCGCGGGCTGACCACGGAGCACCAGTCTCGCGGTTCGTCACTGTCCAGGTCGATGAAAGCCGTCCACTCAGTTGACCAAGAAAGGGGACGACCTGCTGGTCGACTTCCGCGGCCACGTCGGCGGCGAATCGGCCGACGGGATCGTCGCCAGGAATCTCCCCGGCTCGTTTGCGTGCGGCGGCGACGAGCGGCTCTTCCACCGGGGAATACGACATTCGCAACAGGAGCCGATTCGGCGGCAGGATGAACTCGAAGGGATTGTTCCGCGACGTGTTCACCAGCGACTCGGCCCGCACCGTCAATTCCGACGACAGGCCGTTGAACCAGGCAAGCGAGACGACGTTCCCCTCGGCATCGAGCGAGGTGGAGATCCCGGCCGGCTGCGGCTTGACGATCAGGCGAAACGACTCGAGAGATTGCCCGCCGTCGACGCGCGGCCGCATCCGGATCAGATGCGGCTCCAGAAAGACCGGTTGGTTGTAGCTATAGCGGGCCAGATGGGCGATTTCGAATTGCACAGTGATTCTTACTCGTGAACTAAGCGCTCGCGTCGCGCTCGGATAACCTCATCGGCACCACCTGCGGGTCGCGCAGCTTGGCAAGCACCGGTTCCATCCAGCCGGTCGGCAGCTCGCGAACCGAGTCGCGAAGTCGTTCCTGCCACCAGTTGGAGTTCTCGGCCAGGTCGCTCTTCTCGAAGCGATGTTCGACGATCTGGAATGTATTACGAGCGTACAGCACGACGTCGACGGGAAAATCGACGTCGGCGGCGCTGATTCGCGTGGAGTCGAACGCCAAGCAGCCGACCTTGAGCGCGAACCGCATCGGGTCTTCGTATTTGAGCGTGCGGTCGAGCACAGGTTTGCCATAACCGGAGGCCCCGATGATGTGGTAGGGCGTGCCGCGGCTGATCTCGACCCAATTGCCTTCGGGATAGAGCAAAAAGAGCTTGTGCTCGCGATCCTTGGAGAGCTGACCGCCGATCAGGGCATGGATGTTGAAACGAAAGCCCGAATCTTCAAGGGACTGCTTGTCCTCGGCGGCCACGCGGCGGATTTGCTCGGCGAACAGGTTGGCCACGCGGAAGAGGCGTCCGAAGAGGGGCTGCTCGGCGTCTTCGATGATTTCCTCGAAGTAGGTCAGGGCCTTGTCGCGGACAGCCCGCAGGCCGGACGACATGACGAAGAAGGCCGCCTGCTCCTCGTGGTAGACCGACACTTTTTTCGCGGTGATGCACTCGCTCCCCGAGATCACCCGCGTGTCGGCGATGCCGACCAGCCCGTCCTCGACCCTCATCGCCAGGCAGAATGTCATTCGGAAGCCCTCGCGCTCAGAGCATTCGCGGCTCGTCCTGTTTCAGCCGCGGCGTGCGCGGCGCCTCCTGCCCCAGCCGCGATTGGCGCGGCTCCGCCCGTCCCAGCCGCGATGGGCGCGGCTGCCCCTGACACGGGTCGGACGGCGAAAAATGTATCACACACCGCCCCACCCACCAAGTTGAGTCGTTTCTGCAGATCGTCGACGAACTCGTGCAGCCCGCCGGAGATGATCTCGTCCGCTCGAGTGTAGGCCAGTTCGGCCCGGAGTTGCCCCAAAAGTTGTTCGGGCCGATTGCTGAAACTGCCGGTTTTGGACGCCGAGATCGCGTGTAACGATTCGTTGGCCTCGGTCAGGCAATAAAGCACCGCCCGGGGGAATTCGCGGTCGAGCACCAGAAAGTCGACAACTCGGGCCGGCGTAATGCGGCCGTGTCTTTGACGGTACATCTCGAAGGCGCTGGCCGATCGCAAGAGCGCGGACCATTGAATGTCGTCGTAGGGAGTGCCGACGTCGCGGGGCGTGGGCAGCAAGATGAAGTATTTGACGTCGAGAATTCGGGACGTTTTATCGGCCGTCTCGATCGCGCGTCCCACGCGGCAGAACTGCCAGGCCTCGCCATGGGTCATCGTCGCGTCCGTGATGCCCTGGAACTGTTGCCCCGTGAGCCTGACCTGCTCGTAGAAGTCGTAAGGGTTGTCGAGGGCGGCCCGGTAGCCGCTTGTGTCCTTGAGCATCAGAAAAAAGCGATTGATGTGCTCCCACATTTCAGACGAAATGATTTCGCGAACGCTGCGGGCGTTCTCGCGAGCCGAAGTCAGGCACGAAAGGACCGAATTCGGGTTCTGGCGATCGAACGTCAAAAAGCGGATGACGTTTTCCTTGGTCGCCGATTCGTAGCCCGTGGTGAAGAGGGCGTCGTCGCCTGTCGTCACCACCAGCGGTCGCCACTGCTGCACGGCCTGCCCGGGCAGATCGAGATTCAAATTCAGATTGACCGAGATGAAGCGAGCGACGTTCTCGGCCCGTTCGACGTAGCGGCACATCCAATAAATCGAGTCGGCGACGCGGGAAAGCATCCGCTAGGCGTCCTCCGCCACGATCCAGGTGTCCTTGCTGCCCCCGCCCTGGGAAGAATTGACGACCAGCGACCCCCTTTTGAGTGCGACGCGGGTCAGGCCGCCCGGCAACACGAAGATTTCTTTGCCGTAGACGATGAAAGGTCGCAGATCGACATGCCGCCCTTCCATGTTGCCGTCTTCGATGATCACCGGGCTGCGGGAGAGATTGAGCGTGGGCTGGGCAATGTAGTTCCGAGGCTTGGCCTCGATCTGTCGGGCGATCGCTTCCTGTTCGGCGCGGCTCGAACGGGGACCGATGTGCATGCCGTAGCCCCCCGATTCGTTTGCCGGCTTCACCACCAGCTTGTCGAGATTGGCCAACACGTGCGAGCGCTGCGCCTCGTCGAAGCACAAATATGTCGGCACGTTCGGGATGATCGCCTCCTGCGCCAGGTAATACTTGATCATCTGCGGCACGTACGCGTAGATGACCTTGTCGTCGGCGACGCCCGTTCCCGGCGCGTTAGCCAAAGCCACGCGCCCCGCCCGGTACACGTCCATCAAGCCAGCGACACCCAGCATCGAGTCGGCCCGAAATGTGTTGGGATCCAAGAAGTCGTCGTCGATGCGGCGATACAAAACGTCGATCCGCTCGAGCCCTTTCGTCGTCCGCATGTGCAAGAAGCCGTCGGACACGACCAGGTCGCGCCCTTCGACCAGGTCGATGCCCATCTGCTGCGCCAGGAACGAATGCTCGAAGTAGGCCGAGTTGTAAGACCCGGGCGTGAGCAGCGCGACGCTAGGCGACAGAATCTTGCTGTCCATGAGGGACTGTAGGGCGTCGAGCAGCCGGCTGCAATAATCGTCGACCGGACGGACCCGGGCACGCTCGAAGAGTGCCGGGAAAGTCTGCTTCATCAATTGACGGTTTTGCAGCAGATACGAGACGCCCGATGGACAGCGAAGGTTGTCCTCGAGCACGTAGAAGCTGCCGTCGTCGTGGCGGACCAGGTCGGTCCCCGTAATGTGGCACCAGACTCCCTTGGGAGGATTGAGCCCGATGCACTGCCGCCTGAAGGACGCAGCGGTTTGGATGACATGCTCGGGAACGATCCCGTCTTTGACGATCTTCTGCTCGTGGTAGATGTCGTCGAGGAACAGGTTGAGAGCGGCGATCCGCTGATTGAGCCCACGCTCGAGCCGATCCCATTCGCCCGACCCGAGCACGCGCGGCACGATATCAAACGGGATGATCCGCTCGGTGCCTTCGCCGTCCCCGTAGACGTTGAAGGTGATCCCCAAACGCAGCATCGAGCGGTCGGCAGCCAGTTGCCGGCGTTTGAGGTCGTCGAAGGCCATTCTCTGTAGATACGAGAAGACCGTTTCCGACTCACGCCGCGGTCGACCGGACGGCTGAAACAGCTCGTCGTAGAATTCTCCGACCTGATAGTCTGCAAAAACCCCTGTGACGGGGCGGGTCGGTTCCGCGGTTTGGAAGGAAGTCTGGACAGACGGAATCTGGCTCACGCCGGTCTCACGATAAGGCGCTCACGCACGGGTGAGCGGTTGGACGTTCGGATATTTGTGGAGAGGAAGCGCTTCGAGGACGGTTCTATTCACCTTCGGAGCACTTCACGCGCCACCCCGAGCAACGCCCAAAATCGTTGCCCTAAGGGACTCCTTTTCAGCAACTTACGACAATTGCCTAGTTCCCGCAATCGGAGATTGTGCTTAGAGAAACGACAACGCCTCGCACGTTTCTTGGGCGGCTCAGGCGTCGGCGGAACACGATGCGGTCCGCGACAATCCAGATCAAAGGTGCGGGTGTCACCGGGCATGGCCAACCTCGAGCGACGCGAGAGGGTAGTGGCTGATGGCGGGAACGTTCGCCCGAGCCGGTGCTACCGGCCAAGCGCCTCTGCGATGCGGTCCTTCATGCTCTTGCCGCCGGGCTCCGGAATCGGGGATCCACGCCAGAGAATATGACCGTCCGGCCCGATCAAAAACGAGGTCGGCACGCCGTCGACGACGAAGAGTCGGGCGGCCGGTGATTGGAAGCCGTTGATTTTGCTTGGTCCGGACCAAAAGTGCTCCAGGTGCGTCCAGCCGCGCTGCGCCAGGTGCCGCGTCACAAGCTCCGGCTGTTCGTCAATGCTGACGGGGACGAGGACCACGCGGTCTTTCCAGCGAGCGGGCTCGTCGGTGGCGAGTTGGTCGAGTTCTTTCATCGCGGGCTGACAGGGTTTGCACCACGTGGCCCAGAAATCGATCCAAACGACTTTGCCTCGCAGGCTGCTGAGCTTGATCGGCTTACCGTCGGTGACCGCGATCAACTCGGCGTCGGGGGCGAGGTCGTTGGCGTCCGGCCACAACGGGAATGTGAATCTTTCGACGCCGGACTTCTTGGAAAAGCCGAACCGACCCAGGCAGCGATTCCCTACGAAGATGAAGTAGGGCGCCCCGGCCATGATCTCCGGCACCCGATCGGTAATGTCTTTCAATACAATTTCGCCTGCTGCAGGAACCGACCCGTCAAAGACCGGGACGGCACCATAATGGGCATCAAAGTAGCCAACCCAGATCGGCTTGCTCGCCGCCGGCTTTCCGTCGGGGTGCAGCAAACGCACCGCAGCCGTGCGATTGCCGCGAAACACGTTGAGATCGAAGGGCACGTAGCGAAAGCTGACGGGCACCGACTGACCGGGCCGTAGTGTCACCTTCCGCTTCTCGACGTAGGCCCCCGGGTTCACAGGCGAACGCGTCGTCCTGGGATCGTCTTTGACTCCCGGCTTCGGCCGCGTTTCGACGCCGACGAGGTAATCGCCGGCGGCGAGATCGCTGATCCGTGCGAAACCCTTAAAGGGCAAGTCCTGATCGACGAAGACGTTGTAAGACTCGGCCCCTTCCGCGCGGCGGATAATGTGGAGGACCTGACCGTCGAACGGCAGCTTCTCAGGCTTTTCCTGGCCCGGATTGAAGTGAACTTCCAGCGTCGCCGGCTTCTCGACGTCGATCTCGAGCCGACCGTTTTTGATTTGGGACCATTGGAACGGCCCGCGCTCGAAGAATCGCAGAAAACCCGGCGCATGGATGGCGACGTAAAACGGCTGCTCGGGATGGAGCAGGCGGACCTCGAACTCTCCCGAGCCGGTCGCGTGAACCGTCAGCAGGTTCGCGTGACGCAGGCCGTCCCGACGAAACTCCGGCTGCCACATCAGCCGCGCCTGATCGCGATCGCTCTCGGCATAAACCTGGGGCCGGAAATCGGCCGGAAGCGTCATCCCTGCGGGCAGCCGGAAATGCAGCCGCAACTCGCGGTGCGGTGAGTCCGATGCCTGGGCCGCCGCCACTAACGAGATGGTCAGGACATGGGCGATCAGCCACAGGCGGGTCGTGGCGCTAGCCGCGGATCGGCGTTCGAGACCTCCTGGCCTCATTGGATCGGCCCCCGCCTCACGGATTTTGGTCAAATCAATACGAATTCATCGATGCCGCCGCATTGACTCACGGGCGCAGGATGAGACGGGGCGATCGCCGACTTTCGTTTAGAGCGGCTTGTAGTGCAGGCTTCGCCTGCCGCCATGAGCCAACCGACGCCTGACATCCGGCGCTGCCGTTTGGCGGTAGACGGAATACGCATCATTAATTTAAGCGCGCTGGGGTTCCGCGGACGACCGGGACGTCAAATAGGATCGGCAGGTCGCGGCTGAAGGACTCTTGCACGCGGGTCGCCAGCTCGTCCGGGTCGTTTACGCGGTGGGCTTCGACGCCGAATGAGCGGGCCAGGGAAACCATGTCGACTTCGGGCTTGGCGATGTCCATCCCCTCAAAGCGGCCCTCGCTGGCCCGCGGCAGGCCCATTCCCTGGGCACCGATTTTTAAAATTTGATACTGGGCGTTGTTGCAGATCACGAACGTGACTGGAATACGGTAGGCGGCCGCCGTCCACAGCCCCTGAATGCCGTACAGCGACGCCCCCTCGCCGAGGATCGCCAGCACGGGTCGATCGGGCCACGCCAGTTTCACGCCGACGCTGCAACCCAAGCCCCAGCCGAGCGCCCAGCCGCGGTGGCCGAAGTAGCCAGTTGGATCCTGGATGGCGCCGAGCCGTTCGAGCAGAGTTCCCGTAGTGGTGACGGCTTCCTCCACGACGGCAATGTTCTTCGGCAGTGTTTTGGCCAGGGCCGACATGATGGTAGCCGGTGTCAGCGGGCGCTGGCTCCATTCGGCCGTGGCGCGGGCCTGGATTTGTTCGCGAATCTTGCGGTGAGCCTGACCGCGCTCGGCGGCCCGTTTGGCGGCAAGTTCTCGCTCGGACGCTGTCATCGTCGAGCGCACGAGCGACGCCAGCTCCGCCAGGCCCGGCTTCGGGTTTCCCGCCAGCGAGACATCCGTGGCGTAGTTCTTGCCGAGCTGCCACGGATCCTGATCGAGGTGAATCAATCGCGTGTTTTCGGGGATCGGCCGCGCCGGTTCATAGTAGACGTAGAGGCGAAAAAGATCCGTGCCTACCGCGAACAGCACGTCGAATTCGCTCAATCGCTGGACGATCTCGGGCGAGTAAATCGGCATACCAGGGGCCGAGAGCGGATGCGTGCACGGGAAGGCGAGCCGCCCGTGCGTGGTTCCGGCTTCGGCCATGACGGGGGCGCCGAGCGTTTCGGCGAGCGCGACCAGCTCGGACACGGCGTTCGCTTCTTGCACGCGGCTACCGGCGAGGATCCCCGGATTCTTGGCCTTCGCGAGAATCTCGGCCGCGTGTTTCAATTCTTCAACGGGCGGTCGCACGAGCGGATTGATCGGTCGCGGTGGTGTCAGATCGAAATGCTCCACCTCGCGTTGCACGTCGATCGGGATCGAGAGAAACACGGGGCCGGTCGGCGGCATGAGGGCCGTCTGCACGGCGCGCCGAATCGCCAGCGGCAGATCGGCGGCCCGTTCGACCTCCACCGCCCATTTCGTCCAGGGCTTGGCCACGCTGACCATGTCGGACCAGAGGATCGGCTCCTCGAACTTCAGCCGTCGGTCCTGCTGTCCCGCGGTGAGGATCAACGGCGTCCCGGCGCGGTAGGCGTTGTAAAGCATGCCCATCGCGTTGCCCAAGCCGCAGCTAATGTGCACATTGACCACGCCCGGCAGACCCGAGGCCTGGGCAAATCCGTCCGCCATTGCGACGACCGGCACTTCCTGGAGCCCCAGGATGTATTTGATTCGCGGATGATCGACGAGCGCGTCCGAGAGGGGCAGCTCGGTCGTACCCGGATTGCCAAAGAGGTACCGCACGCCCGACTCGGCCAGAATCTCGAGCATCGCTTCCGAGGCGTTCATGGCAGAAAATCCCGCGGCAGACGAGCCGCAAAGAGCGATCGAAACGGGCATAAAAGCGACAGGAGTCCGGCTCATTCTACCGGCGGCCGGATCTCACCCGCAACACGCGTCGAGCCTGCTTTGGACCGCACGGCTCGCCCCGGATACGATTAAGAGAGATGCGGTCGAACTGAAAAAGCGGGGTGCCCGGATTTGAACGCGCGGATTTTCCTCCTGGCGGCGATTGTCGTGCTGACGATCGTCGGCGCCCTCGCGTTCGAGCTGCCGGGCCCAAGTCACTCGCTCCCGCCAATCCACCCTCCACCACCGGAAGTCTTGGCGGAAAGCACGCCCGACACCAAACCGGCTGGCGCGCCGGTCGCGAAGTTGGTCATGCCGCCGGGGCCGGCCCCCGAAGGGATGGTCTGGATTCCCGGCGGCCAGGCCGTGATGGGTGATGATCAGGGTCCACCGGACGAGCGGCCGGCCCATTCGGTCACGATTGACGGCTTTTGGATGGACCGCACCGAGGTCACTAATGCGGCGTTCAAGAAATTTGTCGACGCAACCGGTTACCTCACTGTCGCCGAACGCACGCCCAAGCGAGAGGACTTTAAAGGCCTGGTGGCCGACGTGAACGAGATTCCAGCCGAGGATCTCGTGGCCGGCTCGATTTGCTTTAATCCGAATTTCGACCGCAAAACGCTCACCAAGGATCAACCGCTCTGGCCACTGCAGGTCTGGAAGTACGTCAAGGGGGCGAACTGGCGGCACCCGGACGGCCCGGAATCCTCCATCGCCGACCGGATGGACCACGCGGTGGTGCATGTCGCCTGGGTCGACGCGAACGCTTATTGCCAGTGGGCCCACAAGCGGCTGCCGACCGAGGCCGAATGGGAATACGCGGCCCGCGGCGGGTTGAAGAACGCGATCTACCCGTGCGGAAACGAGCTGCAGCAGGACGGAAAATGGACGATGAACATCTGGCAGGGCGTCTTTCCCGATACGCATGACGTACAGGACGGTTTCCGCACGACGGCGCCGGTCGCCTCGTTCGCGCCCAACGGATACGGACTTTTCGACATGGCGGGCAACGTCTGGGAGTGGTGCCACGACTTCTATCGACCCGACTATTATCGTTATGCTCCCCTGTCGAATCCGCCCGGGCCATCCGACAGCTTCGATCCGCTCGAGCCCAATTCGCCCAAGCGGGTGCAGCGCGGCGGCTCCTTCATGTGCAGCGATAATTACTGTCGCGGCTATCGTGTGAGCGCACGGATGAAGCAAGATCCCGAGAGTGGCACGTTCCACGCCGGATTCCGTTGCGTGCGCAGTCCGGAAGCGACCGGCGAGAACGCACCTCAGCCTCCCCAACCCACGAAACACTGATCCGCAGGAACTATGCGCGCGCTTTCAGGAATACAGCCCACCGGCCGATTTCATTGGGGCAACTATTTCGGCGCCATTCGGCAATACATCGCGCTGCAGGACAACGAACAGGCGTTTTACTTCATCGCCGACCTGCACGCCCTCACCACGGTGCGCGAGCCGGCCCTGCTCGCGGAATACATCCGTGACGCGGCCATCGAGCTTCTGGCATTGGGCCTCGACCCGCAAAAGGCCACCCTATTCCGCCAGTCGGACGTGCCGGAAGTTAGCGAGTTGACGTGGCTGTTGATGACTGTCACCCAAATGCACTTGTTGGAGAAGTGCCACGCCTACAAGGACAAGAAGGCCAAGGGATTGCCGGCCGATGCCGGACTCTTCACGTATCCGGTGCTGATGGCGGCCGACATCCTGCTGTACGACAGCGACGTCGTGCCCGTCGGAGCCGACCAGGTGCAACACATCGAAGTCACGCGCGACATCGCCGCGCGATTCAATTCGATGTACGGCGAAGTCCTGACTCTTCCGAAGGCGCACGTCGTGGAAGAGACAGCGAAAGTCCCCGGCATCGACGGCGAAAAGATGTCCAAGAGCTACGGCAACGCGATCGAGGTCTTCGAGGATCCCAAAAAGCTCCGCAAGAAGATCATGTCGATCAAGACCGATTCCAAGCCGGTCGAAGCTCCCAAGGACCCGGACACGGACGTGATCTTCGATCTCTACAAGCTCTTCGCGACGCCCGAGCAACAGGTCCAGCTGGCCGGCCGCTATCGGGCGGGGGGCATGGGGTACGGAGAGGCCAAACAATTGCTGTATGAGGCATCCCTCGCCTATTTTGCCAAAGCCCGCGAGCGGCACGCCGAATTGTCAGCGAATGAGGCGAAGGTTAACGAGATCCTACACGCCGGCGCCGCCAAAGCCCGAAAAAAAGGGCGGGAAGTCTTGGACCGTGTCCGCCGGGCCGCTGGCCTGGCAGGCCCCAAGCGAAGCTAAAAGCGGCCTGTTTTCGCCGGAATCGCCGATTTCGCGCTGAACGGATGACGCCAGTTGCCCGCCGCTCGGGTACAATCTGCCGAGGGCGAGCCTTGGCGTCGATCAACGGTCCTACGGGGGGGAATCTTGGCATGAAAGCGCTCGGTCGGTCGGTTCTCGCGGCGACACTCGTCTCGGCTCTCGGCGTGGTTCCCCCGCTGGTTTCGGGCGCAAATCCCGCCCCACCGGCGACGACACCCGTGGCGACCAAGACCGTCGCGACGACGCCCGTTGCCGACTTTCTGCTCAAGGACATTGCCGGCAAGTCGGTCGCGCTGCACGACTTCAAGGACAAGTCGGCCGTGGTCGTCTTCTTCATGGGAGTCGACTGCCCGATCTCGAACTTGTACCTGAAAGACTTGGCGGGCCTCGCCAGTCGTTACGCCAAGCAAGGCGTGCAGGTCGTCGGCATTCAGTCGAACGCCGGCACGACAGAGGCCCGTGCCGCGCAGCACGCCCGCGAATACAAGGTCGCGTTCCCGGTGCTGCTCGATCCGGGTCAGCGGGTCGCGAATCAGCTGAACGCAAAACGCACCGCCGAGATCTTCCTGCTCGACAGCCATCGGGCCGTCCGTTACCACGGCGCGTTGGACGATCGCTATGGTTACACCTTCAAACGCGACGTGGCGCAACGGCATGACCTGGAAGAGGCTCTCAAAGAACTGCTCGCGGGCAAGCCGATCACCGTCGCCCAAACGACGCCGCGGGGCTGCCTGATTACGCACGACGAACGACCGGCGTCGCTCGCCAAAGTCACTTACAGCAAACAGATCTCCCGCATCCTGCAGCGGCGCTGCGAGGAATGTCATCGAGCCGGCGAAGTCGCCCCCTTTGCGCTGCAGACCTACGACGATGCCGTCGAGCACTCGGCAATGATGAAGGAAGTCGTCCTGCAGCGGCGGATGCCGCCCTGGCATGCCGACCCGCGCTACGGCCACTTCTCCAACGACCGCCGCATGGAACAGGACGAGATCGATCAGTTGCTGGCGTGGATCGACGCCGGCACGCCGCAGGGCGACCCGAAGGACGTGCCCGCTCCGCGGACGTGGACCAAGGGCTGGCAGATCGACAAGCCAGATTTTGTCTTCGAGCTGCCGCTCGAAGTGAAGGTGCCGGCCACCGGCACGGTCGATTACCAGTACTACTCGGTGAAGACCAATCTGAAGGAAGACATTTGGATCCAGGCGGCCGAGGCTCGTCCAGGCAACCCTGCCGTCGTGCACCACATCATCGTCTTTTGTCGCAATCCGAAGGACGATGACGACTCGGGTGACGGAATCGGCGGCCAGCACGTTTGCGGCGTCGCTCCCGGCGATCCGCCGCTCGTCCTTCCGCCGGGCGTCGCTCGCCGCATTCCCGCCGGCTCCGAGCTGATCTTCCAGATGCACTACACGCCCAACGGCAAGGCAGCCACGGATCGCTCGAAGGTCGGTTTCGTGCTCTACAAGGGCAAAGACAAGCCTCAGCACTTTTCCCACACGCAGCCGGTGATGAACATGCACATTCGCATTCCGGCCGGCAATCCGAACTGGCAGGTGGAATCGGAGTACAAATTCCCCCGCGACGCGAAGATTTACCAGCTCATGCCGCACATGCACCTGCGAGGCAAGGACTTCTTGTACGAGTTGACGCGGCCGAACGGGCAGAAGCAGGTGCTGTTGTTAGTGCCGCAGTTCGACTTCAATTGGCAGAACACTTATCGCTTGGCGCAGCCGGTCGATGTGCCGAAAGGATCGACGCTGCACTGCGTGGCGCACTTCGACAACTCGAAGGACAATCCGGCCAACCCGAATCCCAAGAAGATCGTCCGCTGGGGCGATCAGACGTGGGAAGAAATGATGATCGGCTGGATGACCCTGGCGTGGAACGACGACAAGTCAGCCGCGAAAACTGCTCCCGCTAAGCCCGACAAACCCGCGGCGAGGAACACTAAGGCGTCGGACAAGAAAACGACGTCAATCGCCGCACCGCCGCAAAAGGTTGCGGGTCGGTAAGCAGGCAACGCGATCATCAATCAAAGCTCGGGCGAACCAACGGTTGTCGCCACGGGTGACGTTCGCGATTAGGCTCGAAGCCTTCACGACCGGTCACTCCTGCGGCGAAAGAGGCGGAATCTCGCCTTCGCCAACGAAGTGCAGCCGGCGGATGCGAATGATCTTCCAATCTCCGCCTTCACGTTGCCACGTCAACTCCCAGCGCGTCGCCCCGTGCTGCTCGCGTCCGAGATAGTTCACGGTTGCGCTCGCGCGAAACGTGGTGGTTGCCCGTGATTCCGCCGAGCTCATTTGCACCGACATGTCGGTGATACGAATGTTGCCGACGATTCGTGCCGCCGACGCAGCGTTCTGGACGAGGGCCCGGTCTTCCGCGTCCTGCAGCGAAAAGAAATCAACGCAGCGAGGCGCGTCACCGGCCTCGAAGGCACGGGCCAGCCCAAAAACCTGATCAGCGACGCGCTCCTTCTCAGTGACGATCAATCGCTCGACCAGGATCACTCCGCCGCCGAGCGCAAGGAAGGCGCCGGCCAGATAAAGCTGGCGCGGCTGGCGATGCACGTGCCAATGCGCAATGCAGGCGGCCGCAATCACCGAACAGATGAAGAAAGGCGGCCACGGCGTTTCAGTGAACCACATGAGCGCGGCTCCGCCGGGAAGTGTAGGACGGGACGCGAACGCCGACAAGCGGCTCGCGCTCCGGGCGTTCTACTTCCATTGACGGAGCGGCGTCGCAAATTCGTCCGCGAAATTTGAAAAATCGTGGCGCCGCCGTCGCGATCAATTTGCCAGGCGGCCGCCCGCGCGGTTCGGAAGGACGCGAAAGTGGCGACGAATGATCTCCTCGCCGCCGATCTTGAGCACGAGCGAATAATCGCCGGTCGGCATCGAGTCCCCGATCGTATAGTCGAAAATGGCGCGCATCGATTCGCTGGCGACCGAGCAGCCGGTCGTGTCGATCACTCGGTGTTCGGCATCCTCGAGTTCACATCCCAGCCACAGGTCTTCGTGGGGGGGCACCAAGTCGCATTCGGCCTTCATCAGGTCGCCCTGGCGGAACTCGGTACGGCGGTCGAGGACCGCGCCCGCGGCAACTCGAGAGCCAATGTCAAATAGCAGGACCTTGTCCTGGTTGCGAATCCGCTCGCTCGGCCGAAGCAATTGGGCCACGTAGTTCGGATCGAGCGGCTTGAGTGCGTACGGGCCTTCCGGGCGACGCATCCCGTAACGATCGAGCTTGTATTCCAAGGCGATGCCGCCGCCGGCCGTCGCCAGCACCAGTACGCCAAAGACCGCTTGCGCCCAGGCCGGGTTGACTGACGGGAGCAACGGCCACTCGCGCGAACGGAACAACTCGCCCACCGTGGCGCGCAATCTCCCACCGCGTTCGCGCCAGCGCGCAAAGAGTTGCTTGAACCAGGCCACGTCCGCCTCGTTCAAAAACGCCAGATAGGACGAGATGCAAACGACCGGGAAGAGCCAGAGCCCCAAAGTCAGCAACGTCATGATGTGAAACGTCGAGCCGATCGCCAGCATGACGATTCTCGGGATGCCGCGCCACGCCAGGAAGATAAATGTGCACTCCCAAATGAGGGCGACCAGTCCGAAGCCTGCGAGGATCGCGGGATAAGGCTCGAAGTAGCGGCCGAGCAAGTTCGGCATGTTGTAATTGGTGATCATCCAAGTCTGCAGTTGCTCGCCCGAAAAATAAGCGGGGATTTTCACCTTCGTGAGCACCGCACCGAAATAGACGAGGCCCACACACAGCTGCAGCAGCCGCCGCGGCCAGGCGGGGGAACGTCGTGGCTGGTTCGCGATCTCGGGGGGCACCCCGGCGCGGCGCAGGCGCGAGCGGCGGAACCAGTTGTCGAGCGACCAGACCGCTCCACAATCGGAAAAACACATGAGCAGCATGAGGTGCGAGGCGATGACCGAGTACTTGTTCATCGTCCCGATGGTGTCGAGCGAGTTCAGGTAGATGTAGCCCGCCGCCGCCAGGATCATCGAAAAGCGGGTGCACCAACCGAGACAAGACGTGAGACACGCCAACAGCAAGACGCTGTGAATCGCGATGGCCGCTTCGGCGCTGGGTTCAGCAAAGAGGGGCTTGAGTCCGTAAATCTCCCAGACGGGAACCGGCGAGCCGTCACTGGAATAAAGCTCGCGAGCGTAGGCCCAGCGGGGCACCATCGCCAGCAAAAGCGCGATCGACACCGAAATCCGCATCAGTGCCAAACCGTACGGAACTTCCTCCGAATAGAAGAACGCGTTCAGCCGGGAGAGAATTCCGCGGGGGGGCTGGCTGGCAATCCCTGTGCTCATCAATCAACTCCGAGGCGGAAGGGGCGTCCTGCTTGCGTCCGACCGGGCTTGGCAAGAGGGCTATTCAGCGAGAGGCCCGTTGAGCAAATTCGCCGACGACGGAGTCGACGAATAGGCGCCGCGGGAATCGTTCATCAGCCCTGCCGGAATGAAGGGCTGGCTGCGCCGGGCGTCCGACATCAGCCGAGGGTTGTCTCGCAATCCCATGTGGTACTGGTAAAGAAACCACGTGGGCTGAGTGCTGAGAATCTCGCCGTGGGGAGTGACCACGAACCGCGTGTGGCAGTACGTGTAGTTGTCCTTAGGCTTGCCGTAATAGGCCTCATATTGCGCATCGGGAAGGTTGAACCGTTTAGGGTATTCCTGCTCGACGACGAACATCCGCACCATCGGCTCGTGCTGGGTGTGGCTGAGGCACATGTGGCCGAGCCGCTCGCCCTGCCGGCATTCCGGATCGTAATGCTGACGGCCGAGGTAGCCGTACGGATGAAATTCTCCCCACGGGGCGGGCGCGAGCTCGTAGAATTTGCCGCTCTCCCCTTCTCCAATGACTTGCATTCGTCCTTCGTAGCCGGCCCAGCCGCAAAACATGTCCCAGACGAGGAAATACATGATCGGGTGGCAGTTCGGCAGCACGTCGAATGCGTGAGAAACGCAGCCGAACGACAGGGCGCCAAGGTAAGTGCCGATCCAAAGGTACGAGAGCCAGCGTTTCACGGCGCGATCCTCCGTGCCCCCACTCGGATCGAAATGGCCAGGTCGAATACGCAAGAAAAGTGCGAGGGAAAGGCCCGCATTTTCGTTTTGGGGCCATTCCGGTCAAGAGCAAATCAGCGCGCTAACTTTCGGGCGACTCCCCGAAGATCGAGGCCCGAGTGGGCCATTCCCGGCGGCGAAAACGGCGGCGTGCGGGGAATCAGCCGTCGGAGCGACCGGTCTCGGCTCGCAGGATGGCGTCGATCACTCCGTCCCAGGTGTAGGACGTCGCCTCGGCAGCGATCTCCAGTCCGAGTTCGCTGGCGCGAGCGCTCGTTACGGGGCTGATGCTCGCGAGTCGCGTGGTGCGCCCCAGATGCGACCGAGTGGCAGGCGGACAGAGCTGAGAAAGCGACTGCACGATCGAGGGGCTTCCCAAGCCGATCCAATCCAACTCTCCGCGCTCCAATCGCTCGACTGCGCCCGGCGGTAAGCCAGTAACGTCGACATTGCGATAGACAACCACCTCTTCGACGCGGGCGCCGCCTTCCGCCAACCGTTTCGGCAAGACGTCCCGCCCGCGATCGGCCCGAGCCCAAAGCACGTTCCCCGACCCGACCTGTGGCACCAGCTCTTCCGCTAACGATTCCGCCCGGAATTCCCGCGGGACGAGGTCGGGCCGCAGACCGAACCGAGCCAGCGATTCGCCGGTCGCCGGACCGATGGCGGCGACTTTGGTTCGCGACAAACGTCGGGCATCGCCGCCAGTTTGCCAAAGCCGCGACAGCAACGCGTCAACGCCATTGACGCTCGTGAAGACCAACCAATCGAAATCGGCAATCCGGGCGAGCACTGCGTCGACGGCCCGCCAATCGGTTGGCGGCAGGATCTCGATGGTCGGCAGCAAGACCGGCTCCGCCCCCAACCGGAGCACTCGCTCGATGATAGGGCCGGCTTGCGAAACGGGCCGGGTAATCCCAATCCGTCTCCCAAACAGAGGCAGCCTTTCGTACCAGGCGATCGTTTCCCGTCGCGTGACGCATTCGCCGATCACGATCACCGAAGGGGGACGTACCCCAGACCGCTGCACAGCCACGGGCAGCTCGCCGAGCGGTGCCACAACCGTTCGCTGTCCGGGGTTGGTCGCCGAACTGATCAGGCAGGCCGGAGTTTGGGCAGGCAGGCCGGCCCGAATGAGCGCGTCTGCCAGACCTTCGAGATGCTGCAGTCCCATGTAAAAGACGAGCGTCCCCGGGAACCGAGCGATGGCCTCGTAGTTCAAGGAGGGCTGCCCTTTAATCGGATCTTCGTGCCCAGTAATGAATGCGACGGCGGACGCGTATTGGCGGTGCGTGAACGAGAGGCCTGCATACTCCCCGGCGGCGACCGCCGCTGTGACGCCGGGCACCACCTCGAACTCGACCTCTGCAGCGGCCAGCGCGGCTGCTTCCTCGCTCCCGCGACCGAAGATGTACGGATCGCCTCCCTTGAGCCGCACAACGGTTTTGCCTGCGCGAGCTTCGTCGATCAGCCGTTCGTTGATCGCCGCCTGGTTCGAACCGCCGGCGAGGGCTTCACGATGCGTGCGTTCGGCATGCCCGGATGCAAATCGCAGCAGCAACGGGTTCACCAGTCCGTCGTACAAGACCAAGTCCGCCGAACGGAGGCACTCGAGCCCCTTCAGCGTCAAGAGGCCCGGGTCGCCCGGACCCGCTCCGACGAGATAGACCTTTCCGACGCGGGGCTTGAATTCTGTCACCGGCGATCGGCCTTCGAGGCGTTGACGCTGATCCATGAGATAAGATGGGCAGCAACGGCGGCCTTAGGGCCTTCAAAACTGGTTGCGACTTGCCCCGAGCCATCGAGAACCTCGACGCTGTTGGATTCCGCGCCGATCGCGGCCGGACCATTAAGCACAATCCAGTCGCAGTTTTTGGCCCGTAACTTCTGTAGGGCGTTTTCCCGCGCGTTGGTCGCCTCGAGCGCGAATCCTAAGACCCAGCGCCCCCCTTTGAGCCGGCCCAGCTCCGCCAGGACGTCGTCTGTCTCGATCATCTCGAGGGTGATCGGCCCGCCGGTCTTAGAGATTTTCCCCGGCACGCGGTTGAGCGGCTTGTAGTCGCAGACGGCGGCGGCAGCGATCACTCCGTCGCAATCGGAAAAACGCGAGACGCAGGCGTCTCGCATCTGTGCCGTCGTGCTGACAAACAGGCACTCGCAGCCCTGCGGCGGGTGAAGGTGGACCGGGCCGCTGACGAGCACCACGTCGTGCCCCGAGCTCCGCGCCGCCTCAGCCAACGCGTATCCCATCCGTCCGCTGCTATCGTTCGACAGATAGCGCACGTCGTCGAGATATTCGCGGGTGGGCCCGGCGGTGATCAGAATCCGCATCGTGCCAGTTTACCACGTTCACCGCCGGCACATGTCGATGCACCGGGCTCACTGCAGGAGCTGGTTGATCGACGCGAGAATCTCGGTCGGTTCGGCCATCCGTCCGGGGCCAACTTCCCGACAGCTCTGCCAACCGCTTCCCGGTTCGACGAAGTGAAATCCGTCTTCACGGAGACGAGCCAGGTTGCGTTGCACCGCCGCCTTGGCCCACATCTCGGCGTTCATTGAAGGAGCCAACAGGATGGGCCGCGTAACAGTGAGGATTAACGTCGATAAGAGGTCGTTGGCGTGGCCGTGAGCGACCCGG
>Ga0210390_10000743_pt1 | contig 33708 bp, 27 predicted proteins | sample IncBWH11OmetaG_FD_161050 | JGI IMG/M metagenome (GOLD analysis project Ga0210390, IMG submission 161050) | Forest soil microbial communities from Barre Woods Harvard Forest LTER site, Petersham, Massachusetts, United States - Inc-BW-H-11-O ...
CGACTAGTTTTCCCGACTTGTCGCGTACGCTTAAGCCGAGGTCCTTTAACTGTTTCAACCCGCGAGCGCCTCGCGCGACCGCATCGTCCAGCTGTGCCACCATTTCCTGGCTGAAGTTGGGATCGTCGATCTTGCTCCAGTCAATTTGGCTAAAGACGATGAAGCGTCCGGGATACGGCTTCACCATTTCGTCAATCACCTTCTGAAGTTTGTCGCCCCACATGCCGGTCAGAATCACGACCGTTTTCACGTTGGTGTTGTTCATGACTTCGAGCACGCGCTCGGGCGGCACGTGGTCGTCGATTCGCATGGCGTCGTTAACGTGATTATGAACGTCGATCACGTAATATTTAGCCCGGTCCACGTTGTGCACCGGGGCGCGCAACATGGAGACAGGTTGAAAGTCCTTCAGCAACAAGGTTTTCTTTTGCTCGGCATCGGTTGCTGACTTGTAGCTGATCTGCCCTTGTGATTGGTCCTGTTGTTGCGGAAGGCCCTGCGCGGCTGACCACGCCGCAACGCTCAACGATACGAAGCAAACCGCCCTCAGTTTCATCGGCATCGCTCTCAGCCTCCATCCCTTGTGTTTTGCTGTTGACAATCTCGGATAAACGAAAGTAAAAGTAATTGATCGCAATATATCGCAATCTATGCGTTTATCCAAATTGATCAGTGATACCCTTCGATAATGAGGCGCACTCAGGCAATCGTCCTAAGCTGCTGCGTCCTGCTTGCCCTCGCGTTAGCTGGCGGGGACTCAGGGCAAGGTAGTCCCGGCGCAAAGCATGTCCCGGCAGCTGCCGACAAACCTGCCACTGATCTTCAGATCCAAAGCTCGGTCTTGCGGATCGAATTTGACCGCAATCTGCGCAGCCAGGTGGTCGCGCTGTTTGATCAAACTCCAAAGACTCTAACTCCACTTTCCGCGTCGGAAACGGTCGCCGGCATTGGCCACACCTGGGGTGATTTTGCGCTAACCTCGGCTCGCCGCGAAACTGTCTCTGACGCTTTTGGCACGGGAGAGCGGCTTTTGCTAACCGGCCAGTCCGGCGACCTGCGCAAGAGCGTCTCAGTCACGATATATGCCGACTTCCCTTCTCTCGCCATCTTTGACGTTGAGTATTCGAATGAGGGCACCTCCCGAATCGCAATTCGCGGTTGGACGAACCATCAATACTCGCTGACCTCACAGGCCGCAAGGCCAGGCCCTGCGTTCTGGTCCTACCAGAGCGGTTCCTATGAGAAGCGGCCGGATTGGGTTCTTCCGTTGCGGCCCGGATTCCGGCAGGAAAATTATCTGGGCATGAATGCCAGCGATTACGGCGGAGGCACTCCCATTGTCGATGTGTGGCGCAAAGATATTGGTCTTGCGGTTGGTCACGTCGAGCCCGGTCCACGGCTCATATCGCTTCCGGTTTCCATGCCCGATGCGCGCCATGCTCGCTTGGCTGTGCGCTCGACTCGGGAGCGAACGCTGGAGCCAGGAGAGAGCTTCCATACTCTGCGCACATTTGTGTCTGTGCATCAAGGAGATTATTTTCGGACGTTGACGGAATATCGCCGCCTTATGATGCGCCAGGGATTTCAAATGGCGACGGCGCCCGACAGCGCCTACGGCCCCATCTGGTGCGCCTGGGGTTACGGACGGTCGATGAAGCTCAAGCAGGTGTACGACACGCTGCCCACCGTCAAGAAGATGGGATTTGCCTGGGTCACGTTGGATGACGGCTGGCAGAACAACTACGGTGATTGGGAGGTCGATCCGAAGAAGTTCCCTCACGGTGATGCGGACATGAAGGCCCTTGTCGACCGTATCCACGAAGAAGGTTTCAAGGCGCAACTGTGGTGGTCGCCGCTGAGCGCTGTTTCGGATGCCCAACTGCTGAAAGACCATCCCGAGTTCCTGCTGCTGAATCGCGACGGATCGAAGCGGAAAATTTCGTGGTGGAATTCGTTTTATCTTTGCCCGGCCGACCGCGCAGTCGTCGAATACCACAAAGCGCTGGTTCGGAAAATCCTGGTCGATTGGGGATTCGACGGTCTCAAGCTGGATGGCCAGCACATGAACGCCGTCCCGCCCTGCTACAATCCCGCGCACCACCATAAACGACCGGAAGACTCGGTGGAAGCGCTGCCCGATTTCTTCCGTGAGATTTACGAAACGGCTCACAGCGTGAAACCGGATGCTCTGGTAGAGTTTTGCCCTTGCGGCACTGCATATTCTTTTTTCACCATGCCGCATTTCAATATGTCGGTTGCATCCGACCCGGAAAGTTCGTTCCAGATCCGTTCCAAGGGCAAAACGCTGAAAGCGCTCATGGGCGACAACATTCCCTATTTCGGCGATCACGTGGAACTGAGCGACGGGGCGACGGACTTTGCTTCTACCGTCGGCGTGGGCGGAGTCGTGGGCACGCAGTTTGTTCTTCCCGAGCTGGTGAAAAAACACACCAGGTTTGACCTGACACCCGAGCACCGCAAGATATTCGACAAATGGATCACCATCTATAAGGAGAAAATGCTTTCGCGCGGAGAATATCTCGGCGACCTTTACGACATCGGGTTCGATCGTCCCGAAACCCACGCGATCCGCAAGGGCGGAGAAATGTATTATGCATTCTTTGCCCGCCATTGGAGTGGGCCGATTGAATTGCGTGGTTTGCAGAATCGCGCTTATCACATCGTGGATTACGTAAACAATAAGGATCTCGGAAACGTACGCGGCCCCCAGGCTACAATTTCTGCCGAGTTCGACAAACATTTGCTCATCGAGGCTCAGCCCGAATAACTCACCGTGGAGCCGCAGCCCAAGAACGCAAGCCAGCGATTGCTCGATATTATCCGCCGCAATCGCCACTCCGAAAAAGTTGGCGTTTACGCCGTGTGCTCCGCTCACCCCAGCGTGATTGCGGCGTCCGTTCGGCAGGCGGTCGAAGACGGATCTGTTCTGCACGTCGAGTCTACGTCGAGCCAGGTGAATCAAGTGGGCGGATATACCGGACAAACTCCGTCGCAGTTCGCCGAGTTCGTTCACTCCGCCGCGCGACGTGCCAGCCTTCCGCAGGAACGAGTGTTGCTCGGAGCCGACCACCTCGGTCCATATCCCTGGCGCGAACAGCCTGCGGAAGCGGCGATGCAGAACGCCTGTGAACTGGCTCGCGCCTGCGTTTTCGCGGGATACAACAAGATTCATCTCGACGCAAGCATGGCGTGTGCCGATGACGGCCAGAGCGGTCCAGATGAAAGCACTATCGCAAAACGGGCCGCCATCCTCTGCCGAGCCGCTGAGAGTGCATTTGAGAAGTTGCCGCCCAGTTCTCCTCTGCTTTACGTAATCGGTACCGAGGTTCCACCTCCCGGCGGCGACTCGCTTCCGAGAGAGCCTCCAGCAGTGTCGCCCGCCGGCCAGATTCCACACACTTTGGAACTTTTTCGCGCGGCCTTCGACGAGCAGAAGGTCTCCGCGGCGTGGGAAAGAGTGATCGGCATGGTTGTGCAGCCGGGAGTGGAATTCGGCGAAAACGCGATTCTCGATTACGATCGTCAAAAAGCGAAGGCGCTCTCGCCCGCCTTGCCGAAACATCCTGCTCTGGTTTACGAAGCGCATTCCACGGACTATCAACTGCCCGCAGCCCTCGGCCAGATGGTCGGGGATCACTTCGCGATCTTGAAAGTGGGACCATGGCTGACATTTGCGTTTCGGGAGGCGGTTTTCGCTTTGGGCGCAATGGAGCAGGAATTAATTGGAAATCGAAAGGGCGTTCGCCTCTCGCAAGTCAGGGAAGCGCTCGACGCTGCTATGCTCCGCGATCCCACTTACTGGCGTTCTTACTATCACGGAAGCGTAGACGAGATTCGGTTGGCTCGCCTCTACAGTTACAGCGACCGTTGCCGCTATTACTGGGGCGATGCCGCGGTTCAGCACGAACTGGGGCAACTGCGCGCCAACGTTGATGCGTCTCCTCCGCCTCCGACGCTGGTGAGCCAGCATTTGCCCTTGCAATACGAAGCCACCCGCTCGGGACGTCTCCAAGCCCGTGCCGAAGATATGATTCAAGCACATATCCGGGACGTTCTGCGAATCTATGCCGCAGCGTGCGGCGAGTAAAAGCGGTCGCGTAATTCTAGAAAGTCAACCGCAGCGAGAGCTGGATGATTCGCGGATCATACGTCGACAGGATTCTGCCAAACGTGGGACTGTTTATGTTTGTATCTGGGTTCAAGAACTCCGCATGATTGAGAAGATTGAAGAAATCGGCGCGAGTCTCGACTTGAAGCCGGTCACTGATCGGCGTGGTTTTTGAAAGGGCGAGATTGATATTAAACACTCCTGGACCGCGAAGGTAGTTTCGCGGCAGCGTTCCATAGGTGCGCAGCGCTGGATCGCTGACCGCCTGGTTATCGTTCGGAAACATAGTGCTACTGGCAGAGCAGGGCTGATTTTGACCCGGAACTGGGGGAGGGCATTGCGCATTTGAAAAGCTCGTGGGATTGAACCAGTAGTGACCGCTTTGCCCTGCGATGGTCTGAACCGTTCGCGGGTCGAATATCTGGATGGGGGCGACGAGGTTGGCTCGTACCAGTCCCGAGTCGCCGGCGCCGGAAGGTCCCGGGCTGGCAAAATTAAAGCTGCTGGGAAGATTTGCCAGCACATCGAGCGGAAATCCCGTTCTGAAGCTTACGATGGGAAACAGGTTCCATCCTCTGGTGAGTCGTTTTGGAGCGGAGTTCTTCAGCTTGTCGAAGGGAAGCTCCCAGCCTCCACTGAATACGATTCTTTGGCGGACATCCATGTCCGCGGAGCTGCGAAAAAGATTGGGCTGGTAATAGGGCACAACGTTGTTGCGATTCTGGAAGCCCGAAGCGTTGTCGATGTTGTGGGAATAAGTGTAGGCAAACGTGAAGTAGGAACGGCCGAAGATTCCGTCCCCTGAAAGTTGTTTCTGCAGGCTGAGGAGCAGGCCGTTATAACTGGCCGTCGTCACATTCCTGAACTCCTCCAGATTGGCGAAGCTGCATTGGTAAGCATTGTCGACGGTGCAAGTCTGATTCCCAGGGGTCAAGTTCAACACGCGGTCGTAGGTTCCAAGTACGAATGGATTGATATCCATGAGTGAGGTCAACCCGTGTGAACTACTCCCGACGTAGCTCCCTTCAAAGACCGTAGCCCTTGCCACCTCCCGCTGCAGGGTCAAATGGTACTGGTAGGTATACGGCGTGCGCAGGTGGGGATCGACCACGAACACACTGCTGGACGCGCCAATGGGCAAGTATCCAGTCGCTGCGAAATCGAGGTTCGCAGGAGGCCGTCGCGAGGGAAAGGGATTGATGGCGCCCGCCGCCTCAAAGGGCTGAGCGAGGTCATTGACGCTGAGGTTTGGGCTGACGGGAGGAAACGCAAAACCCGCACTGGCGTAGAACGGCGGCTGTCCGTTGAACTGCAGATTATCTTCGGCTTTCAGGATGTCATAGAAAACCCCGAATGCGCCGCGCAGACTGCTCTTGCCGTTTCCCTGCGGATCCCAGGCAAAACCAATCCGCGGGGCCCAATCGTTGGTGTCAGGAAAATTAACCCCACGCGGAGCGCCCGGGTCTCCGGGAAAGACCATGCCGACCGGAGCGTGAATAAACACTTGAGATTGCTCGCCGGGAATAATGGAAAAAGTTCGGCCTTCGGTATCTGACTTGGGTGTGCTGTATTCATAGCGGAGGCCCAGGCTCAGAACCAGGTTCTGGCGCACCCGCCACTCATCCTGCGCAAAGCCGTAGGTAAACTTGGTGCGGACATTGGACGGTGCGGCGGAAGACTGGGTGTACTGCGCGGGTAGACCGAGAAGGAAATCAGCGAACGAGTTTTGCGAGAAAGGCCCGTTTGCCCCTACGAATTGAAATTGTCCATCCACGGTGAAGGCAAAGAACGTGTTGTTCTGGAATGCTGAGAAGCCTCCTCCGAACTTGAAGTTGTGCTTCCCCCGAACCCAGGTGAGCGTATCCGCGTAAGTGTAAGTGTTGTCCGTCAGCCGCTGCGGTCCGATCGTGCTAAAGCCAATCTGTAGTCCGGTGTCGAAGACCAGGTTGGTCGGGCCCACGGGGAGATCGGGAGTAATCTCGATGCCCAAAGCGGAGGGCTTCGGCAATTGGACTGTGGGATTGAGAGAAGGATTGTCGGTGCGCTCAGCGGTTGCGCGAGCCTCGTTCAGCAGGTTCGGAGAAAAGATATGGGTATAGGCAAAATTGCCAAAATAATCGTTGAAGTGTGAGCTCTCTGGAAAACCGGGAACGTTGGCGGCAAAATTATTGATTGGGCTGAAGTCATCCTCGCGACTCCATCCCAATGTGACCGCGAGTTTGTTCTTGTCGTTGATCTCGAAATCGAATTTCTCCGTCAGTTCGTCATAGCCGATGGTGAGACGTCCCTGCCAGCTTAGTTGGCCGGTGGGTGAGGTGGGAATCAAGCCCGCGGCGATGTAATTGTGCGCAACGTTATTGATCCGGGTTGGATCGATGATTGCCTGCCGTGCCAGGTTGCTGTTCGGTTGGAAAACCGGATTCGCGAGCAAAAAGGCGGCAACGCCGGGATCGGGGACACCTCCAGGCTCGGCCTGCGAGAAATCTCCTGCCAGTTCGGCTGGAGTAAACGTCGGCACGTTGTGAAGGGAAAGAACCTCACTCTGCCGCTCCCCCTGGTAGCCCACAAAAAAGAAAAAGCGGTTCTTGCCATTGATCACCCCGGGGACCGTGATGGGACCGCCCAGCGTCCCGCCAAACTGGTTTCGCTTCAGGACGTCGCGCGGAAGTCCCTCGTTTTTGTTGAAGTAGCTATTGGCATCCAGCGCGTCGTTGCGTAGGAAGTCGAACGCGCTGCCGTGCAAATTATTTGTTCCCGACCGGGTAAGCATGCTAACTACGCCTCCGGCATTGCGCCCGTATTCCGCCGGATAATTGCTGGTCAAAATGCGAAACTCGGCGATAGTGTCAGGATTCGGAGTGAATACCGCTCCGTTATTGATCAAGTCGTTGTTGAGCCCACCGTCGAGCAGATAGGTGACGGAGTCGGCTCGATTGCCAGCGACGTTGAAAGTCCCGGCTTCGTTCGAATCAAGGTCGACGGGTGTTACTCCTGGCTGGAGGAACGCCAGGGTGCGCACGTCACGACCGTTCAGGGGCGCATTCCGGATCACATCACCGGTCACAACCTGTCCCAGCGATGCGCTCGCGGTTTCGATGTCTTGCGATCTTTCCGATACCTGGATCTCCACCGGGACCGCACTCACCTGCAACCTGATGTCGAGGCCATGAACATCCGCGACGTGAAGGAGCACGTCTTTGACTTCCGCCACCGCAAACCCCTGCTTCTGCGCGGTGACCAGGTAGCGTCCAGGCTGCAACAGAGGAATCGTGAAATAGCCGTTTTCGTTGGTGCTCGCTTCGCGTTTCAGCCCCTGGTCCAGGTTTAACAAGGTGATGTTGACTCCCGGGACTACGGCGCCGGCTTGATCGGTAATCGTACCCAGAAGCGTCGCGCGCTGAGCACCCGCCACTCCAGGAAAGGCGAGGCACGCCCAAAGGAGAAACGCCGCGTGGGCACGCATCGATAGCTTCTGTCGCCGGGGCTTCATGCGCAGTGCGAAAAGGATAACCGATACGACCGGCTCCAATGAAAATGCCAAGGCAGGCCGCACACGGGGAGCCCGTTCCGAGCCTTCAGCACAACCAGATATCGCGCATTGGCAGTTCCCCACAAACAACCGGCTTGACTAACTGCCGAGATGTCGAAGCACAACCATCAGGCGGGCCAGGCTGCTTGCCGTCTCCGGAGTCCGCTGGGAAGTTGTGAACAGTGAGCGGACAAGCTCATTCTGTTCCTGCGCCAGGCGCAGCAAAGCATCGCTGTTCTCTCGGCCGGCGACGGCTTGCGCTACGCCCGATGTAATGTCCGGGCCGGCGATAGGAGAAAGCATATCAGTCTGACGACGAGTGATCGACGAAATCCAGCGATCATGATCGCGCCGCATCTTTTCGACCTTCTGCAGCACGGCGGCAGGCAGTCCGGCGGTGCGCGAACCCGAAAACTCCCGGTCCAACCGCTTCAGAGCCCAGGCGTGGAGAAAAGTCTCCCGCGCCAAAGTAACGATTTCATCCGAAAACAACGCCACCTGTTTGTTGACATCTTCCGTGGAACTTCCCGGCTTGTAGAAGTGCGCGTACAGCGTTTCATGAAGCGGCATGGTCGCGCCGGAAAGATCGGCGAGCGTCGCGGACGGAGAACCGCTCGCGCCAGCAGATTCCGGCACCGACGGGTCGGGAGATGGATAGAGTTCAGATCCGCTCTTCAGTTCGCGAGGCACAACCACCTCGACGCGAAGCGGGCCCGGCACCGATTTCAAAGCCTGCCGGATGATGTCGCGGCGAGCGCTGCTGTCGACCAACCCTTGAACCAGAAGCGAACCATCCGACATGGGAAAGAGGTAGATTTCTTCGCCCAGGCAAGCGTCGACTCTGTGCAACGCTTCAGCAACCGAAACTTCGGCTTCGCTGGCATGAGAATTTGCGTAGGAGAGAGGAACCGGACGTTTTACTTCTGGCAAGGCGCGGCCGGCACCGGGTGGCAATTTCGCAACCTCACCCGGCGCAAACAGGCGAGCCATCTCGGAGGTCCGCGGTTCAGGCGAGAACGACGTGCGCGTAAAACGGTATTCGCTGTCATCCCCTCTGGTAAAGATACTGATGCTCATCAGAGAGTAGCTCCCTGCATCCACCCGCAAAAGCGTCCCTGCGATGCCCGAAGGATGGTTGGGCGCGAAAGGATAGTACAGCTCGAAGGTTCCACCTTGGCGCCGGGCGAGGGCTTCACCGCCAATCCCCCATCCCGCAAGCTGACGAAATTCGGCTACGGAAACATCCGGCACCCATTGCTCCGATCCCAGGTACTGACCCAGCGGCGAAGCCGCGTTGTTGTCGGACAAGAGAATCTGAAGCAGGGGTTTCGCCATCTGCTTCACATCTTTGACCGTTGCCGTTTGTGCCTCGCCCGAAATAGACTGGGCGCTCACGTACGTCATGGAGCTTGCCGAGTCGCGCACCAGGGTGAGGGTTCCGAGTTGCTTTTCGACATTATTCTTGCGATCCAGGCGCTCGACGCGAACCGCAGTTCGTGTTACCGTCCCAGCTTCCGGCAGATGGATAGTTTCGTAATTCTGAGCGCGAAGCAATACGGTATCGGCAGAAACCCGCGTGTTGAGGGAGTCGGTGAACATCGCCACCAGCAGGCAGACGACGACCACCGAAGCCAACACTACTTGCCGGTGCTGCAACAGCGCGGTGACCTGTCCGCGAAAGCGACTGCCCCAATTTTCAATTCGCTCCTGAAGAGGCGGTAGTTCTGATTCGACGGCAATGGCGTGTCGCGCCAATCGTTGGCGGAATTGTTCGACCCTCGAATCTGCCAGGAAAGACTCGTCCGGCATCACCTCCGCACGCGCCTGCATGAACTTGTCGATGCCCGCCTGAACTTCGGCCGCGCGACTGCGGCAACTCCAGCAACTGCCCACGTGGGCCCGCGCCGCTTCCATTTCCGCGCGGGATAGTTCTCCGTCCAGATAAGCAACCAGTTTGTCGTCGCCAAGGTGCGGGGGGATCAGGAAGTGCTTGCCCGCCGCACTCATCGTGCACCTCCAAACTTCTTCAGACCCCGGGAAAGATAAACGCTCACCGATTTTTGGCTCAGCCCCAGAACATCCCCAATCTCCACGTAACTCAATCCCTCGGCCCGCAACATCAGGCAATGCCGTTCGCGCTCGTTCAGAGCCTTCAGCGATCCGGCAATGCGCTGCTTTTGAATCAGATCGTGTTCCGCGGAATGCACAGTATCCGTCAGACTGCGCAGCGCCAACCATTCTGCTTGCGTACTCTCCCGGCTTCCCTTGCGACGAACATGATCGATGGCAAGGTTATGCACCACCCGATACAGCCAGCTGCGCAAGTTTTCTATCCTCGCATTCCGCTTAAGCTGGTCAAATAGCTTGAGAAACGCGCTCTGCACCAGATCTTCGGCGTCCCCCGTGGAGCCCACGACGTGGTATGCGTAGCCCAGCAATGAAGGACGCGTGGTCGCGTATAACTCCACAACCCTGTCCTCCAACTGCTGACTTCTGCGCAGGTTCTCGGTCTGCTCCGCTCCGAACACCCGCGACAGGTTCAGGATGTGTTCCTGTGCCATCTTTAACTTCCAGCCACTTGCCTTCGTCCTTGGCGATCGCTCATCGACGGATGAATCAACGAGCCAAGAGTTTATACACCGGAAAATGCCATTTTAATCTTTCCCAACGAAATATTTTTTTCTGGCAAACTTTGTTAGCAAATCGCGTTTCTGAGCGTCACCAGGTAGCGGAACCGCAAATAAGGATTTCATATTCACCAAGTTAGACCGATCCTCCCCGGCAGTCAGGAACCACCGTTTCCCTGGCCGAGTGCCAAACCACAGTCAACAAACTGCATACGTTTGTTAGTAAAGTTGCACCCTCTTGCGTCGTTACATCAGTTGGTAAGGGAGAGAAATGGCCGCCGGTGATTTTGACTGGCGGCCTTTCACTAACCTCGAGATTATCTCCTCCTGAGGTTTTTCCCTTCGTTCTCCCCTCTGGAGGCTGGGCCGCCTCTTGGAGGGGAGTTTTAGCTTCCGACCTCTTCCTTCCTTTTCCATGATCCCAAGAGTTCCACAACCAATTACTGAGCTGTGTGCCACCGCCCCTTTTCGTACAAGGCACGGCTGCACAAATCTGCCGCCATCACGTGATGACACTTGCTGTTAGCAAACACATGTCTCAGCGCGTCTTAACAAAGGGGACTACAACTCGTCCAAAGTTGATTGAAATCGGTACGCCTCGCCAACCCGCTCCCCGTGGAGCGGGCTTTTCTGTCTTCGCAGGAACCCACGCGGTGCTGCCGGACTCCCTGCTACCGATTCTCTGATCGCCTCGTCTACCTGTTCGAGTCTTAAGACAAGTCGCAACCAAGGGCAGTAGACTAACGACACTGATGATGACTCGACGAGAAGCAGTTCGCCTGCTGGGTTCGACCGCGACTGGGACGTGGTTTGCGGCGCAGATCGGACTCAATTTTTCGATTGCGTCCAGTTCCTCCGCAGCAACAAAGGATGATCCCGCTCCTCCGCTCGCGCCCGGTACGCCGATGTCGCCGGAGAGGATCGCTTTAATTGATGCGTTTAAGAGGCAATCCGACGGGCTGGAAAAGAAATTCGAGGCGCGCACGCACAAGAGTGATTGGGTGATGCCCTATCGCCTGTTCCGCCCACAGGCTTCCGGAAAACTGCCATTGATCATGTATCTGCATGGCAGTGGCGGCCTAGGCGACGACAACCTGAAGCAACTCGGCTTCGGCAATATTTTCGGCACACGCGTCTGGTTACTTCCGGAGAACCAGAAGGCTTTTCCCTGCTACGTCCTCGTGCCGCAAACCGACCGCGGATGGTGCCGCTATGATCTCTCACAACGGACCGAGGGGCCGGCAAAAGTGCTGCCCGGCTTAGGGGACGGGTCGCGGCTGGCACTGGAGATCGTCGACGCCTTGGGCCGCGAGTTCCCAATTGATGAGCGTCGTATTTACGTGATGGGCCAATCGATGGGCGGCGCGGGCACCTGGAATGTGATCACGCATCGTCCAAACTTTTTTGCCGCAGCCGTGATCTGTTGTGGAAGTGTTTCGCCGGAAGATGGCACGGGATCCATTGACACTCCGCTCTGGAACTTCCATGGAGACTCCGACCAGACTGTTCCTGTATCCGTGTCGCGTGAGCGTATGGCCGCAAGACGAAAAGCAGGCGGACATCCGCTCTACACCGAGTACTCCGGCGTTGACCACGAGGTATATCAATGGGCTTTCACCGAACCCGAACTGCCAAAGTGGGTGTTTGCCCAGCATCGTGGCTAGCCCGCCGGTTGTTAGCTATGAACCCTGCGGCTTCAACTTGGGGTGTCGGCAGGTTCTAGTTGGACTTTGGATGACCTAATGTCTGCTTTCCCAGCTTCCGACCAAATCGCAGCCGGGCAGTCCAATTGCGTTCACATCTGGCGGCCCCGCGATTTCGACGCAATAGAACTACAGCACGGCTCAGAAGTTACTGTTGAATATCCCCGCCACTGGCACGATGAGTTTTATCTTTCAGCAACCCTCGCCGGAGCCAGTTACATGGATTGTTCGCGCACTTCTTTCCTGGTTCCTCCGGGACAGCTCGTAATCGTGCCTCCCGGCGAGGTCCACGCCAACAGGAAACTAGCATGCACTTCTCGCACTGTATTCCTGGAATTCAAAGCATTACGAGACGCGGTTGAGCAATTCATAGAGCGGAGCATTCCGGGGCTCGACTTCCGCCCGGGATTGATTGACAACGGACGCACCGCGAACGATTTCCTGCAGCTCCACCGGTCGTTGGAGGCGCCATGCTTCGAACTGGAGCAGGAAAACTCGCTATTCCTCTTTCTCTGTCAGCTCGTAGCGAGCCACGGCGCTCGGCAAATCAATTTGGCGCGGGAGCGGAATGAGGACTGCGCGGTTCAGCGAGCGAAGCTTTTTCTGGAAAAGCACTACGCCGATCGCGTCTCAATCCACGACCTCGCCCGGTTAACGCGTTTGAGTCCCTATCATTTCAATCGTTCGTTCTGCCAAAAAGTAGGCATGCCTCCTCACGCGTATCAACTGCAACTGCGCATTGCCCATGCCAAACGTTTTCTGCGACTCGGCCGCTTGGTTTCCGATACAGCCTGTCTGGTCGGGTTCTTCGATCAGAGTCATTTCGTGCATTCCTTCAAAAGGTTCGAAGGCGTAACTCCCAGCCAATACGTACGTTTCAGCAAGAATTTACAAGACGGCAAGCTCCATACCCACTATTTTGGGTGTGGTCTTGCACGATGAACCGTCCGTTCTTTTTGTCACTCCTAGCGTTGTTGATTGCCGCCGGTCCGGTATTCGCCGATACCAGCGAGCGACGAGTCACCCGGCTGGCGAATGGTGTCTACGCCATCCAGCACAAGTATCTGAATGACGGCAACCCCAGCGGCAATACCACCGTAATTATTGGTGACCGCGAAGTTTTCGTCGTGGACTCGTGTTTCTTGCCCTCCACGGCGCGCGAAGATATCGCGCAAATTCGCCAGTGGACGGACAAACCCGTCGGTTATCTGCTCAATACCCATACCCACAACGACCACAACAACGGAAATAAAACCTACCTCGACGCATTCCCCTCCCTGGCCATAGTCGCCCAGGAGGAAACCAAGAAGAACATGGACCTGCTGCAACCGGGGAACATCGAGCGAGGCCCCAGGGAATTTGCGGCGACAATTGCTGCCTTCAAGCAGGGAACGGATCAGAGTGGCCGGGCGTTAACCGAAGACGAGAAAAAACAAGTCCAGGATCTTCTGCCGGCATTGGAACGACTGGAAGTGGAATTCAAGACCTTGGTTTACCAGTCTCCCACTCTTACCTTCACCGACAAACTGGATATCGATATCGGCAACCGGGAGGTGCAAGTGAAGTTCCTGGGGCGGGGGAATACCCTCGGAGACGCCATCGTCTATCTGCCTAAAGAGAAGATCCTGGTCGCAGGTGATCTGCTGGTTCATCCCATCCCGTACACCTACGATGGCTACCCCGCCGAATGGGTTCAAACCCTGCGAAGAATGGCTCAACTCGATGCGGAAATCATCGTTCCCGGACACGGCCCGGTCCTGCATGGTAAGAGCTATCTTTATCTGGTTACGGACCTGCTGCAAAGCGCCGTAGATCAAATGCACGCCCAGATGCGCCGCGTAGGCCCTCTCGCATTCCATTCGCTGGACGAGGTAAAAGGCTCGGTGGACTTAACGCCGTTCCGGCAAAAATTCGCTGGCGACGACAAAGATATTCAAGCGGAGTTCGACGATATGGCGGTTCATCTGTTGACCATCACATTCAACGAAGCGGCGTTGCGCTGAGCAACAAATTTCTTACGACGCAAAATCGAGAAAGGTGATTCATGGGCAAAGCCGTTTGGCAGACTTCCTTTCTGGCCCTTGTTGTTTTGGCAATCACAGCCGTTTCTTCCGGCCAGGAAACGCGGCAGGCGCTCTCTGTCCCTGCGGACTCCCCACGCTGGGACCTCGAAGGACAAGCCAAGGCAACCGAATACCAAGGCCGCAAGTGCCTCCTCCTAGATAGTGGGGCAGCGGTTTTGAAAGACTTTGAAATGCGCGACGGCGTTCTTGATGTCGATGTCGCAACCTCCGCCAAACGCGGCTTCTTCGGCTTTGACTTTCGGCTCGACAAAGACGGCATCAACTACGAAGAAGTCTATCTCCGCCAGCACAAGTCCGGACTTCCCGACGCCATGCAGTACACTCCGGTCCTCAACACCGGCCGAAACTGGCAAATTTATAACGGCCCAGGCTTCACCGGCGCGGTCGACATTCCAAGAGACGAATGGTTCCACCTGCGTCTGGAGGTGACGGGCGCCCAGGCCAAACTCTACGTCAAGGACATGAATAAACCCGCGCTGGTGATGAACGATCTGAAAAGCGGCGTTCAGAAAGGCCAGGTAGCCCTTTATGACTTAACCGGCGCAACCTGCTTCTCGAATTTCGAAATCCGGACGACTCCCGATGCGCCCTGGGAGCGGCATCTGCTGCCCATGCCGCCGAACACTCTGACCAAGTGGAGCATTTCGCCGTCGTATGACGCGCTTGCGCGTAATCTCGAGCTTCCGCTCCCGCCAACTGAAAGCGACGCCATACATTGGCAGGATGTGGAGGCGGAACCGCCCGGCTTTGTGGTCCTTTATCGTTATCTCGAAGCCCCGCATCCGGCGGTCACGTTTCAGACCGACTTCTCGACGCGCCTGCATCCCCAGCCGGGAATGAAGGTCGTCTATGCGCGGACCACTATCGATTCTGACCGCGATCAGGTGAAAAAGCTCTACATCGGCTATAGCGACGACGTCAGCGTGTTCCTGAATGGCCGGATTCTCTATCGTGGCCGAAGCGCGCAGGGTTTCCGCGACCCCGGGTTCCTTGGAATCATGAACCCGGAAAACGACGCCGTTTATCTTCCTTTGAAGAGGGGCAGCAACGAATTGATGCTGGCGGTCAGCGAACTCGGCGGCGGATGGGGATTCATTTGCCGCTTAGTGGACCCGGGAAACTAAGATCGCGCTCGCGGGATTGTCTTTCGCCGCCTGCGCATCGTACAATAAACCTGCAACAGGGGCGGGATTCGGACTATGGGCTTGTTGAAGCCCGGCGAAAACGAACAACATCTGTTTTACCAACGCCATAGAATAGTTCAATCGGAGTCCGCAGCGATTTTCCGGATGACCATCCCGGCAAGGAATAATTGATTTCATGATCATATTAGTCACACTCGTTCACATCGTAGTTTGCTTCTTTATCATCGTGGTAGTACTGCTGCAGAGCGGCAAGAGCGGCGACGTTGCTGCGGCCTTCGGCGGTATGGGCAGCCAGACCGCCTTCGGCCCGCGTGGCGCAGCTTCTGTTCTGTCCAAAGCGACGACCTGGTCGGCCATCATTTTCATGGTGACTTCGATCACCCTCTCGGTCGCCGCCTCCCGCCACACTGGCACGAGCTCGGTGCTGCAGGGAGTCAAAGCTTCGCCAGCGAAATCCCAGCCAGCACAGCCTGCCACGCCGCCACAAAAATAGCCGCGGGTCGTTGGTCCTTAGTCGTTGGCCAACGACGGACGACCAATGGCGAACGACTCACATGCTATGATCCACGAAATCCTTCCCGTCGGCCCGCTGCACTGCAACTGCTCCATCATCGGAGACGAAACCACGCACGAAGCCATGGTCATCGATCCCGGCGATGAGATCGAAACCATCCTCGCGCTGGTACGCAAACATAACCTGCAGGTAAAGCAGATCGTCATCACTCACGCTCACATCGACCACGTCGGCGGAGCCATGAAACTTCGCGCCGCCACCGGCGCCCCGATCCTGCTAAATCAGAACGATTACGAACTGCTCAAGATGCTGGATATCCAAGCCACCTGGATCGGGGTGGCTCCCCCAGGCAAAGTGCAGATCGATCAAAACATCGGACAAGCCGACACAATAAAAGCCGGCTCGCTGTCCGCCAACGTAATCTTCACTCCCGGGCACACCGAGGGCAGCGTCTGTCTCTATTTTCCCGCGGAGAAAAAACTGATCGCCGGCGACACTCTCTTTGCCGGCAGCATCGGCCGCACCGACCTACCCGGCGGCTCCTTCGAGAAAATCATCGACTCCCTGCACGACAAAGTCCTTGCCCTCCCTGACGACACCGTCGTAATCCCCGGCCACGGCGCCCAGACAACTATCGGCGAAGAGCGCGAGCACAACCCGTTTTTGAAAAGTTAGCGTCTGGAATTCGTCGTTCTAACGTACCGCCAGCAGCGGGACTTGTGCTCTGCAAACTCGCGTCATAGGCAGCTCTGGCGATGCGAGCGATCACTTGCTCACGTGTGGCTTCGTCGGCGGTCGAATCGGTAACGAACACAGCAATCGCAATTCGGCGTCCATCTGGCAGTGGGATGAGCCCAATATCGTTCGTTGCGTGCGCGACCCCATCGTCTACATCGGACGTGCCCGATTTGTGAGCAACGCGCACTCCCGCCGGCAGGTTTCCCTCCAGGCGATTTGTCCGCGCATCCTGTGTCATCCAGCCCAAAAGCAATTGAGTATGTTCTGTTGTCAGCAGCGAATGATCGCTGATCCTAAGAAGCAGATGGACGGCTCCCCCTGGCTCAAACCAGTTTCGGTATTGCGCTGACACTTCACGATGAAGGGCGGCTTCGTTGTCCTGAAGATGGAAGCCGCCGATCCCGAGCGCGGCGATGTAGCTGTTGACCGCTTTCGGGCCACCCACGAGGCGCAACAGAATGTCCGCTGCCACGTTGTCGCTCAGCGAAACGGTCAATCGCAGAAGCTCGCGCAAGGGTACGTCGACCCCGCCATCAGGATACCGATCTTGAAGCGGACTGTAGACATGCGGGAGGATGCGGTCCTGCGGAAGGAACCGCACCGGCTGATCCAGCGAAAACGTGCTTTGCTCGACCTGGTGCAGAACCGTGATCGCGAGCGGCAGCTTGAAAACTGACTGCATGGGAGGGTGCGCATCTGGATCAAGGTCGCAATCCAGCGCTGAGCCAGGCAACGAGCAGGCCGCTGACACCTTGCCGTGCGCCTCAGTTGCAATAGCACGAATCTGTTGCCTGAGAGGCTCCTGTGCAAGCGCGGACACCACAGAGAGAGCAAAAAGCAGCGCGAGACGCATGTCGCTCAGTATAGGAACTCCAACAACCCCCGGGAATGACGACGCTTATTCAATGCGTAAGCTCCAGACATTTGCCGCGCGCTTCGTGAGTTTCTCTGAGGACCGATCTCAATCCAAGCCACGATTATCGCGATCGTTCGAGCCCCGGACCTTGTGAACGCACGGCAGTCCCTACCTAGAGAGCTCGCAAGCCATTGATTCTACAGGGATCGCGAGAGACTACTGGAACTCTCCAAAAATAATTCAAAAAAACGCTTGCATTTGATATGGTGTTGTAGTTAACTACAACACTAGATAAACGAAGTAGGTAACCTCTAAAAGGAGTATTGAATATGAAACAACACATCGCACTTTCCCGTCTATTGGTTCTGGTCGCCGCCACCGCTTTCGCAGCGGACGCCGCGACTCAGTCTGACGCGCAACAATCCTCCGTAGCTCCTGTGCAGTCCGAGGGGCAGAAGTCCTTCACAACCCTGAAAAGCCTTGCCGGAGAGTGGGAAGGCCCCGCCACCGTGGCAGAGATGCCGGAGATGTCGGGCGGCAAACTGCACGTCTCGCTGCGCGTAACCTCCAGGGGGCACGCGCTGGTGCACGAACTTCAGGAAGCTGGAACGCCATTGGATGCGACCAAGTACGACCATCCAGTCACGATGCTTTACGTGGACGGAGATCAGCTCACGCTGATTCACTATTGCGATGCCGGAAACCGGCCGCGCATGACTGGCAAGATGTTGCCCGACGGCAAGACGGTCGAATTCGAGCTCAAGGATATCAGTGGCGATCCATCGGTTCACATGCACCATTCGGTGTTCACCCTCGTCGACGCCAACCATCACACCGAGGATTGGACGTTCATGATGAACGACAAGCTGATCCACGCGCACTTCGACCTGACGAGGAAGAATTGACGCCGCTTCGAATTGACCGGCGATTGCCCGCAGGCAATCGAAGGCAACTAACGACCAGGGGGACATTGCCATGACCATCAACCCGAAAGTTATTTTTCAACGGAATGAACGACACGAAGGCGTCCCCAACATCAATATTTACCTGTTGCGGCTGCTCTATGTATTGATGTTCTTCGTGCTGGGCAAAATCACCTGGACGCACGTCCTCACCCACCAGGGACCATGGGACCCGACGAATGCCGTGGCGTGGTGTGTGTGGACGGCGTTCGCGACCTTGGCAGGTATTGGAATCGTCCGTCCGGTGAAGATGCTGCCCATCGTGCTGCTGGAGATTTTTTACAAAGTCCAGTGGCTCATTCTTGTGGCGTACCCACTGTGGTCAAAGGGCACGCTGACGGGTTCACCCGCGGAAGATATCACCTCGCAGTTCTTGTGGGTGATATTGCCTATCGCTGCGGTGCCGTGGGGTTACGTGTTCGTGAATTATCTTTACAAGCCCAGGAAAGTAGAACCAACTCTTTCGTAGCAGTATCTGGAAAACATTATGGACCGTGAGTGGAACGACAGTCAGCCGATATACCGCCAGCTTCGCGACCGCATCGTCGCGATGATACTCGACGGCGTGCTCAAGGAGGGCGATCCGCTGCCCTCGGTGCGCAACGTGGCGGCCGAATATCGGGTCAATCCGCTCACGGTCCTGAAGGGCTATCAGCAGCTGGTCGACGAGCAACTGGTCGAAAGCAGGCGAGGCCGCGGAATGTTCATCAATGCGGGCGCGCGCAATCTGCTGATGCAGGGCGAACGCCAGAAGTTTCTTGCGGAAGAATGGCCGAGGATCTCCGCAACCATTCAGCGACTCGGCCTGACCCCGGAAGAACTGCTGGACGCCGCAAACGGCAAGCCATCAGATGACGCAGAGAAGGAGCCGAAGTCATGACAGTGATAGAAGCACGCGGTCTCCGCAAAGTTTTCGGCACGACGGTGGCGCTGGACAGCGTCAACCTCCACGTGGAAGAGGGCCGGATCCTCGGACTCGTCGGTCCCAACGGCGCGGGCAAAAGTACCGCGCTCAACGCGATCCTCGGCCTCACCCAATATCAGGGAGAACTGAGAGTGCTCGGCCGCGATCCCTGGACGGAGCGCGATCAGCTGATGTGCGATGTGTGCTTCATTGCCGACGTCGCCGTGCTGCCGCGCTGGATGCGGGTTTCGCAGGCGCTCGAATACGTCGCCGGAGTGCATCCGCGATTCGATCGTGCCAAGGCGGAAGGTTTCCTGGCGAAGACCGACATCCGCCGCGCCGGCAAAATCAGGGAGCTATCGAAGGGCATGGTGACCCAACTGCACCTCGCCCTGGTCATGGCCATCGACGCGAAATTGCTGGTGCTGGACGAGCCGACGCTTGGCCTCGACCTCCTCTATCGCAAGCAGTTCTACGATTCCCTCCTCAACGACTATTTCGACCGTACCCGCACAATATTGGTGACGACACATCAGGTGGAAGATGTTCAGCACGTGCTCACCGATCTTATGTTCATCAATCGCGGGCGCATCGTTCTCAATTGCAGCATGGACGAGTTCGAGTCGCGCTTTCTGGAAGTGATCGTGAATCCTGAACGTGTCACCGCAGCACGAGCGTTCAAGCCGATTCACGACCGCCAGGCTCTGGGCCGCAGCATTCTGCTTTTCGACCGAGGTGTCGATCAGAAACTCGACCGTCAGCAACTCGCCGCGCTTGGCGACGTGCGCACGCCCAGCATCGCCGATTTGTTCGTCGCCGTCATGGGGGATCACGCCCGCGAGGTACAAGGAGCGGCTCGATGAATACTCAATCAAACGCCATCCCCTGGTCCGTCGACGCGCAGCGAATCGCGCCCACGGTCATCTCGGCAACCCGGCCTTTTTACTGGTCGGTCAGGCGGGAATTATGGGAGAACCGTTCCGTCTATATCGCGCCCTTGGCCGTCGCCGCGGTCACGGTCTTCGGATATCTGATCGCCACTATGGGTTATGTCATGTCGACGGCCAACCTGGCTCAGCGGCGTGCGGCGCTCGAAGGACCCTACAGCTTCGCCATGGGTTTGATCATGGGGACCGCTTTTATCGTCAGCATCTTCTACTCGCTGGAGGCGTTGCACGGCGAGCGCCGCGAGCGCAGCATCCTGTTCTGGAAGTCGATGCCGGTTTCCGATCTGGTTGTGGTGATGTCGAAGGCGAGTATTCCACTCATCGTTCTGCCACTGCTTAGCTTCGCGACCGTCGTGGTCACGGAGTTGATCATGCTGTCGCTGGCCTCCGTCGTACTGATGGGGAGCGGCCTGAGCGTTGCGACTCTATGGACACCCGTGTTCCAGATGTCGCTGATGCTGCTCTACCACCTGGTGACCGTGCATATGCTCTGGTATGCGCCCATGTACGGCTGGCTGCTGCTGGTCTCAAGTTGGGCGCGGCGCGCGGCATTTCTGTGGGCCGCTTTGCCTTGGCTTGCGATCGGCGTCGTCGAGAAGATTGCCTTCAACACTACGCATTTTGCCGCATGGGCAGGATACCGCTTCAGTGGCGACGCAGCAGGGGGTTCCTTTATGGGGGATAACGGCTCGATGGATCCGCTCATGCACCTCACTCCAGGAAAATTCCTGATCACGCCGGGTCTGTGGATCGGGCTGGCATTCTTCGCGGCATGCATCATTGCGACGGCGCGGCTGCGCCGCTATCAAGGGCCGATCTGATTTCGTGTGTGCAGTGGACGCAGTAGGTCGCACCAAGTAAGGAGAACTTTATGAGCACAGTAGCAATGACGAATCGGATTACAGGAGCGGCGCCGCGTTTCGAGGACAGAATGGCTGGCGTCCTTTTTGTGCTGAGCGTAATGACGGCAGCAATCATCGAGATCTTCGTTCGCGGCAGCTTGAATCTAGCAGGAGGCCTCATCACGGTCTCCGGCATGATTGGTGTGACACTGTTCTACTATGACATCTTGAGCCCGGTGAATCGGAGACTCTCTTTGCTAGCAGTGTCCTTCAACCTCACGGGACTCGCCTTTGAGGCTCTTCGATTTCAATCTCAGGGCGTGAACATCGCTGTTGTATTTGACGGATTCTGCTGCATTCTGATCGGCTACCTGGTTTTCAGGTCGGCCTTTCTGCCTCGCATTTTGGGCGTGCTGATCGCATCGGGTGGTTTGGGTTGGCTGACGTTATTGTCATCGGCACTCGCAAAGAATCTGTCCCCCTACAATCTGGCGTTCGGCGTCCTGGGGGAGGGATTGGTTTGCCTCTGGATTCTGGTGGACGAACGCTCAACTCTGGAAGGAGCAGGCCAGCGCAGCACGAAAGCGCGGACTGGCGATACATCGGCCGCAATATGAATACTCCATCGAACGCAATGCCACAGTCTCCTCGCGATTCGCAGGAATTGGCGCCCGCGGCTTTGTCGGCGACGCGGCCGATGTACTGGTCGGTGCGCCGTGAGTTGTGGGAGAACCATTCCATCTACGTCGCGCCCCTGGCTATCGCCGCCGTCTATCTGCTCAGCTTCGCAGTCAGCGTGATTTGGCTGCCGGACAACATGCGTGAAGTATGGATGCCGCACACCATGCGCGAAATGGCGGCTCTCAAAGTGGCGGACAGCCTGATCGGGCTCGCCATGCCGTACACCCATGCTGCCATGCTGGTCGGGCTGATCGGGTTCCTGGTCGGGATCTTCTACTCGCTTGAAGCGCTGCACGGCGAACGCCGCGATCGCAGCATCCTGTTCTGGAAGGCGCTGCCGGTTTCCGATCTGACGACCGTGCTCTCGAAGGCCGCCATCCCGCTTGTGGTTTTGCCGCTGATAGTCTTCGCGGTTACCGTTTCCGTGCAACAGATTATGCGACTGCTGAGTATGGCGGTCCTGGTGATGAACGGTGGGAGCGCTGCGACGCTGTGGACTCGGCTGCCATTGTCGGAGATGGAATTGGTGACGCTCTACGGCGCCGTCGTGATTGTGCTCTGGCACGCGCCCATCTACTGCTGGTTTCTGTTGGTCTCAGGCTGGGCCCGGCGCGCGGTATTTCTCTGGGCTGTGGTGCCGTGGCTTGCGATTGCCGCCATGGAGAATATTGCGTTCCACACCACGTTTCTAGGACGCATGCTGCACGGCCGACTGCTTGGATTCACTGAGGCCGCTTTCGACCTCAAGGATAAGAATGGCGTCCCGATCGATGCGCATTTTATTCCGCTAACGCAACTAGCTCCGGGGAGGTTTTTCAGCAGCCCGGGTCTGTGGCTCGGTCTGGTATTCGCAGTCGCATGCTTGGTAGCCGCGGTCAGGTTGCGACGTTATCGGGAAGCGCTCTGATTGGCATGCACCTGATTCAATGGTTCGGATAAGGGAGTAAAAACTATGAGCACCGCTGTGATGACCAACCGGTTGGAACTGGATTCCGTTGCCGAAACTGCCCTGAAAGCAGCCGCACGGTTTTGGTTCGTGGCGACCGTGGTCGGACAATTAATCTTCGCATTTACGATAGCGTCCTTCTATGCCCTTACGGCGCTGCGCGGTGATTACCACAAATGGAATTTCACCAACGGTTACGTCCCCGGTTTGTCAATGGGAAATACGGCCGTGGTCGTGCATGTCGCTTCAGCGGTAATCGTCATGCTCGCCGGAGCGGTTCAGTTGGTTCCGCAGGTCCGCAACCGCTTTCCCGTCTTTCATCGCTGGAATGGGCGTGCCTACATGCTGACCGCTCTTACTCTCAGCGTGGCCGGTCTTTACATGACCTGGTTCCGGGGAAGCGTTGGCGATCTTTCTATCCACCTGGGTTCTACCGTGAACGCCATCCTGATCTGGCTTTGCGGCGGGATGGCGCTGCGCTATGCTGTCGCTCGCGATTTCAAGACTCATCGCCGCTGGGCTCTCCGCTTCTTCCTGGTGGTAAGTGCATCGTGGTTTTTCCGGCTCGGTTTTTTCTTGTCCTTTCTCATCTTTAAGGGCCCCTTCGGTTTTGATCCGGTTACCTTCCGAGGCCCGTTCCTCACTTTCATGTCTTTCGCCCAATTCCTGATTCCTTTGGCCGTTCTCGAAATCTATCTGTGGGCACAGGCCCGCCCCGGCGTGATGCGACGGATGGCGACGGCAGGAATGCTTTTTGTATTGACTCTCACGATGAGCGCCGGACTTTTTGCAGTCACCATGGCGATATGGGTGCCCCAGGTCAAAGCCGCCTACGACCCGCGCAAATCGATTGCAGAAACTCTTTCGGCAACTATCGCCTCCAGTGGCATTGACGCGGCTGCGAAGCAATACCACGAGCTTAAAGCCGCCGCACCCGCGACCTACAACTTTGACGAAGACGAACTCAATGCTCTTGGTTACCAACACATTCGCACGAAAAAGTTCGAGGAGGCCATCCGCATTCTCCAGCTCAACGTCGAAGCCTATCCGAAATCAAGCAATGTCTATGACAGCCTCGGGGAGGCTTACATGGATGATGGCGACAAACCGCAGGCCATCGCCAACTATCGAAAATCCCTCGAGCTGAACCCAAAAAACAGTGGCGCTGTCCTGATGCTTCAGAAACTCAGCGCTCCCTGATTTGTGCTGCTCCCGAGTTCGCGCGTTTCGGTGCCGCACATGCACAAATGAATGAAAGCATCCACGCCGAATTCACGAGTGAATGAGGAACTGAACATGAACAAGAAATGGATTTTACTGATTCCGCTGGCGATTCTGGCAATTCCGCTATTTATCGTCATCAGCGGCGAAGTCGTTCGTTATTTATGGAATTGGCTGCTGCCTTCGCTCTTCGGTTGGCGCCAGATTACTTTCAGGCAGGCGGTTGGAATTCTGGTGCTGTGCCGTATGCTCTTCGGCCGATTTGGACACCGCAGCTCTTATCGCCCCGGCTTCCGCAGTCGCATGACGGGGCGCTGGAAACAGAGGACGCCCGAGGAACGGGAAAAATTCCGTCAAGAGCTTCGCGCTTGCTGGAGCCGAATGGCATCGCCGGATCCGAAGCCGAGTGCCTGAACGCAATCCGGCCGAGTCCGGTTCGCACCGGCCAGTTCACAAAGTACGGCGGATTAAAGGAGCGCAAAATGCTAACGCCAATATTAGGTCTTCACATTGCCACCGGTACTCTCGGAATGCTGTCGGGATTTGTCGCAGTGTTTCTCCTCAAAGGTTCCCGCCGCCATGGCATCGCTGGAACCGTATTTGTCATATCCATGCTGATCCTGTCCGCAAGCGGGGTGTACCTGGCGATTATGAAATCCCAACCGGGCAATATTCTGGGAGGCACTCTCACGTTTTATTTGGTAGCAACGGCATGGATGACCGCCAAGCGCAGGGACGGGGAACCCGGTATTTTTGATTGGGGTGCACTGCTGGTTGTCGTAGCAGTCGCAGTCTGCCAGATGACCTTTGGTTTAGAAGCAGCGCTCAGCCCGACGGGTCTAAAGTACGAATATCCCCCTTGGCCTTACTTCTTCATCGGCTCGGTGGCTGTGCTTGCCGTCACGGGCGACGTTCGCATGCTCATGCGCCGCGGCATTTCGGGCACACAACGGATCGCGCGGCATCTCTGGCGCATGTGCTTTGCGCTGTTCATCGCCGCATCATCCATCTTCCTGGCTCGCCAACACGTCTTCCCTGCCCTACTGAGAAAGACAGGCGTCCTTGTTCTGCTGAGTTTCCTGCCCCTGATCTTGATGATTTTCTGGCTGATTCGAGTTCGCTTTGAGAATGCATGTGGCAAGAAAACCGATCGGTCACGTGCACGCTTGATTCGACCCCTTGGAGAAAGACAAGTGGAAGCACACCAGCATTGACCAACCGCTGGGATCTGAATTCCGCTGCGAAAATGAGATTGAAAGGGGCCGTAGCTTATGGATTTCTGATGGTCGTCATCGGTCAGTGGAGTTCCTTTAATTTTTGGTCGATCGCTCAACAAGCCTCTGGAAAGCGGAACATTCGTCAATCGGCTGACCCTCCACAATTCTCGATCTCTGCTGTGACCCCGGTAACCTTGCTTCCAGTCGCCGTCGTCAGCAAAATGGCTGGAAGGATCCGCTGTGTTCTGTAGCAAGTGTGGTTGTGATTTACCGGATGACTCGCGCCTCTGCCGCAGTTGCGGGCAAGCGCTGGGCGTGGTTTCCATTGGTGGGGGCGCGGCGGCAGCGGTGGCCCCGGCACGAATCCCAGCACCCGAGGCAAAATCCGGCAGTGCAATCCGGAACATGGTTGGAACTATGCTCCTGTTAGCCTTCCTCCCCGTCGCCCCCAGCGAAGAACCGTAGGAATAGCAGCAACTTTCTCCGGGCATCGTGAAATCGGCAAGGGGAGCGAATCAGATTCGCACGTCGGGCTAGTTTCGCTCCCCGCTCATCCTAGTTGCTCATGACGTACAGCAGAAAGTACGGATGGCTCCCGCTGTAGCCGGACGGAATGGGGTCGCCAACTTTTTGCTGGGTTTGGTCGCCGCTCGAATACCACCCGGTAAGACTGGTGATCGGATATTGCGAATTGGCGGCGCCAACGACCGCGTTGTTGGAGTTAGTCGTGAAATACATCACGAAATAATAGTCCGACAGGGTCGATGGCGTCAGCGCAATCGGATCCAGCCGAATGATACAGGGATTGCTGGTGCTTAGGGGTTGTGTAGGACAGACCTTCTTGTTGGTCAGCGATATGATCGGGTTGGACACGCCTTTTAGCTTCACCGGAGTGAGCGCTGTGATTTTGGAGTTTCCCCGCTTGGTGGTGTAAAGGACCATGTTTCCGATGTCTGCCTCGGTACCCGCCGTGAAGCCGACGTACAAGACCGTGGTTTTGACTTGAGCAACGGCCGGGAAGATAAAAGCTCCGGCAATGAGGTTGAGCGCCGAATAGTTTTCCCACTGGTTGGAGCTTGAGACCGGACCACCAACCCCAGCCACCAGATTGATGGGAGCAGCGGCCGGAGGTTGCTGTGCGACAGCGGTACTCGCAAGACACACGAAAGCAATAGCGAACATCAGCAGAGTTGACATCGTGAGCTTCAGGTTTTTCATGGATTTCCCCTCTTGGCAGAATTGGGGCACTTTTGCCCACAATAATATAAGCGAAAATCCAAGGAAATCTCCCGACATTATCAGAAGAAAGAAATAGTTACAGCTCCTTTCAGTCGGCTGAATGCGGGGATCGCAGAGTTCGAAACTTCTTCGCGAGCGTCCGCACCGCGCAGCGGGCAGTCGACCGCGCACCGAAATCCACTGTGCTCATCTTGAGTCAGAACCGAACAAATCGAGCAGGCCTACCTTGCCATTAGGTCCGTCGAACTCGTACTTCTTGACCACAGCCAGCCAAGGCATCCGCCGGCGTTCTGCGGCCAGTGCATCACGAGAGCGGGTGAAGGCCTTCTCCTTCACGAGAAGCTGTTGCCACGCCGCCTCCCACTCCTTCTGCGACACGATCGAGGGGGGTGTTCATCGCGAGATGCACTTTCTCATGTTCCTTGTCTCTCTCTTTGCTTGTTGCCATCTTATTTCTCCTTATTGTTTTCTGAAACAGACCGAGACATTCGCTCTGACAAGTTTTCTGAATTTGGCGACGCAAACCACCAGAGTTCCTCCCGTAGATCCGGCTCCGGCGACCTCTACTGCTGTGCTTGCAATGCATCCCGGGCACATATGTGCCTCCTCCGAACTTCTAATTCGTTCGCCGCGGGCCTTACCGCGCACACACGCGCTTTGAGAAACGGCAGTTTCTATCTACACCTGTACGTATGACGTGGCAGAATCGACTGGTTCGACGTGATTCAAAAGATTTGTTGAATTCTAAATCCATCCTTGCTTGCGTGCGCGAGCACTGGGCACGTGTGGGTCGGATCGGCGCTTGCTTCGTCCGTGCCGCCAACGAGATTGCCGCCTCACATGGCGTGTGCCGTAGATCGCAATCAGGTTCTGCTCTGAATCGTCGCCAGAGCGGATGGAAAACTCTTTGGAGTGAACCCCTAGATTTGACAGTCTGCCGCAAGACTCGCATCTCCGACTTTTACACTTGACACACCGAGTCAACGAAAGTAAAAGTTATTAAACGCAAGCATACGAAAGCTTGGGTGATCTTCGCGGGAGGCCCTCCATGCGAGTTCCAGGTGCCGAGTATTTGCCGGTCCGCATTCCCTTGGTATCCGCCATTTGCATTCTTCTTCTTGCCCAGCCGGCGCTTCTTGGACAGGCAAGCTATCAGGCCCAGGTTCGCGGTGTCGTGTCCGACGCAACCGGAGCGGTAGTACCGAATGCCACGGTCACGATCACGGAGGTGGGCACGAACATTTCGCGGGGTGCCAAGACCGGCCAGTCCGGTGACTACACCCTGCGGGCACTGCGGCCCTCCACGTACACGGTGAAAGTGGAAGCACAAGGCTTCCAAGCCGTGGAGCAAAGAGGAGTAGTCCTAGCGGTCGATCAGGCGACGAGCTTGAACTTCACCTTGCACCCGGCCGGCACGTCCACAACGGTCCAGGTGAGGGAGACAGCGCCGCTCCTCGACACCGGGAGCTCGGCTCTAGGGACGGATATTACCAGTCAGTACGTGAAAGAGATTCCGCTGCTGAATCGTAATTTCTTCGGGTTGGTCTTTCTGAACGCGGGAGTGAGTGAGACGGCGGGGTCGGGAATAGCCGACAACTATCCCTCCGGCACAAATTTCGTCTCCAACGGGCAGCGCAACGCGACGGCGGAGATTCGCATGGACGGCGCGTTGATCAGCGCCCCGGAACAGGGCGAAGGTGGAAACTCGAACGTGTATTACGAACCCTCGGTAGAAGCCGTGCAGGAATTCAAAGTGCAGAGCAACAGCTTCTCCGCGGAGTTTGGCAGCAACGGCGGTACAGTCGTCAACATGGCATTGAAAAGCGGAACCAATGCTTTTCACGGTAGCGCCTGGTGGTTTGGCCAGAACGGCGTGCTCGATGCCAATGACTTCTTCAGCAATCAAGCTGGGCTGCCGCGGCCCGATCACTCCCGCAATCAGTACGGCTTCTCCCTGGGAGGGCCGATCCGGAAGAACAAGACTTTCTTTTTCGTCGATATTGAGCGTGTGCTCGAAACTGATCCGGTGAATATCGTCGCCACGGTGCCCACCACGGCGGAGCGGACAGGGGACTTCTCTCAAGCTCTCATCACCGATCCCAATAGCGGAAACGTTGTTCCAAATCTGATTTTCAATCCTCGCCAGGTCGATGTTAATGGCGTGCGTGCCGCCTTTCCCGGAAACAAGATCGCCAAGGCGATGTGGGATCCGATTGGGGAAAACATACTGAACCTCTATCCACTTCCGAATCAAACAGGAAACCCCGACGGTACCAACAACTTCCGGGGCAATACCAACTCGTACCTCAAGTCCCTGCAGTTTGACACCAAGATTGACGAGCAACTTTCCAACAACACTCACATCGCCGGACGGTATAGCCACGCCCATGCTTCCAACTCCACGCCCACAATCTTTGGCGACAGCGAATTCAATGACGGGATCAATGGGATCACGAGTGTGGAAAATGGCAGCCTGCAGTACGACCAGACGATCAGGCCCACGCTCCTGCTCACGGCACGCTTCGCCATCGACTACGTTTATTCCCCAGGCTTCAGCAACTACCCCTCAGCCACGTCGGTCGGCTTTCCGTCGGAACTGGACAATGCGAACCCAGGCATTTCGCGGATGCCGGCAATCCTTACCGATTCGCCCTGGACCTCTCTTTACGATCAGTGCTGTGTTGACACCAAGTTTGCCCACACTCTGTATTCGTACTCTTCGGCCTTGGCTTGGGTGCACGGCAAGCACAACTTCAAGTTTGGTGGAGAACAGCGTTTGTTTTTCAATAACTTTCAGCAGCCCTCTTATCCGACCGGCTACTTTCACTTCTCGCAGGACGTTACCGAAAACGTGCTTGGGGCATTCAATCCGGATCAGGGAAACCCGTTTGCCGACATTCTTCTCGGCTACGGTGATTACGGAGGCATCGCGATTTATCCAGCGGTCGAGAACAAGTCGAAGGAAACAGGATTTTATGCGCAGGATGATTGGAGAGTGACGTCTAAGCTGACCCTGAACCTCGGTTTGCGTTATGAGTGGAGCACACCTTACACCGAGCGCAACAATCTGCTCCAGTTCAGCAACTTCACGGGAAACAGCGGGGTCACCGTTCCAGGTCTTCCGCTAATTTCGGGGCCATTGAAGGGGACGACTGAATTTGCGACTCCCGGCAACCGTCACGTCCCCATCGATCGCAACAACTGGGCGCCAAGGCTTGGTTTCGCCTATCAACTCACTCCCAATACCGTGGTTCGCGGCGGGGCAGGCATCTACTACGGAATGAACGTCGCCACAAACTTCCAGTATCCCGGCACGGCCTTCCGCAAGGACGGGGTTGTTTATTTCACCCAGGACAACTTTCAAACCCAATATGCAACCTTTGAGAATCCATTTCCAGCAGGCCTGCCAGCGCCGCAAGGCACCAAGTATGGCCCGCTGGCGGATTGGGGTTTTGCCAACCAGAACGACCTGGGCACCACTCCGGCGCAAAACGCGGACATCTATCAATGGAGTTTCGGTGTGCAACGCCTCTTGCCCGGACAGCTGGTGGTCTCGGCCGATTACTCCGCGAATCACAGCACGCATCTACCTTGGGGGGGAGCGGGCGGAGTGTGCGGCTGCGGAATATCTACGCGCGACCGTAACTTTATCCCTTCGTCCATTCGCAGACAATACAACACGCTGGACCTCTACAATCAACTTCACAACACGGTCAACAATCCGTTCCAGCCGCTATTCAGCGGCCCGAACGCAATTTTTAATGAGCCCGACTCCTTATATAACAATGCGCAGATCCCGCTCATCAATCTGTTGCGTCCGTATCCGCAATTTGACGGTAACTTTGAAGGGCTTCCGTTGCTCGAAGCGGAATCCTTCTACAACGCATTGCAGGTGCGCTTCGAAAAACGGGCCAGCCACTACATCAGTTTTGAAGGCGGGTACACGTTTTCGAAAGCTACCGATGACTCCTCGGTAGGCCGCAACGCCTTTATTGGTTCGCTCGCCTCTGACAATCCGCAGGAACTGGATAATCTGAAAGCCGAGCACTCGATCAGCGCGAACGACGCGACCAACCGCCTGGCAATGGCGATCATCGCGGATTCGCCGGTCGGACGAGGGCGATGGATCGGGCCAAACATGAATCGCGTTCTCGACGGTGTTGTTGGAGGTTGGACGCTTTCCGCCATTCTGACATTGCAATCCGGTCAGCCGATCGATATCGGCATGTCCCAGCCGAGCCTCGATGATGGCAATCAGCGACCCAACGTTATTTGTAATCCAAGCAGCGGCATCAGTTCCCACCAGTCTGCCCTGACCGGGCAAAGCACGCTCAATTCCAACTGCTTTGCCGATCCCGGATATGAGCAGCCTGGCGACGCACCCCGATATTTTTCAAATCTCAGGACCGATGGAATCCACAACATTGATGTCGCGATTGAAAAGACGTTCGTTCCCAAAGAGGGTATGACATTGGAAGTTCGCGGCGAATTCTTCAACTTCTTCAACACTCCTCGCTTTGCCGTACCCGACACCCTATGGGGCGATTCTACTTTCGGGCAGATCTCATCGACTGTCATGGGGAGCACGCCCCGCCACGGACAACTCGGAGTGCGTTTTGAATTCTAGGAAAGCTCAGTTCGAACTCGAATGAAGAAAAACGCATGCGCTGCGATATTCGTGATGATTCTGCTTGCCCCGGTTCTGCGAGCCGCCCGTGATTCCGCAGAACAGAGTTGGACTAACCAGGATTGGACGAACTATGTGCGCATCGGCGCATATGGCTTGCAGAGCGGCAATGCAGAACAGATTGTGCGAAGCGCTGAGGAAGACGGTGTGTTCGGCATCGAGGTCGACAACGACATACCCGGCCGCTATGAAAGCTTCGTAAGCCCGGAAGAAAAACTGAAAGCAATCCGCGCCGTGGCTGAGAAGGCTCATGCAGTGGACAACCGGGCATTCGTGTACATCGCTGGAACAGAATGCATCACGGCCAACGCCGACAAAACTTCGCACACGTTAGCTAAAGAACATCCAGACTGGCTGCAGCGGAAGATTACGGGAGAGCCGGCGATTTTCGGAGGAGGCTCGGCTTTCTGGATCGCGAAGGGTGACGAAGACGTATGGGTCAGTCCGTACGCCCCAGCCTGGCGCAAGACTTATATGGAGCGGGTGAGGCAGATTGCGGCTACGGGGATCGACGGAATCTACGTAGACATTCCCTACTGGATGACGCACTTCGACGGTTGGGAAGACACCTGGGCGAGCTTCGACGACTACACGGTAGCAGCATTTCAGAGGCAAACCGGGTTGGACGCGAAGAAAGATTTGAAGCTGGGGGATTTCTCCGATCCCAATTTTCGCAAGTGGATCGAATTCAGAATTCAAACCTTTACTGACTTCATGCAAGAGATCGACAGGAATGCCAAGTCAGTCAATCCCTCTATCAAGACGATTCCAGAGATTTATCCGGGCATCGAGGAAGAAGCAGTCCGGGTGGGCGCGGACGTGTACAGCCTGTACCCAGTGGTGGATGCCATCGCGCATGAGTACGAATTCGGTGCCGGAGATCACATGGCATCGTCCAGAACGCCGCTGGATTGGTTCCGTTACCAGGTGGGAATGTACTCGTTTCGCGCCTTCGCGCAAGGAAAGGCGACTTGGATTCTGAACTACTCGTGGGACGGCGATCAGAAAGTGGACCGGCGGGAAGCGATGATGAACCTGGCAGTCTCAGAAATAATGGCGGGAGCGAATTTCTGGGACGCGCCCGGACACTCAATGGCCGGATCGAATGACCCGCCGACCCGAAAGAAGATTTTTTTCTGGATCAAGGCACACGAGAAAACCTTTTACTCACCGCGGACGCCGATCATGCCGATCGGCGTTTACTTCTCTCCCCAGACCCGCAACTTTTTCGCAGATGAATTTATTGCCTCCTACCGGGGGATCCTTATTCTGCTTATGCAAAAACACCTGGAGTTTCAGGTTGTCACTCCCCGCACGCTCGCCGACTTCCAGGGAGGCACACTGATTCTGCCTGACGTGCGGCTCCTGAGCGACAGCGAAAAGTCTTCGCTGCGTGCATATGCGGCGAGAGACAAGGTTCTGCTGATCACCGGAGAAGATGCTACCGGGATTGGGCCCGCCGCAAACGTGATCCGGTTCAGCAAATGCCCTGGAAAGGACTACAGTGCGGCATTGCAAAAGGACTTCGACGCCGTAACTCCAGATCGAGAACGCGACTTTCTGGAAAACCTGAAATCAGAAACCGCCGTCCGTGTGGTTGCATCCCCATCGCTCGCCACGTCGATTGCTCGAGTGAACGGCAAGCCTCACGTATTTTTCGCAAACTTCGTAGGGCTTCACGGGGGAGTGAATCCCGTGCAGACTCCACAGACCGGTGTACAAGTCACAATATCCGGCGCGACCCGGGGCCGAGGATTCTTTCTGCCGTTTCTCGGAGACGTGCAACCCCTGGAAGGAAATGTCAGCGCTGGCGCTGTCACCTACACCCTGCCCGCAATTGAAAAGGGAGCGGTCTTTTGGTCAGAACCGTAGACGAACGCCGTTTTTGCCCCCTCGACGAAAGAAGTCACTCCGCAAGTCTCTAACTGGATCGCGATGTCCAGGTTCGCAGTGTTGTCGTGGCGCTGAAGATATTTCCGGCCACTCAATACGACCCGTACGCTTCCAGCGGAAGTTTGCTCTGGCATGTGCCACCTTGGCGGGAGGCCTGCTGAAACAAGTACACGCTCTCCGGACCGGGAGATCTTGTGGTCATGTCCACTAACTTCACGGGATTTACGACAACCTCCTCCTATTGGGGTTGAGGTGACTGAGAGTAGCCGTACACACCTACCGCAACACCAGTTTGGGCCTGAGGGGATCGCGCTCGACGGCAGCGGAAACATCTATATTTCGAACTATCCAGACGAGTGGCTCTCCACTGAGAACCTGCTGGGTTCACATCGCGTTTTCCCAGCCCGATCCCAGAGCTCTTAGACCGAACTGGACCGGGGGGCGAACGTCCGCCACCCGGTCCGGTTTCGTACGACTGACTAGAAGGTGAACTTCACCCCCATTCGAAGGTTACGGCTAAGCTGGTAGATATAGGGTTTGCCATACTGGCTGTTGATGGTCTCAATGCCACTGTTGCCGGGAGTGTTCCCACCGGTGGCCGACCTGAGGAGCGTTTGCCAGTTGTAAGGTGCCATAAGAGCAGCATACGCGGGTACGCCATTGGTGATGTTCAGACCACCTGGCGACGCGTATTGCCCGAAATTCTGCGTGTCAACGAACGGGTAGTACGCTGTAACCGAACGCTCGTTGAAAAGGTTAGAAATGGTCGCTGAGAAGCTAAGAACTTTCTGCTCGCTCAGCTTGTAGTTTTGCTGAAGGTTGAAGTCGGTCTGGTTATACCAGG
>Ga0210390_10000744_pt1 | contig 33683 bp, 36 predicted proteins | sample IncBWH11OmetaG_FD_161050 | JGI IMG/M metagenome (GOLD analysis project Ga0210390, IMG submission 161050) | Forest soil microbial communities from Barre Woods Harvard Forest LTER site, Petersham, Massachusetts, United States - Inc-BW-H-11-O ...
AGCCGCTTACGCAGCCGAGGACGGGGCTGTATCCAGCCGCGGTGGCTTTGTTGACGTTCTGATACTGCTGAGTGGCGTTGCGAACGATCTCGACGAGCTTGCTCTGCTCTCCCTGTTCCGCTGCGTCTGTCTGTTGAGCCAAGACACAAGGGGAAAGTGCTAGCAGCCCGGCCAACAGCACTGATAGTTGCGATAGCTTTTTCATGTTTTTCGCTCTCCTTAAAGTTCTGGCGGGAAATTGCTCACAAGCAGCTTGCCGATACATAGCACTCTCGTCTTGTGAGCTCCCCCGAAACCAGCGCACTTTCGCTTTTATCTGCGTGGAGTGCAATCCTCGCGGCCTCCATACGTCCTCAAAGTTTTCTCCATTGCTAAGCTGTTGAAGAGCAAGACGCTTCTGCCCTAACCATCACTTCCTCCAGCAACCAGGAAGTTGTGATAGACTTCGCTACACTTGCGGGCGTTAATATGCCTACCTCCGCACCACGCGCGCGTCCGTTGCGCTTCGACAATTTTGAACTGGATGTTAGGGCGGGCGAACTGCGTAAACGGGGTGTAAGGCTGCGCCTACACGGCCAACCGTTGCAAGTGCTGGCCGCTTTGTTGAGTCGCGCGGGAGATGTGGTCACTCGCGAGGAACTGCGAGCGGAGATTTGGACAGCCGACACGTTCGTCGATTTCGACCACAGTCTCCACAATTCGATTGCGCGCCTTCGCGAGGTGCTCGGCGACTCCGCCGAAACGCCGAGATACATTGAAACGCTTCCGCGCCGCGGATACAGATTTATCGCGCCGGTGGAAAGCTCGGTGGAAAGCCCAGCGGTAAGCGAATTGGCGCTGGATCCCACTCATTCTGCACAGTCAGCGCAGCCCCGCGAAGTCCCCGTCGCCTCAGTTCGTCGGACTCCTCGCGCTTTCCTGGCCGCAGGCCTTCTGACCTTGCTCGTCGTAGTTTTGGCTGTCTGGCTGGCGCGCACGGGCTCCCGTCCAATAAGCGCTGCTCGTCCTTTGAATTCCATCGCCGTCCTACCCCTGGAAAATTTGTCCGGCGATCCGTCCGAGGAATTCTTCGCGGATGGCATGACGGACCAGTTGATAACGGACCTTGCAAAGGTCCAGTCGCTGCGGGTCATCTCGCGAACTTCCGTCATGCAATACAAAGGCGCCAAGAAGCCCTTGCCTGAAATTGCTCGAGAGTTGAATGTGGACGCCATCGTGGAAGGCTCGGTGATTCGTTCGGGTGAGCGAGTGCGAGTCACTGCCCAACTGGTTCGGGCATCCACGGACCAGCACCTCTGGGCGGAGACGTATGACCGCGATCGCGGCGATGTGCTCGAGCTACAGGGTGACGTGGCGGAGTCCATCGCACAGCAGGTCCGCGCACAACTGACTCCGCAGCAGCAGGCTCAGCTCCGCTCAACCCACGTGGTGGACCCTGCGGCATACGATGCCTATCTCAAGGGGCGTCTTTACTTCACCAACGAGTCCAGCAATCCTGACTCACTGAAGAAGGCGCAGCAGAACTTCGCAGAATCCATCCAAAAAGATCCAAACTTCGCTCTTGCTTATGCCGGCCTCGCTGACAGTTACGTCTATCTAGCCTTCGACGGAGTTCTTCCACAGGAGACCGCCTATCGGTCTGCCAAGGAGGCGCTAGCCAAAGCGGTGCAACTGGACGACACCATCGGCGAAGCGCACGACACCCTCGGCGTGGTGAGCTGGCGCTTTGACTGGAACTGGGACGCCGCCGACCGAGAGTTCAACCGCGCTATTGCGCTGGCGCCGAGCTATAGCTGTGCACATGAGGACCGCGCCGTCTTTCTCGGATTTGTCGGCCAGCGCGACGGAGCTCTTGCCGAGATCGCCAAAATTAATCAACTGGACTACAGCGTGAGCTCGGCGACCGCCGAAGCGATTACATATTATGAGTTGAAGGTTTTTCCCGAGTTGATCGCAGCAAGCAAGAGAGGTTTGCTTTTGGACCCGCAGAACGCGTTCTTGCACTACCTTCTCGGCATCGGTTACGAAGTGAGCGGCGCGCTTCCGGAAGCGATTTCTGAGTACCAGAAGGTCATGAAGATTTGGGATGATCCAAACGCGGCCGTTGCGCTCGCACATGCTTATTCCGCAGCAGGCAGAAAAGCCGAAGCCAACAAGATTCTTCACGACTTGCAGCGCAAATCAGAAGGGACCTCTGTTCCACCGTATACGATGGCCACCATCTACGCCGGCCTTGGCGAAAATGACAAAGCTTTCGAGTTCCTCGAGAAAGCCTGCTCGCAGAAGTCTTTAGACGTTTCCTTATTCCTGACGTCTGACTTGCGCCTCGACAACCTCCGTCCTGATCCCCGTTTCCAAAGCCTCCTTCGCGGCATGGCTTTGAAGAACTAGACTCCACGCGCGGCGACTGGTGGGCGTGGTGGTTCCCTTTGTTCGAGCATGAGTCATGGTTCGGTTCCTTAGCATTTCTAGTTCTTGACCAGCGACGGGCTGACCAGGAGTTATTCCGAATCGGAAGGCCCGTTGGGGGAACGCGCGATCTCTGAGTCCACTTGCCTGTGTAGTCGCGTAACCGGACGAGTCCGGTAACTGCGTTTACCAGGTAAGTGGTTCACTCCGGGCCCGCAGTCGTCCCACTGGCATCAGGTAGGTCGATGCACCCGGCGCTCGTCTCCCTCGGGCCGAGCGAAAACGTCGATGCCGAAGGGGATCGGTAGTCCTCACGTTTTCACTACTCAGATCGTAGGGCATCCATCGGATCTAGCTTTGCCGCCCGCAGCGCGGGAAGGTATGCGCCCAAGAGAGCGACGATGGGAAGCAGCACAATAACGACCGCGAACGTAGCGGGATCGAGTACTGAAACCCCGAAGAGAAAACTGCGCAACACGTTAGCCAAGGCCGCAGCTCCAAGCAGTCCAACGAACATTCCTGCTAACGTCAGGCGCATTGCGTGGCCAAGCACCAAACGTTGAACGTCCGAAGCCAGCGCCCCCAGAGCCATCCGGATGCCTATGTCCTGGCGCCGTTGTTCTACCATCTGCCCCATGACTCCACCCACGCCAATTGTCGCTAGTACCAGCGTCAAAAATCCGAGGCTCGCCAGCAAGATCGCGCGTACTCGCGGCTGCGAGCGCAAAGTGTTTACGATTTCACTCGTGGTTCGCAGCCGGCCCAGCGGCAGGTCCGGATCAAGATCGTGAGCCGCGGTGGCGACCACCGATCCGTCCAGCCGGTCACGTCCTTGAACATAAAGAAACAGAGTTTGCGCGTCTGCGCCCTGCAAATTCTGGTCTTTGGATTGAAAGAACGAAGTGTAAACCGCCGGATATAAATCCCACCCAATATTGTTAAAACGAATCGAGCGCGTGCTGCCAACTACGCCTACGATTGTCAGCCACGGCTCTACGGGTGCCCGTTGATCAATGTAGCGATACCTGATTCGCTTGCCAATTGCATCTTGTCCCGCGAAATATTGGCGCGCCATTTCTTCGCTGATGACGGCCACCGGCGTCGAATCCGCGCGGTCACCGTCGTTGAAAGTTCTTCCGCGAAGAAGTGGAACTCCCAGAGCATCAAAGTAGCCCGGACTGACCTGGAAGGTAGCGGCCTGCAGCAGTTGTTCCACCGGCAGACCGTGCGCTCTCTCAGTTTCGAGCGGTGTTAAGCCGTCAACGTTGAAAGGCCACGAAAGCGCCGCGCCCGCAGCGCGAACGCCGGGAGAATCACGGAGTTTCTGCAAAAGCCTATCGCAAAAGCGAATCTCATCAGCGCGCGTGGTATAGGTTGCGCGCGGCAGCGCCACATCGGCCACAAAAACGACATGGGTCTGAAATCCCAAGGGCTCTGACCCTATTTTGAGGAAAGTGGATACCAGCAGCCCCGCCCCTACTAGGAGCACAACCGAGAGCGAGATTTCCGTCGCAACCAACAAGTTTCGCCAGTGCAGGTGCTCCCGTGATGATGTCAAGCGCGGGCCTGCTGCTCGCAGGACGTCCTGCTCGCGCACTTTTAACGCTCGCAAAGCGGGCAAGGATCCAAACGTAAGCGCCGTCACGCACACAATCGCGGCCGTCGCAGCCAAGACGGTTCGATCGAGAGAAAAACCGCCGGGCGGCAAAACTCCGAACGGACTCCACGCGGTAAACATTCGTAACAGGCCGAACGCGAGCAACAGACCCGCCAGGCCGCCGAAAACGAAAATGGTAAGGATTTCCGCGGTCAATAGCTGCAGCAAGCGCGTCGTGCCACACCCCAGGGCTACGCGCACGGCAAACTCCTTCGCGCGCTGCGCGTTGCGTCCCAGGATCAAGCTACCTGTATTTACACACGCGATGAGCAATACCACGCTCACCGCACCTAACAGCAGCAATAGCGAGCTGCGGATTGTGCGCGCATTGTCCTGCTGCAAATTCTCCACGAGAACCCCGGAACCTTCGGGTTCGTCGGAAAATTGCTGATTCAGTTGTGCTTGCAGAGCGGAGAGGTCAGCCTCAGCTTGCCCGGAGGTAAGTCCGGGCTTGAGCCTGCCAATCACCGCCACCGGTGAAGGCGTGGTGGCGCTATAGCGCGCGTCGTTGTCGGTAATCACTGTCCACGCATCCGTCTCGAACGGCCGGTCCAGAACGCGCAACGAAAAGTTCGCAGGCAACACGCCTAAAACGCGATACGGTCTTCGATTCAAGTCGATGGTCCGGCCCACAATGTCGTTCGCAGCATGAAACTCCTCAGTCCAAAGCGCGTGACCGATAACGCATGCCGGCTCCCCGCGCGTATCTTCCGCGACGAACAACCGCCCGACGGCGGGCGATGCGCCTACGGTTTGAAAGAGATTCCAGCTAGCAACCGCGCCGTGTATTTGCTTTGGCGTTTGGCCCGCTCCTGTCAGGGCATAACTCTGCTCGAACGTAGCAGCCAGCGACCGAAATCCTCGGTTCTTCGACGCCCAGACCAAATAATCGTGATAGAGGTTGAAGAATGCCGGCTGACGAGGCGCTTGCGATCGCGTTCTCCAGACACTCACTAATTCTTGTGGATTACTTAGTGGAAGGGGGCGTAGGAGGCAGGCGTTTACAATGCTGAACATCGCTGTGGTTGCGCCGATGCCTAGCGCCAACGTTAAGACCGCTACCATGGCGAAGCCGCGCGACTTGATCAACATTCGCAATCCGTATCGCAAATCCTGAATCAAGTGCCCCACGTTCACCTCAGGACTCCCCGCGCGGATCGGTCAGCCACCACTCTCCTGAAAGCGTAAGGGTTAGAATGGCGGTTCGGGCAAGGAATTTTGCCGTCGCTCTTGCACGAACGGGATTTTACCTCATGAAGTTGCCTAACGCCTGATAAGTCGCGTTACCGGAGATGTGAAGCTACACTTCATTTCGACGGTGGAGGCGCTTACCGCGACTTGAGTTCGAGACTGGGAAACGCTTCGGCCAAACGCCATCGGTGAACACTGGCACAGCGCACGTTGAGCCCGTGGAAAGCTTGAGCGCAGCCTGCCCTGCGGCAAGTAGGCCCTTCGATCCCGCAGTGCAGGACATCAGGATGCAATTTGGCAACGAACCCATTAATCGATTGGAATCTTGGCGCCTCGCTGGCCGGGGTTCGACATTCGCTCGATACGGTGGTCAATTGCTTCGCGAATCGCCTTGAGGAACTCAATGCGCGAATTCGTCAGGTGTTGTCGCACAGTCGGCGGAACGTCGAAGCATTCGTGCAGACGATCCAAGACCTCCCGGCATAGACAGGGTTCATGACTGACGCGTTCGCCCGTGGTTTGCTGGTTTGGATTTTGCTCGCTCATTGGGTCTCCTTCATTTCAATCGTGAGGACCTGATTTTCCAACCTCGCTCTGCCCGGCTGTAGCGCTGCCATTGACCGTGGGAGGCCAATGTGCCGGCGCAAAGTGCCAATCTCGACGACCAGTTCGTCGCCCTTCTTGAACAGCCCGATCTCGCCCTTTGAGGCAAACGGCAGCAGCACCTGCACTTCGTACGCTCCGTCTCGTTTCGCAAACGTGTAGGATTTCTCGGTCCGAGTCACGGCCGACGGATCTTGTTGCCCAGGATACAGCACCTGCGCCAGTTCTTCGAGCCGCTGTGTTCCCAACACCTCGTGCTGGAATAAGGGCACGCGCTTCACCGGGACGGGCGCAAAATACTCTTCGATCTCAGTGAGGACTTTCTCCTGTGACGTGTGCCACTCTTTAAACCACTGATCTGTGACATTTGCGGGAAGCAGGCGGTTGACGATTACAGTATCCACAGTCAAACCGTGAAGGGAGAAATATACAAACGCGCGCTGTGTTTCGCGCAGCACCATCTTCTCAGGATTAGTGACCAACCGGACGCTCGTGACCTTCGGATCTCCCATAATTTCGTCCACACCGTCGAGTTTCTCGAAGAGTTCGCGAATGTTGACGAAGTAGCTGTCCGTGGGCAGCTCGAACGGCGCGACGCGGTTCGCGATCGGTCGCACCGCTTTCAGCAGGGTTCGCTGGAACGGAAAAATATGCTTCATGTACCAGTCCAGTGTGGTCGGCATGCTGATGAACCGCATGGACTCGGCGGTCGGAGCTGCGTCAAGCACGATGACGTCGTAACGTCCCTCGCGCCGATACTGATTGATGTACATCATCGCGCTAAGCTCTTCCATGCCCGGGAGTATCGCCAGCTCTTCAGCCTCGACGCCAGTGATCCCAGTGGTGCGCAGCACCGCGCTGATGTAAGAAGAAATCTCCTTCCAGTGCCGCTTGATTTCTTTCTGTATGTTCAGTTCCATTATCGAAAGCCGATCGTTGATCGGAAGCGGGTCCGAAGTTTGCACTTGGAAAAGTTCCGTATCCAGATCGAAGGAATCCGCGAGGCTGTGGGCCGGATCAATGCTCAATACGAGCGTGCGGTAGTTAAGCTCGGCAAGTTTCACGCCAGTCGCTGCAGCGATGCTGGTCTTGCCTACGCCGCCCTTGCCAGTGAGCATTAAAATTCTCATGCGGACATTATAAAGCTCATTCCACTGAACTGGTATTATTAGGAGCGCCGCTAGATATTGACCAAGGTCTGCGTTAAGAGTTGCCCTGCAATTGCTGCCCCTTCTTGGCCCGGGCCTTGCCTCCTGTCTAAATTGACAGTATTCCCGGTTCCAGCCGACGAGTAGGCTCTGACAAGCGTTCAGCTTGAGCGTGTAGCAGGACCTCAGCCCCCTCCACCGGCCCCAGCAGAACAAGTTCCGATATGCCACCAAGGGGGATTACACATGGGTATATTCCAACCGAACTATTTCCTGCACGCCGCCAACATCCTGCTGATAGTAGCGTACAGCGTCCGCGACATTCTCTGGCTGAGGTTGTTTGCGGTGGCGGCCTCGCTGATAACGCTGCCGTATTACATCCTTCAGCCGGAACCGCTTTGGGCGCCAATCATTTGGAGTAGCGTCTTTGCTGCGATCAATTCTTTCCAGTCTTGGCGTCTTTTTCTCGAGCGACGTCCCGTTAAATTGACGCCTGAAGAGGGGGAAATTCGCCGGCTCGTCTTCCCGGATTTGCCGTCTCGGAAAGTCCTCCAGATTCTGAGTATCGGAGCGTGGACAACTGTGGAAATTGGTGAGCGAATGCTGGAGCGCGGCAAAAGTGTTGAGGTAATCTCGGCCATCGTTCGCGGGAAAGTGCGGGTCACGAGAGATGATCGCGTCTACGGGGAGCTCATCGCGGGCCACATCGTGGGCTCAGCACTTCTCTTGAGTGGCGTCACAGCCGATGTAGATGCTGTGGTAGTAGAGCCTGTCCGGTGCATGCAATGGGAGGCTGAGCCGCTGGACCGCTACCTGGCCGCCAATCCCGAGACACGGATTGTTCTGCAAAAGTACCTCGCTCGTGATCTAGCCGGAAAATTGTTAACTGCTGCCAATCTTTAGGCTGATATGGAGGGTGCCACCTGACCTCTGAGAGATCTCTTACACCAGCAATCGGCCCCAGGAGCGGCAGGCTAACTCCTGATTAGTCGCGTTACCGGACGAATCAATTTATCCACTCATCGGACCACGGGCCGACGGGTGCCCGGAAATTTCGCGAGGTCGGCGTTGGTGGACGTCAAGCGCCTATGCGGCGGCTGGAGTACTCGGGGTTCCAGCCGCCGAAAGGTGAGCGCAGAGCGCTCTTCCCAGAACTTAGCCTGGGAGCTTCAGGGCTGGGACTGCTTTTCATCCAATTAGATGCAGAGCGTCGTGCCGCCGGTTGCCGCGCCCGGCTTACGGACTCCGGGGCCATTGGCCGGTAAATGCGTTAACCAGGACTTAGCTGGGCCTGGACCGACCTGCGAGGTCCGTTCAGCGGTTAGGCCCCTCATATTGAGCTGGATAAAGACCTAAGAACGGATTACTTGTCTGAATTGATCGCCAAACTGTCGCGCGAGACTGGGTCTCCATGAACCCAAACCGTGACGATACTGTCGTACGCGTCCACGCTTTCCAGCGGCGATTTTTTCAGCAGGACGAGATTGGCAATTTTCCCCGGCTCGATGGTTCCGAGTTGCGAATCCATTTTGAACTTCCGAGCGTTATTGATCGTGGCAGCTCTGAAAATCTGTGCCAGAGACATCCCGGCCGTTTGAAGCGAGTTGCTACGCGTCTGAAAAGGATGAATGTCAATACAGTTGATTACTGATGGCAGATTATATACCTAAGTAGTATTGCTCACTTGTGATTAACAGTACCGCTCGGTATACTAACCATTATGGAAATTGGCCGCAGGCTAAGAGAGCTTCGCGAGTCTCGGAACCTCAGTCAAGGTGATATCGAAGTTCGCACTGGGCTGCTGCGCTGTTACACAAGTCGAGTTGAGAACGGGCACACTGTTCCGAGCGTCGAGACTATCGAAAAATATGCTAACGCCCTTGGAATACCGCTCTTTGCTTTTTTCCCTAACGAGGAAAATGCGCAACGAGTAGAACCCTCGTTACCTTCCAAAGACCCCGATTGGGGCTCCACACCCAGAGAGCGCTTTCAAAACCATCAGATCATCACAGCCCTGAGGAAGATGAAAGAATACGATCGACAGCTCGTGCTCGCGCTCGTCCGGCGATTGACAAAAGGAAATCGAGCGAAGCGGTACAAACCCACATCTCGTGCAGCCTGAACCGTCAATCGAATTGAGCTCTAGCAAGGAGCATCGAAGAAGCCTGCGTATCTTGGCAACCGTGCCGCTGGTAATTCATTCCGGTGGCGAGTCACTAGAAGTGGTGACAGCCGTAATAAACCTTCACGGAGCCTTGATTCTATCGCCCGTGAATTGGCCGCAAGGCACAATGCTCATCATCGACAGTAAGAAAACAGGGCTTCGCATTCACGGTCGTGTCTTTTGGTCTGGAAGCAAAGAGCCAGCCGGATTCCACAAGCTTGGAGTGGAATTCGAGTCTGGTGCGCCGCAGTTCTGGGCCGACCAATACAACCCCAGCGCCGAAGAAGCGCCCTAGCGGTGCATTGCCTTGCGCGGTTTACTACTCTCTAGCCAGTGCCACGCTCTTAAGCTTCGGCTCAGGTCAGAGAACAGATGCACCGCGATGATTACTGTCACGGTATATACACTTACAAGCATCATAGCTCGTTGTAACATTCCAGTGTGGCGAATGCGATACACCATCGTTTCCCATTCAATTCCCTCGATCAACACGACCACCCATCCCATATGCTGGGGCTGTCGAGCCCGCGTCCGCGATCTCGGAATTGGTTCCTTATCGCTGTTGCCGCCGGGACTCTGCTCGCACTTGCGCTATTTGCGATTTCAAATTTGCTAGTTTGAAACGATGCCGTCACGCCCGCCGCATCAGCTCGACCAGCGTTTGACAGACCTCTTTGATTTCCTCTTCGCGGATTCGATTGAAGAAAGGCAACGCGAGCGAGCGAGCCGCCTGGAATTCGGTCACGGGGAGTGCGGTTTTGCCGCCGCCCGACGGCCGATAAATGGGTTGCAAGTGAATCGGCGCAAAATACCTACCTAATCCGATCCCGCGCGACGTCATTTCATTGACGATCCAATCACGCCGCGCTTCGTCGAAACGACTATTCAGTCGAATCACGTAGACGAACCAACTGATTTTGCGACGTGGCAGTGCCATAGCCGGGGTTACCAGGTCTGGAACGGAACCTAGTATGTCACTGTACTCGCGAGCGATTGACTCCCGCCGATTCAGAATGGAATCGATTCTCTTTAGTTGCTCGATTCCCAATGCGCAATTGATGTCTGAAACCCGGTAGTTGTAACCCAAATCCGTATGCTGGAACCACTCAGTCGAATCGTCTCTGCCTTGATTGCGAAGCATTCTGACCTTACGCGCGACTTCGAGGTGGTTGGTGGCGACAGCGCCGCCCTCTCCCGTTGTAATCTGCTTGTTGGGATAAAAGGCAAACACTCCGACATCCGCTAAAGCGCCAACCTTTTGTCCCTCGTATTCTGCTCCGATCGCCTCACAAGCATCTTCGATGACGAACAGACCGTGGCGCCTCGCGATTTGCAATATCCTCGAAAGCTCCGCGGGGCAGCCAAAAGTGTGCACGACAATGATCGCCCGTGTTCGCGCGGTGATTGCCCGTTCCATCAGACTCGGATCGAGGTTGAGCGTTTGCGGGTCGATGTCAACGAACACGGGAGTAGCCCGTTCATAGCGGACTGCGTTCGCGACTGCGATAAAGGTAAAAGAAGGCACCAGCACCTCGTCACCTTCCGAAATACCGAGGGCTCGAATACAGAGGTGCAGACCGCTGGTCCCGGAGTTTACGGCAATCGCATCCGCGGCATTCACGTATCGCGCGATGGCGCGCTCGAATTCCCGGACCTTAGGTCCTGAACTAAGGTTCGACGTGCGAAGTACTTCCGTCACCGCGTGGATATCCCGATCGGTGACGTCCGGGGCTGACAGCGGAATCCTCATGACTGTCGCGAACGGCCGGGAAAAGCAACAGACACGGTAACACCAGGGTGACGTTTCATGAGAAGTTCCTGCGAGAGTGGAACAGTCGTAAGTACGCGCACGATCGTCTCGGAAGCAAACCCTTCACCATACGGATTGACCATGCCGATGAGGGATAGACGAAATTCAGGCGTTCTTGCCGTGTTCACGGCTTCGAGAATAGCTCCCGGATGAGCGCCGGCGTCCAATACATTTCGTGCCCGCTCGCGCCCTTGCTGGCGTAGCCCGACGTTTACGGTAGGAAGCGCGAACGACGCGGATTCCATGATTCCACTACTCGAGTTCCCGATCAGCATATCGACTTGACGCAGGAGACTCAAATAGGTCACTGAGTCGAGATTGGTGAAGATTTTTCCATGGCCTCGGCGCGAGATGAATACCTCCGTCCGGTCTATCAATGCCCTGCTTCCCGCATCTGCGTTCGGGTAACTAAACAAGATTTGGTCTGTAAGATTTTCCAGAGCTGCGAACACGGCGTCGGCTTCTTGCAGCGTGTCGCGGGCGATGGTCATCGGATGGTATACCACTAGAATGGTCGGTCTCCGGAGATCGAGCGTCAGCCGCTCCTCCACTTGCTCCCGACTGAGAAGCTCTCGCCTGCGCAAATTGTCAAGCGATGGAGCGCCGGCCCGGTGCACACGCCACTGTTCTTCGCCCATCGCGATCACTCGCTCCCGGGCGGCGTGCGTCGAAGTAAAGTGGATGTGGCTCATTTTGGTGAGAGCATTCCTCACCGCATCGTCGATCGCACCCTCGCTCACCTCTCCGCCCTCGATGTGAGCTATCGGAATGCGCAATGCTAGAGCAACCGAGGCCGGAGCTAGCATCTCGTAACGATCAGCAATCAGCAAAAGCAGGTCCGGGCGCATCTGCCCGAACAGGTCGGCCAAACCCAGCGTGGCCATCCCGATTGTTTTGGCCATGCCGACATCGGTATCCGAACTGAGCAAACATTCGATCCGGGAGTCGATCCTGAAGCCGTCGTTCACGATTTCCTGGAATGTGTTCCCAAATTCAGGCGACAGATGCGACCCAAGCACGATAATTTTGAGATCCACATTTTCGTTCTCCGACAAATCTCGCAACGGCCAATACAAATGCCCGTAGTCGGCTCGCGAGGTGGTGATTACTGCGATTTTTCGCTTCATAGCGTCAGACCGGAGATCCTTGCGGCGAGGGAGATAGCAACTCCGTCGGTCGATATTCGGGAATGATTCGGCAAAGAGCCTCGATCATGGCAGGAAGGTCTCGCTCGTCAACACATCTGGAAAGGTCCGCCATCTGAGTATTGAATATGCCTGTGGGAAGTTCCCCGGTCTTAACTCGCAGGAGTCTGGGATCGTTTGTCGGTTCTGTGGATTCATTCTGGGAGAAGAATTCCTCCGACATCTTGTCTCCTGGGCGAAGGCCCGTAAAGGTGAGGGGAATATCTTTTCGAAATTCGGTTCGGCTGTCCTTTATCAATTCAATAGCAATGTCCAGAATTTTTACTGGCCCACTCACTTGTGGAGCGAATATGCCGCCGCTCCCCTTGAGTCCAGATGCCAACAGTATCAGTCCGACGGCCTCCCCAATCGTCAGGAAGTATCGGGAAACATCCGGATGCGTGACGGTGATTGGGCCCCCTCGGGAGATTTGGCTCAGAAACGTCGGAACAACGCTTCCCTGAGAACCCAATACGTTTGCCAGCCGCACCGCGCTCATTCGGTTGTTCGGGTTGTTCAAGTTCAGTAACGCAAGTTCTGCTACGCGTTTCGAGGCGCCCATTATGCTGATGGGATTAACAGCTTTATCGGTTGAGACCATGACGAAGCTCGCGACGCCTTCTGCCTGCGCGATCCTCGCGAGACTGGCAGTTCCCAAAGCGTTGTTGCGAACGGCCGCAAAAGGGTTGTTCTCCATCAGCGGCACATGCTTGAAAGCCGCCGCGTGGTAGACGACATCGGGGCGATAACGGTGAAAAATCTCGGATAACAGCTTCGCGTCGCAGATATCGCCGAGCACAGACCTGTACGAATTGCGATCAACCGTAGTCGCCAATTCCAAATCGATTTCGTGCAGATTTCGCTCCGAGTTGTCGAGAAGAATGAGTAGACGCGGCTCGAAACGGATCACGGCCTTGGCCAAAGCGGAACCAATGGAACCTCCTGCTCCGGTCAACAAAATCCTTCTACCTGGAACGACCTGTTCTGCTATCGCGTTTTTGTGCAGCAATCTAAGTCACTCCGAAACGCAATCGTATCGTGGATACGCAAGCAGGTCTATAAGTGGCAGGTCGTTTTGCCGTGACTGTGTGACGCATAAACCCCACTCTCTCAGTTCCTTGCAGATGCGTTTCGCGGTCAGAACCGCTATAGGATGAGAGGCGCGGACCCCTTGCGCACCCCGCGAGATCCAGCAGTAGGTAAATTTGTCCTAGAGACATTTGTCTCTATTGGACTAGAGACGTTTGTTCCCTTGCCGACACCTGGCACATGGATTCACAGTGTCTGCCCGGCTCGCAATTTCCGCTATTTCCCAGCCGGTACGAATTGTGAGTGTCATGCGCTCTTACGCTGCCTTCAACGAAGAAGTGGTGAAACGCTATGAAGAGTGGTTGGTTATCCAGCACTATAGGCCAAGAACGAAACAATTCTATCGGCGAATAGTGCGGACGTTCGCTGAGTACCTGAATGACAAGTCAATCGCCAGCGTCACGCATTTGGATGTTCGAGCCTACATCGCCCATCTTTCCGAGCAAGGTGCCACTTGGGCATCGGCGTTTGACAATCTCCAAGTTCTGCGACGTTTTTACGACTTCCTGCACCTTGGCGGCATGGTTAGCTATGTGGCTCCGCGCTTGGTAAAAATGCGTGATGCTCCGAGAAAAATCCCTCGCACCCTGAGCGAGTTCGAAGTCCGCCAGTTCCTTGCTGCGGCCTACACACTCAGAGAAATAGCTCTGGTCGAATTTCTCTATGGGAGTGGGTGTCGGGTCTCGGAGGTGACATCACTTCGTGTCGAGAATATCGATTTCGAGGCACGAACCACCAGAGTTTCAGGAAAAGACCCGCGCGGGCGAGTCGTGCTAATCACAGAACGAGCGGCATCTGCTCTGCGAGCCTATATTGGCAAGCGAAAAGAGGGGTATGTTTTCCAGTCAGACATGCCCATTCAAAAACTTTGCGTCGCGAAGTGCAATGGACATTTCATAGGTCAATGGAAAGACTATCGCGGGCCCGGCACAAGATATGTGTCGATGAGCAAATATTTGGGAAGCGCTCGCCGCATGTCTTACCAAGACGCAATGACCGCGTTACAAGACCTGACGAAGAGCGCCACTCTGGTGAGGCCGAAGATCGAAGGTCCTCTGTCCACCAACGCTATACGCGTGACTCTTCATCGGATCGGACGTCGATCAGGTTTGAGACGAGCAACTCCTCATATGTTTCGCCACAGCTTCGCAACGCACCTGCTGGATCACGGAGCTGACCTAATGGTTGTACAAGAACTGCTGGGTCATGCCTTCGTTCAAACCACGGCGAATTATGCGACGGTGAGCCGCAAGAGGTTGTTAGGCACGTTTGACAGATGTCACCCTGGCGGGAATCCAAGCAAGACAGGGCCTAAGCCTTCAAAGGAGCAAGTCGTTCAAGATGAAGATGACAGCGAAACGTCGCGACAAGATCGAGGACGGTGAATCGCTCTTGCTACCTTGGTTCCTGACTAAACGGGCCACGTTGGCAATCCGCTCAAACGTTCCAAAGCATTATCAGATCAGAATGCGGAACTACTTTGAAGACTACGGATGCCTGCGGTGTAACACACATAGGGGTCAGCACAAGGGTAATGGACTGTGTCACCGCTGTTCCGGCCTTATCTTGGCGCGGCTGAAACGAGGTTATGAGCGTCGCGAGAGGCCCAAACTGAGTCATTACGCCAAGGTTCTTCTGAACAAGGCCCATGACGCCGAGCGATTGCTGAAGAACCTCTTGCACCATAAGGGGCCTGCCTTGCTGCCCACCCGGATTAAATCTTCAAGTTCCCAAAATCCAGCCCTTGACGTCTTCAGCGCCTACAGGATAGAAGGCGGCGATCGTTAGGGTTGCATGCGGAATGCGAGTGACGTCAAACTTCGCAACCCACTGCTTGATGAACGCGGTAATTGGAAACTAGCCACGATGTCCGATTATACGTGCGAACTCAGGCGACAGACTCATCGGCTTGGCGATCGACTGGGAATCGCTTTTCTCGCCCAACCACAAGAGCGACCTTAACTTCCGTATGGCTCAAAACCTAGCCTCCGGCCTCGTGGGCTAAGGATCTCCCCGAAGTATCCTTGAATCTGTTGCAGGCGCGCACCAATCATCGAAATTCCAATGTTTTCGTACTATTCCCGTGCGTGTATAACGTTAACGTGAGACTGGGCTCTTGATCGGAATTATATCTCGATACCTGTTTGGTCATTGCAAGTTGTGGGTTCGGCCGGCGGAATTTTATAGCCTATTAGAATTGGCATTAAGACGGATTGTGTCTATTGCAAAGCAAATTGAAGGGAGTCAGTCCAGAAAAAATTATGTCTACTTTAGTAGACGAAAGATAATTTTATGAATTCGATAAGAAAAAATACCAGAAGGCTGGGGCCAAGTTCAATCCCCTTTCCGGTTCGCCGTGCACTGTTGAAACTCGGTAAAGATATTCGCGAGGCAAGAATTCGTCGACGCATCCCGACAGCAGTTATGGCGAATCGCGCCTCGATTACCCGAATGACGCTGTATAAAATCGAGAGGGGCAGTCCGTCTGTTTCGATTGCTGCCTATTCGACCGTGCTGTTTATCTTGGGAATGATTGACCGATTGGCGGAGATAGCTGACGTTAAATTCGATGAGATAGGCCGGTCGCTTGGGGATGAACAGCTGCCCAAGAGGATCCGACGAGAGTCTCCCCACATGACCCGGAAGACTAAAGCCGATGAGAATCAGTGATGGATAGCGAAATCTTTGTCTACGTCGATATCGAAAACGCCCCAGTCCTCGTGGGACGCCTGTGGACACCTGTTCGCAGTGGCGAACATAGCGCAACGATTGAGTACTTCACCAGCTGGATCAAGAATCCGTACCATTTCTCGCTAGAACCTGCCCTAACAATCGGGCCCGGTCCTCACCACACCGCGGAGGGACGGTCTTTGTTCGGTGCCATCGGGGATTCTTGTCCCGACCGTTGGGGACGTGCTCTGATCAAATGCGCCGAACGCAACCAAGCAGAGAGGGAGAGTAGACCTCCCCGGGCGGCGACCGAAGCACAGGTGCTCTTAATGGTCGATGATGAGGCGCGACAAGGAGCTCTCCGGTTTGCTGAAACTGCAGGAGGCCACTTCCTACGCCAAGGCAATGGCACACGCATCCCTCCACTCATAGAAATCCCCAAGCTACTCGCTGCAGCCGAACATGTGGAGGAGGACACTGAAACTGCGGATGAGATCAATCTGCTGTTGGCTTCAGGCTCAATGCTCGGGGGAACTCGCCCGAAAGCGTCAGTGCGCGATCACGATGGCGTCTTGGCAATAGCCAAATTCCCACACAAGATTGATGACATTAAGATTGAGCTTTGGGAAGCGCTCGCCTTGTTACTGGCGTCACGGGCTGGAATCGAGGTTCCACAATCGAGAATTGAAATGGTCGGGGAAAAACCGGTTCTAGTGCTCCGGCGTTTTGATCGCCGCGGAGGTTCCAGGATACCTTTTCTAACCGCCATGAGCATGCTAGGTGCAATCGACCGTGAGCAACGCAGCTATATGGATATTGCCGACGCGATCCGTCGATATGGAGCCAATGCATCAAATGACCTGAAGCAACTTTGGCGAAGGATCGTTTTCAGTGTACTCATCTCGAATACGGACGATCATTTGCGCAATCACGGATTTCTATATCAGGACAACAACGGCTGGACGCTTTCTCCCGCCTACGATTTGAATCCAGTGCCAGTTGATGTTAAACCGAGAATTCTGTGCACGGCAATCGACATCGAAGATACATCCGCTTCACTCGATTTGGCTTTGAGCGTTGCCGATTATTTCGACCTCAAGCCAGACCAAGCCAAGAGTATTGCGGCCGAAGTAGGTATCGCGGTCTCTGGCTGGCGTCGTGAGGCGAAGAGGGCAGGTATTACAGATAATGAAATCAATCGTATGGCCTCGGCCTTCGATCACAAGGACCTGAGAAAAGCAACCGAACTGGCGCACAAGAAGACTGCGCGGTAAAGACGCAACACACCGTGGATGCTCAGCATCGAGTTCAAGATGCAGATTCCACAAACTCACGAATCAATCGCCGTTACCGGCGTCGCTTTTTCAATCCCAGTGGAGCACAATGCTGGTAGATGTCGATTTTACCTGTCCTTTCTCTGTACACTCGTACAGTTGTTCGCTTGGCCCAAAGTACTAGACTATCGCCAAGGTTCCTGAGTAAGGGCAACTTGGGGGATGAAATGGACCTCACAGCACGATTCGTTTTGTTGATAGCCAGTGTGTCGGGTGTTTCGCTGCTGACGGGATCTGCGTCGGCTAATCCCGCCGCCCTTAAGTGCAATTCGCAACGGGACCAGATCTGGGTCTATGATTCCTTGAATAGCTTCGGCGTCGAGGCAAAACTCAAATGCGGGGACAACGTCGAAATTATTGAGCGCGTTAAGGACTACGTAAAGATTCGTGCTCAAAATGGAGTGGAGGGCTACATCCCCGAGACCTCCGTCGCCGATCTTCCACCGCTTGAAGTTCGCCAAGACCCGGATCTTAACGTTGGCCTGGTAGCGAAACAAGCCCAGGCGCAGGAGATCGCAAACGCGACTGCCAAAGCGGCTGCGGATGCGGCGGCTATCATTCCAAGGGACTCGGCGCAGTTCGCGGGTCCGCCGTCGGCCGGTTCGGCCAACGAAGCCCCAACAAAAAGCAGCAGCGACAAGAAGTTACCTGCAGGCGGTTCCATGCTACCCGTCGCCGCATTCGGCGAAATGAATCCTCCACGAACTTCTCCACCTGCCCATGACACTTCATCAAGGGCAATTATTGCTGGTGCGACCGCGCCAACCAGCGACTCCGACGAAATTCCCGACTCACAGCCGGAGAACCTGAGCGCGGACTTCGCCTGCCAGAACTACTTTTCTGCATACGGCCTGTCGCCCAACCAGACGAAATGGATCGCCCAAAACAGGAAAAAACTGTTCTCGAATGTCTGTCCGGCTCCCGATCCTTCGAAAGTGGATTTCGTGATTATCTTCACGCATGACGTCGATTTTTTTAGCGCGACGATGCCGGAGGCGGTCCACAAGATGAACGGGTTTTCGGATTTTACACCCATGACAATGGTCGACTCTGCGCTCATGTCTGAATCTGATGCTGACAAAGCGCACCGTCAATATGTTTGGATATTCCAATTCGCGAAAGGCGCCTTCGATCCTGCAAGTTTTTCCCCGCACCGGAAATATCAATACTCGAAGGTGGAAACAAGTTCGCTGGGTTCGAAGGCTGGAATCAAGGCTGTCGAGGACGCTTTCCAATTTGTGGCGACCGCGAGCCACTGATTTCCAGCGGAGATAGGCGGCTCTGATTCGTCGCGAGCCGAATCTCGCGCATCTATTCCGGCTCCCAGACTAGCTGCGGGATTTGCGATTGGCGATGGTTCCCAGGCCTGAGGCGACCTTCGTCGTACAAGCATTGAACAGAGAGGGAGCCGCTCGCACCAAACGACTTCGGTTCGTAACAAGAACATTTCAGCGTTGTCAAGTCGAAGGCCGGCTAACGACGAATGCTAACGCTCGTGGGATCCAGTTCGTAACCTTCGTCCTCTACTGCTTTCTGAACTGCCGAGCGAAGAGTCTGATCATCTGCATTCTTCGGCACGTCGCAATGACGACGAATCACTTCTTCGCCAGTTTCGATTCTGATCAGCCACTTCGACTTCGGCTCATCCCACAAGACTTCCACACGGTCTGGACGCATGCCTACCTCCGCCTACAAGCTACACCACAATCTGTTGCAGGGTACCAAGTTGGAGAACCGTGCGGGTTTGGCGGTCGGAAATGATTCCGGGTTGAGTTAGCCACCTTGGCAACCGTTACATCGCGGACCTCGACCGAATCCGACCTTACCCGAATCGCGTCCGCAGTTGTCATTTTCGCAGCAACACACCTTTCTTCCATGCCCTTCTGAGCGGAGCTTGGCTACGATGAATGCAAAGGCGTGGCGGCCTTGACCCCTGTCGCGTCCTGCGGTTGACGCCTAGACAGTTCCGTCTTGGAGGGAAGCACAATGAAACAACAGTTCATACTGGAACGCGCCGAAATCCGCGTCGAGATGAAGGTGACGGCGATGCTCGTTGGTAGACACGACAAGTTGGGAGTGGAACGAGCCATCACCGAAAACGTCAGTCCCAGCGGAGTTCGTGTGATCTCGACAAGCGAATGGATGATCGACGACACCATTCTGGTTGCATTGCCAGCTGCCCACTTCACGACTGTGGCCCGCATCGCATACTGTGACGACTTGGGTCAGGGGCGATTTGGGACCGGATTGGAATTCATCGGCTCGAGCGAGCCCTTGGAGATGAACGCACTCGTCACGGCGATAGAGTCTCCGCGCGCATGGCCGCGGGAGGCTGGTACACCAAAATTCACATCCAACTAGCAGCCCTTCCACTGAAAGGAACAATTCAGACGCTTCGCCAGCGGTTTCGGTACAATCTGAGTCTGGAGATCAGTCCCCCTTATCAAATCCGTTCCAACCAGAAATTTGCCGTAACTTCTAAACTTGGAGGTCAGCCATGACCGAAAAGATCCATTCGACCACAGGCTATTTCCTCGCAGGACTCGCTATCGGATCGCTCGTGGGTATCGTCTTCGCGCCGAAATCCGGCGAAGGAACTCGGGAGTTCCTATCGAAGAAGGTGAAGGAAGGGAGCAAGCCCGCTCGGAAGAAGGCTCGGGAACTCAGGGAGCGCGCTGAGGACTTGGTTGATCGCGGGAAGGAATTGGTCAACCAGAAGGACGAACAAATTGCAGCGGAATTGGGCGAGGCCACTAAAGCCGACCTGCCGGAGAAAGCGAAAGCGAGAGCGAAGGGCGTCTAGGATCAGGACAAGAAGACCAGCGACTTTGTCGCCGCGAAATGGGTCCTGGCAACCTCTGGATTTCAATGCACCGCGTGCCCGAAGCTTGATTTTCTCGAGTTGGCGTCCTCACAGAGCTTCTCGCAGCGGTAGTTGTCGTTGAAGCCGGCGTAGCGCGCGCATGAGCTGCGGGATGCGGGCGCAGATTGCCGTCTGATAAACGGCGAGGAATGGGTCGGGCACGTTGCGCTGGAAAACTTGAACGCCGGTGGAGGGGGCAGTCGTGAGTGGCAAGTATGATTATCTGCGGATGAACTTCGATTGGGAGCGAAACTGCCTACTGCTCGGATGGCCCTGTGAATCCTACGGCACGGTGACGCTAGCCGGACTTGATTGAGCACTTTCCACACCGCTGGAATTTACAGCGGTCACCACGTAGTAGTAGGTGATGTCCTGGCCGGACTGGACGCCAGCGTCCGTGTACGTCGTGCCCGCAACCAGTGAAGTGTTAACTTTCGAATACGTCCCCTGCGTAGTTCCGCGGTATTGGTTGTACCCCGCAATGTCGGGCGAAGTGCTAGCACTCCAGGACAGCGCTACAGCCGCGGGCGCAACACCAGTGCCGGAAAGCGAAATCGCAACTGGAGAGTTCGACGCGTTGCTCATCACGGTCAGCCCGCCAGTGACAGCTCCCGGCGTTGCCGGATCGAAGGCTACGGTGAGCGTCGTTGTTTGATTTGGCGCGAGCGTGGTTCCGGCGCTCACACCGCTAGAGCTGAAGCCGGCGCCCGTTGCGCTTGCGCCAGAGATGGTGACGTTTGCATTCCCGTTGTTTGTTAACGCAACCGTCAGCGAACTGGTGGTTCCGTCGTTTACATTCCCAAAGCTCAATCCGGTCGGATTGGCTCCCAGCAGTAGGCTCGTGGCGACGCCGGTTCCACCCAAAGGAATTGTAAGCGGCGAGTTCGGCGCATTGCTGACGAGCGCGACAGATCCGGATACGCTGCCGGAAGTTGATGGTGTGAAAACCGCATTAAATGTCGCAGTCTTTCCTGCCGCGACAGTTAACGGTGCACTCAATCCGGAAGTGCTGAAGCCAGCTCCGGTGGCGGCGGCCTGTGAAATCGTCAGGCTCGCATTGCCGCCGTTCGAGACAGTGATAGTCTGCGAGTTACTGTTGCCCACCACCACGCTGCCGAAAGCAGCGCTAGCTGGCGCTGTCGCGATCTGTGCTTGCGTTCCGGTTCCGCTCAAAGCGATAGCCATGGGAGAACCCGGCGCGTTGCTCGCAATCGAAATGCTTCCGCTGGCGCCACCTGCGGAGGACGGCGTGAAACTCGCCGAGAGTCCCGCGCTCTGGCCCGGGCTCAGTGTCGTCGGTGTGGACAACCCTGTGATGACAAAACCGGAGCCGGAAGAACTGGCAGAGGAAATCGTAATGCTGGCTGTGCCGGAGTTTGTGAGGGTCATGGACTGCGATCCGTTGCTGCCTACGGCCACGCTCCCAAAACTCACACTCGTCGGATTGGCGGTGAGTTTCCCCTGAAGACCTGTTCCGCTTAGTGCGATGCTCGTCGGCGACCCCGAGGCGCTACTACTAACCGCGATGCTTCCCGAACTGCTGCCTGCCGATGCCGGCGCAAATTGCACCGCAAATGCTATGTTCGCACCCGCGCTAATTGTTTGGGGCAAACCAAGTCCACCAATACTGAACCCTTGACCAGACAGTGTCGCCGACGAAATCGTGAGCGCCGCGTTTCCCGAGTTGGTCAGAGTAATATTTTGCGAAGAACTGCTTCCGATGTTGACGTTGCCGAAGCTCACGGTCGTTGGGCTGATGCCCAATTCCGATTGCGTCGGTGTCTGCGGCTGCGTTCCGGTTCCGCTCAATGCAATAGCCATGGGAGAACCCGGCGCGTTGCTTGCAATCGAAATGCTTCCGCTCGCTCCGCCTGCGGAGGTCGGTGTGAAGATCGCTGATACGCTCACGCTCTGACCCCCGCTGAGCGTCATCGGCGTGGATAAACCGGCGATCGAAAAACTAGAGCCGGACACACTGGCAGAGGAAATCGTGATGCTAGTTGTGCCGGAGTTTGTGAGGGTCATGGACTGCGATCCGTTGCTGCCTACGGCCACGCTCCCAAAACTCACACTCGTCGGATTAGCGGTGAGTTGCCGGCGCGAGTGATCCCGGAGCTTTCCTCCAGGCGCCGAGATGCTTCGCGCAGTGCTGCCCGCCGATGGCGGTGCAAATCGCTCCACAAGCGCCGCACCCGGACCTGCGCTAATTGTTGGTGGAAGGGTGAGTCCACCGATGCTGATACTAGTTGCGATTGCTGCGAGGGCGAAGGTGAATCGGCGAAAGCGAGTGATATCGGACCGCTGCTGTGAGGCCGGCCCATGAACTTGCATTTGATCGTTGCGTTTCTGCGCGCACTTTTTCACGGCGCGCACAGTGTAAGAAGGGCAGGGTTTGCCTATCTACTGGGCAAGAGGACAAAAAAGGTTCAGTGAGTTTTCGCCTGTTCGCTCAGGCAGCGTACCTGTCCGTAACACGCCAAGGGCTGCACCCAGAACACCTGCTTTACGTGATGCATCCCGCGGGTATATTGAGGATTTAGCGGCAATTTGTTGGCGGGAAGTCGCGTTCTATGGAAGGACAGGTTGGATTGTGAATCTTTCTGGACGCGCAATGCTTTGCCGCGAATTTCGATCGCGAATACTCGCGGATAGCCTTATTCCTCGCGCCCAGCAAGCATGAGCGTGGTACGGTTGGGTTATCCAGCTGGGCAAAAACGTGGGAGCCGAATTTCTAGGCTAGGCACTCGACCGCGGTAAGAATTGCCTGAACTGTGGCAGAATCTGCACCGAGGCTAAGTCGTCGCGGCTTTTTGCGCAGCTTTCATCACGTCTGTCGACGGTGTAGTTCCTCTGAGGCTCACGGTCGGGCAGGAAAATCCTGCTGTCGAGATGCTCTTATCTGGTAATCCCAACTCGGTTTGTGCGCAAGCAGGCAGAGTTTACGTTCTCAGGTTCTCGAGCCATGCGTCCAAGATTGCCACGTTGCTAGGCTCAATCGCGGTGAAGGCGACTCCCATCCCCGAGTGCGGCCGCGAATAAGCCACCCTGCCTATCGCAACGAAGTTCACTCCGCCATGCGAGATTTTCAGTCGGACCTTGGTCCCTTCCGGAAACGGCGTCACCGTTTCGACAAAGCACCCCAGAAGATTCAGGTTCTCGATATGTGCCGCAAGTTGCTTTTCGGATTGTAGGTCGGCGAGCTGGATGCCGGCCACGAAGGAATGACGCGGCGCGCGATGACGTTCGGGACAGATCGGGGAGCGACCTCGGCGTGTTGGATTCTATCCCACGTCGAATCTCGGACCAAAGAGAATCAACGACAACCGAAGCTTTGCGCCAGTGCGGTCCGTTGAACGTGGCAGACGAGAATGAATTTGGCACCGGCGGGGAAATGCGACATTACGCCACATATGTGCCGAGGTTTGTTCCTTGGGAAAAGTCACAGCTCAGAGAACGGTCCTCGGAATTTCGAGGACCGAGAATCCGGCCGACGATGCAACTTCTCCTCCGTCATGGCTATTAGAGCCATGAATGGATCTCGCGGGGAAGAGTCTGACCTTGCTCTCGTGTCGATCGCGCAATTCCGCAGACGCCCTCGCAACGGGCGCCCAAGGAGGTGAGGTTTTCTAACCTAAGCGAATTCTCAGACACGGCTCCGACCCAGCTCCTTCGGCTCCTGATTTTGCGACGGCGATCAGAACGTTACGCTCGGCACCGGCGGCGCCCAGCTCCGCCGCAGCATCTGGCGAAACAGCTGCCGGTGCCGATGTCTCTCCGCCAGCTCTCGCGTTCGCAGGGTTCTCATCAAACCGTCCGAACCGTTTTGGACCGACGGATCTGACGGTCGGCAGTCAGCAACGAGTGTCCAAGAAATCAGGGGCCAAGGTCTGTCGGATCCAAGTCATAAATTCTGCTAGAGATTGCGTTCGCCGAGCGGGCTGACTCTTGCGGTCACAAGCTGGCTATAGCAGAATCCGCTGTACGGCGCAGATAGCCTAAGGTGCGCGCAGTTGCACTCCGGCTCCCGCGAACCGAGCGTTAACTGCCGTCGGAGCCGTCCTAGCACGCGACCTAGTGCGGGAAGCACGATCAGGGGAGCCGCGGGGTTATCTGGATGCGCTGCCGGGAGAAGGAGGTCGTGCCGATGTTTCTCGATTTCTATCGCTTGCACCAGCAGCCGTTTGGTGTCACGCCCGACCCGGCGTTTCTGTACCCGAGCCTGACGCACTGTGAGGCGCTCGACTCGCTTACGCAGGGAATCCTAGAGGGACGAGGGTTTCTGGCGCTGATCGCGGAGCCGGGCATGGGCAAGACGACGCTCCTATATCAAGTGCTCGAAGGGCTGCGCGGTACGGCGCGTGCCGCGTTCCTGTTCCAGACGCAGTGCAACTCCCGCGAATTCTTCCAGTACCTTCTGAGCGAGCTAGGCGTCGATTCGACTGGCATGGGACTGGTGGCCATGCACAACAAGTTGAATGAATTGTTGTTCGCGGAAATGCTGGCGGGTAAGCGATTTGTCCTGATCGTCGATGAGGCACAAAATCTCGACGATTCGGTGCTCGAAACCATCCGGCTGCTTTCGAACTTCGAGACATCACACTCCAAGCTGCTGCAAATCGTTCTGGCCGGGCAACCGCAACTCGCGGAGAAACTGGGACAGAAGCGGCAGGCGCAACTGTTGCAGCGCATTACGGTGGTGAAGCATCTGGATGCTCTATCTCCGGAGGAAACGGCCGGTTACATCCGGCACCGGCTGAAAGTGGCGGGCCATTGCGGCGAAGCGCTATTCGAGCCGGAGGCCTTGACCCTAATCGCTGAGCGAAGCTGTGGAATTCCGAGGAACATCAACAAGATCTGCTTCGACGCTTTGTTGGAAGGACATGCCCAAGGGTGTCACATGGTGTCGCGGGACATTGTGGAGAAGGCGAATCGTAATTTGGATGTCGTGGCTGCTGCTGGTCTGACGCCGAAGCCGACGCCGGCGCCATCGGCTTCACATCCGGGCACCGATCCCGTGGAGGCAACCGGCGTTCCTGCGACACCCGGGCTTTCGTACGGGCCAGTCACGGAGTCTGGCGTGGCTAACTGGGTTATTTGGGCAGGCGCATTCGTTGTTCTTCTGCTTTCGGCGGCCCTCTTACGGTCGCGCGGTCTGAGCTCGGATACTCTGAAGTACAACGCGGCCAAGCCGTCGCCAGAGGCAACTGCCGGTCACGAAAGTCAACTCTCACTGACACGGGAATTGGGACTAAAGATCAACCGCATCGCAATTGATCCCGGCCACGGGGGGTACGACACGGGCACGATCGGACCCCATGGTCTGCTTGAGAAGAACCTTTGCCTTGATGTCGCACTGCGGCTGGGCCAACTGATCGAACAAGGCATTTCGGGTGCGGAAGTGATCTACACACGCAAGGACGACAGGTACGTTCGGCTGGAAGACCGCACGGCGATTGCCAACCGCGCCAACGCGGACCTGTTCGTCTCGATTCACGCGAATTCTAGCGACAGCCGCGAAGCGCGCGGCGTCGAAACGTACTCCCTGAGTCTGGCAGCTCCGCAGGAATCCACGGAACTGGCGACGCGCGAAAACGCGCTCGCGCAATCTTCCTTCCACGATCTTCCGGAACTCATCAAGAAAATCACACTCAACGAGATGATGGCGGAGTCGAGACTGCTTGCCGTGGATATCCAGAACGCGCTCTCGCAGAGTCTCCAACTCGTGAGCCCTGGCGAGCCGAACCGCGGCGTGAAGCAGGCACCCTTCATCGTTTTGACCGACGCCAACATGCCGGCGGTGCTTTCGGAGATTTCCTTCGTCAACAATGCGAGCGACGAGAGCCTGCTGCTCGAGAGCGCTCAGCGCCAGCGCGTCGCGGGGGGCCTGTACCGTGGCATTGCGGCCTTTCTGGATCGCTTGCACAGGCTGCCCGACAAGAAGTCGAAGTTGGTCAGTGAAAGCCGTCCCAGCGGATCATCGGGACTGGCAACATCAACAGCCACAATCGGAAGCAGTCCGCAGTAGAATCAAGCGACGCCCGATGAGGTGCAGCTGCCACTCACGACTTATAGATAGCAGCGCTGGCCATAGGCGAAACTGAGGTGCTGGTGATTCCGTTGTAAGTGCACGAAGTTCACCAAGTTCACTGCCTCCGATTTTCGGTTCTCATGCCAATAACAGGGGAAAAATCAGGGAAGCAGCGCGCTCTTGGCAGCTTATCTTAGCGGAGAGGTTCTGCGCTCTTGTCGACCGCACCATTCCGCAGATGCCTTCGCCACGGGCGCCCACCGAAGTGAGGTCGTCTATCCTAGCCGATTTCCCAGACACGGTTCCGATCCACCTCCTTCGGCTCCCGATTTTGCGACGGCAATCAGAGCATTACCGCTCGCCGCCGGCAGCGTTCAGATCCGTCGAAGCATCGCAAGGCCGATGCCGGCGCGCATGCGTTTGCATGCTACCTTTCTCGTCGTTTTGAGATGCAGCCGTCCGCCACTCGCCTGATAGTCATGTTGGCGAAATGCCGAAATCAATGGGAGTCCGGACGGCCACGGAAGAACTCGTGGCCGTCCCGATTTTCCGGTTAGTGAGTGCCGCGACGTTTTCTCGAGCTGGATTTCTTCAGGCGCGGGGGCATCTTCGTCCAGATGTGGCCGTGAGCGATTTGCTGTGCTCTTGCTATATCGGGACGCTCTTTCGCGGCCACGAGCAAATCGTACGGGATGACATTGGCATCGATGAGCTCCAGCCAGATCCTCAGATTTTCCTCCCCATCGGAGATCGGATCGGGATGAACTCCCTTGAACCTACACCCACAAACGCTGCAGTGCGTATACTGTAATGTTATATTTAAACTATATTAACATATTGTATTCCAGAACGACATTCTACGCTCACCCTCATCCCTCGCGCGCTAAGGACATGCCCGGGTAAACATTTATGGCATATATTCCGGGCATCGACGCGAAGCTTGTTCATAACGAAATCGAACCGCCTGGGCGGTCTTGTGCTTTTAGCGGAATGCGCGCCCCCACTGCGGTCACATTCGACCCTGGTGCAGCCAACTTGTTCCGAGCCCCGGCGCATGCCTTATCGATGATGTAGAGTAGCGTTTCTCTTCCGGCGCTCGAGCCGGCGCTGGTTGTGACTTCGATGGACCGACCATCACCGGTATCCAGCGTACATTAACGCTTACGTAGCTTCGTTGCGCTCGGCGTTGTTGCGTACTCATGCTCAGCTTGGAAGCGAGCTATGTCCTCCAGTAACCGGCGGTAATCCGCCGCTTCTTTCTCGCGACTCTCCGGCGCGGGCTGCGGCGGTGCGACATACGGGCGCGTTGGCACGATGACATCTCGGCGAGAGAGAAGCGGGCCCCTTGCGCTCGTATGAATTGCTACGGCACGGGCGGGCCGCCGGTACATCTTCATCCGCAACGGCAACTTTTCTTCGCGGTCCCACTGGTCCATCACGGTAAAAGTGATTGGGACCAGATCTTTATCCTTATATATTTCCGGCGGGCGTGACCCGACGGCCAACAGCAGCCCGGAGCGAATATCTCCGCGCGCTAAGGTGCGACTAATGAAACGGCGATTCAGCACCTCTTCGCGTAAGAATCGCTCAGTGTCGCCGGGCAAATTGAAATACCCGGGGTGCTTTTCTTCCTGCTCTGGATCGTCCAGCCACTCAATCGATGTATCGGGCCACGACGTCTCAATCCAGGCGTCGCAGATTATGGTTTTGCCGGGACGATCGCGCCGTACAAAAACGGGAAGAATGAACGCGAAGCGGCCATTTTTCAGCTCGCGGATTTCACTGCGCCAGCGATCGCGTCCTGCGCGGACGGTCAACCCGGTGCCTGACTTCTTCGTGTCGATACCAACACGATTTTCGAGCGGTTCCAGTGGAATACCGGCCGCGTTCAGGCGGTTCCAGTCCTGGAAAAGCTGCGGAGCGTCGTGATTTGCCATTGAAGCCCTCATTTTTCTCAAAAAGCCTCCGTAACCTCCGCGTCGCCCGCAATCCATTCACGTCGTCGCCGGCGCGGTAATGCGTTCCAACTCTCGACAATAACGGCACTCTTCCCGGAGTCCGCCGTCCATCGCGCGCACACGGTGCGCCTGCGCGAGCCCGTGAATTAGCTGGCACGTCGAGACGTGCAATTCGACACCGTTGCCCGCCCGATTGATGCGGCCACCGGGGACCCCCAGTCTCCGAATCGCCCAGCCGACACTCTCGGCCGAAGGTTGCTCGTCGGATCCCCGTCCGCTGTAGATCGCGCAAACCTTCGCTGCGATATTGTCCGTCCGAACCTTCGACGATCCACCTTCGTGGATGAAAAAAAGTAGGGCTTCGAGCACAACCGCATCAATAGTGCACGCACGATCTGCGCGAATTTTCTCGTCCTGACTCCTCAGCATAGGGAGGATTCCGGCTTGAAGTTCGGTGTCGCCGATGATGGCAGCGCCGAACGCGCGCGCAAGATCCTGAATGGGCACGGCGAGGTCACTAACGTCAAAGGTCGGGAGCTCTGCGGCGCTGAAATTCTGTAAATAATAGCCCAGAAACCGCGCCTGGAACTCCTCGGCGACCTGTTCCGCCATCTTTTTGTCGAGTGGAGGGCGCTGCCCCGACACCGGGACTAGCGCAATCTGCAGCACCTCCGTCTCGAGCGACTCGATGTACGGCCATTTGCTTGTCATGATGATTTTCGGCCCGTACAACTCCCGCACGCTGTCGCCGCTCGGAACGTAAAAGCCGCGATGAGCGGAGGCGTGAAGTATGTTCCGCACGGCGGGTTGCAGGTCCGGTTCGGCGAGCAGCAAGGTAGGCCGAAGCTCCATCGGCACACGAAGGAGATCGCTGCGCTTGACTCCTGCCAAGCAGAGCGGGCGAGGACACAACAAGCTCAGCAAGTGCAGCGTAAGATGTTTGGGACTTCCAACGGGCGCGTATATCGATAAAATCGGCGCCATCGGCAACACTGGTGAGAGCCATGCTGCGAAGATGGTGAAGACCATTGCGGTGATGCAGGAATCAAGTTGGCCGAGATGCCCGCGAAGTAAGCGGTGCACGTCGGTGAACAATTCTCTGGTAGATTCTCGTGGCGCAACGCGTGCGGGGAATCGCAAAGCCGTTGCGATGCTCCGACTGACACGAACGGGTTCGTAACGATCGCCACCAATCGAAATCTGCGGCCCTTCGTCGAGGATTTTTCCGCGCCAAGACAGCAGGCGCAGCTTTTCCAGGTCGGAGGAATCACGCAGTAGTTCCAGCGCGACTCCGTCGGCGAAGATCCGCCCCGCGGTTGGAATCGCTTTCATCTTTTCAGGCTCGTTTTGTTCGCCCATCCTGAAATCTGGCTCTTACTGCCCGCGACAATTATTCACGCGAAATCTCGCAGGTCTTCCGCCGACCAGAACACGCCAACGCCGGACCTGTGACTTTACGGGCACCCAAATATTAATCCAACGACCGTGTGTTGTCAACATCTTTAACAGTAACGTTTTAGTATAGTCACGCGGATATAGTAGTGCCTGGGGGTGAGCCGTCGGTCGCGCAAGGCGCTGGCGTGTGATTTTTCGAGGATTGACCTCAGCGGCCTGCGTGCGGAACGGTGTAGCGAGCACATGCGCTGAATAAGTGCCAAACAGGCGGATTACCTTGTGACAACTTCAGCTGATCTAGCCAACTGGTCGGGCCGTTACTGCAACCCAAACATTTCATTTGAATCCATCTCTCCAGCTATCGTTTCTCATCGCCAGTTAGCGTGCGCCCGTGTAGCGTTTCTGGGCCATCCGGCGCTGCGCCAACCCTGGGGTCCGAGAAGGCTAAGCCCCCTGCGCGCACCTCGCCACGTCCGAGCAGAACGCATGGCAGTGCGGACCGAAACAACTGGCTCGGCACAGGACCAGCACGCTCGGAGCCGCCCAACACTTAGGTCGTATCGTCACACGATTAGGATCATCTTTCCGCTCGCACCTCTCTCGGCGAACTTTCGAGCCTCCCGCGAAGGTTGACGAGCCGAAACCACTCCGCGATCGAAATGACGAACTTCTCGGCTGCCCCCATATCTCCAAGACGAGCTTCGGATGCTGGTGCAGATACGTCGCACAGAACGAGAGCCCGCGCTCCTGGGCCCCTGCGGGCGCACCGAGTTTCGGCATATCTCGCTTCCGCGTCGCATCGAACTGCTGCCCCAAGCCATCCGCTACTGCCCGAGGCGTAGTCACCGCAAGCGGCGCCGGATCGAGCAACGCCAGCTGAAATTGCACCGGATCCTTGCGCGCTGCATGCACCAGTTCCTTGATGACAACATTGGCCTCCTGACCCGCGACTACGGAGGAACACGTGTCGTCGCTCTATGCGGCCCGGCTTAAGGATTGCAGCATGCGATCAGCAAATTAAACTCCGCACGGGGCTACGGCAATCCGCCGACGAAGACCCTTATTGGCTTCTGCCCGTCGCGAACGCATGTGGAAAACATGTTCGATTCGCGCAGGCTCGTCGGCGACAATGGAAATCCCTGTACGGTCACAAATAAAGAGAGTTGGCGTGAAACCGCAACTAGTTGGAGGATTCTTTTTTTGGGCGAGAAAGCAGGCGTTGAATGGATTTAGGGCCCTCAATCTTGTAAATTTCGAGGCCCCCACCTAAAAGTGCCTCACAAACTTGCGCGAGACTCCGTCCCTCCGCTAGAGCGACTTTTTGGAGCTCCGCCTTCAGCCGGCGTGGCACACGAAAAGATAGGGCTGTGTCCTTTCTCATGGCGCTCACATTGTATTCAAATGCATGTTCTTTGCGAGTAGAATCTTCTTGACACATTGTGTGTGAATAGCACACAATGTGTGCATGACTAGAAAGGCAAATCAACCAAATCGTTCCATGGTTCGCTCAAACTGCCGTCTCGCAGGCGAACTATGGGGTTCTGAGATTGGACTGCGACAATTGCAAGCCCTGCGGGATGTTACCGAGCGGTTCGGCCTTTCTTTAGGGCGGGGCGAAATTCAGTTGCTGAACGGCAACTGGTACGTAACGCACGCTGGACTACTAAGTTTGGCGACACAACGTCGCTGTGCGGGTATTCGAGTGCAAGCGGTCCGCGAGTATTGCGATCAGGCAGCTAATCGTTGGGTTTTTAGGGCGGTGGTCTGCAAGTCTCACGGGTCGAAAGGTTTCGTCGGATACGGCGATGCCGACCCGACCAACACGTCTTCCCTCGTCCGGGGCGCCGAGATGCGTGTGGCCGAAACGAGGGCTGTTAATCGTGCTTTGCGCAAAGCTTACGGAGTCGGGCTCTGTTCAGTTGAAGAACTCGGTTCACAGCCATCCTCGATTCCGCCGCCGCGCGAAGCGAAGGCGGCCGGCCAGTCTAATGGGAATGGCTCTGCCAACGGCCAGCCCAGACTGCGTGACAAGCTCTGCCTCTTGATTCGAAAGTATGAGCTCGATCCCAACCTGGTGAAACGCTACGCGGCTGATTTCTGTGGAACGCGGGAACTGCGCGACGCCGGCCGTGACCTCATCGAGGCCTTTGTTTCAACCGTGGCCGAGGAAGCCGCCAAAGATCGCGCCGCATTGCTTTGCAAGTTGAACAGCTATAGCCAGCCTGAGGAGGTGAGTCCATGAAACGGCATTTCCCGGGTTTACATCTCGAGCCGGCGCAGGCGAACGAATTCCTGGAAGGCATCTTCCTGGTGCGAGTGGACCGAGCCTATTATCGCTGGCACCCACAGAAGCCCTTCTTCATTCTCAGCTTCACCGTCCTGGAACCTCAGGATTTCGCCTCCCGCAAGATTGCAGGGCGCCTCTACTGCACCCAGAAGTCCCTCTGGAAACTGAATTGGTTTCTGAGGGATTTCGGCTATGACCCCGACCTGCTCGGCCGAGACGAAGTGGATGAGAAGGCCCTGCTCGGTCTCACCGGCATTCTGCGAACCACCCGCAAGTCATTCGCCGGACGTACGTTCCTCAACCTCGAAGCATTTGCACCATCGACCGAATGGGATTTCATCTCCAAGGATGCTCGAGAAGGGGTTGTAGCAGGAGGCTCGAATGACATACAGCTTCACGCAGATTAGCCAGTACCTGCGCTGCCCGCGGCAGTATCGCTATCGATATATCGACGGCTGGCGCGAGAAAGAAGACAAGGCCTCGATGATGTTCGGCCGCTGCTTTGAGAACTCTTTGGCTGCTTATTTCGCTGGGGAAGACTCGACGGCTGCGTTCTTCCAGGAATGGCGCAAATATCAGGACGCTTCTCTTGCGTATGCGAAGAACGACTCCTGGGACCGGCTCTATCACCAGGGCGTTCACCTGCTCGAACGGTTTGCCCAGGATGATCGCGTTCGGATACGACGTCCAAAAGAAAATCTTCAAGTGAAGCTGACGCGCTCCCTCCCGTGTGGTGGCGATTTTGTGTCGTACATCGACGCGATCGGCGAACTGGACGGGACGAAATGCATCATCGACTGGAAAACGACGACGTGTCGCTATCCGGATCAGCCGCAAGGTCTATTGGCCCTGGATCCACAACTGATTTGCTATTCCTGGATGACTGGGATCTCCGATGTCGCCCTTGTCGTCTTCGTGCGAAAGTACTCGCCCGAAATTCAATATTTGAAGACAACGATTGATGAGCAACAGCGCCGGGAATTTGGCCAGCTGGTGGAGACGACGGTCAATCAGATTGAAGCGGGCCACTTCCTTCCCCATAGCGGAATCCGCTTTCCCCAGAACGGTTGTGTGAGCTGCTCCCATCTGGGAATTTGCCTGGGCGATCAGCAGCTGCTGGATTCGAAACTCATTCGCCGGCCGGGAGCGAGCGACCTTGATTGGATTGACCAATTTGAGGACTAGCGGGCCGCCGCCAATGGCACCGAAGCTGAATCAACGCCGGGCTTTGTTCGTGCTGGAGAAGATCGACGAGATTCTGCACTGGGAACGAACGACGGAGCAGGAGCGGGACACGCGCTTTGTGGAACTGGGCCGCTATCTCTGTGAAACCCGGTCCGGGCAATACTGGCGGGTCGACAATCTGAAGTCCTTTGATGAATTTCTGGAAAAGAAATTTCCCGAGTCGCGACGGAAAGCATATTACTTGATGGCGATTCACGAGCAGCTGCCGCGGGAGACGCATCGCGACCTAAAAGAGATGGGATGGACCAAGGCCCGGGAGTTAGTCAAAGTGGCGCGGGCGGAGAGACAGAACTTCGATTGTGCACCCTGGGTGCACAAAGCGAAGCAGATGCCGAGGGAAGAGTTCAAACGGGAAGTGGAGAGACACCTGACGGGCAAGGAAACCGAGCCTTGGGAGATGCTGTATTTCAAGGTCTACAAGAGCCAACTGGCGGTTATTGAACAGGCGCTGGAAGTTGCTTCGTTGATGCTTGGTGGACAAAAGGCGCGTGGTTACTGTCTGGAGATGATCTGTGCGGATTTCTTGGCGGGCGCGAACCTGAACGTCTCCGGCAATGCCGACTCCCTGCTCTTGGCGCTCAGTCGGATTTTCCTGCTGCTCCCGCACCCCCAGCGGCAGGAGTTCTTGCTGCGGATCCCGAAGGCATC